>Ga0180432_10006987_pt1 | contig 14491 bp, 12 predicted proteins | sample SS_ome_10_FD_132414 | JGI IMG/M metagenome (GOLD analysis project Ga0180432, IMG submission 132414) | Hypersaline lake sediment archaeal communities from the Salton Sea, California, USA - SS_1_MS_2 metaG | ecosystem: Environmental > Aquatic > Non-marine Saline and Alkaline > Hypersaline >... | reverse complement strand
GCAGATCGAAGCACCGTCGGCCGTGCAGGTGACTCCCCACGGGTTGGCGGCGCCCAGGTCGACGTCGTCCAGCAAAACCGTGTTGATCAGTTCCTTCTTCTCGGCGTCGATAACGCTCAAGGCGTTGGTGTTCATCCAGCCGCGTTCCAGTTGCGTGGTGGGCATCTGGTATCGGGCCAAGATGTGAGTGGCGTAGACTTGCTTGCCGTCGGGCGAAACGCATACGCCTCGCACGCCGGAACTTCCGTTGGGAAGACGAATGGCGGAAGTCTCGTTGCTGGCCGTGTCAATCACCGTAACCTCGGCCGCAATGTCGTAGCCGTCGGCCGGATCGGCCGGAAGATGGTTGATCACGAAGACCGACTTGCCGTCGGGAGTGACCGCGGCGGCGAACGGCTCGCGAATCGTCTCGACCTTGGCGGTCTCTTTCTTCGTTGCAAGATCGATCACCGAAACGTTGTTGTCGAATCGGTTGCAGACGTAGAGCGTCTTGCCGTCGGGGCTCAGGGCCGGTCCAATGGCCGTGTGGCCGGCGGGAATCGAAGCGGAAATCTTGCCCGTCTTCGTGTCGACCGCGCAGACCGTGCTAGTCGGAGCCGCGCAAGTCACGTAGGCCGTCGCTCCGTCGGCCGTCACGGCGATGCCGGTCGCAGCAGCGGGAAGCTCGACCGAGCGAACTACCTTGCCTTCGAGATCGACTACCGCAAGAGACTTCGCGTCGGTATTGGCAACCAAGAGTGCCTTGCCGTCGGGCGAAGCAACCACGGCCGTCGGGCCGAGGTAAGTGTCTTCGGCCATGGCGGGAACAACGAGCATACCGCAAACGGCCAACAAGCAGGCCGCCTTGAGCAGACTCCCAAAACTCAACTGGTCCATCTTCTTCATGTGGCAACTCCTAAGTAATAACTGTGGTAAATCCTCTTACCAAATTAGTGTGAAAGAGACGATCAAACAAACTCCGTTATGGGGGACAAAAAGCGAACTCCCAAGGTGGGATGCGGGGAGCCGCCAATGCGTCGGCGTGTTTACTGTCCGCTCAGTATACAATTACCGAAAGCAAATGTCGAATGTCAAACGGCAAAACTTGGATAATCTCTCCCGATGCCCCTCTGCCGGGGGTGTGGGCCGATTCGACGATCTTTTCGTCAATGAGCCGCCCGCGGCGAGCCGCGTCTATGTCCATCAACGCTGATTCCCCTGCAAAAACAGGGAAAACAGGCTGCTTGCCAACCTCGTCGTGCAAGACTACCATCGACATAATGGGCATTGATCGATGTCAATCGCGACGCCAATTGCACCCATGGGAGATTGCGCATGAGTGAAACAAAAACGGATTTCGTACGCATCCACTTCTTGGCGGTATTAACCGTTTGTACGCTGTTCGCGGGACAACTCACGGCCGACGACGCCCAAACCGCCAAGGAGATTCTCGCCGATCATGCCTTGCGCGGTGGGCTGTGTGCCCATGTCGGATGCGGTCGAGAAGACTCCGCGGGACTGATCGCCGAACTGGCCGCCGGCAGTCGCATGCTAGTCCATGGAGTCTGTTGGGACGATGTCGCATTGGCTCGGGCACAAGCGGCTATCGACGCGAAAAAGGTTGCAGGCCAGGCGTCCGTGGAAAAGATCGCCGCCGGCGGCTTGCCTTACGTACCGCTGCTGTGCAACTTGATCGTCGTCGAGGACATGAAATCTTTGGCCGAAAGAGGCGTAACCCGCGAGGAACTGTTGCGAGTGCTGGCCCCCGGCGGACTGCTGTGCGCAAATGAAGACGGAAAATGGACTCGGACGATCCGCCCTCGGCCGGAGGGAATGGACGATTGGAAACATCCGCACCACGCCGCCGACGGCAATCTGGTTTCCAAGGATCGTCTGGTTCGCTTTCCCTTGGGGTTCCGATGGATCGGCGGCATACCGAAGAGCGTCAACAGCTTCGCCAGCGTTCGCGGTTGGGTCCTTGCCAGCGGACGTTGCTACATAGTCAACTCCAGTGTGCTTGAGAACATCGATCCCGCGAAAAAGGAAAAGACTCACTTTCTCGTTTGTCGCGATGCGTTCAACGGTTTGCCGCTGTGGAAGATTCCGCTGGGGACGAAGGAAGACGGCGGCGGGCTTCATTGGCGAAACGTCACTCCGCTGGCGGCCGATGATAATCGCGTGTATGCGACCGCGCCGGGGGCGGTGCTCATCATTGACGGCGCGACAGGCGACATCCTGCACACCATCAAAACGAAATACCAGCCATCCCGAATGCTGCTGCTAAACGGTACGCTCGTCGTCTCGACCTGGGAAGACCGCGACTGGACCCTGGCGCCCTTTGAACGCGGCGGAGCGGCGGGCACTTGGGTGAACACTTCGGACAAGTGCAGCCTGGAAGCTTACGATAGCGAAACGGCGAAACCGTTGTGGAAATCGGATCGCCCGGTGCATTCGATGCTGGCCGATAACGGCACCCTGTTCACGATGACCCGCGACGCCAACCCGGCCACTGAGAACAGGCTGACTGCGGCTGAGTTGAAAACCGGCAAGCAAAGTTGGCAAATTACTCACGCCGACTTGGGCAAGGAACCCGACCTGCAATTGGATCTTGTGGGGCTGGGGTTCGTGGCGGTTGCCAAACGCGGGTCGGAACAACTGAAAGTGCTCGATTCGAAGACCGGCAAACTGCTGTGGTCGGCACAATACACCTCCGACCGGCCCTCGCACTGGAAACGGCTGACCTCCTATCGGTTCATCATGCTGGTCGACGGCGAGTTGTGGTACAGCTCGAAGAAGTACAACCCGCTGACGGGCGAGGTCCTCGGCGAGTTGCCCGAGACCATTCCGCGAATCGGGGCCACGATATGCGTGCCGCCGGTTGTGGTGAACAATTTGGTTACTCACAGTCGACGCTGCACCTACATGGAGTTTCCCGACCGACTGGGCAGCATGAAGGCGCCGAAGAAGATCATGTTCCACGCGGCTCGCGGCAGTTGCATCCAGGGTATGGTTCCGGCCAACGGCATGTTCTACACGGGTCAGAACAACTGCGGATGCGAGCCGGGCCAGGTTTCCGGTTTCCTGGCGTTCGGCCACAACGGTCATTTGCCCGACGAAGAAGTTTTTGCCGCCGCCAGACCGGTCGATCGCGGGCCGGCATTTGCCGACGCCGAGACCAATTTGGAGAATCCCGACTCTTGGCCCATGCACCGGGGAAACGCGCGGCGCGACTTGACCACCGAGTCGGCGACTCCCGAGAGCTTGCAACTCATCTGGCGTGCATCGGTTGCCGAACCCAGTTCCGGGCCGCTGGCAAGATGCTGGCAGGCACGAGTCGCGCCGGTCGTGACCCCGCCGGTGGTCGCCGGGGGACGGGTCTTCGCGGCCGATACTGAATTGGGACAGGTCAAAGCGTTCGACATCGCCAGCGGGAAACAGTTGTGGACAAATACGCTCGGCTCACGGATAGACTCCGCGCCGACGATCATCGGCAACTTGTGTGTCGTCGGCTCGCGCGACGGTTGGGTTTATGCGTTCACGGTCAAGGACGGCAAGCTGGCGTGGCGCACGCGAGTCGCGCCCGTCGAGCAGCGAATGGTCGTCAACGGCCGCGTCGAGTCGACCTGGCCGACGGTCGGCAGCGTGTTGGCGCATGACGGCAAACTCTGGGCCAACGCCGGTCGCGGCACCGAAGCCGACGGCGGCGTCGCGGTGGTGCAAATCGATCCGGCCACCGGCAAGACGCTTTGGGCCGGCGTAATACCCCCGGGCCCCAGACGCCGCATCGACATGTTGCGACTGACTACCGGCACAATCGTCGACAAGAAGGCGAAAGACGCCGCCGCGGAACCCTTCGACACGGTCGCCTGCAACGAAACGGCCATTGACCCGACTTTTGGAATTGTTCAAGATCGCCAGATCAGGGCCGGGGGGCCGCGAGGTATCATGCTCGACGGTTATTTGGCCCGATTCGGCATGCGAGGTTTCGGTACATCGCCGAACAGCGTCGTTATAACGCCCGAACACACGGTTTCCTCCGAAACGCAACCGGAGGGCGACATTGTAGTGAGAATTGTCGCGAAGGCCGCCGGCAAGAAGCCGAATGACGAGAAGGACGGCAAGCCGCCCGTTATGCTGAAACTTGATTCGGCCCCAATATACGACGGGCTGGCGGTCGGGGAGGGAAGAATCTTCGCCTCGCTCGAAGATGGTACAATTGTTTGTTTGGGAAGACGTGAATAGTTTCCGCTAACGGAAAACGTGCTCGAGTACCATGCTCACTGACCAACCAAGAATTACCGAAGGTCGCGACGAGGAAATCTCGCAATATCGATCGGTCTGCGCCGCTTCCGTCATTGGGCTCCTGCTGAGCCTGCTTTCTCCGTTGGCGGTTGTCAGCCAGTCGTTGCTTCTGGTGCCTTTGTTGGGAATGGTGGTCTGTTTGATTGGTTTGTGGCGGATTTCCAGGCGTCCCGACGAACTGATCGGTCGCAAGGCGGCTTTGGTCGGCTTGGCCATTTCCTGCCTTTTCGCGGCGGCCGTGGCTTCCGGGCGATATTATCACGAGCGGCTGCTGGTCGGTGAGGCCGAGCGGTTCGCCTCGATCTGGATGGAGCAACTTGCCGAGGGGCGTCCGTACAATGCGTGTCAACTGCTCCTGGATCGCGACGAACGGCACGTTCTCGGCGACGACTTGGACGAGTACTACCAAAGCCATCCGAAATTGCGCGAGATAATCGACGAGCGGTATCTCGACAACTCGGCCGTGCAAACACTGCTCGCCGCCGGAGCAACGGCCAAGATCGAAAGCGTGCAAACCACGGGCGTTTGGCGAAAACCGGAACTCGCCTACGTCCACCTGCTGTACTGGATAAGTTACGAGGAAGACGGACAGCAAAAGACAATGCCGCTTAAACTCGGCCTGGAACGAAAACCGCAAGACGACGGAACTGCGAGCTGGAAGATATTCGACGCAACGGACGACCCGGACGAGGTGCCGTAGGACCTGTTCCGCTCAATCGTCCAACGATCCGGGATCACAGTGGCCGGGGTCGGAATGACCTGCCGAGCGAGATTCCAGATACGCGCTGAGCATTATTTGGGCGGCGATCATGTCCAAACGCTTCTTGCGGCTTTTGTTGGTCATCCGCGCGTCGAGCAGATAACGCTCGGCCTCGGTGCTTGTGAAGCGTTCGTCGAAGTACTCGACCGGCACTCCGGTGACTTCGGTGAGCCAATCGCCGAACTGCCGGGCTTCGGTCGACTTCTGGCTCTCGCGCCCGTCCAGATGCACCGGCAACCCCACGACGAACAGCACCACGTTGTCTTCTTCGACCAACTGGCGCATGCGTTTGGCGTCCTGCTTTTCTCCGCGGCGCGTGTAATTCTCCGAGGGGCTGGCGATGATTCGCTCGGGATCGGATAGCGCGATGCCGATCCGCACGGTACCGAAATCGATGCCAGCGACGCGTCCCGGCGGTTTGTTTGAAGAGCCTGGTGTCATTGGGATTAGTTCTTTCCCGCGGTCGTCGCCGCTTCGGCCGGTTGTGTCACGTCCTGAATTGGCTGTCGTGATTCCGCCGATACGAAGTAACCGTTTTGTAGGAATCGCAACGTATACTCAAGCGCCGCGGCGTCGCTCATGATGAAGGAATGCATTGTCGCCACGGCGGCGAAATCGCGGGCACCGGCCAATCGCGTAGTCCCTCGGCTGATGGTGCCGTCGTTTCCGCCGGGCAGCATGGGGTTTATCCCGCCGCCGTCCTTCTTGCCGCCGGCGATTATGCCGAAATCGAAGTCGGGCGTGGCCAGTTTCTTTTCCAACTCCTTCCAGTCGGCCCCCAGTTCCTGGGCTCCCTTGCCGGCGACGGTTTCAAATACGGCGTTGCCTTTCAGTGCAGCGGCCACGGCCGAGCCGTGATTGGGCGGAGCCAGCATGACGAAACGCCCCATTTTCGGCCCGCTTGGTTTCAGGCCCGTCGCCGCCTCGTTCTCCTTGCGTTGGGCCAGATAGCGGCGAATGACGATGTTGCCCATGCTGTGGGCCACGAAGTTGACGCTGTCGACGCCCTCTAGGTTTTCGACGATTCGCCCCAACGCCCTGGCGTGGCCGTCGATGTCGCGTCGGGTGCTGGGATAGCCCACGGCGATGACGGTGTAATCGCCGTTCTTGCGCAAGTAGTCGCACGTCTTGCTCATCGAAGCGCGGCTGCGTCCCAGTCCATGCAGAACCAGCACGACGTCGCCTTGCATCTTGGGCAAGTTCTTTTCCCGTTTGATTTGTTCGAGTTTCTCGCGACATTCGGGAAAGGTTCCCCAAACAACTCGGCGGTTGCCCTCGTCCAACAGGCGGCAATGGCCCGTAATCACGTTTCGCTGTATCCGCCATTGGTTGAACAGCAGTTCATCGGCCCAGAACTGCTTTCCTCCCATGGTGGGTATGGGTACTTGTCCTATCATGGGCACCTCGTCCGCCTTCGAGTTGATAGCCAAACCGCCGAACGCCCACCCGAGCAGCACCAAGCCGACGGCAATGCGAAAGATTCTTGCCGGAATCGCGGAATGTTCGTTCATTTTTCAATCCTTTAGAGCAAGGGCGGGGAACGAAGGGGGATATAACGCCCATTTTCAAGAAGAATTATGCAAGGATCGACAAGATCGGGCAAGGCGAGTTCAAATCGGACAAACGGGCTGTCGGAAAACTGTCCCACCCGATATCGCGAGGCGACGAACCGGCCGCACTCGAAGATCGGTGGCAAAACCGTAGGAATTACAAGCATTTTGTAAATATTACAGGCTTCTGAAGCGAAAAGGCACCCAAAACCTGCTCTTTTCCCGTAAATCGAAAAAGTTGCTTGACCAAATGGAAATGTCTACAAAAATGAACGATAACTTGTCTCAACGGCAGGCGGTGTTGGAAGTTTCTTACAGCTACTCGGGCGCTTGCCTAGATCAAGTTGTTTTGGTTACCTCTTTTATTTTTTGCTTCTTAGGAGATGCTTTATGAGACTTATGATTGCGGTTCTCGTCGTGTTGGGTTGTGTTTGCATGCCGCTGGTGGCCTCGGCCGGAAAGCCGGAGGAATCCCGCAAGCCCGACAAAGTTTTGATTGCACATCTGGCCGACGAGATTACGACGGAGACGGAAGACGTAGTGGACGGAGTTCCCGTACTGGTGGTGACCACGACCAAGTACTACGTAGTGATCGAGATTTCCTCGAAGGCGCTTCCCGCCCATGAAGCCCACGGCGATATCGACCCCGAAGGCCGGGAGAAGGGCGAACGATTCGAGGTGGAAACCGAGGAGATTGTCACTCCCGGCGACGAGTGAGTTATCCAAGTAAAACTCGCGGGGTGCGCCGCGGCGCACATCGCAGATATGCTCCAGGCGTGAACGATACACCTCCCCGACGACCCGAGCGTCGGGGAGTTTCGTTTGCGCTGATGGTTTTCCACTAGCGCAAACAAAACGCCTCCCTCCGCGCTTGGCGGAAGGGAGACGTGTATTCAACATCTCGAATTGCTCGCGAGCAACCGCCGCTTACTTCTTCTCTTCGCCCTCGGCCTTCGGCTCGGGAAGCGGGGAGATCAGTCGCATGCCGACGTTGTAGGAGCCGCCGTTGCCGCTGAGGCGGAAGGAACTGCGACAGGCGCCGGGATAGCTGCGCCAGGAACCGCCGCGGAGGACCTTCTGGTTGCCGCCCTTCTCGGGGCCGACGGGGTCGGTCTCGGCCTCGGCCGTGTACTTGTAGTAAGGGCTCGAGCAAATCTCGGCCAGGTTGCCGTGCATTTCGTGCAATCCCCAGGGGTTGGCGGGCAGGCTTCCGGCGGCCACGGGCGCCTCGCGGTTCTCGCCCTTTTCACCGTCGCCGTAGGTGTAGTTGCCGTTGTAGTTGGCCTGCTTGGTGGAGACCGTGTCGCCGAAGGCATACGGCGTCGTGGTGCCGGCCCGACAGGCGTATTCCCACTGCGCTTCGGTCGGAAGAGTGTAATTGTGTTCCTCGTCCTGGCCGCTGAGCTTCTTGCAGAACTGATCGGCGCTGCCAAAGTTCATCTTGCCGACCGGGTTGTTCTCGCCTTCGTATCCCTCGGGATGCTCCGGCTTGGGCTGGTCCTTCTTCTTGTTGGGATCGGGATTGGGGTTGTTGACCTTCTCGAACTGGCCTTGGGTAACTTCGGTGATGCCCATGTAGAAGGCCTTGGTCAGCGTGACCTCGTGCTGGGGCGTTTCGTCGCAGAACCAACCGGCCTGGGCGTTGGGCATGTTGCAGTTCTCGGCGATTTCCATCGTCGTTTGCCCGGCCCCCATCTTAAACTTACCGGCGGGAATCAACACGAACCGCATCCCGGCCGCGTTCTCGAAGGCCACTGGAATACCCAGCTTCTTCGCTTCGGCCTCTTGCTCCTGGGAAACCTTTGCCCAGTCGGGCTTCTGCGCCTGAGCGCTGACCAGAGTGGTTGCGGAAATAATCGCTGCCAGAATAAACGTCGCTGCATTTCTGAAGTACATTTTTCTTCTCTCCATTTAAGTTGCACTTGTCGTCTATCCGAAAACGGGGCCCCGCTGCCGGATAGGTCTTACTTACTCTTGTTCTTTTCTTCCGCTTCGCGTTTCTTCCTCTCCGCCTCGCGTTTCGCCTTCTCCGCCGCCCTGCGGGCTTCTTCGCGGTCGAAGAATTCCACGACCTCGGGCGGGAAACTGAATGTCGGCGCCTTGCTCGGATCGTAACCTCGCAAATGCGGCTGGTCCAGCCTCTTCGCCACCGGCACGTAAGTCCACTCGTTCCCGCGGAACGTGTCGTCGAGCAGCTTGGCGTACTCGGGAAGATACTTCTTAACGTCTTCTCGCGTTCGCAGATGGCAAACGTGTTCACCGTCGGGGCCGACGAACTCGAACGAACTCTGGCCGCCGCCGGACTTGGGTCTTATGGCTCCGTTGCAATTGAACCAGGCTTGAACGCCCTCGGCCCAGAACTCGGGAGAACCGCCGTTGATGCAATAGCCCCGCATGCAACCGCTTTCCTTGGCCTTCTTGAACTCGGCCCCGAATCGGTCGTTGAAATCCTCATCCAAGCTGCCGATGATTCCCTGTATGGCATGGGCGAACTCGTGGATAAAAATATTCTCGCCCTTCCAGGGATCGCCGTCGAAGCAAAGCAGATTCTCTTCGCCGCAACTGGAAGCCTTGCCGCCCACGCCGCGGCAACGATAGGCCCACCAGTCGCTCATGTTCCGACACTCGGGCAGATCGTTCTGCATCTCGGTGTATGCCATCACGCAGAAGTACATTCTTCGATCATTAAGGGCCTTGAGCACGTCGGGACGCTTCGCCAACATGTTCTCGGCAAGGTGCCGGGCTTCCATCAAGGCATGCTTGGAGACCTTCTCCGAACAAACGATCAACAGGTCCCCGGCCACCGTGTGCTGCTTGTAGAACGGATCAAGCGTCTTCAGTAGCGACTCGGGCGTCGGCGGTTCCTTGACCGCATCCGGCTCCGCGGCCAGACAATGGCAGGTCGCCAAAAGGCAAAACGCGACGCCGGCAAAAGACAATGGGACAATTCGAAGGGGGGGCGTGATCATGCGGGGGGCTTTCGATGCTTGGTGGGACGCTAAACTCTACGCCAGCAATTCTACCATAAACAACCCCGTTTGCCACTATTGCAAGCTGACAGCCCTCCGGACTGCAAGAAAACCAGACTTCTTGGGGGATGGCAGCTGCGGCCGGCAACCTCCGTCAAACTACCGCCGCGCCGGTCGTTCGACTAGAATGTCTCGACCGCGATGGACCGCTGTTTGCAGGATATATCGGTAGTAACAGACTCGCTTGCTTCTCCGATCCGCACGGATATTTGGAGCAAGACGTATAATTCACGGGCGAAGTAGCTACCGCACTTGCGTGCAACCGAAGGAGACAGAGGACCGAAGGAGACCGAGGACCGAAGGAGACCGAGGCATGAGCAATCCCAAACGACGAGAGTTCCTGAAAACATCCATTGCCACACTGGCCACGGCCGCCGTGGGGCCTTCCGTTTTGGCCCAACAGCAAGACAGCCCGGAGGGAATCCCCACTCGGCCCCTGGGGCGTTCCGGAGAGAGGGTTTCGATCATCGGCGTCGGCGGTTGGCACATCGGCGTGCCGGAAGAGAAAGACGCCATCGCCATGATCCACGAAGCGATCGACTCGGGCGTGAGGTTCTTCGACAACTCCTGGGACTATCACGACGGCGGCAGCGAAAAGGTCGTAGGCAAGGCACTCTCCACCGGCGGACGCCGCGACAAGGTTTTCGTGATGACGAAGAATTGTGCCCGGGATTATGAAGGCTCGAAGAAACATCTCGAAGACAGTCTCCGCCGATTGAAGACCGACCGGATCGACCTTTGGCAATTTCACGAGTGCGATTGGCACGTCGACCCCGAGTGGATATTCGACCGCGGCGGGTTGAAGTACGCCATTGAAGCCCGAAAGGCGGGCAAGGTTCGCTACATCGGTTTCACCGGACACCGCAACGTCGCCAATCAACTGAAGATGATCGCCAAGCCGTTCGAGTGGGACACGGTGCAAATGCCGATCAATATTATCGACGCCCATTTCAACAGCTTCCAGACCACGGTGTTGCCCGAGTGCGTTAAGAAAAAGATCAGCGTCGTCGGCATGAAGGGGCTCGGCGGAGGCGGCGGAATACCCAAGGGTGTCGGCTTGCCGGCCGAGACGTGTCGCCGCTACTCGCTGTCGATGCCCATCAGCACGCTGGTCTGCGGCATGACTTCGCTTAGGGACCTGCGGCAGGACGTGGCCATCGCCCGTGGGTTCAAGCCGTTTACCGAAGAAGAAATGCGCGACCTTCGCGAGAAGACCAAGGAGATCGGCGCCACCGGGAAGCTGGAAGGATACAAACGAAAAGAGTTCGGCACTCGCTACCACTTCGAGCAGCACAAAGAGGCCCCCGGCCGGTAGTTCGTTGTTAATGGTTCGACAACCCGAAAAGAAGATTCACGACATGCAACGCGTTCCTTTCACTCTGTCGATAGCACTTGCGGCTCTCGCCGTACTCTTTCCCGCCTGCCAAACACAAGCCGGCGACGTCAATTGGCCCGGCTGGCGGGGACCGAATCGCGACGGCAAATCGACCGCCTCGGGATTGCTTAAGACGTGGCCGGACGGCGGGCCGAAGCTTCTCTGGAAGGCTACCGGCATCGGGCAAGGATTCTCCAGCGTATCCTTCGGCGGCGGGCTGATCTACATCACCGGCCGCAAGGAAGCCGGGAACCCCTCCGAACCGCCGGAAGCGAAAGATGTCTACCGCCGGCCCGGCCGTCGGCTGTACATCACGGCCCTGGACATGGACGGAAAAGTCCGATGGGTTCGCGATGTGGCCAAAGCGTATACCGGCTACTACAAGGGCACCCGTTCCACGATTACTTGCGATAGCGGCAACCTGTATCTGGAAATCGGCACCGGCGAGGTCGGCTGCTACCAGGCGAAGACCGGCCGGCAGAAGTGGACTCGCGACATGAGCGAGTTCGCCGCCCGGGATATGTCCTGGGGGTTCGCCGAGTCGATTATGATCGTCGGCGCGAAGGCGATTCTCTCGCCCGGCGGCGATTGCTTCATGGCGGCCGTCGACAAAGCCACCGGCAAGACGCTTTGGAAGAGCGAGGATTACGGACAGGCCCAATCGTGTTCGCCTATATTTGTTAAATACAAAGGCGTGCCCATGATCGTCAACGGCTCGCGCGAGGGCCTGATGGGCGTCCATGCCGAGACGGGAAGGACGCTCTGGAAACAAGATTTCGGCCAAAAAGCCTTGGCCGGGTGCCCCACGCCGGCTTACTCCGACGGCTATGTCTATTGGGCCATCGGCTACGGCGCCGGCGGAATCTGCATGAAGCTGAACGTCGACGGCGGCAAAGTCACGGCCAAGGAAGCCTGGCGCAGCAAGGACATGGATTGCATGGTCGGCGGATACATCATCCACGACGGCTACATATACGGCAATCACAAGGACGGCTGGACGTGCCTGGAACTGAAGACCGGCCGCACCATGTGGGAAGCCGAAGGCGTCGGCAAGGGCTCCATCTGCTGGGCCGACGGAATGTTGTACCTGTTCAGCGAAAAAGACGGTCTGGCCGGTCTGGCTACATGTTCGCCCAAGGGCCTGGAGATGAAAGGAACATTCAGCGTCGACGGCCAGGGGCCAAGCTGGGCCTATCCGGTAGTCGTCGGCGGCAGGCTGTACCTCCGCTACGACGACAATCTGTATTGTTACGAGCTACGGGCGAAGTAGCTTCCATGACAAGGGTGGCCCAGATTCTTGAATCTGGGTGCGAAGCACAAGAGGCCTCGTGGACGGCAGGACTTGCGAGATAGCAAGATTACTGAGCGAAAGATTCTTACCGCGATTCGTCATCGGCTGGGGTGTCTTCTTCCTCCACGATGCCGTGCTCGGAAAATATGGTCTTCTTCCAGCCGGGCGGCGTTTCGACCACAAACGGTTTCGGGCCGAGAATATCCGTCAGCGAGTCAGGAGCATTGACCTTGATGTCGTATAGACTGTATGCCATTCGCGTCTTGCCGTCGGAGGAACTGAATTGTATCGCGGTAACCCGCATATTCCGGGAATCAAGGATGAATTCCACGCGGGAAAAGAGGTAGGCTGCTCTGCTGTCACGAGGATACGCCTCCAGCCATATCTGATCCTTCACGTCTTCCGGAGGCTCGACCACGCGAATGTGATATCGCTTCTTCATGTTGCGTGCAGTGGTGGCGACGGGAAACGGGATAGGCCCCTCGGAGAGGAACTTGCCTCGTGAGTCATGCGGCAGTTGAAATTCGCTCAGCCGCTTCGCGACATACTCGTGCAAGTAGACCGACTTCTCGTGGCATACGTAATGCTCGGCGTTTACGGCATCGGCCTCGACCATCTGGCCGTCCTTTTCCATCTCCAAGACACGGAGCACGCCCTTGTCCGGCGCCTCGTACTTGAGCACGCCGCAAGCCTTGCAACGGTTCTCCTTGTTTGGCCCGTCGAACACAAGGTCGTGGCGCCAACGAACGAAACGGCACTCGAACGTCTTCACCTTGGCGTCGGCCTGCTCCCACTGGGCAAGCACCCGGTCGACTTCGGCTTGTTGCTCGGCGGTCAGCTCAAAGGGCGGCTTGTGTTCGGCGGCCGGCAAATCGGCAACCAGTAACGAAACGGCGAGCGCAAGAAGAACAAACATCGAAGTCTTCATAAGTCCACTTTCCAGCAATGGGGTTTCGGCTCACATCACCGCAATTGCCCGCCGGCGGCCGGGTCGGCGCCGCGCTCGGCTTGGGCGGTGGGAGCCGGGTTGACGACCTTCTTCCAACCTAAAGGCACCTTGGGACTGAACGGATTGCCTTGGAGGAACTGCAAGGGGTTGGTGGCGTTGACGTTGATCTTATAGAAGCTGTACGCATGCTTCGTCTTGCCGTTGGGTTCGTGAAGTTGCAGAGCGAAAGGCTGCATGCTGCTGGCCGTGAGGATCAACTCCGCCCGGTTGAAGTTGGCTGCGTCCGCTCTATTGCGAGGATAAGCCTCCAGCCATATCTGGTCTTTCGCATCCTCGGGCGGCATGATCGCGCGGATATAATACCGCGCCTTCATGTCGGCCGCTTTCGCTCCGAACAGAAACGGCAGCGGACCGTCGGATATCGATTTGCCCTGCAACTCCGGCGGCAGTTGATGTTCGATCAGTTGTTTCTTGATGGGGTCGTAAGTGAAAATCGATTTCCCGTCGCAGACCCAATGTTCGGTGTTTGCCTGGTCGACTTTGATCATCTTGCCGTCTTTTTCCATCAGATCGACTCGCAGCAGGCCCTTGTCGGGCGCGGCGTACTTGATCTCGCCGTCGACCTTCTGCACGCCGCCGAACACCTTGTTATGCTTCCAGCGGACGAAGCGGCAGTCGAAAGTCTTCACCTGCGAACTGCTTCGCTCCCAAGCGTTAAGCACCTGATCGACGTAGGCTTGCTGCTGTGGAGTAAGCGTGAACGGGGCCCGGGCCGCCGGCGGCTGACGCTTCTTTATGGTGGGCACTTGCGGGACTATCGGCTGGTCGGGCCCCGGCCGATGGACACCGCCGGAGTTCTGGTGGGGATTCCCCGATTGGCCCCAGCCCGAGTCTGGACTCTGAGCAAACACAACTCCCGCGGCCATAAGCAAAACGGATATCGCACAAGTAGCGACTGCAAAGCTCTTCATAACTGTATTCTCCCGATATGGAGTCTCGTCAATCAATGTAAACGCGGATAATGCCCGCTCCCCCAAGATCGCCGCGCAACGTCCCCGGCGGTGACAATTGGCCGGCAATTCTAGCAAGAAACCCGATTAGCCCCTATGGCAATCTGGGCGCTTTGCGATTCGCGGGTGCATATTGCGGTTTGCGCGTCGCGTGATAGCTGGTAGACAATAGGAGGATGATTTTGGTCGCGGTCATGCGGGGGGGCGCTAAAATAGAACAAATGGGGTGCCAAGGATGGCAGGTAG
>Ga0180432_10006986_pt1 | contig 14492 bp, 7 predicted proteins | sample SS_ome_10_FD_132414 | JGI IMG/M metagenome (GOLD analysis project Ga0180432, IMG submission 132414) | Hypersaline lake sediment archaeal communities from the Salton Sea, California, USA - SS_1_MS_2 metaG | ecosystem: Environmental > Aquatic > Non-marine Saline and Alkaline > Hypersaline >... | reverse complement strand
GTGGGAATATCCCGACAGCCGAAACTGCCCAGATCGCCATACCCCAGGTCGTCAATAAATAGAATGACAACATTGGGCTTGCGCCTACGGGGCCGGCTCATGGCTGGTTCGGGCAGAAAACCTATCGTGGCGACAGTGGCCGAAATTGCCTTCAGGAAATCACGTCGTTTCATAGTGTTCCTCGTCTTTCTTGAATGATATAGTAAGTTGCCCCGCACAAGGGGAGCGCTTGTCGAAGAAGTCTTTGTATGCTTTGATCGTTGTTCATTGAGGGCTCCTTTCTGGAATCCCGCTGTGTGTCAGGGATCAGTAGTACGGCGTGAGGGTGTGGATGATGGCGAGCCAAACACGTCGAATTCGCTAAAAAATGTGCCCCCGTGTACTACCCAGAGCAGATAACGGAAACGCCCGATCTCTTCATGAGCCGCCGTGATCGAACAGGCCTGGTGTGCGGGACGCTCGAGTGGTTCGTCAACCTGGAAAAACCTGTCAGTGTTGACCCGTGCAATACACATCAAACCAGCGCAACGCGGCGAACGCCTCATGTTGGGCAACTGATCCTCTGAGAAACCGTAAAGCGTAAATCGCTGGGTCGCTCGGTGGCGATGTTCTTCAAGAGTCTCATGCTGATGCCACGAATACGAATTAATCTTCATGACCGAGACCACTCTCCCCAAATCGACGAGGAAACTTCCTCCAGAACCATCCTCAAAAAAACGCAGACTCGCCGGGTGCGTCCTGATGCGACTGCCCTGATCCATCGAGCAGTATCGCAGCGCAACCGCTCCGGCGAGGGCAAGTTCTGAGACGTCCCTTTCGAGGTTGGATGATCGGATTCCTTGCCCATGGTTTATAGATACTTTCTGCGGACTCCGTCCCCGTGGGCAACACATGTTGCCCTCAACCAACACGGCCTCATAGTCTACTTCCTACATTTCAGCGATCTGGCCGGCCAGGTCATTATACCGTGTTCATGGTTCAAAAATACTTCCCGCGAACCAGCAGAACTGGACACGAAAAACCAAAAAATCACCCTTAGTATACTAAAACTCATCCGAAATATGAACTCCGATCCCAAACTTGGATGGAATTGCAGCTTCATTGGGATTACATAAGGGTAGCTATGGATAGGTTTTCCAGATTATGACTGGTAACTTCTCGATCTGTATTTTCAATAATACTGTCACCGCCCAGGGAAGATTATTTCACAAAATTCGCAACTATTAACAATGAAATCATAGGGCTACTAAGATAAGCTAAGAAACGTGCTGATAGGTCGTGACATGGATGCCTCAAAGAAAATTGTGGCAACATGGATTTTGGTATTTGACTTTGAGCTTTTCGTAGGCGGCTGTTTCTATTTTTGGCAGAGGGTGGAAAATAGAATCAAATGCTATTCTCATGTTGTTAACATTGAATTATGAAACTATGACTCACAGGCTGCCCACCGGAGCCCTGGGGGCCTGCGGCCATGGAGTCTTTCCGGGAGCCCATTCCTTCGGCTGCGTTGCCCGGACCTTTTCCACGTCTTTCTTCAACCACTCGGGCGGATTTTTGTTTTCCTCGATCCCATAGACATAAGGCAGCGGCGGTTCCATCAGCAGCGGCTTCTCTCCCAGCGGAGGGCGCTCGGCATCGACTTCCAGAAGGCGGGCGCCGAGTCGTTTCACAATGTCTGGATGCTGGTCGGCGATGTCGGTTGTCTCATAGGGATCTGTCTTGATGTTGTAAAGGAGCTTTCCCATGAGCTTGAAGTCACCTTTGCGAATAGTTGGAATGCGAACGCTGCCGCTGACTTCAAAGATGATTTCATCGCGCGGACTGGATTCATCGCGGAATAGCATTCCGGTCATATCGAGACCGTCGACAGGAAATTCCTGCTCGTGACGACCTCCGCCAAGAGTAATGAAGGTCGAAAAGAAATCCGCAATAAACATCATCCCATCATTGACAGTGCCAGGCTTAGTGTGCCCCGGCCAGCGAATAACGGAGGGCACGCGGACGCCACCTTCAAACGTGGTGTTCTTTGTGCCGCGATAAGGTGTGTTCATTTCCTCGGTGAGGCCACCGTTGTCGTTAGCGAAGACAAGCAGGGTGTTGTCGGTCAAGCCATTATCGTCAAGTGACGCCATGATACGCCCTACAGCATCATCAAAACACTTCAAAGCCGCTTGGCGGCTCGTGTATTTGTTTGTGTATCGTGGAACCCGATTAATCGGCCCGTGAACGGCATTGAACGGGACATAAAGCAAAAAAGGCTGCTCCCTGCTCTGTCCGGCGATGACGCGCTCTACTTCCGCGGCGATGAGGTCAGTCACATAGCCTTCCTCCCGGATTGGCTGCTCGTTACGATGCCAATCGTACACGACAAACCGTGCCGGTGCGTTGTGGGGAATCATCTTGTCATAGTAGTCTATGCCCCAGGCGTAGTGACCGTACTGATGCATGAAACCCTGCTGCATCGGGAGATGCTCTTTCAGCCACTCGCCCGCGTGCCATTTCCCAATGATTGCAGTGAAGTACCCAACTTCCTTGAGGGCTTCGGCGATAGTCCGCTCTCTGGTGTCCAGCGCATGAATACGGCGAGTGGGGATACCGTCTTCATTGTGGGCAAGAGTCAAGCCGAGCTTCTCGAGATAGCTTGGTTTGCCGAAGTCTTCGGTGCGCCAGTCCATCCAATTACGAAAGGCATAGCGACCGGTCAAAAAAGCGGCGCGGGTTGGCGAGCAAACAGAGTGAGTATAAAACTGGGTCAGTCTGAGCCCTTCGGACGCAAGACGGTCGATATTGGGAGTAAGCTCCGCGTTGCCGCCGTTGAAGCCGGGTTCAGCCCATCCCATATCGTCGCTGAGAATAAAGACAATGTTGGGTCTCGAGCCGGCGAGTTTCCCGCGGGCTCGATTCCTCCCTGCATTGTCGTTCATTGCGCAGCCGGCAAACAAGGCCGTTGCTGCAGCGGCTGTGGATCTTAGAAACTGTCTTCTGTTCATTTTGTCTCCCGGTAAAAAAAGTGCATCCCCTACAATATCATGATATCATTCTTGTACTCATTGGCTTTGCCGAATCGCCCTACAAATCCGACGCCGTCAATATGATAACGATAGGCCATCCCGTCGTCAAAGACTCGCGCCTCCGGAGAAGCGATAAATCATCTTTTTTTCTGGGCTTGAAAATATGTAATTTTGAAAGGAGTGAAAACGAGCGTAACGAGGTTAAGAGCGTAGCCCTGAATCTGCAATATAGCTCCGAGAATCGTTCATTTTGCAATCGTGCTGATCCTATTGAGTAGGACGGTGGCCATGTGGTGAATGTGATACAGAAGAGCGCGAGCTGGTAAATTTGGCTTTTTTCAAATTACCTTCTTCGCCAAACACCTTTTCCCGCCCAACTGCAATTCCGGTAGGGTTGCGATCGTGTCCTTTTAAAGGTGTACCTAAGAAGTGAGTGGCATTATAATCAAACTGGCAAAACAGGTTGCGTAGCCAGGGATTTCACAGGGCAATGTCAGGTAACAGAACAACAACAAAAAGACGTGTGGCTGTTAGGCTTCTTCTTTCCTGCCTTGCCGTGCTTATTCCTGCTGTTGGAGATGGGGGAGAAATGCTTCACCATAATCCAGATCTATCGCAAAAGGTCGTTAGATTGGAAGAGGAATTCCACAAAGCCTTGCATCAGGGGGATTTTGATCTGATCGCTCGGCTTTTACCGCAAGCTGAGCATCTTGAATTACAGCTTCTCGAAATTCTTGAAGATGGCCGGAGGAGCGCTCACACGAAAGAAGGATTTCCGCCGCTTCTGGAAATCATAGGTGGACTTCGCAGAGAAGCAGCGCGTTTGGTCGCCCATCGCAGTTGGCGACATCGACCTGAACCGAGAATCAAGTACGCTCCCAATTCCAAGCTCATATCGGTCAGTCCACTGGAAGATGGGCAGACTGTCATTATCGGTGCACCCGGCGCAGCCGCCGATGCGAGAGCACGAATGGTACGTGTTGTTAACCTCTCCACTTCAGATCAGGCTGCGGCATCGGTTCGACGTGATGGCTCATTCAGAGTGCGGCTTGTGGCGCCGCCAGGAAGCGCGCTTCAGATATCAACTTCCATGCACGAGGATCTTCCAGATGAGTTGAGACGCGGCCTCGCTTCACCATGGGGTCTTGATCTCACAAACCTGCGCGAGGAGTTTCAAGGTATCATTCAGGGTGACCGCTCCTGTTCTCCAGGTCTCATTCTTCCTGTGAAAAGGAAAAATCACACTGCCCAAGACGAGGCCTGCTTTGTGAGAAAATTCGGGAAGGAACGCTGGCTCTTTGGTACGGCACGCCTCGTGCAAAAACGCCTTGATCCCGGTGAGCCGGGTGAGGGGGCTGTTACTCTTTCCTTACGGTGTGAGTCAGAACGAGCTGTGCGTCGTTTGGCCGAAGGGCGTTTCGACGTACACTGCGGCCTTAATCCACTTTTCGATAAGCATGGCAAACATTTAAGTGCAATGCGTCTTTCGGCAACACACGTTCTGACCCCTACGGGCCTGCCCATCGAAACTCAGACCGATCTCGTAGGCAGGCGCGACCATCACGGGCACGTTCAAATAGAACCGGGCCCGCAAGGAGTTGAGACGCACATCAGGAAAGTCGAATTCGGCAGGTGGCGCATTCAGGGGCGCGTAGCAAAGGTCTCACTAAAACTCCGGTTCGAGATTCCCCACAATGCACCTACGGGAACATATTCGCTCAACGGTCACATCCAACCGCGCGAGGTGGATGAGTTCTTCGGACTCGAACACCCGGGTGAGCTTTTTCTCGGCCGTGTCACCATAGGTAATCCCTCTGAGCCCCGCCTTGCATGTGTGCTTCTCGGTTCTGCCGGCTCCGGAGGTTCTCGTGGAGCTGTTGCACGAGAGGATCGAACCGCGTATAACTTCGCACCTCGGAATGTCCTACGCCCGGATAAGCTGATAATTCCACGCCACGACGCTCGAACAAACAAACCAATCCGCTATCCGCTCGATCCATACCTTCCCCTTGTATCACTGACGGACCGGCCCCACGAATTCCGGCTGTGGCCTCCGCGCATATCATTCGACTGCGAGTCAAGTAGTCTGACAGTGACAATCAGAGCCCCCAACGGAAAGACCGAGCGTATCGGTCCTGCGCCGCTTATCGCGGCACAGAACGATCTGGTCTCAGTCTGTCCGGATCGTCTCGTGCGAGATCGAATTGTCGCGCCGGTGGGCACTTCGTTTGGAAACCCCAGCCTTGCCGACATCTACCATCTCTCCGGGCGGGGAGCTTTTGACTACGCCTTCACTCAGTACGGACACTATGTGATTTCATTGAAAGGAAAGATCAGCGACCTAAGCGGGGCGCCACACACAATATCCGGCACATACGATGTCTATGTTGCACGGCCAATCGACATAGATATCTTCCCTGAACCCGGGACTCCCCTTTGGCCTGGAGTGAAAGTCTATCCGCAAGTGCGAGTGCTGCCGCCTGTGCCGGCGGACGTTACCATGACTTTTGTTCATATGCCGGGCTCCGATCCGGCCAGAGCTTCAACACTTCGTTTCACAGGGAAGGCCAATCGCTGGGGCGTGTTTCTGCCGGATCCACGGAAATGCTCTGTGCTCTTTGAGAATCCCGGCGAGTACCGCTGTGACGTGACGGTTAAGTATGTGGATCAGGAAGGCATCTGGTGGATGGCTTCTCGCCGCGGAGCTTCGGTGGTTGTCACACCCAACTCGGATGTTGTAATCCATGGAGAACGAGGGAGCCGTGTGCCATCTTTGAAATGGCGAGCGAGATGGTTCATCGCGCGCAACTCGAGTTTCATCACGGACACTCCCAGAGATGCATTTGACATGGGACACACGTGCTATCCCTACGAAAATGGTGATGTGGCCTGGCTCGGAGACCGGGATCCGGACTCGCTCTTTCCCAACCTCACCTTCGAAGATCCCGAGGGCACAATCGCTTCGCTCATCGCCGAACGCTGGCCCGCGGTCCGCAGCGGCGCCGGCAGGGCCGGACTGTATCCTGACAGACTACGCCCTGAGGACCGCCTGGCGATTGGTGAAATGCCTTTTGTCTCATCATCATCCAAAGGGCTTTCCCCATCTATGAAGCCTGAAGCCGTGGATCAGTGGGGCTATTTCTACACGACGTCCTGGAGACCCGGTGTCTCAGTGCGATCGCACGTAGCTGAAGATATGGTCCCTGCGAGCTACTGGTTCTTCGACGATGTCTACGGCTATCAATTCGGCGTCGGACCGAACGGAGACCTGCCGGGAGATATCAAGATGAACTACGGTGGTACGGTCTTCCGAGATCGGGCGACCGGCATAAGCCACTACGGCGCCTATGCCTCGATGCTCGTTCTCATTGATCCTGAGACGGATCCGATCGGACGACGTGTGATGCCGCCTTTCGACGGCTTGATTGGCGGTTCTCCACCTTCAGGCCCTCTTATCGAGATCGGAGGGAAACGATATGACGTGTTTCTGACCTACGGTGCGCTTGCTCCCGGCGCGGTTCTCGATGTCGGCGACCGATTCTGTGTTTCCGGCGTTGTCTGGCCGCCAATCAGAGGGGTTGTCCAGGGAAGCGTGACAAGTCCTTCTGGAAAACCCACGTCTTTCGAAATACCGTCTAATGCCGCAGGTCTTTTTAATACCTCCGGTCCTATTGCCGACGAGCCGGGAGAGTGGATCGTTACAGCGGAAGGTTGCTGCAACGGAGAGACAAGCGCAGGGACAATTGCCGACCTGGTGCCCGAAGAGAAGTGGCCGCGAGGAGGTGGCATAGGCCTTGAAGACACAAGTTTTGTTGTGCCGGTAGTCCCGCGAAACGCTGAGTCAATTGCTTTCGATCTCATACAGGGGCGCCACCTTTCGCCGCCACGACCTTTTGTTATTCGTGGCTACTTACCAAAAAATACTGGCGCAGAACGTGTAAAGGTGCTCGTAAGCCTGCCCGGCCAAGTCGTCGACGCCCAAGAGCTTCCGGCAAAGAAAGGATACTTCACGTACACATACGACCCAAGGAACCTCTCGAAGCAATTCCCCAACATAGATGTCACGCTGCCGAGCCCGGATCCCATCCAGCGCCAGCCGGCATGGTATGACACGGTAACTTTCACCTTCTGGGCTGGAGAAGGTGCGGCCATTCGGGCCGGTACAGTGTTGCTCCAGGGCGAAGACGTATATGCCTCTGCATCGACGGGAAGGCCTCCACCACGGCACACAGCGAGAGAGGCCGTGAAAAGGCCACAGCGCGAGCCGTTAAGCGCGCCAAATCCAGTTCGTCCATCTGCGGTGAAGGCGGCGGTGAATCTCCAGGCACCCCACAGCTCCCCTCTTGTTCTCGCGTCCTCCGGCAGAGTGCTCTTTGCGGCTCACAGATGGTCGGGAGAGGTAGCTCGGATCAGCTTGAGTGGTTCCAAAGCTCGCATCAGTGCAATCGCGACAACAGGCGGGGAGGTTAGATCGGTGGCTCTTTCAGAGGACGAATTCCTCTTGTACGCTGCACTTTCAGACAGCAGGGAGATTCTCATTCTTGACGCAACGGATTGCAGGGAAATCTCGCGGCTGCGCATCTCCGGCGAACCCTGGGCCGTAGTACCATCGCCCGATGCGGACAGCCTCTTCGTTGCCGACTTCGACGGCAACCGCATCCTGCGCATCAACGCAAGGGATGGAAAAGTCCAGAGCATTAGCCACGCCATCTCCAGGCCAAGCTGTCTGGCTTATTCGCCGAAGGCGGATTCGATCTACACCGTGAGTTTCCGGACAGGGGAAGTCACTCAGCTTGACCTTCAGTGCAGAATACTCAGAAGCATTCCAGCGCCGAAGCAGCTCAACCAGTGTCGGTCCCTGACCTTCGGCCCTGACGGCACCCTCTATGCACCGCAAACACGGTCGGATGCCGTCGTTGGGGGCCGCATGTTCGACCGTTCGGTATTTCCTGTTGTTGCAACCGTAGGACCCACCGTTGAACACGTTTCTCTGGACTTCTTTCCCGACCTATGGGTAGTCCCTCCCCACCGACCTCGCGAGGTAGCTGTTGACACGGACACTCTCTACCTGGCAAACGCAGGAAGCGATGACGTCCTCGCAGTAGACCTTGTAACCAGATTCCCGAAATGGCATGCCAGAGCGGTTGGGCAAGAACCGGATGGAGTTGCACTCGATGCGTCACGTGGATTACTTTACGTGCTCACACTCACCGGGCAGGAAATTGTCACGCTGAGCGCACGCACGGGAAAGATACGGTCCCGGCTGCGATTCGCGCATGATCCTACACCGTCTAAGATTGCCCGTGGGCGTTATCTGTTCGGCAACGCAACGGATACGCGTCTGACAAAGGATCAGTGGATGTCCTGTGCGGTCTGCCACCCGGACGGCGATGTGGACGGACGCCAGTGGGACTTCGGTGAAGGTCCGCTCGATACACACACGCTCCGCGGTGCCGTTGCGTGTGCACCGCTTCACTACACGGCACACCTCGATGAGATACAGGACACATACGACTTCACACGACAGATAATGGCAGGCCGTTGGTTCGTTCAGAAACACGAGATAAATGACTACCTCGGCGTATCGAACGCGGGATACAGCAGAGACCTGGATGCCCTCGCCGCGTACATTGAAAACCTTGTGCCGAAGCAGCCCCCCAGCCCGCCATCTGAGGCACTGGCTGCAATCGAAAAGGGCAGGAGAATCTTCTTTAGCGAGAAGGCCGGCTGCGCTGTATGTCACCCGCCGCCCCTTTACACAGACAGTGGGCAAAAAGACATACGAGGAAATTTCATTCGCCACAATGTGGGCACATGGAAGGAAAGTGAGGACGAGACCTTACAGTCGCTGGACACCCCGTCGCTTTTTGGCTTGCGACAATCAGAACCATATTTGCACGACGGCAGAGCCCAAACGCTGGAGTCTGTCTTCACTCATCACAATCCCGCAGACCTGCATGGTCATACTTCCCACTTGAATGAGAGCAATATACGCTGCCTCAGCGAATTCATTCGCTATTTGGCCCCAGGACCTCCGAAGACTTCACCGTAGCCATAAGACTTGATGTTCAGAATTTACATGCTCCAAGAACAAGCAATAGTCAGTACGCACTCAAAGTAGTGCCTGGCGCTGCAACCCATGTTGCATTCCGCAAAGGTCAAATTCTAACGATTATCAAACCAGACTTCGAGGCCAAGAATTGGCTGGCGCTCACGGGCAAGATCGTCGGAACTCCCTGGCTGCCTACGTGCCGAGCGCAGGTGGATGTTGAGCTTGATGCTGAGACACAGGACGTAGTGCAAAACCTAAGAGGTTTTCATTGTATGCTGGCTTATGGTGACCACACTCGGGAAGTGGCCTATGCTATAAAGAAAGTAGGGATAAACGTCCAGACATTTACACGTTAAGAGGTCATATGGAGCACATGTTACAGGCTCTTTCAGGTCAGTCTAATAGACTAAAGAGAGGGAAATGGGTCACAGTTTTCAGCTCCTTCTATATGAGGACTCGGACTTAGAGGTCAGACCTGATACGCTCCTAAAAAGAACTCGCATGGCTTTCAGGTCTTCGGCTGCTATCAGCATAAGCGCCGCGATAATTCTCTTTTTCAACATCTCTGCCCCTTTTGAACCTTTGCTATATTGAGTTTTCATCTATATAGACGTTCTCAGAAAGCTTTTATTACAATTGTTGTGAAAAATTTACAGAAACTACTGAGAAAGCCTCTCTGGGCGCTTTCGAGTTGTCTCTTCAATGTAGTCGTTTAATACCGGACCGGAAAAAGTTGTCTACGCTACAATCACATCATCTTTTTTTATACATCCTCCTTTTCAGCCGCTCCTTCCACCAAGTCAAAAACCTCGGAATTTGTCTCAATCGCCGATATCGTGAAGGCGCTCTGTTGCATGAGGCGGCAATGGAAGCGGGCGGAAATTGATTTCGACCTATCATTCTCGCTTGGGAAACCACGTTCGTAGGATTGCCCCCATTGCTCTTGGATCGATTTCTCCGTGCTCAATTCCTGATCCCCATGGCGGTTTCCCTGGATGCCGGAATTCTCTTTTCAACCGTGATCATGCTTTACCTCATCCCCTGTACTCTGCTATTATCAGAGGTATGGGCAAGGGGTTGCCTGGATCCGGCATTGGTACTTGCGACCGTTTAGTGCTTCAAGAAATGATAATATCTCCGTGTAAACAGCAAATGGGCAATGAAAGAAGGCGAGGCAGAACAGAATGGTGATAATCGGTGAAAGAAGAAGTGGCAATAACATGAGTGTTCGAAGGATAACAGCCATAGCGGCTATAATCTGGTTGGAATGGTTGCAGGTTCCGTGCGGCGCGAAAAGAGTAATAATGCAACTGAAATCAGATGAGGTGCGGCAGGAGATTGACGGCTTTGGGGCAAGCGGGGCGTGGTGGGCACAAATTGTCGGGGGATGGCAAGAAAGCAAGCAAAAGAGAATCGTCAAATTACTGTTCAGCAACGAAGGGATCGGATTATCGATCTATCGCTACAATTTGGGAGCGGGATCGGGAGAGGAAATCGGGGATCCCTGGCGACGGGCGGAAACGTTCGAAACAGCAAAAGGGGAATACGACTGGAAGAGAGATAAAAACGCAATGCGGATTTTGCGGGCCGTGTGTGCCGCGGGTGTGGAACATGTGATCCTGTTTGCCAACAGTCCGCCGCGGCGGATGACCAAGTCGGGATATGCGTTCGCCGGTTCCGGTGCAAACAAATCCAATTTGCGGGAGGATATGTATGAGGAGTTTGCTCGGTACCTCGTGGATATAACTGAGCATTTTGTCCGAGTGGAAAAACTCCCGGTGAAAGGGATCAGTCCGATTAATGAGCCACAGTGGGACTGGGATGGGCATAGCCAGGAAGGATGTCATTATTCGGCAGAGGAAGTGGTCCGGCTGGTGGAGATTATGCTGCGCGAGGCCGAAAGGCGGGGATTACCAATCGAGGTGGAAGCGCCGGAAAGCGGTAGCTGGGAAAGAGTAGTTGAGCCAGCGGGCAAAAACTGGAGGATTTCGCCGGTTTATCTCGATAGTCTGCTGGGCAACGGGTATGTGCGGGAGCGGATGGATAGTTACGCGCTCCATTCGTATTGGGCGAACCTCGAGCGGAAAAAAGCGTTTGGAGAGTATTTTTTTGCGAGGTATCCGGGGAAAAAGCTCCAAATGACGGAATGGTGTGAGATGAAAGGCGGGCGGGATTATGGGATGGATTCGGCGTTACGGCTAACGCGGGAGATAATAGATGATCTGGTATGGGGCGGTGTTTCCTCGTGGCAGTACTGGATAGCGGTATCGCGATATAATTTCCGGGACGGTCTGATTTATGTGAACGAACCAGAACGAGAGATTGTTCCGACCAAACGACTGTGGGCGATGGGGAATTTTAGTCGCTTTATCCGGCCGGGCTATCAGCGGTTCGAAGTGGAGCATAATTCGACGTTTTTACAGGTAGTGGCGTGTAAAAGTCCGGATGAGAGCAGGCTGGTGGTGGTGGCAATGAATCCGGGGACAGAGAGCGAAGAAATCGAATTGCATTTTGTGAAGGGAGTTGGGGCGACTACATTTGACGCGCATGAAACATCGAAAGCGAATGATCTACAGGCCGTAAGCCGCGGAGTAAAGAACAATAGGTATAGTCTCCCAGCAGAGAGTGTGACGACATTGGTTATCAAAGAATTTGCAGTCAAAGGCAATAGGAAGCATTTTTTTTGAGCAAGCAGACTGTGTCGCATAGCGCAATCGCCATAAATTTTTCCAAATAAATGTCAGGATTTCAATCCGCCAACCGTTTTACTTGCAAGATGGCAATCTCAAGGCAGAACATTCTGCGAACGTTAACTAAAACATGCGGCCGCATTGCGGCGGCTGTACGGGTAATGACTTTTCTCCTGGTATCCGTTGTGATTACCATCAGCGGGTGTTCGCGCACAGAGCACCGACTTCAAGCAGATCGGGAAGTATACGATGTGATCTCCGAGCGAAACGATGATTCACGACGGCGTACTGCCGACCTTAGCATCGAGATTGACCCTCGGAGTCGTTACTTCGATCCCTGCGATCCGGATCGCCCTCCAATGCCTAAGGACGATCCCGCTTCACACGAGTACATGATTCGGGTAGCCGGCGGAAAAGGCTGGAAGCACTGGAATGATAACGGCGTCCGTACGGACTTAGAGAATCCCGAATGGCGGAAGGCGCTCGCCGAATACGTCGATGTGAACGAAGGTGGCTCGGTCAAACTCAATATCGACTCTGCGCTTAAGCTTGCCTATATCCATTCTCCGTCCCACCAGAATCAGTTGGAGACGCTTTATCTGTCCGCTCTGGATGTCACGGCAGAGCGATTCCGCCTGGACACACAATTTTTTGGCGGGTATAACGCCACGCATAATCACGATGGAACGACGAGGAGCGATCAACTGACCGTGGGGGCAAATCCAGTACTCCAGGCAAGTCGGCTGTTTGCCGATGCGGGGGAGCTTTTGGTCGGATTCGCCAACTCATTCGTGGTCGACTTCAGCAATGGTAGAACAAGTTTCGCCTCTTCACTGGCCAATTTCTCATTCGTCCAGCCATTATTGCGCGGCGCCGGGCGAGATATTGCGTTGGCGCAGCTAACGCTTGTCGAGCGCGCGTTACTTGCGAACCTGCGGGCCTACCATCAATACCGCCAGGGTTTTTATACACAGATCGCCATCGGCGAACTGGGAGTTGCCGGACCACAGAGGGGCGGTGGTGGCACGGTCATCACGGGTTTTTCCGGCCAAGGCTTTGTGGGCGGCTACATTGGTTTGCTGCAACAACTCCAACAGATCCGCAACACCGAGGACAATCTAAGTCTTCAGGAGCGAACTCTTGCAAGGCTGGCCGCCTTCCAGGACATCGGCGTGATCGACCTGGTGCAAGTGGACCAGTTTCGGCAGAGCATCGAAAACGAGCGCGCCAACCTGTTGCAGATCCGAAATAGCTTTGAACTGACTCTCGACCTATACAAGACGGGAACACTTGGTTTACCGCCGGATCTGCCAATTGACCTGGACGATAGTCTGATTCGCCAGTTTCAACTGGTCGCGCGCGAGGCAACAGCGGTCGAAGACGCGATTGTGGCGTTGCAGGATCGTATAGGCGAGCTGCCGGACGATGCAAGTACAGAATCCTTCGATCTTGTCCTGGCAGATGCCTCAACACTTATGACGTCGGTTCGGCACCAACTGGACGCTGTGTCGCCGGACCTCTCGCGTATGGAAGAGGCCGTGCCGGCACGCGAAAAGTCGATGACCGATGAAGAAAAGGAAGCGTTCCAACGCGACAGAAAGCGTCTACATGAAGGATTGGCGGACCTGGAACAAAAGTCTGAGCAAGTCCGGACGGAACTGGAGAGCATACGAGAGGGACTCTCTGAAGATACCAAGAATGCCACCTTTGGCAAGACTATTGTCTGGCTCACTGACCTCCTTCGCCTGGTTCAGGCTTCCATCCTGGTTCAGGCGCGCGCCTCGAAACGGTGAGTGTTGATACGATTGCATTGGATTCCAGGGAGGCCTTCGACCTGGCTCTGGCCCGTCGTATGGATTTTATGAACGGCCGGGCGGCGCTGGTGGATCGCTGGCGCTCGATTCAGGTCAACGCCGATGCCCTCCAGTCGGTTCTCAATGTTACCGTAAACGGTGAGCTTCGTACGGCGCGAAATAATCCGGTCAGTTTTCGCGATTCCAGAGGAAATCTGCAACTGGGACTGGAATTTGACGCTCCGTTAACACGGCTGTGGGAACGGAATAACTATCGTCAGTCGCTGATCGACTATCAACGGAACCGTCGCAACTTCATCCAGTCACATGACTCGCTCCACCTGGGACTCCGAGGGCTGCTTCGGCAGATCGAACAACTGCGTATGGACCTGGAGATTCAGCGGCGTGCCGTAACGATCGCGATTCGGCGCGTTGATATGACGCGCGCTGCGTTTTATGCACCGGTACGTCCCCCGCAGCCTGGACAACGACCGGTCCAATTCGGCCCTACCGCAGCGCAGAATCTGCTAACGGCCCTCGCTGCCCTGCGCAACACGCAGAACAACTTAATGGGCGTGTGGCTCAACTACTATGCCGCGCGCATGCGTTTGGCGCGCGAGCTGGGCACCATGAAGCTCGACGAGGACGGCCGCTGGATAGACCATCCCGTCACGAATACCAGCCTTGCTTGCGCTTCCGACAGTGATGTGTCGAACATGCCCCCCGCCCTTCCAAACGACTGGATCGAGCTGGCGAACCGCTTACCAGAGCAGTCGGATGCACCGGCCCCAGTTGAAGTTGATACCCGACATAAGGAAGTCGTAGAGGAGACCGATCATGTCGATTGACCGGCTTTCGAAGATACAGAATTCACAGGCTCGTAACCATCCACAAAATGCTCCAGCCCCACGACAGTGGAAACGGATTCTATTTGTAATAGGCATAC
>Ga0180432_10006985_pt1 | contig 14493 bp, 24 predicted proteins | sample SS_ome_10_FD_132414 | JGI IMG/M metagenome (GOLD analysis project Ga0180432, IMG submission 132414) | Hypersaline lake sediment archaeal communities from the Salton Sea, California, USA - SS_1_MS_2 metaG | ecosystem: Environmental > Aquatic > Non-marine Saline and Alkaline > Hypersaline >... | reverse complement strand
CACGGACAAAATTTTCTTTTCTTTCAGTATGGGTCATTTTATATCCTCCACTTTCAGATCCTTGGTGATCCACAAAGGACCGTTTACCGAGTCGTATTCCATGACTTGATTTCCCTCTTCGTCATACCTAGAACAGAAATCAAAATCTACTCCGATGTTATAACCCTCGGCATAGCCGATATCGATTTCAACATTATACTTTTCCAACAGGGCAGCCAGTTCACGGACAAAATTTTCTTTTCTTTCAGTATGGGTCATTTTATATCCTCTTATCTCCAGTTTTATCATATGTTAATTATATATAATGCAATCTCTGTTCCAACATTAGGTTTCGTTCCAGTACGGTAGTTTACAAAATTCTGTCGTAGAAAATCTATGAAAAAAGTTCATGATTTTGACAGAAAATGTCACCTATAAGGATTTATCCATGAATTCGATGGGTTAGGAGATGCGATAAAATATCAAGGTTGACAAAAACTGTCAGGCACCCGGGGTACAGAACCCCTGCTTGTTGGCAGATTCTAATCTTGATATTCGTTCCTCTAACTCTTTGATCTTCGCCTCTTGTTTCTGGGACCTTACAGATGTACAAAACCTTATATATCCGCGTATCATTCGTGACCATTGAGATACAGATAATATTCGATCCTTCCTTTTCGGAGGCTTGACCCTGGGGATTGGAGGAACATCGTCTTGCAGACATGTGGGAACAGATCTCATCATATCTCGGGGAGGAGAACTTTTCGGTTCTCGTAGACCTGGAGGCAGAGGCAATGAACAATTTCTAGCCCCTCCTGCTGGTGGACGTGGAGCTGGACATTGCGTAGGCTCTGTCGGCATTTCTGGACGAACTGTACCAGGAGGATGAAGATGAATCAGGGCATTACACTTAGGACAGTTTTCCCATAAAACTCCAAGGGTTCCACAAGTACAATATTCTCGTCTTGGTTCTCGTTTCTTTTTGTTCCAGAACATTTCAACTTCCTAAATTTGTTATGGTGGGTGCAGGTGGAATCGAACCACCAATGCCCGAAGGCGACAGGTTTACAGCCTGCGAGGCACACCGCACTGCCCAATACACCCGTATTCTAAACTATTATATCTCTAAGATCAATATCAAGTGCGACTGCAGCATCTTCCAAATCATCCGTCAAGATGACAAGTGTTCCTTCCGAAACAAAGATACTTATGTTCTCGAGGTCATCCTCGACTGAATCGATTTTAACTGCAAACCATTTTCCCATTTTTGTTAATCGGTACATTTGTTTCTCCTTTCTAAAATGGATCTCAATGGCGGTATGATCATACCAATGTCAGCCCACATTACCCGAGAATAAAATTGGCTCTCGGGGGAGGCATCGAACCTCCATGATCTGCCAGCGCGCATGGCGGACAGATATCAATCCCACATTACCCGAGAATAAAATTGGCTACCGAGGTGGGATTCGAACCCACATACGAGATTTCTCTCTGGACGGTTAACAGCCGCCTGCCTTGCCTAGTAGGCTACCCGGTATTATAACTATTCATCATCTATAATCTTTTCCTGATGTGCTCAATTGAGCATTGAAAATATCTAATTGAACCTTTCCTAATGTCGGTGCCATAAGACACAAAAACATTAGTTTCTGAAAAAATCCTACAGGATCTGTCCACTGCAATAAACCTATTGCAATATATGTAGGAATTAAACTTAACATAAGTATTATGAAAATTGCGAAAAATTTACTAAGCACATTTATCTCCTTTTAATAATGGAGCGGACTATGGGATTCGAACCCATACTTCAAGGGTGGAAACCTCGCGTGCTGCCGTTAAACACTAAACCCGCATTAGTCTATATCTTATTTATAATATCTTTCACTACTTTTCCGTCTACTCCCGGAAAATTTTTCTTGACAATACCAATTGCTTGATATTTATTCTTTAGTTCTGCAAAGTTGATATTCAAAAGAATCCACTTCAGAATATCTCCTTCTGAAACCTCTGAGGGAAGAAATGTTTTTACAACATCAAGAAACAACGATTTAACTATACCTTTCAATCGCATAGTTTCAATCTCGTTCCTTTCCAACTTCCTAAGAATCTTGATGCTCTCTTCCTCGGAAAGGTCTTTCTTCGGCTGTCTCTGCAATTCTCCCTTAATTACCTTCAAGGCCGCGACAACCCCGGGACTGCCTGCTAGAATATTAGTTCGTATGTCAACGTCTAGTTGTTCCATGATTTTATTCATGTTTATCTCCGATTTATTTCTTTCGGTGTTTCCTTCGGTGTCTGTCAATTTCATCTGTCAATATATTGAAATCGTTCAATGGATCCTGGGAGGCAATATCTTGTGCAAACGAATATGAGCTGACCGGCAAACACGGCGCGAAACCGGCCTTGGACTCTCTTCTCAACTGCTGCCTGAAGAATTTAAGATTGGTTCGATATATTGTTATTTCTCCTCCTTTATCATTTCCAGTTACTCTACCAAGGTATTTTTGAGTTCCATCTCGTGAACATCTATCACAATGATGAATAAATCCGCCCTTCAATTTCTTGGCTGGTATATATTCTGCTTCACATCTTTTGCACTTTCGAACGGAAAACATTGTCATTCCAAATACCTCCGTATTTAATTAATATGAATTTATCCATTAATTATACATTATCTGAAATTGTTTGTCAAATGGTACCCCGAGGTGGACTTGAACCACCGACCTCTCGATTATCGGTCGAGTGCTCTACGCTACTGAGCTACCGGGGCGTCCTCAAATGGAGCCGGGTGGGAGATTCGAACTCCCGAGGACTTGCGTCTGCAGGTTACAAAACTGCTGCCATCGGCCTCTAGGCGAACCCGGCGTGATTGTCCTCTATATTTATAATCTTTGTTTTTCCACTCGTTCAGTATAGTTGCCCACAAACTCCTGAATGTCGTCAATATACTTCTTCCAATGGCTACAGACCAATGCTTTTTCCCTTTGTGTTAACAAGGGATTGAACATTCCTCGATAAAGACTAAGTACCTTTTTATGTTTAATACAATTAATACCCCTATTATCATAATCAGCGATCAGGTCTAGTTCATTAACACCGAAACCTTCAATCAATGAAAGATCTATCGCTGAAAATTTGCTATCCGGGGTATAATTCCTTGCCTTAGCCAAAGCCTTGATACAGGCTCTAGTAAAATCTACCGGGTGGCGATCTTGATCGCCATTACGAAGAATTCCTAAATCCTTTCGCTCTTCCATAGCCTTAGCAGCCCTAAGCAAAGACTCATTCTGTCCGAACAACCGGGTTAGTACCCAGGCCCTTTCAGGCTTGTACAACGAAATTCCTCGGGCGATATTATCTCCCAAAAGAATAAGCGTAACAGCCACTAAGGGACGCTTTTGAGCATCCCGCACGTAATAAACAATGTCCTGCATGTTAACTCCTTTCTTAATATGCTCCTGTTGATCCGTAACCTCTGTCTTTTCTGTCTTTTTCATCTCTTAATATATTATATCTGTTTTCGTCTAGAATGTCAAGCCCCTTAATGTCAGCAAGACCAATAAAGATAAGTTGAGCAATCCTACTATGGGCCCATATATGCGCTGGTTCGTTTCCATGATTAATTAGAATTACGCAAACTTCTCCTGTATATCCAGAATCAATCACTCCTGCTAGAACATCAATTCCGGCATTCATGGCTAGGCCGGATCTAGGTTTTATAAGGCCGAGAACCCTATTATTAGGAATGACAATATGAATTCCCGTATGAAACGAATGTCTTTCCCCTGGATCGAGTACCTTACTCTCTAAACTAGTTAAATCAAACCCAGCATCGGAAGCATATGCTTTCTTGGGAATGGCATTCTTTCCCGAGGTACAATAGATTCCGATCTTTTTACCTTTATATAAATCTAACATGTAGTTCCGTGAGAACCGAGAGCAATTAGTACTATAACAAATAACTATGTTTGACTTCCGATCTAGGGATCCTGTCATTTTTCCACATGTCGGACATGCTACCATTGAGCTTTGCATATATTCTCCTTCCTACACTGTCAATACATTAATCCCTAAATCGACATATTCACCAGCATACTCTTTAGCAATATCCCAATAATGATCGTAAATATGCAATCCCTTACTGATTCCTATTAGGCTGCCATCTTTAAGACCTGCGTCGTGACTGTTCAGGTATGTCAAGCACATCTCCTTCAGCAACTGTAACCCACCCATGTTTTCAGGCAATCCAGAAACAAGATCCCATGATCGGAAGTACACAAAGAAGTGTAGCTTATCATCGCAGATCCTCATATCAATAACCCTCATACACGGAGGATGTGTAAACGGGGATGGATCACCCGGACCCTTGCCCAGAGTAATCGTTGCCTGATTACAACCACCTTTACCATGTCTCAAAAGATCACAACATCGTTGCCACTGTGGAGCGATCCATGTAGAGTATTTATATTCATTAGCCTGCATCTCAGCAGAATCCGTGAAGTACGGATCAAGAATATAGTTCTTAAAATAGCTGTCAATCTTTTCATCCGATGTCGGGGTTATGGTCTGAGATTGACAGGCAAGAGGTCTTATCCCTGGGGATCTAACATGTAGTATAGCCAGATCAAATTCCTTCCTTTTCTGCCCCTCATATTCTCCCTTGTCAATAACATATTCTCTACCGTGTTCCATGGCTGCCTTGATTGCCTTGAACCATACATCATTTATAGTAGTTCCTACTACGGTTACTTGTCTCATATATCCTCCTTCTTTCTATGACTTTATAATATAATAATATACAATATTACAGCCCCAACCGCACCGCCCATGCAGAAGGTTACCAAAGTCACTAACAACGTAAATATTATTGTATCTTTATCATCCTGGGTCATTTTATGCTCCTTTCTATACCTCATTCACTATGCCCAAAGGTCTTAAACATACCTGGGGAGCAATCAAATCTAATTGAGACTTAATGACTTCTTCAATAGGCTTATATGCTCCAGGCGCTTCAGAAAGATCTATTCCCCCTTTTCTAGTTTTACCCCAGCCTCGAAAATATATTCCTTCCATAGCCTTGTTGCATTCCTCTAAGGAAAGAGTCATGTTTGCCTGAGTTCGACTCATAGTTCTGCCTGCGCCATGGGAACAGGACATAAACGAATCCCTGTTTCCTTTACCTACGACAATATAAGAAGAAGTCCCCATAGATCCAGGAATAATTCCTAACTGTCCTTCTTTTGCCTGGGTTGCCCCTTTGCGATGAACCCAAACATTCTTGCCGAAATGATTTTCCAAAGCAGCATAATTATGATGGATATTTATAGTCTCACCGAAAGTAGTATTACCTATAACCTCTCCGGCAATTTCAGAAAATATTCCCATCATTCGTTTTCTGTTCTCTGCTGCAAACCGGAGGGCCAAATCCATGTCCCTCAAATATGCTTGTCCTTCAACAGATCTTACAGGAAGAAATGCCAGATCGGTTGTGGGTATATTAGAAAACCATCTTTCGTTCAATTCTTTTGCTAATTTATTATAGAAATCAGCAATCTTAGCGCCCAAACATCGGCTTCCGGAATGAATACCTAACCACACACTTCCCTGCAGATCTACCCATAAATCTAAAAAATGGTTTCCTCCACCGAGGGTTCCTAACGATTTTTGTGCTCGGGACCAAACGTCTGCAGTCATCCATCCAGGATTATCCGTTTGCATGTCCCATTCATAGTCTTTAAATCCTACCCAATACTCACGATTCTTATGAACAGAGAACCCTCTAGGAATTTCTTGAGCAACCGTATCCACGATTTCCTTTGTATGCTCCTCGGAAAGATCCCCGACTTTGATATTCGTAGGCCTTGCAGCCATTCCACATCCAATATCAACACCTACAGCGTTGGGAATCACTACGTCTTTAAATGCAGCAACGCCACCTATAGGCATTCCATATCCCATATGACAATCAGGCATCAATGCTATGTGATGAAATGCCGCAGGGTGATTAGCAAGATTTACTGCCTGGGCCCATGCTGCAGGTTCAACTGGGTCCTCGGACCAAGAAGATATAAATAATTTTCCGGCATCAGGATAAACTCTCATTTCTTTCCTTTCTAATTTAAATATATATTATCTGAAACTTCTGCTACTCCAAATGGTCCAGGAGATAGACAAACTATACTACCTACTAATGATGATTGATCATCAATTACCAGCAACAAAATAGTATACTCAGGTCTACCAGAAATATGGTTTACCGAAAAACCAAAATCAAAAATATCGGTTCGGAAAAGATCCCAATCAATATAATTCTTTTTGTCGGTAAAATCGGAATCAACATGAACTACCCCTAAAATTCGATGACCTATAACAAGAGAAGGAACATGATATGTAGTTTCTAGCACTACATCAGTTTCTTTATCAACAGTCAATTCATATCCAGCAAAAGTCCTAATTGAATATGTTTTTGAATATGTTTCAGGCTTACATTTTCCACGAGATCCACAACCACTCATGTTTATCTCCTTTAATTTTACTGGATGGGATAGGATAGAGCAATTTTAAATTTATTAATTGCTATTTAACCTAAAATCAATTATCAATTATCAATACTCGTGCCCGGTTGAATACTTCATTTTCCCTATTCCAATTACTCTATCCTATCCCCCAGAAGGAATCAGAATTCAAGCCGGGCTTCTCTATTGGGTTAGGGGAATCAAGCTAGGCCTGATTCCCCGGGTAGTACATTATAATCTCCATGTTTTTATTTTATTTATTCATAATCTTAATACTTCTCTTGGGTATGGATTCCATCAATTCTATGGTTGCAGCCTCGATCTTCTTAAAATCCTTCCCCATATCTACCCGGTATTTCTCGTTATCCCTCAAACTGTCAAGATCCAGGTTCTGAACCATGTTTTTGGTCTTAGCTGCAAGACCATTCAACTGTTTCTGTAACTGAACATCGGTGGTAACCTGGGACAATTTAGGGATATCATCTAAGAAAGCCTCGAAGTTCTCAAACGCCGTACACTTAAAACGTTTCTTTTCCTTGGTCATCTTATCAACACATCGGTTAAAGAATTCAACGAATCTGTCACAAAGTGCCTGGACCATATCTCGGCCTGCTTCGTCCATCATTTGTTGAATCTTGGTAACCTCTTTGTTATACAGATCCTTTGATATCTCCTTGAGACCTTCGGCTGGGGCCGGCGCTTCCAAGATTTTGTACTCAAAAGAGAATTTTTCCCGCATGGCATCTGCCGTCGGATACCGTTTCTTATTGAAAGCTCGTGGTCCCAGATCTTCCGCTGCTCTCTGAAGGGCAGTTTCATATCGACAAAGAAAATCCTCAACCCTTTCTTGAAACTGTATCTGCAGCGCGTCCAAACCTTCAATGAGTTCAGGCAACATCTTGAAGGTTGTTGCTGTCAAACCACGGACGGGATATCGAACAGATTTTGCATAAGTAAAACTTCTTGCTGCATTTCTGACCTTTTCAATATCCTTGAGGACATCCTTAGCAAACAGTCTGCGGGCCAACTTGAACTGATACTCTTCCGGCAAGGTTGTAGAAACTTCCCCCTCTGATGCTCGGGTCCTATTTCCATACAAACGAACACTAAGATGGATCAATGCCACCGGTTGATGTACACTCTTTACTTCCTGTACATTCTTCATTTATTTGCTCCTCGTTTTGTATCTTCCAGTTCCTCTGCTTCAAGCATGCGAATGGTTCAAGGCTGCTTGCAATTCATGGTATAAGGATGATTGCAATTCCTTGAGCTCCATGGTTTCGTGTTTCCAAGACCATCCGGCATGGATACAAAGATAATCTACCATACCCCAACGCTTGATGCCCATCGATCTGGGGATCAACAGAACCTTTTTTTCAAAGGTTCCAACCTTATTTCTGGGGTACAAAGAAGAACATCGGCAGTTCCTGGCGAGATAGTTAAGGACATAATCCTGATCATAACCTTTTGCCTCTATTCTTTCCGAGTGTGTTTCCATACTAATCTCCTTTTTTAACCACACCAAGGGTTGACTTTATGACATAAACTACATTTTTCGCTGTTTTTGTTCGGACACGAATGACAAACAATGCCTTTCATTGAAGGATGATACCAGGTAGATTTAATCTGTCCGGTTTTCTTATCAATCCGGACAGTGATTGTTCTTTTCTGCATTACAGAAGTTCCTCTTCGACTTGATCTTCCGTTTCGAAATATTCATCCTTGAGGTCAATTTCGCCTACTTGTTCACCTAGGCGATTTCTAAGAGCTTCGGTTGCCTCTAAACAAGATTCACCTTTGAACCCCTCAGTCTCAATTTTCGTACTCCCTGCATCAGGGCCCGTTTTCTTTATTCTTACTCTTACGGTAGGCATAAAATATCTCCTATAAAATCTCAAGTTCCAGGATGATTTCCTCCTCGGTCTCTGTATCAGAAACGATTTCAAAACCTGCGGTTATCTGCTCATCTTCTATCGCCTGAAGAGAATAGCCTACGCAGAAATCCTCAACCCCGCGTTTTTGGAGCATGTGATCGTATTCTAGGCGATAAGAACCATTCTTTTCCTGGGTCAAACCTAACTCCATGCGCTGGCCTGGGATGGTAATGGTATAATCACATCGTTCTCGTTTCTGACCCCAAAGGACGAATTCTCCTTTTTGAGAGATTTCGTATCCCAACTTCGCACAGGCTCTCTTTGCGGTGTTAATGTCAGTAACTTTAAATTTCGTCTGCACTTTGTGACTCATAATAGTCCCCTATCATTAATGTCTATATTATTAATATATCACATTGAGACTCTGCTGTCAAGTTCCTCAGGAATACTTACGAGATTTCTTGCCCTTTTTTCTTACAGTTTTTATACTTCTCTTGGTTTCATGAAGAATCGGAGCATTCAGTTTCTTACTTGCCGGGATTGCTCGGCCGTCCATCCAGCGCCTGATACTCTGGATAGCCTCGCCGGCAATATTTTTCAATGGAAGAACATATTGCCTAGCGTCGACCAAATCGGTATTAAGCATCGCCGCTGTTTTATATAACTGTTCTATATCTGATCCTGTCCACTCAACAATGTCCTTTGGATGTCCTTTTATCTTGTACTCCTTACTCTTTATTCGACAAATAGCGTTCCGTTCCTCTTCGGTCGGCAGATCAACTGATATAACAATATCCCATCTACCAGTCCTGAAAAGCTCGGGGAATTCTTCTACCATTGCCTCAACATTGTTACAGGTGGCGATTATGTAAGCGCCTCCTTCCGGCCTATCTTGTAACCAGGACAATACCTGACCGATAGCTCTTTTTGCAACTTCGTTCCCTGAACCGCTTCCTTTACTAGAAGAAGCGCCTACTGACTTGTCCATCTCGTCAAGCCTAAGAACAACATCCCCCATTGAATCAATAGTCGCCAGGGTCATATCAACCTTTTCTTCGGTATTACCTACGAATTTATCAAAAAATCTTGAAAACTTCATGGCGATACACCAACGGTTGGTCTCGTTAGCCAGCGCTTTGGACAACAAGGATTTACCAACTCCTGGGACACCTATGATAAGGGCACCCTTGGATAAGGGAGACTCAATCGACCGTTTGATGAAATCTTTAGCAAATTCCATCCCACCAACATCGTCAAACGTAAGGTCCGGATTGTGGTCAACCTCCAACGCGGCGTTTTCCTTGATGATCCCTGCTTTTTGCTCAAAGACATCCTCAACCAAGATTTTTCCGTGTAGAGTTATCGATCTAGCATAAATGCTCTCGGCTTCTGACTCCGCCAGACCTCTGGATTGCTCGGCAATATGCATAAGTTCCTCTTCGGTCATATCTTTCCGACCCTCTTCTTTGGTAACAGAATCGTAACATTCCTTAACGATCGTATAAAGTTCTTCGGCTGAAGGAAGTTTAAGATCGACAAAAGATACCAGACGCTTGAAATCTTCCTTCAACTTGGCAAAGGAAGAATCAATGAATATGATGGTAAGATTTTTGCCTTTCAGAATATCAGTATAATTGAAAAGCATCTGAGTTAACTGAGTATTAAAAGAATCCATGATATTGTTGATGACCAGAACAGCATCGTGCTGTTCGGCAAATTGGGCGAGAGCGTCCTGAATTTGAATATTTTTTTGGACATGATAACCCTCTTTTTCAGAAATCACCGCGGTAAAACTCCTGGTGATATCCCATTTGAACATAGACAGTTCCTCGGTCGCTTCGATCTCGGCTTTGATGATCTTCTCGGCCCGGAGAGGTTCCAATGTCTTTACAGCAAGAAAGGGAAATCCCGCCATATTGTAGGAATAAATGTTTAGTCCGGACATAAAAATCTCCTATATATTTGTTGTTATTGTCTATATTATTAATATATCACATTGAGAGGCTAATGTCAAGCAGTTCAGTCTTCCCAACATTTCTGGTTATATGCCTTTCTTGCTTCCAGGGGAGATGATTTTATAGGTCCTTCATGACCACAATTGTAACAAAGGACAAACCATCTCTCTCGGTCGTTTTCTTTATCAACAGTCAAAGTATCTGCTTCAGAGCATGCGGGACAAGCAGCCAGGTGACCGGTTTTTTCTGCGAATTCTACAGGATCATAAGATCCAGCCCAGATAGGTTTTGACATCATAGTCCCTTTAATTAGTTGTGCGGAATTCAATACTTCCATTAGGCATTGCTTTAATTTCGTATTTAGAGCTAAGCGAAAGAATTTTTCTTCTTTCAGAAAGGGTAGGATCTTCAATTCTGCCATAAACATCACCCGGGGCATTATCTACTACAAATACCCTATAACCAAGATTTCTGTAGGTCTCAATGCCCAAAGCTTCAATATCTCGAAAAAATGCAGGTCGAAATCGATTAATGAATGAAGAAGAATATTTAATTTTTCTCTCTTTCTCTGTTTTATTTTCTGTCAAACAGATCTTTAAGGCCAAGAACAACATTCCGAAAAATGTCAAGATTTATGTTCTTTCCATCTTCTTTGAAATCTTCCACATAATCGACAATTTCTTTGTCAAGATTGATGTTTGGATAATTTTCTATAGATTCCAAAAGATCCATCGCTTCTCTATAATACAAAGAATGGATGAATTTATGTCCATCATCATATTTCTTAAAAAGATCTTTCCATATCTTCATGAATTCGGGTCCGTGTCCCGAATGCCAAAAATGTGCAATTTCATGTATTAAAACACCAACATTCATTCCCATCGGGTAAAGATTGATTCTTGATAATTCTGGACAACATCGTCCACCAAGATTCTTCGGCTGATTTTTCATGAATTCAACAGAGATTTTTCTGTCAGAGATCTCGGGGCAGGCTTTTTGATAGAAAGAAACAATGTTTTCAACATCCGATCGATCATCAATTTCATGTAAATATGAAACATGAGTTCTAATCTCTGAATCTGAATTGATGCTAAAAAAATCTTGTATTTCTTTCTCTTCCATTTTTGTTTCCTTTCTTTTATTTGTTAATTATATATATTGCAAGTCCCGTTCCAACATGAGGTTTCGTTTATATTCAACATGTTAAGAAATCCAGACGCAGGAAATCTATGAAATTTTTATCAGGTTTTAACATAAATTGTCACCTATATAAAAATCCTCATAGATTTCAGTGGGTTATTGGTCTAATATTTTATTACAGAAGTGACATTTTCTGTCAGCGTTTCAGTCTAAATACGCCCCAGATTTGTCGTTTTGGTTGTGGTAAATCTATTACATCATCTTCGAAAGAACTAAGTACTTCTACTAATTCTAAACCGGCGGATTCTACGATCTTCTGAATCGTTTCTCTCCTATAGGCATAACATCCAGGATATAACCAATCTTCTTTAAAAGAAGTAGTCTCCGAAATGTTCTTTTTTCTAGTAAGGTCAATATCTCTGTAAGTAGAAAAGAATATAGTATTATCCGTCATCACCCTAGCAGCAGCAGAACTACAATTCTTTATAAGGGTAGGAGATGCATGAGTCCAGATAGAATGAGCAAATATAAAATCAAATTTAAGATCCTCTTCTCCAAAAGAAAAATCATAAAATTTTTCCATTTTTTTGATAACAGGTTTCTTTAGGTCGATAACATCATTTCCTACTTCTTGTTTAATCGATTCTTCTACTAAAAAGAAATTAGCTCCTGTCCATAATATCCTCCAGCATTTAGATATGGAATCAATACTCTACCAACCCGAAGAGCACCACATCCTATATCTAATACCTTGTGTTTAGGTTTCATACCATGATCAAAAAGTAATTTAAAAGTATGGCCCGCAACTGCGCCCCAGTTACACATAGGTCCTATGTAAGTTCTGTGATTGTTACCCATTATTGATCTCCTTTATATTATCAATCAATTGATCAAAGACTTTTATTTGATCTGAAGGGATTTTATTTATTACATTTTTAGTTTCCCTAGGATCTTCTCTTAGATCATAAACACATCTATAGTCTATTTTAGAAGGTGCTTCTATCCTAAAATATTTCATTTTCTTATTTTTGATTCCTCGTAGATAACATTTTGAAGCAAATTGTTTTCCCCCAGAACCGTTGGCTTCAATATATATGAACTTCCTATCTTCTTTCATTCTTAATATTGATCTTCCAGTTTTATTGGGAACCTCTGCTAACTGCAAAAGAGTTTCCATTAGATCAATCTGCGAACAGAGATAGTCATTCTTCATTGTTTTTCCGAATATCTCAGGACCCGATATTACAAGAGGAATCCTAACCAGATCTTCAAAGAGATGGAAACCATGACCTTTGGTACAATGAGCATAGATCCTGGCTTTATGTTCTCCGAACATTCTTTTACACTTCTCAAACCATTGATCTGTTGGAGGTCTAGGCTGCTGTTGCGATTCTTCGAATATCTTATACTCATTACCACCCTTAATACGATTTAGCTCCCAATCGAGTAAAAGCCTTTCGCCATGATCAGCGGTATATATTACGTAGGTTTCATCATAGTCTATATTTCGTAATAAATGTTCTAAACGATGATCTATATTAGAAATTGCTCTGTCATAGGGAGTTACCCCAAAGTTCGGGTGGTCATACCTTCCAGGCTGATAAGGTCCGTGGGCTTCCCATAGATGCAAACAAAAGAACCAAGGACCTTTCATTGTAGGAAGAAAATCTCTAAGGTATACATCAAAACCATTATGAAAGAGGTTAGTTCTGTCTCTGTACCTATAATGATCAAATCCTCTAGTTAATCCTGTCTGGGGAATAAGAGGACCTGTGACTTCTGCGTATGTATTGTATCCTTGATCTTTCAGTCTTTCAGCAAGGGTATATATATGTGTCGTTGAATACTTACCCCCAAGAAGACTATATCTAGAATGTTCCCTGATACCATGCTGATCCGGATATAATCCAGTAAACATAGAAGCAAAGTTCGGAGTAGTTGTGGAAGATATCGAATTATAATTAGCCCATGTTGTTCCTGTTTCTCTTAATTTGTCGAGAAAAGGAGTTCTAGCAGATTTCTTGGTCAGAGGTTCCTCTCTAGGAAATCCTAAGGTCTTCTCCGTCCTGAAACAATCATTGACTATTAATAAGATGTTAGGTCGGGGCATTTTATTTCCTTTCAAATATTACAAGATTTCCTAAATCTGTTCCTTCAACTCCTCTTTCAGAGACAAGTTTTTTGAATCCTTTTAAATAAACGGCCTCAAGGAGATACGGCATAAATTTTTCTGGCGTCCTAACAGCAAAATATTCATTACAAACATCTAGGGCAGAATTTAAAGTAGATAATCTAGCATTTCCTCTCAAATGATGAAATATTCCCAAGAAAAGAACTATATCATATGGGGAAAAATCGCTTACAATAGCATAGGTATTAACTATATTAGCCCAATTATTAAGATCTCCCTGCAAGAATAACCCGGGGAGCTTCTCTTCTGAAAATATTTCGTTTGCCTTTATTACCCGTTCATTTTCATATTCTATTCCCGTAATATATGTTGCTCCCCTCTTTGCAAATTCAAGGGCGACTAGACCTTCAGCAGCGCCTACATCTAAAATAGTTTTATCTTTGGCTACGTCTAACAGTGGTTCCAGGCCTTTCAATCTCAATGATAACCCCCATTTTCCCTTCAAACCTTGTTCGTTGTCTATATAATATGAACTCATACTATTCTCCTTCCCTAATTAAAATGTTATATAGTTTTTTACAATAAACTTCCCAAGAATAATTTTTTCTTATATAGGTACTTCCAGCAGAACCTAAAGTCCTCCCTAGTTTTCGTTCCTCGTCTTCGCCTATCAACAATATTCGGTTTGCTATTTCTTTTCCTGTTATTTCATTATCTTTCAACACAAGCGCAGTATGATCATCATAAGCAAAACTATTAGTTCCCCACTGAGAACATATCACCGGTACTCCACAAGACATAGCCTCAGCCGCCGGGTTGCACCAACCTGCATGTCGTTCTGTAGTTACAAACATATCCAAAGAGTTATAATAATCGGCTAGTTCCTGGCCGAAGAGCTT
>Ga0180432_10006984_pt1 | contig 14493 bp, 13 predicted proteins | sample SS_ome_10_FD_132414 | JGI IMG/M metagenome (GOLD analysis project Ga0180432, IMG submission 132414) | Hypersaline lake sediment archaeal communities from the Salton Sea, California, USA - SS_1_MS_2 metaG | ecosystem: Environmental > Aquatic > Non-marine Saline and Alkaline > Hypersaline >... | reverse complement strand
AGAAACCAAACAATGTTGTCACAGTGAACACGACTCACACAGCCTGACAGAAAACGAATTTACAGCACTTTTTGGACTTGACCATTTCCGATGCCAGGAAGCTCATGTCGGCATTATCGTGAGGGTATACGATAACTATACTATAATCCATTTCATCGTCTGTCGGGTTGATATTGTTTTGATACATGAGCTCCTTGAGTGACCGGGGTTCTTTCTTCGGGCCATTTACAATTGCTGTCGGATCGCTTGATATTCCAAATACTCTTTTTACACAGATCGCCAAGTCGTAATATGGAAACATTCCACCAATAATATATACAATAATAAGAAAGCCTATAAGATAGCCGACGGAAAAGACTCTTGTTTTTACAAATAGTTTTATGGCATCTTTTAGTGAAGGACTATCTTCTCTGACCATTTGGTTGAACATCAAGATCATACATACTACTGATATCAGAAATACAATAGAAACAACTATTATTACTGAAGTTTCTGCGTCGCGAATTATGGCAAGAAGAATTGCTAAAAAATAGGGGGGAAGATTAAGAACAACATCTCCCATGGTAATCCTTTTTGACATGTACCATTCCTTTTATACAGTCCGATAGGGAAAAATATTTTTCTGCGTATATCACAAATAAATGAAAATATCAAACAAAATGTTACTGTAAAACAAATCAGTGTTCTATCTGAGAGGAAGGAAGCAAATTGATAAGCTGTAAAAGTCAGGTACCTTCCGTACGGCCTGTCCTCTCGGGGCCTTTCTGGAATTAGTAAAGTGAGTTGAACGCATAATGAATTTTCACTCCAACCCAATCACCCGAGGAGCCCCTACCTATTTCACGATATCACATCCCCCTCACGCCACAATCACCACCACCAGCTTCCCCGAACCGAGGATACACCGATGAGGTGAGGGCGATGTCCGCCATCATGCATGGGGCCGGTGGCAAAGCTCAGGGCGATAGGGGAGGTGCTATGGCCTCCCGGTGGGATGTGTAGCTATCCACGCCGGGGCGGTATTGGAGGAGGCGATCAGGTAAGTAGGGGCGACATTTCAATCTCTACTAGCCGATATTATTTCATTAAAGAAGTAAAAAACGGGACCCGTCCTGTGTCCGGGCCCCGTTTTTGTTGTTTATGTTAAAAGCGTTTGGAGATGCCTGATCGATGTGAGAATCAAGTCGCTATGCCTCGTTCGATTCCCTCATTTCAATCTCAGCAGTGATTTTCTTGTGCAGAGCCGCACTGATGGGGTAGAAGCTTATTAAAATGATCCCGGCCAGCAGAAATACACTGGGGAGCAGTGTAAATACCGAGCGAATTCCCGACAGTGCCTGGGGGGTCTGCTCCACGTTGGCCACGTATCCCACATATGCCAGTATCGTTCCCACCAGGAATCCGCCGATGGCCGTGCATAGCTTCTGAATAAAATAGAACACTCCGTAGAGGATCCCCTCGCGCCTGAGGCCGGTTTTCCACTGGGAATATTCCACCGTATCGGCGATCATCGACCAGGGGTTGAGCCAGTTGGTGGATAGCCCCACGCCCGCCAGGGCGAAGATACCGATAGTCAGCCAGACATTGATTTCGCCGAAGAAAAAGATGAGCAGGAGCATCGCCATGACGATGCCCATGCCGATGTTATACGCGGTTTTCTTGCTGGTTTTTTTCGAGATAAACACGAAAAGCGGCATGGAGGCCGCCGCGGCCACAAAAAGGCACACAAACGCCACGGGAACGAGGTTCTCCGCATTGAGGTTGTACTTGAGAAAGTAGGTGACGACCACGGCAAGGATATTCATGCCGGTCATGTTCATCAATACCCCTAATGAGAGGATGATGAAGGGAGGATTCTGCCCGATGACGTTCAGGTATTCTTTGATGCTTGTTTTTCTCCTTTTTTCTTCAGGCCGCACCCGCTCCCTGACCGTTGCGAAGCAGAAGATGATCACCCCCGCCACGATGAATCCATACAGGAGCCCCACCCTGCGAAATCCGATAACCTGATCCTCCCCGCCGAAGACGCCCACCAGCGCGAGGGTCGCGCCGGCGGCGATGAGCGTTCCGATGATGGAGAAGACCGCCCGAAATCCGAGCACCACCGAGCGCTCGTGAGAATCGAGGGTCAGGGACGGGGTGATGGCGTGATAGGGTATCAGCACCACGGTAATGGCGGTGGAAAAGAGCATGAAGGTCGCAAGGCCGTAGATGAATCTCACGTTCTCCGATATCTCCGGCGCGAACCAGAGCAGGAAGATCGTCAATCCCAGGGGGACTGAGCCGAACAGGAGGTACGGCCTGAATCGTCCCCATCGGCTTTTCGTCCTATCGGCGATGGCGCCCATAATCGGGTCGGATATAGCATCCCAGACCTTGGAGTAGAGGAATATGGCGCCGGCCAGGGCGGGGAGGATACCGAAGACGTCGGTGAAGAAGAACATGAGGTAGAACCCGGTGGAGTGATAGGCCAGGTTCGCCCCCAGGTCGGCGCTGGAATAGCCGAATTTCATCAGCGGGGGGACTCGATCAACGGAGGCTTTGTTCATTGTGATCTCCTCGCAGAGTGTATGATGTCATCTGTTCACGCTCCATGAATCGGGACATGAAGCGTCGTCTCATCACAAGAGGGGCTACTCATCTTCTCCCAGGAATACCCCGTCCTCTTTCAACTGCTTTTGCAGCTCCGGGATGGAAATGCCGCGGGTATCCTTCTTTTCCGCGGCGCACAGAGCCGCCGCGGTTCCCGCCGCCTGTCCCGTTAGCATACAGATCGGTTGAATGGCCCAGGCGGCCATCGCCTCGTACTGGCCGGATATGCAGCTCCCGGCGACGATGACGTTTTCCAGTCCCTGGGGCATCAGGCTCCGATAGGGGATGGTATACCAGGTGCCGATGAGGTGGTGGAAGTAATTCTTGGAGCTCTCCATATCCCATATCTCCATCCGGTAGGTGCCGGTGGCGATGACGTCGTCGAACTTCTTCCCCTCCAGCACATCGTCCTGGGTGAGCCAGTAATCACCCCGGATACGCCGGGTGCCGATCATTCCCATCATGGAGCCGGTATCGATGAGCCGTGCGTCTTTGAATTCGGGAAATGCCTTCTTGAGATAGTTCGTGATGTCGTGTATCTGTCTGCGCTGATCCTTCTCGCCCTTGGCGGCCTGGCGGGGGTCCAGGGGATTGATGTTGAACACCCGGGTGCCGAATATCTGGACGACCCCCTTGGAGAAGATATGCATGCACAGTCCCTCCAGGGGAACATCCAGTCCGCCGCCGGCGCGGGTTTCCTCATAGGCCATAGATATCTTTTCGACGTCAAGGTTTTCCGTATCCACCCCGGCGATCCGCCAGGTGGTTGACGTGGGCATGATGAGATCGTACTCGTAGTGGCCGAGGTCTGCCGGGGAGTCGGATCGGGTGGCGATATCCGCGCTGCCGGTGGCGTCGACGATCACGTCCGCCTCGATGATCTCCCGTCGCAGCAGGTTTTCCACGACAACTCCCTCGACCTTGCCGTCCCGGACGATCGTATCCACCGCCAGCGAGTTGACGAGCAGCTCAACCCCGGCCTCTTCCAGCATCTCGAAGTAGAGATACTTGAGCATTTCCGGGTCGTAGATATACCACTTGGATGTGGCCACCCGGTCGTTTTTCGTGGGATCGGGAACGAAGGTGTCGATGCCGTCCATGGTGATGGTGCGAAGATCAAGACCGCCCATTTTTTCCATGCGGTCCAGGATCTCCGCCGGGAATCCGTCATAGGAGGTCTCCAGCTCGCCGATCTCGATGGCGGTGACCAGCGGCCACATGGAAATGGGAACCAGCGTGGACATGCCTCCCACGAAGGGGAATCGTTCCACCAGGATGACGTCGGCACCTTTCCTACTGGCGGCGATCGCCGCGCTTATGCCGGCGGGACCGCTGCCGAATACCACCACGTCCGCCTTGCCGCCAACGGGGAGTTGTTTCATTGTGTGCTCCTATATATCGTGTATTTGAAAGGTTTTTTTAGGCGGTTGTGTATGAATTCCCGCTCGGGGGGATGGATTTCTTTTCGTCTACACCGATTCACGAGGAAAAGAGAAAAGGGAGAAACCGGTGAGATCGACTGCATAATGGTATGATGCATGGATTGCTCAATTCGATGGAGCATTGGTGTAGGTTACACGTGCAGCTACACGTGTAACATCATGTAAGAAAAATAACATAATGAATGACGGCTGTCAAGTTATTAAATTTGATATGGGAAATTTAAAAAAGAATGGGGTATATTGGAAAAATTGTATAGGCGTTTTTCTCTGACATGTATTCCCTTCGACGTTTGAGTATCAGGAGAAGTTGAATAAGGAAGAATAACTTTAGCTCAAACCATTGATCACGGAGCTTTAAACGATGGTCGGGATACGGATTGTGGTGTGTGCGCCGTGAGTGTCGGTATATAATAATCGCCCCACGTGGGGGCGATTGAAAAATTCATCTCATTCGTTTAAATACGGAATCCGGCCCTCACTCCACCAGCACCACCACCAGTTTTCCCGGACCGTGGATGCCCCGGATGGGCGTCAGGGCGATGTCCGCCGTCATGCTGGGGCCGGTGACGAGGCTTAAGGCGCTCGGCGAGGCGCCGTCCGCCGCCAGCTTTTCAAAAAGCGCCTCGTTGTGGGGGAGGATGTTCTTCGCCTCCAGGATCGCCACGTGGATGAAGGGGACGAGGGAGGCGAGCCTCCCATGGCCCTCGCCGAAGATCATCGCCAGGGTGCCGGTTTCCGCTATACCGTATGCCGCCGTGGTCACGCCGGCGTCGCAGGCGCTGCATGCCTTTCGGTAGGCCGCGGCGTCTATCTCCCCCGCGGTCACCTCCAGTCCCGCCTGCTTCAGCGCATCGATGACGCCCAGGGTGGTCATCGGCTCCTCGCTCGAGACGAGAACGCTCTTCGCCCCCAGCTCGGTGAGGGCATCACAGACGGCGGCCGCCGCGTTTTTTCCGGGCGCCCGCTTCAGGACCCCGGTGGTGAGAGCCAGCTTTTCGCCGAAGGAGGCGACCATTGCTTCAAGGTTGGGATAGGATGGTTTCACCTCTTTCTTCTCCCCCGGCTCCGTGGTTCGGGACGGGGCGGATGAGAGCCGCTTCAACAATGAGTCTCGAATCGATGTGTCTGCCATGGGTCTCTTCCTTTCCTATCCGTCCGATTTGGCGCCAAGGATATCCCGCCAGCGGTCCCGAAAGGTCTTCCCCGGAGGCTCGGGCAGGTCTCGGACCTCGGTGAAGCCCCGGCCCGGCCCCGGGAGGGTCTTGATCTTTCCGCCCCTGACGAAGGGTCTGACCGCCAGGCGAAAGAGGCGGCTCCCCAGCCGATAGCGGCTGTCTTTCCCCAGGCCCCACGCCCAGGTGGACATGGTCAGTCGCTCCGTGATTGGGGGCTTTTTCCCGCCGAAGGTTTTGTCTCCCCGGGCACGGCGCTCCCGGAGCTTCAGAAACAGCTTCGGGTGGTCGATGCCCGCGGGGCAGACCGATCTGCAGGTGCCGCAGAGCGACGTGGCGAAGTAGAGGTCCTTCGTACGGTCCTGGCCCAGCAGCAGCGGGTTCAGCACCGCCCCGATGGGTCCGGAGTAGACCCAGCCGTAGGCATAGCCCCCCACCTTCGTCCACACCGGGCACGAATTGAGACACGACCCACACTTGATGCACTGTAGCACCTCCCGGAATTCCGGGTCGGCGTATATCTTCGACCGACCGCCGTCCACGATGATCAGGAACACCTCCTCGGGGCCGTCGAGATCATCTTCATTTTTTGGGCCGTTGATGAACGAGACGTAGCTGGAGATGGCCTGGCCGGTGCAGCTTCGGGTGAGAAGCCTGAGCATGTGAAGGGCGTCTGTCATGGTCGGGACGACCTTCTCGATCCCCATGATCGCCACGTGTGTTTTCGGGGCGGAGGTGGAATAGCGGATGTTCCCCTCGTTTTCCACCAGCACCATCGTCCCGGTCTCGGCCACCGCCATGTTCACCCCGGTGATCCCCATTTCCGCCGAGAGAAACTTCTCCCGCAGGAAACGCCTCGCCTGCATGTTCAGCTCGTTCAGGTCCGTGGTCCGCTCGACCCCCATCACGTCCACAAAGAGATCGGCGATCTCGTCCACCGGCATGTTCACCGCCGGCCCCACGATGTGGAAGGGGGGGCGCTTCGCCTGCTGGACGATGAACTCACCCAGGTCCGTCTCGAAAGTATCGATGCCCGATGCGATCAGCGCCTCGTTGAGCCCCATCTCGTCAGACAGCATCGATTTTCCCTTGGTGACGGTCTTGACGTTTCGCTCTTTAGCCAGCTTCAAAACGATTTCTTTCGCGTCGGCATAGTCGCTGGCCCACAGCACCGTCACGCCGTTTTTCGTGACGTTCTCCTCGAACTGCTTAAGGAGCTCCGGTAGACGGGCCACGGCATCCAGCCGGATGGCCGCCCCGGTATCCAGGGCCGCCCGGGCGTCGGGCAGGGTGGAAAAGGCGTAGTCCCGAAGCCCCTTGAACAGCACCGGCAGTCGGGCCAGCACCTCCCGCTGGGATTCGTTTGCGAGTCCCTCCCGAGCCTTTTCGACGAAGCGTTCCGTCTCTATCTTCATGACGCCGCCTCCTTTCCCGGAGCATCGCCCCGGTCCGCCAGCACCTGGGCCAGGTGCAGCACCTTCAGGGGAAGGCCCTGTTTCTCGACGTACCCCCGGATATTTAGGATGCAACCCGGCTCGGCCAGAACCAGGTACTCGGCGCCGGTGGCAATCGCCTTTTGGACTTTGTCCTCCACCATGGCGCCGGATATCTCGGGATAACCGGCAGAAAACTCGCCGCCGAACCCGCAGCAGACGTCCATGTCCGGCAGGGGGAGCATCTGTGCCCCGGGCACCGCGTCCATCAGGGCGATGGGCTCGGCCATGATGTCCAGCCCCCGGACGATGTGGCAGGAGTGGTGATAGGTCACGGTTCCGGTAAAGCCGCTTTTCACGTCGGTAACGCCCAGGACGTTGACGAGATAGTCCGACAGCTCGTACACCCGCCTCGCCAGGTCTTGTGCCTTTTCCCGGTATTCGCCATCGAGCAGCTCGGGATAGTGGTGGGTGACTGTGTGGACACAGGAGCCCGAGGGGGCCACCACGGCCCCATCTTTCGATGCCTCGTAAAAAATGTCGATGAATCTTCGGGCCAGGGGTTTCGCCCTGTCCGTGCGGCCGGCGTTTATCATCGGCTGGCCGCAGCAGGTCTGCCTCGGGTCGTAGGACACGGAAACGCCCAGCCCTTCAAGGAGCCGGGCGGTATCGGTGCCGATTTCCGGGAGGAACTGGTCGACGAGGCAGGGGATGAAAAGCGAGACGTGTGTGTTCATTGCTCACCCCGATGGAGAGTATTGATAATGTGGCTCTCTCACGATAAAAAAAAAGACACGACAAGTCAAGAAAATACCGTGCCACCGGCACGGGCCGGCGGCCAATAAAGTGGTGGTTCGCTACGACAGGGGCGGAGAAAACGAAAGCGAGAATGTAAGGTCTGGAATATGTATAGAATCATAGTGTTGCCATGTTGCCGGAGTCAGCATAGGGCGTGTCGGCAGGAGGAGGTTGGCACGGGCCGATTCCCTTTATAGTGGTGGGCTGGAGCGCATGGGGTGGGGAGGGATTTTTCCTGTTCTTGCCGCTCCTGTTTCCTTTGCCGTTTATTCCTCTCCGCCCCGATAGCTTCACTCCACCACTATCTCGGCTCCCGGCCCCTGCCGGGACGGCCGGTAAACAGGGTGTAGGTGAACCAGGCGTAGTAATCGGATCGGTGGAAGATGCAGTCGTCGGAGGCTGGATCGATGAGGGATCGGTAGAGGAGCCTCTCCGCCTCCGGGAACTCGTGGAGATCGTCGCCCCACCGCATGAAGAACAGGGAGGCGAGAGCCCGCTCCTCGTTTTCATCCCGGGGTGGGTGGATCTCTCCCAGGAACGAGCGCACGCGAACCTCATTGAGGCCCGCCGCTTCAAGGCGTTCCCGCAATCTGAGAAAGTGGAGTGACGGCGAAAGACCATCGGTGAAGGGGGCGACACCCTGGGGCGTGGCGCTCAGGTGGGCCTCCAGGATGGGGTGCCCCGGCAGCAGCATCTGGGATGTCCACGCCGCCAGCGCCAGCATCCCGCCCGGTTTGAGGATCCGGACAAGCTCGGCGATCATGTCATGCGCGCTTCCCGGCATCATCCCGGCGCAGTCGACACTGAGCGCCCAATCAAAGACGGAGTCGGGGAAGGGGAGCCGGGTCAGGGTTCCTTTTATATATGACAAGTTATTCCGTACGGGACCGGTTCGGGCACAGCGGAGCGCATCGATGTCGTAATCGATCCCGACGACGTATCCTCCACGACTGGCGGCGTTTACAAGCATGGGCGTCAGGCTTCCGATACCGCAGCCGGCGTCCAGACCGACACCGCCAGTTGGGATCCCCAGGGAGTCGATCATCCGGCCCATCGCCTCTCCCCGGAGGAGATCGGCCAGTGCCAGCATCTCGTTGTTTGTGTAGAGACTGTCCATGATTTAAGCTGTCACGGCCGCCGGTACGGCGACTGCATCTCCTCGTTTACCCAGACCAATATCTCCGGCAGGTATTCGTCAATCAGCGTAACGCTGTGGCGTCCCCCGGGGATGATCGGATCTTCTGGATGGACCACAGCCCCGCTTTTTTCAAGGAGGGGGACAAGTATCTTGACGTGTTCGTCGAAGTTGAAATCGTCGTCACCTCCCACGGTCAGCCAGTATCGATGACCGTTAAGATCGGGAATGTCATTTTCCAGCATTTCCACCGGGCTCACCTTACGGTAGCGTTCCCACACCGGCAGGTCTTCATACCATACCGGGCCGGGAGAAGAGTCGCTGTTGAACACCGGGTAGTAGAGCCATTCCTCGGACAGCGCCAGCAGGTCCCCCATTACCATGGCGTTGACAATACGTTTCGCGTCGTCGGTGTCGATACGGGCGAAGCATAACGGATCGTAGGGGGCGAGTTTATCGCCGTCGATCCCGTAACGTAAGTCCGCAGCGGGATAGAAGGGAACGATGATGTGCGACAACCAGGGATAGCGGATGCTGTAATAGACCGAGCCGTATCCGCCCATTGATTTTCCCGTCAGGATGACTCCGTCCGGATCGGTGCGGACATTGAAGGTTTCAAAGGCGAAGGGGACTATTTCGTCTATAAAATGATCTTCGAAGCGTCCCAGGTTGCTGTTTACATACCAGGTACCGCCCCGCTCGTCGATATCCGTGTTCGGATCGTTCATGCCGTTTGCCGAGATTGAAAAATCAACGAATACCAGCACCGAGGGTTCAAGGATTCCCCCGGAGACAGCCTCCTCCACGATCGGAAGGTAGATATCCGCCATGGACTGTCCCCGTCCTCCGAAGCCATGAAGCACCAAGAAAAGGGGATAAGGATCGGCTGTTTCGCCATATCCCGGAGGCAGGTAAACTAGGAGCGGTCGCTTTTCACCCAGGATGTCGCTTCCGATGGGATCCTTCACGACAACGCCGTCGCCTCTAGGCAGAAGGGGATCGGTTGCGTCCATGTAAACAATGAGAGTGCCGGGACCGTTGTAAGTAATTAGGGTTGCGTCCCAGTCGGCAAGGGTGTTGACGATGCCCGGGGGAATCACAACCGGCCGGTTGAACCACAAAAGCGCCACACTCGCGGCAAGAAGAATAATTACGACGAGCATGGTTACCAGTACGCCCTTCAGGAACCTGACAATGAGCGGTTTTTTCCCTGTCGTCATGGGTTTCCTCCCTGATAATGCTGGAAAAAAATGTGCGCATCGTCGGCTCCTCATCGCGCTGGGATGTGATGGTGTCCAGCACGGTCGTCCCCGGCCGTCGATAGCGTATTGTAGCAAAGATGATAAAGGATATTCCAGAAAAAAGATGAAACTTTATCAGAAACGACGGGGCCTGGGGCGGTGTAATATTTTGGTGATCCGATCGTTATATATACATACTTAGACTGAGAGTGGTCATGCATTGAAAATGCCGAAACGAATTCTTTACACCGCCGAGCGATAATGATATGGTATTCACCATATGTTCTAATATACAAATCAATTTTCCTGTTTCATTTTCCTATGAATACCTCAATCCAGAGCGAATATGATGTGGTGGTGGTAGGCGCCGGATTCGGCGGGACGGCGGCGGCCCACTATACCGTTCGCCACGGCCTCTCCACCCTGGTGATCGAGCGCGCCGAGAAAATCGGTGAGAAGATCATCTCCGGCCTGACTATCCCGATCTACGGATTTCTCTTCGGCCCCGGCTTCATCCGGGACGGATCGCCCCCCGTGGAGCGCCCGGTGGACGGCATCATCAACTACATCGTCACCGACATCGACCGGGGGGATATCGACATCAACGATACTCTGCGCGTCCCGAAACCCCTGGCTCCCATCGTCGCCTTCGGATACAACGCCTACTGTGCGGATTTCTGCCAGTGGCAGGCGGACGAGGCCGCCAGGGTCGGGGCGACGATCGTGACGGGGACGGTCGTCTCAGACCTCCTCATCGAGGACGGAATCGTGAAGGGGGTGGCGCTGGAGGACGGCACCAAGGTCGAATCGAAGATCGTCATCAACGCCGAGGGGTCCCAGGGGCTGTTGTCGGTGAAGGCGGGCATTCGGAAGAAGTATCCACCCCGGGTCATCTCCCTGGCCGACACCTACGACTACGCCATGAAGAAACAGGACGTGGACCGCATCTTCGGCCACTCCATCCGGTTCCTGTGGGGCTGGGACGAACAGGATCTCGCCCCGCCGTTGGGATACGGCAACGGCCTGATGGTCTGGCCCTACGGTAAGAGCCTCCACTTCATGCAGGACCAGTGCCTGGCGATGGACGACGGCACGGTGCAGAACCTGAAAAAGAGGTTCGAGACGTATCATAAAAACGTGACCGGGAAGCTCCCCTGGTGGAGCGGCGAGGTGGCGGAGCGGGTCGAGCTCCGGGCGCATACCTGGCAGTGTTTTGAGATATTCGTGGGGCTGGACGATGAGCTTCGGGAGATGCCCCTTTCCACCGGTGGAATGCTTATCATCGGCGATGCGGGGGGGCTGGAGAGTACCGAGTTGTGCGACGGGGTGCCGTCGGCCTGGTTTTCCGCGGACATCGCGGGACGGGTGGCCCAAGAGGCGATCGAGGCCGGGGACGTGTCGGGAGAATTTCTCTCCCGGTACGACCGGGAGATCAGAAATCACCCGATCATCGCCTGGTCCATCACCGCCCCCCATCGATATCTACTCCGCCACGCCCAGGAGAGCCACGACGAGGCCCTTCTGAAAAAATACATCCACGGAGGATGGGGGTTCGGGGCCCTGGCCCATACCATCACGCCCCTGACGCTGGTCTTTCTCAAGGCCCTCAGGAGAGATCCCCGGGTAATGACGTCGTGGGTGCGGATGTTCTTTAGATATTATCGACACTGGCACCATACCTTTTCTGACAACGCGGCCGATCCCGGTGACCGGCAGCGCCATCCGGCAGATCGAACCACAGGAGAATACATCTTCATCTTTCTGATGTGGTGGACGGACCTCCTGCTCTTCGTGTTCTGGCCCTTTTTATGGCTCATGTCATACCTGCTCGTACCCCTTGTCAATGCCATGAAGTGGACGGCGGGATTTTTCGTCGCGCTGTACGAGCCGCTGTGGGTGCGCCTGTTACGGTGGCTGGATACGGGTGCTGAGAAGATGACCAAATCCCTGACCCGCTTTGCCGTGAATGCGCACCCGGATACCTTTGGGGCGAAACGAAGGAGGGAGTCATGAGGACTGACGAACGCTTCCCCGGCGTGCGCTGGGTGGGGGAGCCGGGGCGATTCATCCGGGTCGACGCCGAGAAGTGCACCGGCTGCGGCAGCTGTCTCAAGGTCTGTCTCGCCGGCTGTTTCGAGGTTGTCGAGAAGACCGCCCGGATCCGCTCCCTTGAATGGTGCATGGAGTGCTCGGCGTGTTGGTATATCTGTCCGGAGGATGCGGTGGAGTTTTCGTGGCCGAAGGGGGGAAGCGGATTTCATACACGCTATGGGTAAATGCTTTTTAGAAAACAATGTGTGCGGACGTGAGAGCGGCTGATTCTTCCGTGAATCATGGCAGGAGACGGTTTCTTATTCGTGGCCTATCCTACTCCTGTAGGGCGCTGATCGGTACGGAGCTGTGCGGAGGATGCATGAAACAAACGGAATTTGAAAAGGTCCAGGACCAAGCGCGACTGGCCGCGAAGGAGCTGACGCTCGTAGAGATCGCCGAAGTGAGGCTGCACCATTGTAACGGCCGGTTCGTCAATCCCATAGGCCTGGGCGGTGCGGTGGGAATCCCGCGTCTTATAAAATGGCGTCTGTTCTCGAAGAACGAATACAAACAGTATTATGACCGGGAGCCGACGGTGGAGGTCTCGGTGGACTGGAAGGGGCTGACGGCCGATGACCGCCCATCCGTCACCTTCGTCCGCCACGCCACCCTCTTCATCCGCATCGGCGGAAAGAGCCTCCTGGTGGACCCGGTTTTTTTCAATATCATCGGGGGATACGACGACTTCTCGCCACTGGCCTTTTCCCCCTCCGTAATCCCGACGCCGGACTGCGTGCTCATCACCCACGGCCACTTCGATCACCTGGATTTAAAATCCCTCTCCTGTCTTGACAATCGGACCCACGTCGTCAGTCCCCTGGGATATGACGATGTTTACGAGAAGGCGGGGCTCACAGAGCGCACCCACCTGGACTGGTTCCAGGCGTATCGCACAGGAGGCGTGACGATCACCTTTCTCCCCTGCGACCACTGGACCATGCGAAACCCGATCATCGGCCCTAATACCGGCCTGTGGGGATCGTATGTCATCCAGAGCGACGGCGGCCCGACGATATTCCTCTCCGGGGACACCGCCTATTTCGACCGCTTCGGGGAAATCGGTGACATGTTCGATATCGACCTGGCCGTCTTCAACCTAGGGGCCTACGAGCCCCGGTGGTTCATGTCCACCAGCCACATCGATCCGGAGGATACCGTGACGGCCTTCCGACAGCTCGGTGCGAAGCGGTTGATGGTGGTGCACTGGGGGACGTTTCGCCTGGGGGATGAGCCGGTGCACTTTCCGCCGGGGGACATTCAGAAAGAGATGGAGCGGGAGGGATTGGCGGACAGGCTGGTCTCTCTTAATCACGGCGAGACCTGTATCCTGTGATCGTAAGCTTTTGTCAAAACGGAAGAGAGGGAGATGACGGATGAAGAAAGTACTGATACTCTATATGACCCAGACCGGTAATACGAAGAAGCTGGCCGACGCCATCGCCGACGCCGCCGGGGGGCACGAGGTGACGATGTTGCCCGTCGCCGAGGCGGACCCGGCGGATGCAAAGAAATATAATATTGTGTTTCTGGGCTCTCCCATTCACGCCGGGGGGCTTTCCGCCCCGGCGGGAGAGTATCTTCAGGGCCTTCCCGAGGGAGAGGATCTAAGGCTTGCCGGGTTCGTTACCCATTCGTCGTCAGCATTCCGGCCGGAGAGCTTCGAAAAGGGGGTGAAGGCCTTTGGAGAGATTTCAGAACAAAAGAAAATAGCGTGCCTAGGGGTGTTCGACTGCCAAGGGAAGCTCGCCCCGGAGCTCCACGACTTCGTCAAGCAGAATCTGGGCGTCTCCGATGAGGAGTTCGCCCGGATGATGGCCGAGACAGACCCGCATCCCGACGCAGTGGACCTGAAGGCGGCGGCGGAATTTGCGGCGAAGATTCTTTCCGAATTGTAGCAGGAGAGGGCATCTCCACCTGCAAAACAAGAAGAGTATTTAATCATGAAGGAGCATGTCATGAAAGACATCCCCGCTTATGTGGAAAAGATTCTCAAGCTTCCGAAGCTCAATCAGCTGGGCATCGTGGTCAAGGACATGAACCGGGCGATGGAATATTTTTCCCGTACCTTTGGGCTGGGGCCCTGGTTTCGGGCGGGACTGGCCGACGAGGAGCACTACCGGGGAGGAACCGAGCGTATCCATTACGACCTGGATATTGTGATGGCCTTTTCCGGTAATATCATGTTTGAGCTGATCTGTTACCTGAAGGGGGACCGGAACCTCTACCTGGATCACCTGGAACAGCATGGAGAGGGGATCCATCACCTCGGATTTTTCGTCAACGATTTCGATCGGCGCATGGAGGCGGTCAGGGACGCTGGCATCGGCGTGCTCCAGTCGGGCGTCATCACGAGCGGCGGTAAGGTTGGCGGCTCCGAGACGAAATACGCCTATCTTGACACCGTTGAGACCGGGGGGATCATCTTCGAATATATCCAGACGAAGTTCATGGGGATGACCATCAAGATGTCCCGCTCCTGGTTCGAGTTGGGGGCCCTGACCGGGGACCTGGAAAAAATCACCATTACATGATATACTTTTTACCGAATCGATGCAATTCACTGTTGACAAGCACGTCGGTTGGTGT
>Ga0180432_10006983_pt1 | contig 14495 bp, 9 predicted proteins | sample SS_ome_10_FD_132414 | JGI IMG/M metagenome (GOLD analysis project Ga0180432, IMG submission 132414) | Hypersaline lake sediment archaeal communities from the Salton Sea, California, USA - SS_1_MS_2 metaG | ecosystem: Environmental > Aquatic > Non-marine Saline and Alkaline > Hypersaline >... | reverse complement strand
TTACTTCTCTTAAGTCTCTTTTTCTAAAAGGAAATCAACTAAATTTTTTGCCAGAATCTATTGGAAATTTAAAGAAACTAAAATATTTGGGATTAACATCTAATGAATTGAGTTTACTAACGGATTCAATTGGATCCCTCACTTCTCTAGAAAATCTAAGTTTAGCTCATAATAGACTTAGTGAGCTCCCAAGATCAATAGGTTCTCTTCAATCATTACTAAGACTTGAAATTTCCGATAATAATCTGAGTAAACTACCGGATTCTATTGGAAAACTTGTATCGTTAAGATTTTCGCTAGGACTAGATCGTAATAGACTTAGAGAACTTCCAGAATCTATTGGAAATTTAAAATCATTGGAATCTATTAGACTTGATCAAAACGAACTAAAAAAGCTCCCCGAATCAATAGGAAATCTTACATCTTTACTTGAATTGGATTTATATGAAAATAGGATAAAACATTTACCAGAATCTATTGGATTACTATCATCCTTAAAATCCTTAGATTTAAGCAAGAACCAGATTATCTCTCTCCCTGATTCGATTGGAGCTCTTTCTTCTCTACATAATCTAGATCTATCTTCTAATAATATCCATTATTTAGTAGATTCCATAGGGAAGCTCCCATTATTAGAAGTCTTGATATTAGGTTTCAACGAACTTGAATCAATTCCCGAAACAATTGGCTCTCTATCAAAATTGGAAATATTAGATTTAGGTAAGAACAAACTAACAGAAGTTCCTAATTCTATAGGTTCACTTCAATCACTAAAATATCTTTATTTATATTATAACCAATTAGAATCCATTCCAGCATCGATTGGTGAATTATCGTCCTTAAAATACTTATATCTAGGTAATAATAAATTAAAAGCACTTCCTGACTCATTAGGATCATTAAAATCGTTAAAATATTTGTTCTTAAGAATAAATACTCTTTCTTCTTTGCCAAAATCAATCGAATCTTTGTCATCCCTTAAGTATATCAATTTAGAGAAAAATGAAATAAAATTCCTTACAGATTCTTTAAATACTCTCGAATCCATGGGTGTAAAAATATTTATTTAAGTCAACCTGAATTCAAATTTTAAAGCTTATTAAGTTTATATTTTAAAATTTAAAAGTCATGAAATCTAAAAATAATATTAATAATAAGTGTAGTAATATTAAAAAAATAAATCGAAGTGAAATTTAATTGAAAGGCTTTATTGGAAAATTATTAAAAGTTAACCTTAGTAGTCAAGAAATAACTGAAGAACCATTAAATGAAGACATTGCCAAAGATTTTCTTGGAGGTACTGGTTATGCTTGTAGATATTTATATGATCACTTGGATAAAGATACTGACCCATTATCACCAGATAATATACTAATGTTCATGACAGGACCATTTACAGGTTCAAATATTCCATCTAGTGGAAAATTTGTAGTATGCGCAAAATCTCCTTATACGGGAATATGGGGCGAATCTAACTGTGGGGCTTTTTTGGGTCCTGAAATTAAAAAAGCGGGATATGATGGTATTATTATAACGGGTGCTTCTGATAGTCCTGTCTTTTTGCAGGTTACTGAAAACGCTGCTGAGATTAAAGATGCCTCAGACATTTGGGGGAAGGATATTTTTGAAGCTTCAAAGAGCTTGAAAGAACGGTCTGGATCGAACTTAACTCGAGTTGCTTGTATTGGTCAAGCTGGAGAAAATTTAGTTAAATATGCAATGATTGGTACTGACGAAAAAGCAGCTGGAAGGACTGGAATGGGTGCTGTAATGGGTTCAAAAAAATTAAAAGCGATAACAGTTCGAGGGAAAAAGAAACCTTTCGATGCCGCTGATCCTGACGCTCTTAAAGCTACTGTAGCCAAAGCACAAGAACTTGTTGAAATAGCGGGTTTAACGAGTGTTGTTGGAAACCTAGGGACCGCAGGAGGGTTGGATATGTATAATATGTTTGGAGAATTACCTATTAAATATTGGACTCAAGGAAGTTGGGATAAAGCTGGAAATATATCTGGTACTACGGCATCAGAAAAAATTCATGCAGGAAGTTATCCGTGTTATTCTTGTACTATTGGTTGTGCTAAGAGAGCAATTGTTAAAGAAGGAGAATATAAAACTGAAGGAGAGGTTGCGTGTCCGGAGTATGAAACGATTGTAAGTTTTGGTTCAATGATATTAAACGATAACTTAGGATCTCTTGTTAAAGCTAATGAATTATGTAATTCATATGGCATTGATACAATAAGCGCAGGAAGTACAATCGCATTTATTTACTACTTGTTTAACAACGGGAAAATAACATCGCAGGATATTGATGGTCTTGAGCCAAAATGGGGAAATGAAAAACCTGCTCTTGAAATGATTAAAAAAATCAGTCTTAGAGAAGGAATAGGAGATTTACTAGCTGAAGGTTCAGATGCTGTTGGAAAGAAATTTGGGATCTCTCAAGAAGAAATTGCCACGGTGTACGGCATGGAAGTACCATATCACGATTTAAGGTCCAGTTTTGGAATGGCCGTAGGATACGCGGTAGCAACACCTAGAGGCCCTTGCCATTGCTCATGCGACATGTTCAACATCTTGATGGGCATCCCCATGGAAGAATATGATATTAATTATATGGATAAATATAAAGACGATGAAGATATGGCAATTGCCAGTGCTAGAGCACAAGATTTTCGAGCATTAACAGGGTCTCTCATACTATGCGTTTTTGCTAATCCTCTCCCCTCATTAATAGCAGATTTGGTACAAGCAACATCAGGAATGAAATGTTCTCTTGAGGATCTCAAGACTTTTGGTGAAAGGATTTATATGATAAAACGCCTGTTTAATTTAAAAATGGGCCTCACTCCTGCTGCTGATCGATTACCTCAAATATTATTAAATCCTTTAGAAGATGGTGGTTCTGCGGGAAAGTCTCCAAACTTTCAACAATTAAAGGAAGCATATTATAAATTTAGAACTTTTAATCCCGAAACTGGTAAACCTAGCGCAGAAAAACTTAATTCTCTTGGATTAAATAATCTCTAACTATCTTTTTTTTATTATTTTAAATTTATAATGAATAAGTTCTATTTTCATAAGTACGATCAGTAAAAACATACACCTTGTCTTGTCCTTTTCCAAAAACAGGGCCATCTACTTTTAATTCGATTTGTATTTCTTCATTTTTCGTCCCTCTTGGGGTTTTATCAACTTCTCTTCCTTTATATTTCACTACTTTTACTTCTTGATGTAGATAAGTGTCTGTTGTTTTACCCATTATTACCAAGTCATCTTTTTTTGATAAAAATCCATTATTTAATAAAATAAGTGCACTATTTTCATCAGGATAATAGCGTTCTACTTCCCCTACTTTAATATACCTAAAATGAGAGAGGTTTGTTGGAGATTTATGTTGTTGATCTTCTTCTGTCACCCTTTTAAAGTAAAATCCTGTAGTAAATCCTCGATTATATACTTTTTTTAACTCAGTTACCCATCTTCCTGCCTTCTTCTTTGTGAAAGTTCCATCGTAGTAAGCTTCAATTGCTTCTCGATATGTTTTAGAAACGATTTCAACATAATGAGGATGTCGCATTCTTCCTTCAATCTTGAAAGCTTCTACATTTGTTTCAATTAATTCAGGAATATGAGCAATAGTACAAAGATCGCGTGAATTCATGAATCGAACTCCATCGTATATATATGTGTTTCCAGATTCTTCACGAACCCACCATCGCCTTCGACAGGGTTGAACACAACTACCTCTATTTGCGGATTTTTCTTCAGTGCCACATATGTCTTGAGAGAAGTAGCACCTTCCGCTTACTGAAGCGCACATGGCCCCATGAATGAATACTTCGATCTCTGCTTTAGCTAAATTTCTTTTTATTTCCTTTATTTTCTCTAAAGACAATTCTCGTGCTAAAATTATGCGTTCTGCGCCTAACTGCTCGTATTGTCTTGCTGCTAAAGAATTTGAAACGTTACATTGTGTTGAGATGTGAAACGGGATATGAGTTTCTTTAGCGACTTGTATTGCTGCGAAGTCATGAACGATCACGGCATCTATTCCCGCTTCTTTCGCTTTTTCTATAACCTCGCGTAAATAACTCAATTCATTATCATAAATCAATATATTAGTAGCTAAATATGCTTTTAAATTATTATCGTGGCAATAAGCAACGATTTTATCAATATTTTCCAGTGCAATGTTTTCAGACCGCATCCTCATGTTAAATTTCTGAATTCCGAAATAGACTGAGTCCGCATAGGGTGTTGCAGCTTTTATTGCTTTGAGGTTTTTTGCGGGAGCGAGAAGCTCTACTTTTTTCATTATACTTAACTTTTTTCTATATCCAACTATTATATAAGATAAGTAAATTATTGATTAATTTATATGTTTTAAAAATAAAATTTTTTAGATGGAAAATGAACGACCATAATGACAATAGGATTTCTAAAAACGAGTATTTCATGAAGATTGCTGAAATTGTCTCACAACGCTCGACATGTATTAAAAGGAATGTTGGAGCAGTTTTAGTAAAAGAAAACCACATCATCAGTACAGGATATAATGGAGCCCCTCCAGGATTCTCACATTGTACTCCTGAAACGTGTGTTCGAAGAAATATAAAAAGCGGTGATAAACCAGAACTATGTAGGGGAGTGCACGCGGAAATTAATTGCATTCTTCAAGCCGCAATTCACGGTACTTCCATTAAAGGAGAAACTACACTATATTGTACCACTTTTCCTTGCATGGCCTGTCTAAAACTAATAATTAGTGCTGGAATTGATAAACTGGTTTATAAAGAAGGATATAACATGGAAAATCAAGTCAAAGAAGCATTGCTGAACGAATCCAAATTAATTGTTCAGAAATTTGAATGAGTGTTTATAAAATTCAACTTGTTTGCGTTCAAAAGAAGTCTTCAATTTTCTTATTTTGAGGCGTAAAACGTCTCTCTACTCCTTTTTTCAATCCGGGTAACTTATAACAGTATTCAGGAATCATGCTTTTAAAGTAACGCGGATTATTTCTTTCATTAATGTTCTGTGTATTATAAAGCGTTTCGAAGATTTCCTCCCCTGAGAATTGGATATCTTCAAAATATGACATGGTAGTGCGCTTTTTGCTGATAGTCTCAACTACTCTCTTAAGTGATTTTTTCATTTCACGAATGACTCCTTTCTCGTTAATTACACTTGTTGTACAAGTATGTTCATTGTATAGACAAATGACACATTGAGGCCATCTATCGTGGAAATAATTTAGCACTTTATCAATTACTTGATGTTTAAGCAATACCACCCCATATAACACGCCACGGTCGTTTATTTCTGTGCGGGTAAATTGTATTGCCTTATATGCCTCACCAGAAATATCTCGCATCATTCGCACAATCTTTTTAGCTGTAGTATTTCCTGAATTCCTTAGCATTACCTCAGGGAGAGATCTAACCTGTTTTATAAGGTTGGGAGTATAATTGGCATGACGTGAAAGGTTGTTGATCAGCTCTTCTTTTGAATATCCCCTAGCGCATCCAACAACCTCTAATGGGTCCTTACGGTTATTTATTTTATTCATTGCATTCCCCCTTGAAGAACTTTTGTATTATTAGGAGCGAAAAAATTATCAATTGTTGTTTGATTTCGACCATTTATTACAAGAAAGGGCTCAGCCCTCTTCAAAACTACTCCTACAGATTTAAGGTCTTCTCGTCGTTTAAATTTTACTTTTTTTGCTCGTAAATTAATAATGCGTTTAGCAGAAATGGGTCCTATTCCAGGAACACGGAGCAGCTCTTGATATGCCGCTTGATTTGGATCAACAAGCCCATGCTCTTTAAAGTAATGCCTCGCAAAATGGACTTTCGGATCTCCTTTTGGAAGGTTTCCCTCTTCTGTTAAAACTTCTTTCAAATCTCCCAATTTATAATGATAAATACGTAATAGCCAGTCACTTTGATATAATTGATGTTCTCTTGATAGAAGAGCTGCTTGCTTATTTGCTAATGGCGTACCCTCGATTGGTATGAAAGACGAAAAGTATGCTCTTCTTAAATCGATCTTCCTATATTGCCAATCGATTCTTTTAAGAAGATCCCAATCTGTTTCATCCTCTGCAGCACCTACTACAAATTGTGTTGTTTGACCACTGTTAAGAATTGGGGCACCATCCCACCGAAATTTTTTATATCCATTGTCTCGTTTATCGTTAATCATTTTTTCTTGAAATCTTACAGATTGGTTATCTTGTTTCAAATCTTTAACAATTTTAAGAGCATTTTCATTATGTTTAATGCGATTCTCTTTTAGCCATCGCTGACGTAAGACAATATCGTTATTAAAATCCTTCTGTTCTGCAATCTCTGCGAGAAATTCTTTAGTTGAAGCTTCTGAGTTGATGGATATACGATCTGAAAGTGCTATTGCCTCTTTAAGTAGAGATTGACTCACACCGGGCAAGCATTTGAAATGAATATATCCTTGAAAATTATATTTGAATCGAAGCAGACGAACCGCTTCTAGCATTTCTTCTGTTGTATCATCAGCACTACGGCATACTCCAGAGGAAATGAAAATTCCCTCAACAACGTTCATCGAATAAAGTTTCATAAAAGTACGAGCGTACTCTTCTGGAGTAAAACTCACGCGCTGCTTGCAACTATGAGAAAAACAATATTTGCAGTTATATATACAACTATTTGTATACAGAGTTTTAAAAAGACTCATACATCGACCATCAGGCGTATAACTATGACAAATCCCGGCACTCGCCGTAGTACCTACCCACTTTTTTGAATCTCCAAAAAGTTTTGGATATTTATCTGTACGACTGGAAGCTGTACTGGCACAAATATCGAATTTTGAACTCGCACCTAGGATTCGAATCTTTTCCAAAATGGATGGCATTTTATCAATCAGCTATTCATTGTATAATTCCATAATAAGGTGGATAAATAATATCGGGATTTTTATCTTTTTAAAAGGTGAGGGTAAAAGAATTTTTTAGAACGATATGTCTCATTAATAACTCGAGCAATTTTCGAAAAATCTATTAGCTTTGATCAATTCATTAATTTGTTTGGTTTTTTTGGTTTAACAATAATGAATTGATGATTAAAATGGCCAATAAAAAAGAGAATTTAATTGTAATGAAATTTGGCGGATCCTGCTTGCAAGATGCAAAATCATTTGAGCAAACGACTAATAATATAAATTTATACTATAAGGATCACAAAATCATATTTGTAGCTTCTGCAATAAAAGGTATAACTGACAAGTTGATAAATTTCTACACAAAGTCATGTAGCGATGCTCCTGAGTGTGACGCTATATTAGAGGATTTATTTATCACGCATCAGACTGTAATAAGCGAGATTATTAAACCCGATAAACCAGAACATAAAAATTCAATTGATTATCTTCAAAGCAATATAGGAGAACTCACTCAATTAGGACGAGTAATTGGATTAATAAGACCAAGTAAGGATATTCAAGATTTGATTGTCTCGTATGGAGAAAGATTAAGCACTTTTATTGTTTCTCAATATTTAAATTCTATTGGGATTAAAGCAGAATTCGTTTCCTCAGATGAAATCGTGCGCACGGACGATAACTTTGGAAGTGCCTTGCCCCTCTTAGAAGAAACAGAAGAATTAGTTAACCGCAGGATATCTCCTATTTTAAAATCTAAGGAAAACATTATCGCATGCGTAACTGGATATTATGGCTCGACAAACGATCAAAAAATTACCACTCTTGGTAGGGGTGGGACGGATTTAACGGCAGCAATCATGGCATATTGTTTCCAACCAGATTATAATTGTAGGGTAATCTATTGGAAGGACGTTCAAGGATTTCTCAATGCTGATCCTAGGATTTCTGATAAAACTGAATTATTAAAACGGATTTCATACATTGAAGCAAAAGAATTAGCCTTTTTTGGATCTAAAGTCTTACATCCCGTATGTCTCGATGTTAACGAAAAAAGAGAAATCCCTTCTGAAATAAGACCTTTTAACGATCCCGACTCGAAAGAATTTACCACAATCACTAAGGAAATTGAGGACAACAATAAAACAGTGAAAGCCATAACCTCCATTCAGAAACTCTCCATGGTGACAATTGCCAGCGGGACGATGGTATCCTTACCAGGGACGGTCTCAAAATTATTTTCTCTATTAGGTGATAATAACATTAATATAAAGTTTATTTCTCAAAGCTCCTCAGAAAACAATATTACCTTTGGAATTGACTTTGAAGATGCAATGAAAGTAAGCTTTTTGTTGAGGAATTCCGAATTATTTGGCAAGCAATGGTTCAATATTAAAATTGATCACGACATCTCCCTACTTGCAGTTATTGGTGCTGGAATGCTTCAACATCCTGGTGTTGCGGGAAAAGTTTTTTCAACACTTGGAGATCATGGTATTAATATCAGGGCAATCACTCAAGGCTCCTCAGAATTAAACATCACGATAATTATTGAAAGAGACGATTGTAAAAAAGCAATAAATGTTCTCTACGACGCGTTTATTAACAAAAAATAATCGAAGGATAAAATTTTAAAATTTTTGTTCAGCAATTCTTTTTCTTATGGATTCTCTTTCTCCTGAGGAAATTTTGTTCATAAGAGCTTCGTTGCATATTTTTTTCCCAATTACTACTTTTGGGTTATTTGCCCAATTCACGTCCAATAACAAGCAAAGATAATACACCGTAGATTGAATAAACGCAATTAAATTACCAATGTTAGACTCGTCTGGAGATTCAATCGAAATCTTGGCAGAAGGTACGCTTTGTTCAATTAGAGCCTGAAAAGTTGCATCTGCTTGATGATTTACTATAGTTTGTGCTGATTGACCATTAACATATCCTATAGACGATTGTAACACCATGTCATTAATCTCGTTTTCAATTGTCCAAATAATTGGAACTACTGTTCCCTTAGTTCCCCCCAATAAATATTCTAATACAGAATGCTGACAAAGCGGGGCGGATTGATAAGCACCCATTATTCCCTTTTCGTCCTTTCCCGTACTTTCAGAGATCTCTTGCACGAATAATCCAACACTTCCTTCAAGATTATTAGAATAGGGCATGGAAAAAACAACTTTATAACCTTTATTGTATAAACCATAGAGATATGAAGCAAAAATCATTGCGGCATTTCTATTGAGATTCATAAAATCTCTATATCCTTCCTCTAAACCATTCAAAAAATCTTGAATATTTATTTGAGAAAGATGAGCTGGAACGATTCCCACATTAGAAATAGAACCTGCAAAACGTCCTGATAAATCAGGCACATCCAAGATGGGGCATCCAATTTTTTGTAACATTTCATTCATAGTTCCTTTGGACGAAAGTCCTAGAAATTTGTATCCCTTTTCCAAGAAGATTCCAATTGAAGCATTAACATCTAATGTTTCGCCTCCTCTCGATATTGGAATCACAACAGAATCTGCAGGGGATGTCTCATCAATGCATTGCTTTAGTTCTACTGCTCGAGAACTAGTAATGGAATAGATCTTTTTCTTAGATAAATGTTTTAAAGCTAAGAGAGTTTGTATTGATCCTCCAGTTCCCAACACAATTATGTTATTGATTTCATCTTTCAAGAAATCTTGAGAAGCTTGAGCAATTTTTTCCATTTTCACATGAGTTTTCGTGTCGATAAAAAATGGTTCTGACCATTTTTCTTTATTCCTTGTAATAACATTTATAGAATCATTTAATTGCGCTTCGTTAACCTCTGGGTAATTTTCAAGTTTTAATTTTATATTCAATCACATTTCACCAATTTATGCTTAAATAACAAGTAAAGAACTCGAGAATTTAAGAATTTTTATAAATTGATATTTTTAATAGTTTGTATAGATTTTTATAATATTTTTTTTATTGTACCATTAGTAATAAAAAATGGTTTGTTTCCTAAAACCTTAAATTAATATTGGATAATTATTATTTAAATAATAATTTAATAGAACTGTTATAACAATAAGGTAAAACATCGATGTCAGACGAACAACTTCTCTTCTTACTTCAAAATATATATGATAATATTGATGGTGTTCGATCTGCCGCAATCGTATCGATGGAAGGTCTTATTGTACAAGCAATACTGGAAGAAGGGATTTCAGATATTAAATTAGCTGCAATGACAGCAACCATACTCTCTGTCGCAGAAAGAGTTCTCATTGAATTAAAGTCGGGAATTTTAGATGTTTGCATCCTTCAGGGAGATGAAGGAAATTTCGTTGTCATGGAAGCGGGAAAAGAATTAATAATCGCTGTTTGCCTGGATATTGACGCACGAATGGATACTTGTTTTATCGAAATGCGAAAGGTTTCAGAACAAGTGAAAAGTATTCAATAAATCTCTTGTTTTTAATCTCATTTTGTTCCAAGAAAATTTGAAAATCGATACTCTATTTCATTTAAAATATTGTCCATTGAAATTATATCTTAATTAAGGTATTATGTTTAAAAATAACACGATAATTTAAATTTAAAAGTGAATAATTTTGGCTAATGTCATGGAAATAGAGAATAATGAAAGCGAATTTGAAATGGGACAAGAATACTTTTGTCCTGAATGCAATCGTAATCATACTAAAGGAAAGATCTATAAAGATCACTTGAAATTTTTCCTAAAAAACGATTCTGATAAAGGAGATGGTGAAAAAAAAGAGGAAGGTTCAGAAGGGGAGAATATTCAATTAGAAGTTCCAGATATTGATGACCTCGATTACGATGAGGAAGCTGAACTGCTCGAAGCATTTAATGAAATAGAAGAAGAAAATATTGATTTGGAAGATGGGATTCTTCAAATAAAAGAAAAAGATGAATGTATTCAAGCAGTAAAAAGTCTCCCTGGGGTAGGTGATGCTACTCTCAGCAAATTAATCAAGGCAGGATTCGATAGCCTCGAAGCAATCGCATACACTCCTCCAAAAATTATAATCAATGAAAGTGGAATTGGAGAAAAAACTACTGCGAAACTCATTAAAGCATCAATGGAGAAGTTAAAAATAGGATTCAAATCTGCTGAGGATATATGGGAGAAGAGGAAAAACATTGCTCGAATAACAACAGGGAGTACGGAACTCGATGAATTACTAGGAGGGGGAGCTGAAACGGGGTCTCTTATAGAGTTTTTTGGAGAATTTAGGACTGGTAAAACTCAAATTATGCATCAACTATGCGTAAATGTTCAATTACCTCGAGAACTCGGAGGATTAGATGGTAATGCGTTGTATATTGATACTGAAGGGACTTTCAGACCTGAACGTATAATCCAAATGGCTGAAGCATTAGATCTCGATACTAAGAAAGTATTGAAAAACATTATTTTCGGACGAGCTTACAACTCCGATCATCAAGTTATTTTAATCAAAGAGGCAGCAAACCTCATCAAGGAAAAAAATATTAAATTAATAATTGTTGATTCCTTAATCGGTCATTTCCGAAGCGAATACATCGGACGGGGAACACTTGCAAACCGACAACAACTCATTAATCAACATCTTCACGATCTTTTAAGGTTATGTGATATACATACAGACTTGGCTGTTCTCGTAACGAATCAAGTACAAGCAAAACCAGACGTTTTCTACGGAAACCCATTACAAGCAGCGGGAGGAAATGTAGTTGCTCATGGGTCAACGATTAGAGTTTATCTTAGAAAAGGTAAGGGTGTTCAGAGGGTAGCTAAGATAATCGATGCTCCTAATTTACCCGAAGGTGAAGCTATCTTTAGTATAACTGAAGATGGTATAAGAGAAGGATAAAAATTTTTTTTTGTTTTTTTTATATTATTTTATTATTGGATTAACTGAATTATTCTGCTAATCTTTCACATTCCCTTGATTTATTTGTTAATCTTTTGACTTCTTTTGTCATGTCTGTTCTGCCTAATTTAAAGATTTGTGAGGCTGTATCCGAAGCTAGTTGATAAAGTCGGGCAGCTTCCTTGTATTTAGCAGTTTTTTCAGCTTTTTTAGCTTTCGCTTCGTAATCATTCAATTTATGGGTAGATTCGTGAATAGTAGCTTTTCTTATCAAGTCGTTTATTTCATCAGTAAGTTTTGTAAGTTCGTAGTTTGAAGCAAGTACAGCTGCATTGTGATAAATTTCTAAAGCTTTTGTGAATTCATCTTGTTTTTCTGCTTTCGAAGCCTTATTTAACAATCCTTTTATCTCCTTTTTAGCAGATTTTGTGCTATCTATTACCGCAGCACCTCCTTTAACTGGAGCCGATACTATCGTTTGATGTTCTCCTAAACTCACGAGAAATGCTTCTCGTTCAGCCGGACTCGCTATTGATGCTATATCGTTGACAAGTTTTTCAGTTACCTCTGGTGCAAGATGAGTTAGCTGTGAAACTTTTTGCCTTATGAGATTTAATTCTTGTTCTGAAATTGGTTTTTCTTCAATAGCAGAGATTTCTATAGGTATCAGCAATTTATTATCTCGTAATTCCTTGATTCCCATGAATATTTCTGCAAGATCCTTGTCAAGCTTATCAGTTGCTAAAGTTAAGAGTTGACCAATAAAGAAATATTGCCTTTCAGAATCTGCAACTAAATTCTGAGCGATCTTTAAAATCTCTTTAGAGTTTGGTTTCTTTAGCGATTTAACTGCTTTCGATGAATGCTTAATCTCATGTGGTAAAATTATTGATGTGTTTAAAATTTCGTCAACAATGGCACCTGCGTCTTGGTAGGCTTTTAAATTTCCTCTCCAAGTTGGTAAGATATTTGCATAACTACTTTCAAACGCGGCAATGAATTCCTTAAGGTTTTTCCTGATGGGTATTGAAGGTTTTTTGCCTAGTACAAGGGCAACTCTCACGTATTCTCCATCTGATAATAATAGAACCTTATCTCCGTAAGTAATCTCGTTTAACATTTCTTGAGACTCCATTTCCTTTCCAAAAGTAGAGACTGCAGATAAAAAGCCGCTAATCATTTCTGGATCAATCTCCTCCAAGCCAAACGATTTAAAGAAAATGCACATTCCTGAATTTTTATACAAGACTAAGATATGTTCTAAACTTACAGCATCGTCAAAGATCGTCTTAACTTCGGATAATACCCTCGCTTTTTCGCGCTTTTTAGGAACTACAACGCCTTTATATATTCCTATAGATCCTGCCGCTGCGCCAACTGCCGCTCCAATGATGATTAACCACATCATTAATTGAGCTGGATCTATCCCTCCACCAACAAAAGGACTCACTGAAATATTCGTGATTTCCATGCCTATATGGTCATAAAAATAACCCTCTTCAATTTCAAGAACAAGACTCATGCCTGAGACTGCTGTTAAACTAAATGAAATCGAACCGTCTGATGCCGTTGTCTCCCAGTCAGTGGATATAGATATTGATTCGCCATTAACATATATGTGTAATCTGATTTGCGTGTTATTTAGAGGAAGCCAATGCGTGTCGTTATCATATACCACGATAAATGAAATTGTAAATTGATCTCCAGCAGTTATTTCTGCAGGCTCTAGATTTATGCTTGTCAAATTAAGCGGGTATTTTTCCCTTATCGTTAAGTTATAGCTCGCCATTGTACTCTCGTAATTTTTGATCTTCACTGTAAAGTTTATGATATATGAACCTAACGACAAAGGATTGATTGTTAAGAGGCTATAACGGGTTGTGTCATAAGAGCCATAGCTAATAGTAAGAGTACCGCTGCTCGCATCGGAATATTTATACCATGAAACTGAAATGATATCAATATTTCCAGACACATCATTATAACCATTATTAATATCTTGAATTGAGAACGTAACGTTGACATTCCGGTCGTCGAACCAGGTATAATTTCCACTTTCGGGGGTAATAATTGCCCCATCTTCATCAGACCAAGAGATCACGCTAATTCGCGTGGAATTTCCTGTTAAGTAGAAAGTAATATATTGAATACTCCAATCATAATCAGGAAGAAATGACATGTTTATCCTTAGCCTAATATATCCTGAAATTAAGCCATTAATGCTCACGTTTAATTTATAGAGCCCGGTCGTTCCAGAATCTTCGTATAACGTCCAAATATCTCTTACCTGAAAAGAGCCCGTGCTATTGTCAAACACATATATATCGCTTGTAGAAGCACCCCCAATAGGACTATCATCTTCGGTGCTATTAAAAGTTAACCATATTGTTTGATTGTATCCCTCCCTTTGGATCAATGTACCATTAAAAGTATCGATAGTTATGTAGGTTTGTATAACTGCTCTTATTGTTAAGTTAAAGCTGAACGTAACTGCTTCATAATTTGGAATCTTTATTGTAATATTAATTATATATCTTCCAAGTGCTAAGGAATCCGTTTGCATTGTCCCTTGATGAGATCGGGTAGTACCATGATAATCTAATGGAGAAGGTGTGATTGTCAAAGATCCATTAATATATGGATTATTATAATCAAACCACATTGCTGAATGCCAAGTTGTTTGGCCAATGGCTAAATTGGTAGAGTAAT
>Ga0180432_10006982_pt1 | contig 14495 bp, 28 predicted proteins | sample SS_ome_10_FD_132414 | JGI IMG/M metagenome (GOLD analysis project Ga0180432, IMG submission 132414) | Hypersaline lake sediment archaeal communities from the Salton Sea, California, USA - SS_1_MS_2 metaG | ecosystem: Environmental > Aquatic > Non-marine Saline and Alkaline > Hypersaline >... | reverse complement strand
TTATTGTATGATTGAATATTGTTCCATTTGTATTGCTTGAATTGTCATATATTGTAACATTTATCAGGTATGAATATCCTGTATTATTGAATGGTGATGTATTTATCAGTAGTCCTGTTATGTTGTTTATAGAGAACAATGATGTATAATTTATTGTAAACTTTGTAAAATTTATGTCATCTGTCGCATCAAAATCTTCTGACACACTTAGGTTCCAGTATTGGTTATTATCTGCTGGTATTGTTGTGAATTTTGGTGGTGTTGTGTCTGCTCCTCCTTCATCCACAGTATATGTTATATTAATATGTGGTTTTTTACCTACAGTATTCATATAATATTCAATACCTACATTTATACCATTTGTCGGTTCTTCGTCTTCAACATCCCATCCTGTTCTTATATTAAATTTACTTAATCCTTCTTTATTTATGGATTTTAATCCATCTGCGTTTACTACAAAATTCAACCATGTTGCAGAACCATCAAAACTTTCTCTCTGAGAAAATTCTACAGGATCATCTATAGTCATATCATTAAAATGTGCTCCTGTCAATGATCCTGACGCAGAATGATTCCCACTTATAACTATATAATCTTCTGGATCAGCTGTAGGAGACACATCAGTTTTTTCCATTAATCCAATATTAGCACTTTCAATAGTTGCATCAACGGGTATTGTACTAGTATTTATTGTCAAAAATCCTCTTGTTACTAACCAATTATTACTTACATGATATGTTTGTAAATTAAAATATGCTGGGTTTACAGATGCTGTCCCTGATGTTGCATCATGTGCAGTATTCCATGATGTTGTTGTTGATTTTCCTATTCTTCCTGATGTTGTTGTATAGTATTCAATACTTACGGTTGTCGAATTAAATCCCCATTTGATTACAGTATCAAACACATTCTTTCCAAGGTAATCAAGATTAAGTATAGCTTGTTGTTTTTGGTTTAATAATGAAAGTTTTATATTACTTTCATGTTCTGGGTTTGTTTTACTGTCTGCTTTTAGGCTTTCTTTGTCATAATACTTTAATGGTACATCATTGTTCCAGTATTTAGAATCAGTTTCAAGTTCTACCATGATTTTGCTATAGTTCCAATCTATTATTTTTATTGGATATTCTTTATCTTCCTTGATTTGTAATGTTATCCCTTTTGCATTTTTCAGGCTTTTTGCTTTTTCTATTTCTACCCATTTACCACTTTCTTCCACAAATCTTGTTCCTGCATAAATTGTCGATGTACATTTTCCATTGTTGCATGATGTTATTGTTGACGGTGTCTGTCTAATACTTGCTAATACTATCGGCATCAATATGCATATTCCAATTATTATGAACACTGTCATTCTCATTCTAGCTCTTTGCTCCAAATATCCCCCAATTTCCTCCTTTGTTTGCAATGGTGTTTGATTCAATGCTTCTGGTAGTTTCTCCGTAGCTATCCCTTTCAAGGTTGTCAATGCTTCTTGATAAGAACCTCTCAACAGCGGATCTAATGCTCCTTACTATTCCCATGTATTCAGATTCTTTTATGTTAAATTCATATAGATTAATCATGATATACTCCCCAAAATCAACTTGAAAATGGTACATAAAATCCTGAAATTCATCTGAGAAACCATTCTTTGATGAGAAATTACCTTGAACTGTATGAGGGTTAATTAACAATGATAGCCAAGACATGATGCTTTGGATGCCTATCTCATTGGCTTTAGGATAGCCAAAGCTCATTTTTTTATTAGATACATTACCATCCTCTGTTTGAATAAACACAGTCTTAGAGCCTCTTAAATAAGTTTCAATCTCTTTTAGAAGGGGTTCTGTATCTAGCCTGATCTTCATAACATTAAACTCATTATATTTTCTATTCATTTGGCTTATTACTTCTTGACTTTCGCTTTCACTCATTTTAATTTCACCTTCGGAATAGGCCTTGAACCTAATCCAGATATTATTGCCCCCTTTGAAGGTTTGCCTTTAAGCTTAAAAATCATGCTTCTTAATGTTGGGTCATACTTCTTTTTCTGCTTCTTCTTTTTGAATTTCTTTTTCTTACTGAATGCACTACCACCACCTGTAGGAAATGGGGGAAAAAATCCACCAACGATTATTGGTTGTGGTATATAGCTTCCTGATGATGAGCTACTAGAACTGCTTGAGCTGCTACTTGATGATAAGCTACTTGATGAACTGCTTGAGCTGCTACTTGATGATAAGCTACTTGATGAACTGCTTGAGCTACTGCTAGATGATGGGCTGCTTGAATAAGGGCTACTGCTGGAAGATACAGTACTTAATGAACTCATACTGCTTGGCGAACTGCTTGAGCTACTGCTAGATGATGGACTGATACTGCTTAATGATAATAAACTACTACTCACAGAACTTGGAGAAGATGAAACACTAAGTTTTTTAACTGGGCTAGAAGAAATTAATATGATTGGAGATGTAGACCCTACACTTGAGAAAGATGTTGAACCTGTTACTCTGCTTGAGATTGGTGATGCTATCTGAGATTTAAAAGTTGATCTAAATGTATTTAATGCTTTTGTATCTGTTTTTATCAATTCTCCATAATACTCATGAAGTTTTGGGAATCTGTTCTTCCCTGAACTGCTTGTTAATTGTAACTTTCCATTTACTTTCCTGACAACCATATCATTTGCTAGTTGAGTTTGCATACTTCTTAGAGTTTCAACTTTATTCTTTCTGGAAGGTGTTAAGACTGCTTCTTCTGTAATAGGCATACCCCAAGCTCTATCCCCTGCAAAAGGTTTCCATTTATCCCAAGGATATTTTATATCCAATGCATTGCCCTGTGATCTTAGAGGAATATCAAAAGGTTGTCTTCTTAATGAAGCAGCATCAACTTCCATATATTTTCTGAAAGGTGTTTGAATCTTTGCCTCTGCTTTCAATGATTTTGCTGTTGCTGGATAAGGTTTGTTTCCTAATTTGATTCTAGTATTCAAACTAACTCTATTCATATTATTAACTCCTCTTGTTACAGTATTATCCATAATTGAGAACCAACTATTCTCAATATCAATATCGCTTGTTCTTAATGTACTTTGCTTTGAGAGTTGTGTCTCTGCTCCTTTCCTTCCCCCTATTTTTACATTTCTTCCAGCAGCACGATAGAATGCATCAGCTTGAGCAGGTTCAACTGTTTTGATATTATCAGAAGTTAATTCTCGAAATGTTTTTGGCTTTTTGGCATATCCTTCTCTGACAGCAGTTCTCACAGTATCTCTAAATACTACCATTTCAGATGTATCAAAGCCTTTATCTGAATAATGTTTAATGAGTTTGTTTGTGCTTGTTACTCCTTTTGGCATATAAAAATCCATATTGTATAAACCATAGTTAGGTTTATATCCAAAACTCATACTAGCTCCAGCTCTACCTACTTCTCCGCTTCCAACAACAAAGCCCCTTGCAGCATAAGGATTCTCATATTCTAAGATATTCATTCTGAATTGGCCTTGCGACCAATACTCTTTATGGTAAAACTTAGCTCCAAAACTTCTTTCACCAAATCCCTTTGAGACTTGTCTTTCAAATGATACTGGTCTTAGTTTTCTTATCATGGCTGCTTCATTCTGTACGCCTTGAGGTGTAATTACTTTAGCTCCTACCATACCACCAGCCATAACAGCTCCACCATAAGTAGCTTGTTCTCCTAAGAATCTTGCAAAATTTTCCCTACCTTGAGGGGTTGGTTTTGTATATACCCATTTTTCTCTTATACTTTCTGCCCAGACTGCGGGAAAGGTAAACATAATACCTTTAGCTGTACCTGTTGCAACTGTAGCCCCAACTCCTGTTGATGCTCCAACATAAGTAGCAACTACTCCTGTACTGGCAACTGCAAGAGGAGCAAGAGCAGCCCCTGCAGCAAAAGCAGAACCAACATAAACTGGTTTTGATGCAAGAGTATCCCAACCACCTTTTTTCACATTTAAGCCAAATGATTTTCTCCTTATTTGTTTTTCAATTTTTCTAGCTTTAGTGTCAAGTTGCATTCCTATCTTGGAATTTTCATCATATTTCTGTGATTCTTTTACATAAAGATCAAATTCTTTCTGTAAAGATTCAACTCTTTTATCATCTCTTTTTATACTCTTACCAATTATGTGTGAATGTACCCACTCATTATAATTTTGACCAGTATTTGATCTGAGAAAGTTTTCATTCCATCCACGAAAATAAGCAACAGCATTTGATGGTTTCAATAAAGTTATTCTTTCTTTTCCTGGTGATGTATTCCATACACCTTTAGGTTGGGGTTTATCTTTTACTGTTATTGGTTGCCCTGTAAATTTCTGAAAGTCTTTGACCGACTTTTGATAATTATCTGATAGTTGAAGCTCTCCTAATGACCCAGCTTTCTGCTCTTTCAAAGTCTTTTCTTGGGAAAGTAATCCTTTATATTTCTGCTCTGCTATTCTATATCGTTGTTTAGTTGTATGCTTGACTAATTGATTATCAACTTTATACTTTCTTTGAGCATCAGAAATTGGTTTCAGTCTTTTATATTCTTCTTCTGTGACTGGGGTTTTTCCTGTAAGCATATTGGCTGCTGTTGCTGGGTCATATTTCTTGACAAGCTTATCTGCTTCTGCTTCGTATCTTTTTTCTAAGGCTTGTCTCTCTGCTTCTTGTTTCTTTGCTGCTTGTTGTGTTGTAATCCTAGCAATAGCAATATTTGTTGGTGTTGGGATACCAGAATAATCTGTTAAAGGCATTCCTTGCTGTGCTGAGATTCTCTTTTCTTGTCCATATAATTGTTGCTCAGTTACTGGTTTATTTTGATATGATGCAACAAATTCATCAGCCATTGCTTGAGTTACTTTAAAATCAGATTTCTTTTTATCTTCTTTTTGTCTCATTTCAGGTGGCATATTACCTGGTTGTGGAGCTGTGGATTTTTGGATGGGAACTTTTTCAGGCTGTTTCTTTTCTGGGTATACTGTACCTTTATGAAATTCTTTAGCTTGTTCTGGTGATAAATGCCCAGTCCTTCCATATTGCATAAACTCTCTTTGTCTTTCTATTCTTCGCTTTTCGTTTATAGTTAATCCTGCTCCTGCTCCACTCTTAACTCTTGATTGTTGATGTAGATGTGTAACATTTCTACCAGAAGAATCATAAATTTGGGCAGTCTTGCCCTTTTCCCTTACAATAGTGTGGTAGTTTTTACCCATTATTTAGCAATTTAAGTTGGTGTTTTAAATACAATATTATAATTATTATAAGAATTATAATATGTTGGGATAAAAAGGACATGCATTTTTATATTTAATAATGTGATTCATTTACAGTATTGCACATAAGATGCATTGCTCAGGTGAACCAAAAATGAAAAAAACAGTTTCTAAATTTCAAGTACAAGACCTTTTGCCTATTGGTATGACACTAGTTGTCTTAGGTATTGCATTGGCATATGGTCTACAAGTTATGGGAGACGTTAAGTCAGACATGACAGCAGATACAGCAGAATATAATGCTACAGGAGATGCAATCACAGGAGTTGCAAAACTTCCAGCTAAATTGCCAACTATAGTGACAGTAATTGTTGCAGCAGTCATAATTGGAATCCTTGTGACATATCTTGCAGGTAGGTTTATGAGATGATTCTGATGGAAAAGAAAATCAGTAAGTTTCAAGTACAAGACCTTTTGCCTATTGGTATGACACTAGTTGTCTTAGGTATTGCATTGGCATATGGTCTACAAGTTATGTCAGAAACGCAAGATGATATTGGAGAGACTGAATGTGCTGCAAGGAGTGACGAATATACAACCTTTAACACTACTTCCAATAAATGCCAGAATGCAACATCAGGAGCAACAGTTGATGAAGCTGTTACTCCAGAAACTGCTGAATTTAATGCAACAGTAGATGGCATTTCAGGAATAGCAAAACTTCCAGCTAAATTGCCAACTATAGTAACAGTAATTGTTGCAGCAGTCATAATTGGAATCTTGGTGACATACCTAGCAGGTAGGTTTATGAAATCATAAACACTTTTTCTTTGGGGGATTTCACCCCCTTTTTATTCGTTTTTAACACTATTTGACACTATTATTATTCTTAATTAGCACAACATTTATATACTTCTATGTATTTACAAATGTAATATGGTTAAAATATTAAAAGCAAAAATATGGAGAACTGGAAACAGTTTTGTTATTACTATACCAAGTGATTATATCAATAACAAATTGTTAGATTTAGAAAAAGAGTATCAAATTGAATTTAAGGAGGTGGTAAAATGACATACGACAAGCACAACATGATAACCCAGATGATGCGTGATAATCCCCTTTTCAATGATGAGGTTACTGATCTAGTGACTGAAAACATTGTGAAGGGTAGAGGTTAATTCCTCATAGGGTTGGGTAGCAATTCTAAATCTCATTACACACCTCGAAATTTGGAACTACCCAGCCTTTTTTTCAAAAAAAGGTGATAAACAATGATGATGAACAGACTCATATCAGTCATTCAGGATTTAGACACGCTTGAAGAACAGAAGCGGACACTTGACCAACAAAAGGAATACTGGCTGCAAAGTTATTGTAATGCTCAAATTAAGATTAGAGAACTAGAGAGAGACTTACAGATTATAAATTCTTTGATTGAGTATAACAAGGAGCATACTAAAAATGGAAAAGATTAGATTTCGAGATTTGAGTTTACCATTGAAAATTCAAATAATTTTGAATTGGATTATTATAGGAAATTTTACTTTTTGGTTTATTATTGGAATGTTGATTACTGTAGCTGAGGGCATCTAATGATTCAACAAACAAGCCTTTCAGCGTGGTCAGGTATCAGACCTGAGCTAGGTAAAAGGCAATCTCAAGTTTTGGCTGTGTTAATACATGAGGGAAGCCTAACCAACTGGCAGATAGCCAAGCGGTTAGGCCTACCTATTAACTCAGTAACTCCTAGAGTACATGAACTTCGTAAACTTGGCCTTGTAGTTGAGGACAAGATAATCATACAAGAAACAGGGAGATCAGCAATAAGCTGGATGGCTTTATAATCATCTACCATTTGGAGCAAATCTCCACAGGAAATTATTTCGACCTTTGTTTCCTGTGGAGTAATTTTCCTTTGGAGTAAATAAGTTGCGTCGAGATTAATAGTATACTATTATTATATTATTAATTATTATATATTATATATATATATATAGAAAAACAAAATGTCAAAAATAATTTCAATCTCATTACCTGAATATCTGCTTGAGCAGTATGTGCCTAAGCACAGAAGCAGATCGCAATTCATACAGGAAGCTATCATCAAGTTTTTTGATTATGAATATGGCTGCCAAGATACTAAAACAAAAGTCATTCTGCAGCAAGAAGCCCTCATAAATGAGCTTAAAGAACAGATTAAGACACTCAAGCTGCAGCTCTCAAAGGCTAAGTATGTGAAGGAAAACAAAGTTATAGAGGTGTATGAATGAAACTTGAGATTAGAGAGAACTATCAGAAGGTATTATTCTTAGACAATGAACCTAAGGTCTGCTTACTTTGTGAACAAGAGATTACAAACGAGGTTATGTACTATGACCCAAGCAGAAAGGGTTTGATATGCTTTCCATGTGTGAAGAACCCACACACAAGGATTGAAACAGATTTGTTTAAAGTTGATAGAGTGGAAATGGAAAAATGAAAATTATTATGTGCTATGGCGTGGCGAGGCGAGGCGAGGTTTGGCGGGGCGAGGCAAGGCAAGGCAAGGCAAGGTATTAAATAAATTTGGAATGGAGGAAAAAAATGAAACAATATAAAGTAGAAATAAACGGGACAACACCTTTATTACAGAATAAACCTGAGGAGTATGGTTTTGATGAGCAATGGGTAGAGAAATTGGCTAGTACAGATTGGGAGAAGGATGCAATAAAAAAGTTATATATAGATTCAGAGGGTGTTATATATCAACCATCTAATCATATAGAACGTGCTTTAATAGAAGCAGGGAAAAAGATTAAACTTAAAGGTAGAGGTAAAGCCACATATAGTAAATTATTTGGTAGTATGGTTTCTATTGTAGAATTTGAACTGCCTCATAAGATCAAAGACTATGAAATTTTTAAGGCTCTTGTAGTTATACCATCTACAAAAGGGAGAATTATGAGATATAGACCAATGTTTAAAAATTGGAAATTAGATTTTACTGTTGAGTTTGAAGATGAAATTCCTCAAGATGTGATTAAAGAAGCTTTAGAAATTGCAGGAAAATATGTGGGAATTGGTGATTGGCGACCTGAAAAAAAAGGCAAATTTGGAAAATTTCAAGTTACTTCATTCCAAGAAGTATGAGTATAAAATAGGCAGGGCTAGGCACGGCAGGGCTAGGCACGGCAGGGCTGGGCGAGGCGTGGCGAGGCAAGGTATTAAATAAAAAATAAAGGTGATAAACATGGAATATGAATGGAAAGAAGCTACAACTGGAGACTTGGTTGAACTTAAGGAAGGAGAAAGCATTGAGGGAGAGTTAATTGAGATTGAACCTTCAAGCATGTATGATGAGAGCTGGGCTTTAAAGCTTCAAATTGATGGAGAGGCCAAAGCTGTCTGGGTAAATAAGATTGTGGTTGATAAGTTGAAATGCCATAAGATTCCTCCAGGAACAATGATAAAACTTACTTACAAAGGTAAGCATAGGAACAAGGCAAACACAAGAGATTACAAAGAGTTTGAACTTTTATATCAGGTTGAGCAAAATGCCAAGGTGTGATTGTTGCGGCAGACAAATGCAAAGGAAAGCATACATAGACGGGATGATATGGCAATGTGGTTACTGTGGTAATATTTTTGACACAACACGAGGAGGTTTTGATGAGCCTTATAGATGAGTTTGTCTGGTTTTGGTGTTTATGTAAATGCCCTAAATGTCATAAGAAACTTGTCCCTTGTGGTTATGACATTCTTGGCCAACCATATAAATGCATACATTGCGGATGGGGTGAAAAATGAATTATAGAATCCAACCAATTCCAGAGCATATCAAAGTCAAGATTAGATGCATGACAACTGAGCAGCTAAAAGAATACAGGGACAAATCAATAAGTCTGTGCAAAGAGGCTTGGATTGAACTGCAGCGAAGGGGAAAAAATGACCAAAGTTAAGATTTATGCAGAAATTGAAGGGGAAAGGTATTCTGACTTATTGGATATATACCTCAAGCTCAAGAAATGTGAGTTCCTTAAAGTAATCAAAGTTAAGCTTTATGAACATGAATGGCCTGAACAAAAATGCTATGTGAAATAATACAAATATCATTCGGTTGCCTTATGGTTTTATTGATAGGTAGTATTTTCCTAATGGATTGGTATAATAAAAAGGAGATAAAAGAAGATGAAGAAAGTAGCTCTTAATGGATATTTTAAATCAAAATGCAACCTATGTGGAAATAATACTCCTTGCTATTGTTTTTTACATGAATGGAGTAAAAAGTGTCTTTGTGCTTCTTGCTTTAATAAGCTAGGATTTAGTGAGATAAAATGAAAAAGACAGACTTAGAAAAAAAATTCAAATATGGTTTACAAATCAAGTTAAAAATTCAAGCAGTACAAAATGAGATAATGGATAACAGTAAAGTCATATGTAAATTAAAAAGCAAGAATTATCAGCTTGGTCAGGAAAAATCTGAATTACACAAGGCCATGCTAAATTTATTTGAGTAAAATGGATTCAAAGCGGATAATATTTTACACAGACCCTTGTATAATAGGGGACAGCTTAGGTTTCATAGTCAAGAAAAAGGACTATAAACTAAATAAGCAATCTCTCTATAGGGTAGAATTAATATTGACTGAGGTAGAAAAATGAGCGAAATGGATTTTTTAGATTTGAGTTTTTTAGGCAATCTTGGCAATTATACTGCTGTAATTGCTCAAAGTGTTATGTGGATAATAGGATTAATTTTGTTTGGAGCAGTAATATTCTTTATTGTGTATATTACAAGTTATAATAAAACTGTGATTGTACGAAAGAAGATAAATAATAAGGTACAAATCCTCAAGGACAAAGCTAGGAGATGGAAGGATAAAGATGGAGTTACTTGGTGGATTAGGTTAAAGGAAAGAGACAAGGCACTAAAGAAGATGCCCTTACCTCCCCCTGAGGCTATTGATATTGATATGAAAGGAAAGTCATTTGTTGAGGTTTATCTGACTGAGAATGGTCATTATTGTTACATTAGCGATAAAGCAGCCATTGCAGAAATACCTTCTGATTTGTTTAAGAATGTGCCTAAAGAGATTCTTAACATAGATATTGAAGATCATAGAGCTGTTGCATTACAAAAGTGGCAAGACATGACACTCAAAGCATGGAAAGAAAAGAACAATATCATTGAAGCATTTAGACCATTTACAACACAGCAAAGAGTTTTGACAGTCAGCAACGTAACTGATGCAGAAAAGAAAAAGAAAAGCCAAATATGGGAAAATCTTCCACAGTTAGCATCAATAGCTGGAATGACAATAATCATCTTATGCCTATTAATCTTTGCCCCAGATTGGTTTGAATCAAAGGCACAGATAAGAGGTGTCAATGTAAGAATAGCAGAGATACAAAAAGACACAGTAGAAATCCAAGCAGCAACAAGCCAAAACATTCAAGTAATAAAAACACAACAAGAGGAAATTGTCAAAAAGCTTGACAATCTTGAAAAGAAACCTCCCAACTAAAATGGAAAACCAAGATAGTGAAATTAAGTTTGAGGATGGGGAAGGGTACAGCATTACTCCTAATGGTTTGCGTGATTTAGCTTTAAGACAATTCCAGAAATGCCAAGAATTGGGTTCAAAAGAATTGCATCCAGAAGGTACACGAAAGGTAGTCATTGATGGAAAAAGCCAAGAAATTGTTGTGCCAGACACCTTACACTCATTTTGCAATGCTGTAGATATATTACATATTACCTTATTAGGCAAACTTGAAGATAAAAAAGAAGAAATGGAAAAATACATGAAAGAATATAACTTACAAATCAAAGAATTTTATGATTGGGAAAAGACTAAATCAAGTCATATTAAACTACTAGAAGGTAATAATAGTCCAATGTATGCTGGGGCATTTAACAGTTTCATTAATGAAAGAGATCAAAAATATCTTATTGCTAAGAAAAAACTACTTATGAATTTGTCCCTTTTGATGAGCATGTTGAATTTCTTTGATGAAACAGGAGGAAGGGCTTAAGATGATTCAACTACCAAAGACAATTTTCATTGATTATGCTAAGGAAAGATGCTTGAGTAAGAATAGGAATCTTATCTGTGTCTTTCTTGGAGCAACAGGCTCAGGAAAGAGCTATGCTGCCCTAAATTATGGGCAGAGGATAGCTGATGCTTGTGGCACTCCATTTAGTATTGAAAATAATGTTGCTTTTACTTTTGAAGGTATGTTAAGGAAAAGTATGTTGCCAGGTAATGATAAGCCTGGCACAGTTTTTGTGCTTGAAGAGCTTGGAGCTTTAGGTTCAGGTGGCAGCAGTCATTCATGGCAAAGTAAGGCCAATGCCTTCTTTAGTAGCTTTCTGCAGACAGCTAGGCATAGGAATCAGATACTATTATTCACTACTCCCAACTGGAGCTTAATAATGAAACAAGCAAGGATGCTTATACATATGCAAGTTGAAATGTTACACATAAACCATCAAAATAACACTAGTCAAGGCAAAGTTTACCTATCTCAGACTAATCCAAGATCTGGAAAGGTATATTTCAAGTTTTTGCGTGTTGTAATAAACAAACAGAAGATAAAAGTCTCTCACATGACATTCAACAAGCCAGAGCCTGAACTACTTAACAAATATGAAACAGAGAAGCTCAAATTCACTTCAAACCTTAATAAATTTATCTTAGAAAGCTCAGAGAAAGCTAAAAAGAAATCAAATGGCAAAATTGAGATAGATGAAAAAAAATTGATTGAATATAAAGAAAAAGACTTAACAATTAATGAAATGGCTAAGAATTTTGATTGTTCAAGAAGTACAATTAAAAGATGGTTGACCCAGCTCAGAAATCAAGGAAAAATCAGCTAATTTAAGCAAATATGCTTGGGAAATCGGATTTATAGGCTCAGATCAGGGATTCAGCCCCCTTTTAACTTAACTCATAAGAACAGTGTTGAAAAAAATGATGAAATGGGCAAAAATAGGCGGTTGGGTATTGAAAATAGGTATGTTAGCATTATTTATCTACTTTTTTGAGTACAAAGCTATGGCAGGAATACTAATTTACTTTATTATATATTCTTTTTATGCTTGTTGGAAAGGGAGGGAGTATATAATAATGCTTAAGCATCAGATTGAATCTGTGATTTGGGGTAGGCCTCTTAAATATTTTACTAAAGAAGAATTGAAAAATACAAAAGTCCAGTTTGTCTGGAAGAAAAAAGGTGAAGGTATAATGGAATATAGAACAAAAGATCAAATGGAATCTGAGGCCAAAAAGCTCAGGATGTATTACACTGGCTTAATGCTAGTAGGTTATTTTAGCTTTGGGTTTGGATTTGCTATTAATAATGGTGGGCTGCTATGGATGAGTATGGCGTTTTTGTTTGGCTCAATATATCCATTAGTAGGTATGCAAAGCAATTTGATAAGATTGGAATTGAGAGATAAAAGAAAATGCTAGATACCAAAATCGGAGAACAATATGAGGATTTGATATGTAAAGAATGTAAAGAAACAATTAAAAGGAAAATGAGCAAACTTAACAAGTTTGCTCTACTCAGACCTCAAAAGACTGCATTGATGTTTCAGAAAGCAATATGCTCAAAATGTAGAAGAAAAATAAAAAAGAGAATGCAAAAAAAATGATTGAATATATCTTATTACTGTTTGGAATATTGATTGCATCAATATTTTTCCATGAAGTGGGACACATATCATATCTTGAGAAAATAGGAAAAAAAACCTACACTAGGTTTTATTGGAAAAAATGGAGATATTTTTGCTGGTTAGCTGGAAAGAAAGAAGATTATAAGAACCTCACAAACAAACAATATTATTTCCTCAATATGTCAGGTGTTATATCTGGCTTAATCCCAAGCATAATCATAGGTACATTAATTCATCCATTCTTTTTTTTAATGATATTTCCTTATCTCTCTGGATGCATCCCTGATATTAAAGAAATGTGGAAGGCTTGGAGAGAATGACAATGCTACAACTCATATTATTTATTGTTGTCATTGGATTTTTAATATGGGTAATAATCAAGATGCCTAGAAAGTTGTTAATATTAATTGGATTTATAGCAGCATACATAACAACTTTAGCATATATTTATGGAAAGGCAAAAAGAGGATAATGTGAGGAAAGATGACTAAATACAAATGTGGTCATGAAAGTCAAGGAATGGTATTTATCAGGAATGATAATCCTATAATAGATTATACAGAATATAAAGTATGGGCTGATACTGTTGGTGTCAATGGTACAAAAGAAGAATGTTTAGGGTGTTATTATAAAAGAACAGGTATGTGTGGTAATATGGCTATGCCTATGAAAAATGTAGGGAAGTATCAAAATTACAAAGCAAAGCTTATAATTTACAGACACAAATTCAAAATTTAATTAGAATCATAGATGAAAAGGAAAGGGAAGATGAAGATAAGAAAGTTTAGGAAAAAACCAGTAATTATAGATGCAATTCAATGGACAGGTAAGAACACTAAAGAAGTTGAATCATTTATTGGAAAGACCTTAAAGAAGCAATTATCGGTAATGAGAAAAGGAGAAATTGTTTCTTTATATATTGATACATTAGAAGGGGGTCATGTTGCCAGTATTAGTGATTGGATAATTAAAGGTATAAAAGGAGAGTTTTATCCATGCAAACCAGATATATTTGAACAGACATATGAAAAAGTAGAGGGTGACATTTGATGAACATGAGGTGGTGAGGAAAGATGAATAAAGCTAAAAAGAAAGAAAAAATGTTTTGGAAGAAATATATTGATGAATTTGTAAAAGAGTTAAAAACAGCAGATTACTGGTTTAAGAATGATGGCAAACCCAATCCTGAATGGAAATTGTTTGAAACAAGAGCTGCTGCTCGGAATGCTGCTCGGAATGCTGCTTGGGATGCTGCTCGGAATGCTGCTTGGGATGCTGCTTGGGATGCTGCTAGGGGTGCTACTAGAGGTGCTGCTTGGGATGCTGCTTGGGATGCTGCTTGGGGTGCTGCTAGGGATGCTGCTAGGGATGCTACTTGGGGTGTTGCTAGGGGTGCTGCTAGGGGTGTTGTTAGGGGTGCTGCTAGGGGTGCTGCTAGGGATGCTGCTAGGGATGCTACTTGTTTTTGTTCATTATTTGTATGTATGGATTTAGATATAAACTTTAAGCATTTTGAGCATATGAATAAAAGAATGGAAGTGTGGCGAAAGGGATACGGTTTACTTTGTGATGTTGATGGAGTACTATATGTTTATAAAAAATTATAATAATTAGGCA
>Ga0180432_10006981_pt1 | contig 14497 bp, 13 predicted proteins | sample SS_ome_10_FD_132414 | JGI IMG/M metagenome (GOLD analysis project Ga0180432, IMG submission 132414) | Hypersaline lake sediment archaeal communities from the Salton Sea, California, USA - SS_1_MS_2 metaG | ecosystem: Environmental > Aquatic > Non-marine Saline and Alkaline > Hypersaline >... | reverse complement strand
CGCTGCCCCCACTGAGCGTGTGACGGCCTCAGGCGGCCTTGACTTCGGCACACTTCGCCGGAGTGTCTCGATGGAGGAAGTGCTGAAACACCTCGGCTACTTTGATGGTCTGCGCGGCACCGGCCCCCAACGCCGCGGCCCCTGTCCACTGCACGACTCGCGCACAGAGCGTCACCGAAGTTTCTCGGTGAACCTGAGCAAGGGCGTCTTCCGCTGCTTCCATTCCCCGTGCCAGGCTTCCGGCAACACGTTGGATCTCTGGGCCGCCTATCATCGGCTGCCCATTGCCGAAGCAGCCCGCCAACTGGCGGAAACCTTCCAGCCCCGCTTGACATCCGCGACAAAACCGGTAACAGAGAAGAGGAACCCGTAATTCCCACCCATCAACCCGCTAACTCAAAACACCCGGCTTTCCAATTCACGTTGAACCAAGACAGTGGCGACTTCGCAGAATCGTCCAACTCGACTGCAAGCATTGGATCCCGAATGATAGGATTGCCGGTGTCTAGCTTCCTTTGTTTCGCCCGGTCGAAGAGGGTAGTAGAGTTGCTTCCCCCTTGTATTTTTTCTTCCACCTCTTTGATCCGGCGATCCACGTCAGCTTGTAATTGCGAGGCATGGCGATACCTTTACAGTAATGGACAACCGCCAGCACCAAAAGACGAGCCAGCTTGAAACCCTATTTTGAAACCTTTTTCCGTTAAGATGGGTAATTTGGTGTCCGAAAATATCAAAAACCTACTTGCTATAGCGAATTACAATAGGAGCGTATCATGGATCACTACGTGCGGGACAAAGTCGTCGTCGTCACCGGCGGCAGCTCGGGGTTCGGGCTCGAAGCCGCCCGAATGCTCCTCGAAATGGGCGCCAAGGTCGTTATTACCGGTCGAAACCCCGAACGGCTGGCCAGCGCCGAAAAAAACCTCCATAGCGAAAATCTGCTGGCCGTCCGGGCCGACGCGTGCAGCACCGACGACTGGCGGGCAATGATCGGCGAGGTCCTCGACCGCTTCGGCCGGATCGACGTGCTGGTCAATAACCACGGCGCCGGCATCAAGATCGCAAACGTCGAGGATATGGAGGACGAAGACATCCAGGCCGTGATCGACGTGAACATAACGTCGGTCATCAAGGGCTGCCGCGAGATCGTCCGTGTGATGAAGAACCAGGGCAGCGGCCATATCGTCAACGTTTCGAGCGGCTGTGCCCATCACGGGTGGCCGAGCTTTGCCGTCTACACGGCCGCCAAGGCCGGCATGGTCGTCTACACGCGGTGCCTGCACCTCGAGATGGCCGAGTGGGGCGGCAAGGCCACCAATTTCATCCCCGGCGCCGCGAGAACCGGCTTCTGCGAAGCGGCCGGCCTCGACGACAGTTGGCTGGAGGGCTACCCCGGCCCGGCCGAGTTCGCCCGGACCCTGGTCCACTGCGTCGACGTGCCCGACAATTCCTTCATCGAGGAAGTCAGCATCTGGGGCACCAAGCAAGTCAAGGAGGCACTGAACCCGTTTTGACGACGTGTGGCCGGGGCATGGCGAAGGAATTGCTCAAAAACAATTTCGACAAGTACGGATGCCGCACGGCATAAAGCCGCGACCGTTGGTCGCGCCGAGCGATGCTCGGAACGGCTCTTGGTAACGCGGGGCGCGACCAACGGTCGCGGCTTTATAGGCCCAATTCCCGAACTTGTTTTTGGGCGACTCTGAAGCGGTACGCCAGTTTGCAACGCACCGGGGTGCCGCTTCGCTATGCCCCGGCCACCCTGTCGTGGCTTTGCAGCACGAGATTACGTTTCCTTGCGCTGCAATAGATTTTGCACCAAGGCCGCCGCCTCGGCCGCGGCGCCGGGGCTCTGGCTCTCGCGGGGACCGGCGACGTTGAGGATCTCGATCTTGTTCGATTGGAGCCAACCGGCCGCCTCTTCGGGTGGTATGGGGTTGTCGAGATCGACGACCAGGTGCGGTTTGCCGTGCTGCCCGGCCAGCCGGAGCGTCAGGGCGGTTCCGCCGGTGGGGGTTCCGTGGCAGAGGATCAGCGTTGCGTCCGAGTCGAGCACGTTCTGCTCCGTCCGGACGTGATATTCGGGCGATTCGGTCTCGCGTAGTTGATAACGAGGCGGGATTTGCCCGTCTTCCGCCAGGCGCCCCCGCGGGCACCAGCCGCCGTGCGGGACGTTCATGTCGATTGCCGCGTCCAGGGCGCCGCGGTCGACGCCCGTTTGACCGCCGGAGATGATTTTCATGGAGGAGTTGGTGGTGGTGGGTGAGTGGTGGAGGGGGTGGCGGTGTGTCGGGGTTTTGTTAGGATGGATTTTCGTGGAAAAGTGTTTGCGGCACAAGGCCCGGCTGTTGGATGGTTTGTGAGAGGAGGTGTGCGGATGGCGAATGGTTTGAAGCGGCTTTATGAGGAAGTTTGCAGATATGCCGTTGAGACTTCGCGGTGGGGGTCGATTGCCTCCGTGTTGCACTGGGACGAGCGGACGATGATGCCGCCGGCCGGGGGCGAAAACCGGGCCGAGCAGATCACGCTCGTCGCCGGATTCTGCCACAAGCGATGGGTCGATCCGAAGTTCGTCGAGCAGGTTGGGGAATTGGCCGAAAGCCCGTTGATCGACGAGCCGCAGAGCGACGCCGCGGTGAACATCCGCCGCCTGAAACGCGACGTCGACAAAAGAACGAAGCTGCCGCAGGCGCTCGTCGAGGAACTGACACGAACCGCCGTGCTGGGCCAGCAGGTCTGGGAAAAGGCCCGGGCGGAGAACGATTTCGCCGCGTTTAGGCCGATCTTGGAGAAGACGATCGGGCTGAAACGCCAAGAGGCCGAGGCGCTCGGCTACCCGCAATGCCCTTACGACGCCTTGTTGGACGAGTACGAGCCCGAGATGCTCACGGCCGACGCGGCCAAGGTCCTGGCCGGGTTGCGGGAACAGCTCGTGCCGCTGGTCGGTGCGATTCGCGAGAGCGGCCGGCAGCCGGACGTTTCCATCCTTACCCGAAAGTTTCCGATCGATCGCCAGGAGTCGTTCGGGCGGAAGGCCGCCGCGGCGATCGGGTTCGACTTCAATCGCGGCCGGCTCGACGTGACCGCCCATCCGTTCTGCACCGGGCTCGGGCCGAACGATTGCCGCATCCTCACGCGATACGACGAGGGCTATTTCAACGGGGCGTTTTTCGGCATCCTGCACGAGTCGGGCCACGGCATCTACGACCAGGGGTTGCCGAGAGAGCACTACGGCCTGCCGCTCGGCGAGGCGGTCTCGCTGGGGATCCACGAATCGCAATCCCGGCTTTGGGAAAACCTGGTCGGGCGGAGCCGGGCGTTCTGGGAGTATTTTTATCCGGACGCCCGGGAACACTTCCCCGATGCGCTGGGCGACGTGCCGCTCGATGATTTCTATTTCGCGATCAACGACGTGCGGCCGTCACTGGTCCGCGTCGAGGCCGACGAGGCCACCTACAACCTGCATATCCTCGTCCGGTTCGAGCTGGAGCAGGCCCTGTTGGACGGCGACCTGCCCGTGGCCGACCTGCCGGGGGCGTGGAACGAGAAATACCGCAAGTATCTCGGTGTCGCACCGTCCGGCGACGCCGACGGCGTATTGCAGGACGTCCACTGGAGCGGCGGGGCGGTCGGCTACTTCCCCACCTACACGCTCGGGAACCTCAACGCCTCGCAACTCTTCGCGAAGGCGCAGCAGGACCTCGGCAACCTCGACGACCAGTTCGCCCGGGGCGAGTTCCTACCCTTGCGCCAGTGGCTCGGCGAGAAAATCCACTGGCAAGGCCGGCGGTGGTCGGCCGCCGAGCTGGTCGAGCGGGTCACCGGAAAGCCGCTCGGGCCGGAGCCGCTGATGGAGCACCTGCGGGCGAAGCTGGGGCCGCTTTACGGGATAACTCATGGATAGAAAACGGCAAAGTCAGCCAAGCCCGTGAACGAGGCATTGCCATGCAAATAATTCGATCGAATGATGAGTCGGGAAATCTGATTTCTGGGGCGTTCTTCATATTTGAGATCCCTTTCGATATCTCTCTGGACAACCCGAAGGACGACTGGGTTGTCAATGTTCCAGACGCAGAGTATCCCTACAGCGGTCACATGTACGCTGAAGTCCTGTACGACTACCACAACGAATACGATTGCCCGATAGACAAGCGTCACGTAACCGATTCGGTAATCAAGAAAGAGGGCATGACCGTCGACTTGTTCGGGACGACAACACCGCCCTGCAGCTTCGTATGCGATCTGTTTGGCATAGTGGTTGTTATTAACAAGATGTTCCGCGAGCATCTCCACAACAGCGGTCTGACCGGATTCTCCACGTTTCCACTGCCCGTCGGATGCAATCAGTCTCAAGTGCCGGACCCGGAGTTGTTCGTTCTCAGTTTCGATGGGAGTGAATGCGTTCGCGAGCCCACGATGCATATTCCTGATCCGAATGTATGCCCGTTTTGCGGGTGGGGGCCCCTGATATGTCCGGGATGCCAGAACATAACAGTGGAGTGCAGCCAATGTAAGAAGAAGATTGTTGTAACGGAACACGAGCATGGCGGGGCCAATGACCCGCGGTTTGTAGCGATTGCGGTTTCAGATCAGAGCATGATACTCGAAGGTCACAAATGGGATGGTAACGATTTCATAACTGGTCCGGATCAAGGCTTTGTGACGAGGCGCGCCGTGGAATGGTTGTTGAGCACTGACGCAGCACCTTTTCTGGCTAAGCCATGTCGTGTCAACGTTGCCAAGTGTGATGACGCCAAACTGGCTCAGATTGAAGCAGCGTGCGGGTGCCCATGATCGAGAGTGTGCCCACCACTTCGTCAGAGGCAGTGTTGACATGGCATACCTTTCATTTGTTCAAGCCGAGTTGCCGTTTTAGTTGGTCGAGCGGGACGGTTTCGGTTTGTTTTGCTCGCTCGTCGAGCAGCGCCATCAGCTTGGCGTTTTGGCGGGTGCAGGCAATCTCCTCGTCGAACTCATCGACAACGCTGACCATGAACTCGGTGCCGTCAGGGGCCCGCACCAGGATGTCCTCGTCGCGGGCCTGCTCCAAGAGTGCGTTTGCGTCGGATGCCTGTGGAGGGATGGTAACGGTCTTCACAGCTCGCACTCCTCGCCATGGACGAATAGCTTGCTACCTTGTTTGTACCCGATTGCCTACTTTCCGAACATCTCGGTGTAGTAGGTTCCTGCCCGGCCGATGCCGACACGGGTGTAGGGTCCGAGCATGTTCTTCTGGTGCGGGGGGCTGTGGAACCATGCCTCGTTGGCGGCGTGGCCGTCGGTCACACCGCGGTAGATGTTCTCGGCGTTGGCCTTGGTGCCGGCCAGCGCCGCGCGGTCCCAGGGCGACGACTTGCCACGGACGGGAGAATCATGGCCGAAGAACGCGAGCCGCTTCATGTCTTGGGAATGTCCGCGGGCGGCGGCGGCGAGCTTCAGGTCGATCACGACGGGCGGGAGCCCCAGGAGCATCCGCGTGAGGTTCAGCGCGGCGATGGCGCGGGCCTCTTCCGCTTCGACCTGCCCGGCCAGTTTGGCGTTGGCTGCCAGGACGGCGCGGGTTTGAGCGGGCATGGGGGCGGCCATTCCGACGGCCAGCTCCTCTTCGCCTTGCAGGTACTTCTCGAAGTTGGGCGGTTCCCTGGTCCGCTCGTTGTTGTCGGCAGCGGTTTTGAAGAGGTACACGCCGCACTGTTCCCATAGCTTGCCCAACTGCGTGATGCGGTCCCGCTCGGCCTGAAGCTTCTTCGACCGGGCGAGCACCGCATTGCGGTCGACGAGGATGATCTGGGCGAGCCGCTGCATGGCCGGGTCGGCCACGGCGACGATGTTTTCCTTGGTGAAGTTGGCGCCGCCTTGCAGGCCGAGGACCTGCTGGCGGAGCTTAGCCACTTCGGCCACGTTTGCCTTGGTGGCTTGCTTTGCCGTGGCGGTTTTTGCCTGGGCGGTGAACTGATTGCAGTATCGTTTCAACTGGGGCCGCATTTCCTTTTCGATGACCCCGGCGAGGGCCTCGACCAGCGGCCGGCCGTGCTTCGTCGCTTCCCGGACCAGTTGCTGCCGGCGAGGCAGATCCTTCCTTGCCGCGCGGAATGCGGCGACCCATTTGTTGATGCCGGCCTGCTGCTGGCGGGTGGGCCGGGCAGGCGGGGCGGCTCGTTGTTGGGCACATGCGACGGCGGCCACGCCGCCGAGGATAACGGCCGTCATCAAAGCGAGTCGAAGTTCACGTCGTTTCATGGGTGCTTTCCGGTGTCGAGTGTGGTATCGCTCCAACATCGGCCGCAGGAAGTCTGCGTTTCGCTGATAACTCTATTGTAGGTAATGCTTCGTCAGGTCGAAACCCCCGAACGGAAATGGGGTGTTTTCGGATTACCTAGAACTTCGCCGGGTGCCATGGGCCGGCCATTTTACCCAATACGATCTTGCCGTCTTTGAGCGAAACGGTTTGGCTGCCCACGACGATCTTGTCGCCCTCGACTTTCGGGACGGGTTTGGCGCCGGTGGTCAGAAACAGGAAGCTGAGGGTCGTGTTGTCGAGCTTGACCGTGTCGGTGCCCGGAGCCCCGGGGCCGGTCATCACCAGCATGGCATCGGCCCCGGAGGTCTTCGAGAAGTCGACGGCCAGGCACGTACCGTCGGCCCCGGTCAAGATGCCCGAGCCGTCGGTGGCGGGCCGAAAATCCTTGATGTCGGTCTTCACGCGGCCCCATTTGATCTTCTTGCCGAGCCCCCACACCTGAACGCTGCCGTCGGTGTTGGCCTTGTGCCAGCCGCGGGTGTTTCGGGTCTGGACGGAGACCACGATGTCGTTTTCGTCTTTCCAGCGATTGCGGAACATGTAGAAGCCGAACGTCTCGTCGCCGATGGCGGGTGGAACCGACTCGACCGGGTTGCGTTCCTGCATCCCGAACGGCCAGTTGACGAAGGCCAGCACGGCGCGGCCCGGGTAAAAGTTGATCGTGTCGAACGGTCCGCCGGCTTTTTCGTCGGCTGCTTTGAACCCGTGGTTGTAGAACCACAGCAAGGCTGTTTTTTCGGGCTCGGTCACTGCGCCGAAGCCCTGGCTGAAGGTGCCGCCGCCGCTCATGCCGGTGCGGTCCCACACGTTGTGCGGATAGGCGCCGCGTTTGGGGAAGTCGGGCTTTCCGTTCCGCGGGATTGTCAACAGGACCCACTTTAGCGTCATCCACGGGGCGTTGGGCCGCGGCGTGATGAAGTCCTTTCCGCCGGCGACGCGCCACGCCTGCAAGCCGGGGATGAACGCGATGTTCGACGACATGCAGCCGGTGCCGTCGCCCTCGGCAAACCAGCCGTGGTCGCCGAAGCCTTCGGTCAGGTTTCGGATCATGCACTTTGCGTTTTCCTGAAGCAGCTTGTCGATCTTGTCGTTATCGACGCCGGGGTCTCCCTTGATAGCCAACAGTGCCAGAGCCCCGCCGCCGACCTGCATTCCCCAATGGTTGCTGCCCGGCATGTGGCGTTTTCCCTGCGCCAATTCCGCCAGGCTCATGTACTTGCCTTCGTTGTAATTCTGGATGGCTCGTGCAACTTTCTTGCGGAACTCCTCGTCCCATCCATCGTAACAGAGGTCGTAGCCGACGGCATACCAGCCGAGCGAAGGGCCGGCGCGGAGCGCCCCGCCGGGTTGCTTCCATGAATACCTGGCTTCACGGTCGCGGTCGCGGGCGCCCTCGAACGCCCACTCGAAGCACTGCTTCCCGAGATCCGCGTATTTCTTGTCGCCGGTGATTTGGTAGAGCAATCCGAAGCCGGCGGCGTGGGAGATACTGTAGGCGCCGACGGGCATTTCTTGCTTCTGGGGTTTCGGACCACCGCTCTTGCCGTAGGCCGAGGTCATGGGGTTTTTGTGTTCCGGCATCGCGTCGCCGCCGCCGAGCAGGACTGCCAGTCGATCGAGAATGGCTTTGCCTTCGGGTGTTTTGGCGCGGGCTCGCAGTGCCGGAAGATCGCCCTGGCGGAAGAACAATCGCGGGTGTTCGCCCGGCTTCGGCGGCGTGAAACCCGGCACGTCCGCCGGCCAGGACGCCTTGTCATCCGCTGTTGCATAACCCGTCGCGACGGTCGCAGCGGTCATCAGGAAAACCGACGCGAGAAACCTGGAATAGCTCATGGATTTCTCCTTTGCACGAGAATGACTCGAATGCCCCGGCGGCGTCAATCGCTGTGAGACTGGGGTCGCAGAACCGCAAGGCCGATGTTACCGCACTTTTGCAGCCGGCCGTGCAGCCACTCCGTGAATCCCGCTTGACGGAAGTTTGCCACCTGGAATGCTTTCGGCTCGGAAGTCACGGGCAACACACTGGCACGCGGGCTGTCGTTGGGTTCGCAATAGACGGTGGCACGCAACACGTCGTCTTCGGGCATCACCAGCGCCGTGACTTTGAACTTGGGGTCTCCCTCTTTGGGCGTCCAGAACGCGAAGAGTCGGGTGCCGCCATCGAAATGATCCTCTCGTCGTTCCCATTGGCCGGCCATTCTGGGTGTCGCTTCCTGGAGATCGCCGAACAGCCTTTCCACCGCCGGGACCACAATGTCCTCGAAGACCTGGTTGGCCAGCTCGACGGCCTTGGCGCGTTTTTCCTGCTGTACTTTTGTCAGGGTTTCTCGGAGCGTTTCCCTTGCGGCCCTGTCCGATTCGAGTTCTTCCTGTTCCTTCTTGACGTCATCGCCATACGGATTAACGCGTGCCATGCTACGTCCCTTTTCAGATAACAATCTGTCTGCCGTACTCCACGCCGCGGCCACCCGTGTGGGGGGCAATGGATGTGTTTCCCCGGTCGCGGACCCCAACTGCATGCTAGCCGGGATTCTCCGCATGACAAGTGGGGGGCCGTTTGATGCCGGTCGGCGGAAATCCGCCATGGAGATGTCGGACGGTGGTGCCGGCTGATCATAGAGGGGATAGAGAAAGCACACCCAAAGATTGAGGGAGAAAAAAATGAACGACGGGGGTGGATGGCTGGCCGTAATTGCTTTGTTACCGATCGCCGGGTCTCTCTTTGCAGGGGGCACAGAGGCCGTTGTGGGCGTTTTGTCCGCGCTGGCGTGGACCGCCCCGTTCCTGATTGCATTCGTCGCAGTCTGGCTGATCCTTGGCAGGCTGGCCGGACTCGGGCGGCCAGGGCCAAGGTAGCTTCGGCATCCCGGCTGCTCTCTGCAGCCGGGATGCTTGCGCGGGAATAGATTGTCCCCGGCCGTGCGATGGAGTATCTTGACTGGGGATCCGCGATCCACTACCTGCGACACCGCTGCCCGTTTGCTGCGCCATGAGCGATTCTTCCGGCCCGACTGCCGAACTGCCCGAGCCGCACGTTCGGTTCCAGTACGACCTGCGAACGATGCTGGCCCTGACGGCGCTGGTGGCGTGGTTGTGCGGTTGGGCGGGGTCGTCGGGGATTCCCATTCTCGTTGCCCTGGCCGCGCTGGCCCTGATCGAAGGGGGGTGTACGCAAGGAACCAACCTGCTCGGGGTGCTGGTCCGCAATCTGTTCGCCTATTTCGTCGTCTCATTGGTATTTGCGTTGGTCGGATTCGGGTTGATGCGGGGCGAGAATCCGACGGGGTGGTTCGGCACAACTCTTTTCCTCTACTCCCCCTTGGACTTGGAGAAATCTCCCACCGAGGAAGCGATTGTCGAGATAGAGACCCCGCCCGAGCTGCTCGTTGCTCCGGGTGAAGGTGCGCCAATCGGACCGGACGTTGTGCTGATCGATCCGTCCGACGATGTTCCAGATCCCTTTGCCGAGTCGAGTGCCGACGCGGAAGGCACGTTTGTCGATCCGTTTGCCACGGACCCGGAAGATCCGTTTGCTGAAGATGTCCCAGACCCGTTTGCCGAGGACGAAGCCACGGATTCGTCCGAGGGGGACGAAGACGATCCTTTCGGAGGCACGAGTGCCGCCGGGAACACCGTACCAATCCCGCCGGATGCGGATCCATTCGGCGACGATCCGTTCGGCGATGGGGAGGGAGGTCCGGTTGATGCCGAGAATTCCGTTTCCGGTATCCGATGGTCCTCCTTGCCGGGCAAGGCGGCCGATCTGTTCCGGACTTCGGTCGATCCTTTCTTTGGCTTGGAAGGGGTCCGCACACTCGACGAATTGCTCTTCTCAACAAGCGTTCTCTGGTGTGTCATTGCGTTGGTGATAGCCCACCGGGCACTGGCGGGGCGATCTCGGCTGACGGGCTATGTGCTGTTCTGGTCCGTTGCGGCTGGACTCGTCTATCCACTTCTTGGAAGCTGGACATTCGGCCCTTTCCAGTGCGGATGGCTGGGGCGGCTCGGCTTCGCAAGCAACAGAACCTTCCCGCTGCTCCCGGCGCTCTGGGTCTCAGCGTGGGCGGCCCTGGCCGGTCTTCTGATCTTCGGCCGGAAATCGCGTCCGGCCGGTCGATGCCAGGCGTTGCACTCTCCCCAGTCCAGTCAAGTTATTGTGAGTATCGGACTTGGGTCGTTGTGCGTGCTTCTTGGGATCGTGCCCTCGGTGTACTGGGTGTTGCAAATACGCAACGACCCCTTCGCGGGAGGCAACCCGTTGATCCACTTTGCGTTCACCCCGCTGGCTACGGTCCTTGCCGGGATGTTTGGGGCGTTTTCTGCGTCGTTGGCGTGGCTCAAAAGACTGCATCTTCCCATCATCCTGGGCGGTGCGCTGACCGGACTGCTGGCCGGAATGTCTTTGACTATGCAACTCAGCCCGTTGTGCGGTCTGCTGCTCGGCCTGGTCGGCGGCTTGGGGATGGTCGGTGTTGCCTGGATTCTCGATGCCTTGCGCGTTGAAGACCCCGGCGGGGCGATTGCCGTCTGTGGCACAGCCGGCGTTTGGGGGACCATCAGTTGGGGCATCTTCGTCAAGTCTCCCGTCGCGATCGTCCGCCCCGTGCTCGGCGACAGCGGGGTCTACTTCGACGACAAGCAGGTCGTTCTGCAATTGCTGGGAATTGCCGTGAGCTTCGTCTGGGTGTTCGGTGTCAGCGCTGTCGTGTTTCTGGCAATCCGGCGGATACCATGGCTGCTGAAACGAGAGAATCCCTTGTTGGAAACCTCTGGCGAGTCCGAAGGAGCATCGGATCGAATGTAAAGCCGCGACCAGTGGTCGCGGAAATGACCCCGGAGGCAACGACTCGCGGTAAATCGCCGGAAGACGTCGGCAACCGTTTTCCCCTGCGTTCCCGCGACCACTGGTCGCGGCTTTGCAACGTTCCGCGATGCGTTGCGTCCCGGCTATGGGGTTGGTTATAATGAACGGATTCCAACACCAGGAGGACACACCATGACCGTTTCGCGCCGTCGTTTTCTTCAACAATCGGCCGCCGGGGCCGCGGCGCTTTCGCTTGGGACGGTTGCCGCCGCCGCGGAAGAGAAGCCCAAGCGAAGGCCGAACTTGATTTACGTGTTCGCGGACCAGCTTCGATATTTTTCCTGCGGCTACGCCGGCGATCCGCTGGCCCGGACGCCGAACATCGACCGGCTGGCGGCCGGCGGCGCGGACTTCCAAAACTGCGCGTCGATGACGCCCGTCTGCTCCGCCTACCGCGCGTCGCTGATGACCGGCAAGTACACGACCACGACCGGGATGGTCATCAACGAGCTGCGCCTGAGCCCCGACCACGAGTGTTTCGGGCACGCATTGACCCGCGGCGGATACCGGACCGGCTACATCGGCAAGTGGCACCTCTGGGCCAACCAGCTTGGGCACCACCATGCGGACCGCAACGGGTTCATCCCGCCGGGGCCGTACCGGTTGGGGTTCGACGGCCTTTGGGCGGCCTACAACTTCCACCACAACTACTTCGGGGCGTTTTACTACGAGGACGAACCGAAGAAGATCCACTACCGCCGGCCCGGCATCGACAAACCGTACGAGCCCGACGCCCAGACCGACATGGCGATCGATTTCATCAACGGGAAGATCGGCACCGAGGGCGCCGAGAAGGACCAGCCGTTCTCGCTGTTCCTTTCGTACGGCACGCCGCACGATCCCTGGGGATTCAATAATTGCGAGAAACGCTTCATCGACAAGTTTCGCGACGTCGAGTTTCCCAAGCGAAAGAACTACTCCGCGAAGCAAGACCCGTATGCCGACGGCTGGGGAACGATGGGTAAACGCTACCTCGAAAATCTCCAGCAGAACCAGCGCGGCTACTACGCAATGACCGCGAACCTCGATTGGAACATCGGGCGGCTGGTCGACGCATTGCACAAGGCGGGTGAGCTGGACAACACGATTATCGTTTTTACCTCCGATCACGGCGAGATGTTTGCCTCGCACGGCCGCCGGGCGAAGAATATCTTCTACGAGGAGGCCGCCCGGGTGCCGTTTCTGGTCCACTGGCCGGCAGAGATCGCCGCCGGCACGGTATCGGATGCCTGCATCAGCACACCCGACATCATGCCCACGGTGCTCGGTTTGCTGGACCTGCCGATTCCGGAGGCCGCCGAAGGAATGGACCTCAGCCATTGCGCGCTCGGCAAGAAAGGCCCCGAGCCGGAGGCCGCTTTGATGCAGAATACCGGCGCATGCGCCGCCTGGCAGGACGGTTTTGAATGGCGGGCGCTCCGCGACAAGCAATTCACCTACGCCACCTACCGGCGCGACGGCTCGGAACTGCTGTTCGACAACAAAAACGACCCGTATCAGATGAAGAACCTTGCCGAGGATGCCCAGGGCACCGAGCGGATGAAGCACTTCCGGAACATGCTCGAGAAGCGGATGAAGGGGCTCAACGATACGTTTGCCAACTGCACCTGGTACCGCGAACACTGGACCCGGGACCGCAACATCCTCCGCGGCGCCAAGGGGGGAACGCACGACCTGGAAGCACTCCGGGGGATCATCCAGAAGTATTTTACGGGATAATTTGGAACTACTGAAGTTCGCTTCCGCTGCTCGCCTAAAGCGGCCAGCCTTCGCGGTATTTGGGACGGATGTACGGCTCGATCTCGGTGCAGTTCGGCGAGGTCATGGTCTTGGCGTTCCAATCGAATTCCCGGCCGACGCGATACGCGACGTTGCCCAGCAGGACCGTCTCGGCCATCGGGCCGGAATAGTCGAAGTTGCACGTGGCCGGTTCGCCGCCTTTGCATGCGTTGATCCATTCTTTGTAGAAGCCGGGCGAGTCGGGGATGTACGGCTTCGGCGACTCGAAGTCCTTGAACTTGTCCTCGGGATAGAGTCTCCGCGATCCGAACCCACAGACCAAAATCCCTTTCGAGCCGACGAACACGGTGTTGGCTCCCTTCGCCGAAAGCTTGTGTTCGGCCACGACCGGCGGAGCCGACTTCGTGTGATACCAGTGCAGCGTGACCGGCGGCTTGTCGCCCCGGGCGGGGAACTCGAACCGGGTCTTCATCGAGTTGGGCGTCCGCTGCGGATCGACCGGCGGTCCGGAGCCGGCGACCTTTGTGCAGTATTTCAGTCCCAGGGCCCAGTACGAAATATCCAAAATGTGGCATCCCCAGTTGCCCGTCTCGCCGGTGCCGAAGTCCCACCAGAACCGCCACTTGTACGGACAATACTCCGGGCTGTACTTGCGGTCGGCGGCCGGGCCGAGCCACAGGTCCCACTTCAGGTGTTCCGGCACGGGCGGGAACTCGGTCGGCACTTTGGGCATCCCCCGGTCGCCGCCGATCCAGGCGTGGACCTCGCGGACTTCGCCGATCGCGCCGCTCTGGACCAATTCGACAACCCGGTGCATGTTCGGAATTGCGTGTCGCTGGGCGCCGAGTTGCGTGGCCAGTTTCTTCTCCCGGGCGATATCGGCCATCAACCGGCACTCCGACACGGCATGGCCCAACGGCTTCTCGCAGTAGAGATGTTTACCCATCCGCAGGGCCCTGACCGCGGGATGAACATGCGTATGGTCGGGTGTGCTGACGACCACGGCGTCGATCTGCTTTCCCATGTCGTCGAGCATCTTGCGGAAGTCGTAGTACTTCTTTGCCTTGGGAAACTTGCCGTACGCCTTGCCGGCACGATTATCATCCACGTCGCACAGGGCGACGATGTTCTCGCCGGAAACGCCGCCGAGGTTTGCGCCCCCGCGGCCGCCGATGCCAATCAGTGCAATATCGAGCTTTTCGTTGGGTGACGCCCCGCGCGCAAAGATGCCGCGGGAAAGGACCATGCAACCGGCTCCGCCGGCGATACCCCGGCGAAGGAGACTGCGTCGACTAAAACGTTGAGACATGATATTCCTGGCTCCTTTATGTAAATGTGTTCCGATCGTCTGCCGCACGCGGCGCCCGGCAATATGGTAGTCTATGATACCGCAGTAAGCGACCGATGGGAAACGGGCAGTATCTTGGCCCTCTTGCACTTGCTCGCTTGTCACGCAACCCGGACTTAGATAGTGCCAGTCGGAAAAAGGCTGATTTGGCGTCAGGAAGCGGGCGAAAGCTTGGTTGGAACGGGCTGAAGATTGAAGGAAACGCTCGCGATCGCCAAGAATTCTGGCGTTGTCGAGACAATTT
>Ga0180432_10006980_pt1 | contig 14501 bp, 11 predicted proteins | sample SS_ome_10_FD_132414 | JGI IMG/M metagenome (GOLD analysis project Ga0180432, IMG submission 132414) | Hypersaline lake sediment archaeal communities from the Salton Sea, California, USA - SS_1_MS_2 metaG | ecosystem: Environmental > Aquatic > Non-marine Saline and Alkaline > Hypersaline >... | reverse complement strand
CAAGCCCGATATCTTGGCAGAGTTATGCTAAAACTAATGTAATCAATTTCAGTGAAAATGTCAACAGTGTGTGATTATTCAGCAGGCTGAAGGCATATGACATAACGAATTTTCCAGCGCGCTGGAAAATTGGAAAAGGTGATACAGTTTACTGAATTGGTCAGCGTTCTGACCAATTGGGCAACCGGCTGCCCAATTGGCGGTAAGTCGATCTTCTGCCGTGGGAGTGGGAATGAGTTCATGAAGCGGTGGGGTTTGGGGGGATTCCCCAGTATATCTGCCAGCAAATTACGTCATCAATGATTTTTCTTGAGAAAACATAATTACGATATAGATAGTTATCGGTTCTTATATCCTTATTAATTATCTCATCCAGATACCGCAGTACCGCAAGAGCCAGAATCAAAGAAACGGACATTTTAAAGAACTTCCTCAAATCCAGGCAGTACTCGTATTCGTATTCATTGAAAACGATATTGATCCTTTTCCAATTTCCCTTAAGGTCTCTATCCTGATAGCGTATTCTGGAATTTGACTTAATCATTCTATGATTGTCTTTCATGATCCTCTGAATCAACAGCTTTATAATGGCGGTTCTGGAACTTCCGGTTATAGCAGCACTATTGTCAAGTTTCATCATAATGTTTTTGTGAATATGCAGAGTAGTTTCGATGAGCATTAAGTCCTCCTAATGAATAAGGTTTATATAGAATACGATTGGAATTGTAGAAAAATAAACATGAAATTCAATGTGAAGTATGTCGTGTTTTAGGATTATCTCATTGCAAGAAGGAGCTCGGACACGATGTTCGAGCTGGCGAGGACAAGCAGGATGTGCCATACATGGATGTATCAATGCCGGCGGGTGCACGGATGCACAGGAGCCGACCCCCGCGCCGATTGAGCGGTGACCTTTTCTTTTGTGCCCTTTTTCTTTTGGGTCACTCCAAAAGAAAAGGGCAATTATCCAGTTTGGCAAACTGGAGTTTCCCCTTTTGCGAAAAGGGAGTAGCAAACTGTTACATTTTACCCGGCCGATTTCCTTTTCCTCTTCCGCTCAAGCTCGCTGAGCAATATCTTTCTCAAACGGATTGATTTGGGGGTTACTTCGACATATTCATCCTCTCCGATGTATTCCATTGCTTCTTCCAGCGAGAACTTTACGGACGGAGCTATTGCCATTTTTTTATCCGAACCTGCAGCCCGTACATTGGATTGTTTTTTAGTCCTGGTCACATTTACAACCATATCATCATACCTGGTGCTTTCTCCTATCACCTGGCCTGCATATATTTTTTCATTCGGCTCGATGAAGAATTTGCCCCTGTCCTGTAGCTTGTCAATTGAGTAAGCAACGGATATTCCCGTTTCCATGGCTATCAACGCACCATTTCTTTTATTCTGTATTTCACCTTTCCACGGCTCATATCCTTTAAACCGATGTGAAATCACTGCTTCGCCTTCGGTGACAGTTAATAGGGGATTGGTAAGTCCGATCAAACCTCTGGTCGATATTTTGAATTCAAGATTTACTCTGTCATTCTTTTTCTCGATGTTCAGAATATCTGCTTTTCGTTTGGAAACGGTCTCTATTACTTTTCCGGAAAAAGCTTCGGGAACATTTACATGTAATAGCTCTATCGGCTCATTTTTAAATCCATCTATTTCTTTAATGACCACCTTCGGCTGACCTAATTGAAACTCGTACCCCTCTCTCCTCATGGTTTCCACTAAAATGGATAGATGGAGAATGCCTCTGCCGTAAACCAGTAATTTCTCGGGTGAATCTGTTTCTTCGACCTTCAATGCTAGGTTCTTCTCTGTTTCTTTAAATAATCTTTCGCTGATATGCCTGAAGGTAATATATTTCCCCTCTTTACCGAAAAATGGTGAGTTGTTGATGGTGAAAAGCATACTCATTGTAGGTTCATCTACAGAGATGGGTTTTAACGCTTCAGGCTCGTCGAAATCAGCGACGGTATCTCCGATGTCAAAGTCATCAAGCCCCATTATGGCGACGATTTCACCGGAGGTAACTTCCTCTTTGGTTTTTTCTTTTCCCAATCCTTCAAAAAGATACAGTTCATTTATGACTGATTTGTTTATCTGGCCGTTTCTCTGAACAATGGAAACCTGGTCGCCCATTTTAATGCTTCCCCGGTGTACTCTTCCGACGGCGATTCTCCCCGTATATGAAGAGTAATCCAGTGAGCTAATCTGTAATTGTAGACTTCCGGGATTATCTTCCGGCGGATCGAAGTATTCAATAATAGTATCCAGCAGATAGGAAACATCGTTCGTTGGTGTTTTCCAGTCGGGGCCCATCCATCCCTGTTTTGAAGAACCGTAAACAGTCGGGAAATCCAGTTGTTCTTCCGTAGCGGTCAGAGAAAGCATCAGTTCGAAGACACGTTCATTTGTCTCCTGCGGATTGCAGTTCGGTTTATCAACTTTATTTATAACCACTATGGGTTTTAAGCCCATCTCCAGCGCCTTTTGCAGAACAAAACGTGTTTGCGGCATGGGTCCTTCGAAAGCATCGACCAGCAGCAGCACCCCGTCAGCCATGTTTAAAACGCGCTCTACCTCTCCTCCGAAATCCGAGTGGCCGGGAGTGTCGATAATATTTAGTTTTGTTCCTTTGTATCGTACTGATACATTCTTGGATAATATCGTTATCCCCCTCTCCCGTTCCAGATCGTTCGAATCCAGAATCAAATCCTGCACTTCCTGATTGTCCCTGAATAATTTCACCTGATGCAGAATTCTATCGACCATGGTTGTCTTCCCATGATCAACATGCGCGATAATTGCAATATTTCTTATATCCATATATCAACTTCTTATTTATCAATTTTAAGGCATATGTCAATTTCTTTGATCATTCGTCAAGCACAATGCATCTCTGTTTTATGGGAGGGGACTATACGGATTATTCAATTGGCCCGCCGGCGGGCCAATTGGGCGACCGGTCGCCCAATTTTGCAACCGGTTGGGAAATTCGAACTGTTTCGAAACGGTATGAGCTGTGCGAGGATTCTTATCATCTATGTGAATCACCGTGATGATTGTACATCTCCTGTTTTTTCAGATCCAGCATTCCCCTTTCCCCTGTACTGCAGAGCCTCATCGGTACTTCAATGTAAATCATCATAAAGCACTGAATAATAGTATTGACAGGATGTTATACTTTCGGAGACAATACAAAAAATCGGTAAATATAACTGCTAAATCGTTCAGAATAATAACATAACGTATCACGTATTTTCAAAAATGATGCTTCAGGACTTGCCGGATTGGTATATTCTTGCAACCTACATTATAAATCAGGATGAAATAGATGAATATTAATTTTATTACCTCAAAATATGATCAAGAAGATATCATACTCAAGAGCCGGGCGCAGTATCTCTTTGTCTTCTCTGCTGTGCTGGCAGTTGTCGTATCCATTCTGTTCACGGTGGCAATGTTCAGAACGACAGATGCGAGCATCCTGTACATATCAATGGTTCCCATGATAGTTACTGGAGCGGCCTGTCTTTTCCTGATACCTGCAGGAAGATACAATACTGCTGCATATCTCCTGCTTTTCATTGTCGCCGGTGGCCTCGTATACAACATACTTTCAACAGCGGAAGGCGCGTCATACTATAAAGCAGCCGTTTACGCTCCTGGGTTTATCGTGCTCACTATTCTCTTTGCGAACAAGAAGTTGGCCACTGTATTTGCAGCATTATTTCTCAGTGTCGATATAATATACTTCTTCATGATGAGAAAGGCGGGAGTTGATGAACAATTTTTAAGAGACGCGATACGAACCGCAATCGGGTCGATTTTTCTCACATACATTATTGCCGTTCTGCTCGAGAACACGCTCAGAAAGGCAGTCGTAAGATCTCAGGAGGAATCCGAGAAAAATATGAATCTCTACCGCAGCACCGCGGATCTCATGGAGGAGATCACGGAGCTCATCGGGAAGCTATCGTCATCATCGGATATCATGGCAAACACCTCACGGCAGTTCTCCGAAAATGCGCAGAACCAGGCCGCCTTTGTCGAGGAGGTCACCTCCACGGTGGAAGAGGTGTCCGGCGTTGTCGAAAACGTCTCCAAGAATGTCGGCGAACAGTTCAACAGCATCAATCAGGCCATAGCCACCATGGAGGATCTCTCGGAAATCATCGAGGGAATGGGAACCGGCATACGGGAGGCCATGAAGACGACGGAGGGCATTTCGGTGAGAATAAAAGACGGAGAGGAATCTCTGAACAACATGAACAGCAGCATGTCAAAAATCATTGAAAGCTCAAACGAGATGACCACTATTGTCGGAATCATCAACGACATCTCCGATCGGATAAACCTCCTCTCGCTGAATGCGGCTATCGAGGCTGCCCGTGCCGGCGATGCGGGGCGGGGCTTTGCCGTCGTGGCAGACGAGATATCGAAGCTCGCCGATCAGACGGCGGCGAGCATCAAGGAGATTGACGGGCTCATCAAGGTGAACAATGACGAGAGCAATACCGGCATGTTAAATGTCAGGAAAACAGTTGAATCCATACAGACGATAATCGAGGGAGTCAACACTATACAGGATATGATGAATGAGATATCATCAAACATGCAGCAGCAGCTCGGAAAAAATGAGGAGGTGAACCGGAGTACCGGTGATGTGAAAGTGCGTTCCGACGAGATTAAAACGGCCACTGACGAGCTGAAAACGGTCATCGATGAGATATCAAAATCGGTCTTCAATATCAACGAGCTGATTCAATCCAATGCCAGCGGTGCCGAAAAGATGGCGGAGAATTCCGAGGCGGTAGAGAATGTTTCGATTCTGATGAGGAATAAAGTCGAATCATTTGGCACGAACAGAAAAGAGCAATGAGATGCCTTGTGAGAAGTCTATCTTCCTGTCATCTCCTTTTATTCAGACAGCACTTCTTATACTTTTTCCCGCTTCCACAGGGACAGGGATCATTTCGCCCCACTTTTCCTCCCTTTGGTTTGATCATGCTTCTCACAGCGGTTCGAAATTTTGTTCTGGTATCCTGCTTGAATATCCTGCTCAGGATATGATATAATTTGGGGTGTTTTTCTGCCAGGGATGAGGGGTTCTCGAAAAAATATTCGCTTACGACGGCAAAGAATTCTGCGCTGTTCGTGCCGGCATAGGGATTTATTCCCGATTTTCCCCGAATAATTCTATTGGTTTCCTCTTCAACGATTCGCAGCCATTCAGCAGCGGTTTTTTTATCCATGAGAAGTGCGGGAGTGCCGTCAATACTGCCGTCAGCTCCGTCGATTTTATGAGCAAATTCATGTATTCCCACATTGGTGCTGTCCCTGCTGTTTTCAAATCCGTAATACAGAGCGGGTTTCGAGATGATCATTGTTCCGCCGTAGTGGGTGACCAGTCCGAGGAGATTCCCGTTTTTACTGGAAAATCCATATTCATCGTCGAAGTTTGTCGGATAAACGAGAATCTCCCCAAGCGTATCGTATTCCCATTCAGGGTAATTGAATACGGGGATGATTGCACTGGCGGCAACCAGAACCCTGCTTCTGTCATCAATCTCTGTATCAATCCCGGTAATCCGTTTCTCCCCGAGGAAAATTTGAATTTCACGCCTGAAACGCTCTTTCTCCTCTTCATTCAGGGTGTTATAGTAGGAAACTTCCGAGTTCAGAATAGAGTGCCATTCCACCGGAAAAGGGGTTTGCAGTATTCTCCTTCTCCGCCGGTATTTTCTCATAAAGAAGAGATGGAGCGTGAGAAAGAGTGCTATTGAGAAGAGGGATAGTGAAATCATATGGATGATATTCTCGCTCTCAAAGCTCGAGAGTGAAGATATGAGTACGGCCGTTATGGTCGTCAGGAGAAAAGAGGAGATAAGTGATAGTTTATACGCCAGTTTGTAAATTTTTGTTGTCAGTGTCATGATGTTGGTCCTTCCCCCCTGTCGAATCGAAAATCAGGATTGATACTTTTGCTTTCCGTAATAGCGGCCTTTCCTATTCTTCCACTGTTGAAGCAGAGTATGCGGTTCGGTTTGAAATACGAGCATCCGTGCACAGCATATCACACTCCCTGACGTTAAACAGAGAAGGTTGTCGTGAAGCAGTTTATGAATTTTATATAATCGCGTGCAATGCTCTCCTGCGTGATAATCTTCTGAAAAGGTGCCGTTTTGCCGGAGACCCCGTGAGAAATTATATCCCCCGTGATACCGGCCTCCATGATTTCGAAGAGTGCATACTCGCCGAGGAAGAGCTGATTGGCCGCAATATAACCGGCAGTGTTGAGTACATCTCGCATTTTTCCTCGGTGGACGATGAAGATAGGAATAGCACCTTCATCAGCCGTGATTCCCTGTTCCTGTATCAGGGGAACGCTCTCAACATCTGTGATGTAATAATATTTCTTCTTCCCGGCATTCATGATTATTCCCTCCGCCGAAGGATTCGGGGTGATTTTTCCCGCCTCCGTGACTGCATATATCATGCGGGTTTCAATTGCAAGCGGTTTCGTCTCCACAGGGCAGGTAATCTGAGTTCGGGATTATTTTAGTGCTGTTACCTTTTAAGCCAAATTTTTCTTGAAGATTTATTATTATCTGATAGGATTCCCCTAACTCAATAGAAAATCTTATTTCTTTTTGTGAGGTTTCTATATTGAACTAAATGTCGAAATGGAGTTATCAACATGGGGAAGAAGGATAAGGGAACCGTAAAAACGAAGAAGTCTGCGGAAAAGACCCTAAAGGAAAAACGTCAGGATAAGAAAGACAAGAAGTCGAAAAGGGAAAAGTAGCAACTGCCCTTTCGTTTTAAGATATATCTGGCTGTGGTGGTATCCCCCAGTATATCTGCCAGCATATTACGTTATCTATGATTTTTCGCACGAGAATATAATTACAAAACCAATAGTTATCGGTACTTTTTTCCTTGTTAATAATCTCATTCAGATATCTTGATACAGCATATGCAAGAATCAGAGAAACAGACATCTTAAAGAGCTTCCGCAGATCCTGGCAGTACTCGTATTCATATTCATTGAAAACAACATTAACCCTCCGCCAGTTCCCTTTCAGGTCTCTCTTTTGATATTTGATCCTTGCATACGTCTTGATCATTCTTTTATTATCATACATTATTCTCTGTATAAGATATTTTATGATGGAATTTCTTGATTCACCAATTAGCGATACAACTCTATCCAGCTCATGCAGGGTGTTTTGGTGTACGTGCAAAGTGGTTTCAATAAGCATAATATCCTCCCATCGTATGCAGTCTATATCCAATACGATTTGCAATGGAGTAATATAAAAAAATTCAGTTTTACATATTGCGGGCCTTATTTTGGGGATCTCATTAAATTCAGCCTCTCCTAAACTGAAACCATATCATACTATACAAACGTATAGGACACTATCTGTCGCACCTCCTGTGGTATATTAATATCACAGGTGCATGTATCCCCTGGATCGGCGGTTCCCGATGCGGCAGCAATTCAATGAGTCCGGGTTCATCGGGGAAACCCTCGAAAAGTCCCTTGCTCGAAAAGGGAAGTTCGGTGACAATGGGGACACACAGGCACTGCATTGATAATACTCCCTTCACGGTGCGGAGGTACGGATGCATACGTGGTCAAGGAGAGATGCGGATTGATGATGAGTAAAAGGAAAACAGAACGGGGGCGCATTCTCAGCAAGTCAACCTTTCTCAGGGGGCTTCAGTGCCGGAAATCGCTCTACCTCAATGCGTATCGTCACGAGCTCCGTGATGAGACAGGTGAAGATCTCCTGGCGATATTCAAAAGGGGAAACGAGGTTGGCGAGCTGGCGCAGAGCCTCTTTCCCGGCGGAATAAACGCGAGCCCCGAGAAGCCCCTGAAGATTAAGGAATCGGTTGCGTATACCAGAAAGCTGATGTCGGAGGGGGCCGGGACGATATACGAGGCGGCCTTTCTGCACAAGGGGCTCCTCTGTTATGTGGATATACTGGTCAACGATAACGGGAAGTGGAAGGTGTACGAGGTGAAGAGCTCGACCTCCATATCCGATGTGAACCTCATGGACGCCGCCTTCCAGTACTATCTTATAACCGAATCGGGAATTCCCATCGATGATATTTTTCTGGTGCATATAAACAATCGGTACGTGCGTTACGGAGCGCTCGACATACAATCCCTCTTTACCGTTGAGTCGGTTCTCGAAGAGGTTCGTTCCAGGCAGAAGCTCGTGGCGGAACAGGTGCGGGTATTGCAGAAGGTTTTGCGGAACGGGAGCATCCCCGATATCGATATCGGGGAGCACTGCACGGACCCCTACGAGTGTGACTTCAGGGGATACTGCTGGCAGCATGTGCCGGAGCACTCGGTTTTCGAGATTCATAGATTGAAGAAGAGCGAGGCCTTCGAGCTCTATCGCCGGGGCATCGTGCGGATCGAGGACATCCCCCGTGACTATCCGCTGAATCCCTCTCAGCGGCTGCAGGTCGAGTGCCATACAACCGGCAGCACCTTCGTCGATTATGAGCATCTCGCGTCCTTCCTCGATCAAATTCGCTATCCCCTCTCTTTCATGGACTTCGAGACTTTTATGCCCGCCGTGCCGCTCTTCGACAACGCCCGTCCCTATCAGCAGATACCCTTTCAGTACTCGCTGCACTATCGGGAGGAGAAGGGGGCGGAGCCGGAGCACCGTGAATTCCTCGCAGAGGCGGGGGCCGACCCCCGAAAGCGGTTTATCGAGCGGCTCCTTGAGGATACGGAGCGTCCCGGCGACATCCTCGTGTACAGCCCCTTCGAGCGAGCGCGATTGAAGGAGATCGCGCGGGACATTCCCGCCTATGCCGAAAGGATAGAAGCGCTCATCTCGAGGATACAGGATCTCATGATACCCTTTCAGAAGAGGTACTATTATGTGCCTGCAATGCGGGGGAGCTATTCGATCAAGGCGGTGCTCCCGGCGCTCGTGCCCGATATGTCCTATGATGATATGCCCATTGCCGATGGCGGTGCCGCCATGCGTGCCTTCGAAGAGCTGTGGTATGAGACCGACGAGGAACGGCGCGAAGAGATACGGCGGGATCTCCTGGCATACTGCGAGCTGGATACCCTGGCAATGGTGAGAATAGTGGAGCGTCTCGAGGAGCTCGCGTGAAAAGATATTGACAGTGCGTTCTATGCTGCTATGCAGAAGGGAGAGAGAAACGAGATTTTACGAAAATCGGAAAGCAAAACGCGCGGAACAGTGGTAGAGCTCAATCGTAACTGAAGATAGCCGGTATGCGGACGAGATGTCTTTTCACGGTGCCCTGTTTTTCAGTTTAATAGTTTTTGTAAGTGTTTTTATCCTGCAATACGTATATATTATTGATGTGATATGAAAATTGCAATAACCGCTGATGTCCATTTACGACCCGAATACCGGGAGCGCTTTGATGCCCTGGAGTCGATACTGGCCGATCTCATCGGAGAGGGTATCACAACACTCGTTGTTGCCGGTGATCTCTTCGATGCGGGATATGAGGGGTATATCGAGCTCGATGCCCTGTTGAAGCGGCATGCCGATATCAACCTGCTGATAATTCCGGGAAATCACGATCCCGATATCGATCAGGCGAAATTCGGCGCAGGGAATATAACGGTTGTCTCATCGCCGGCAGTTGAGGAGATCGCGGGCAAGCAGTTTCTCCTGCTGCCCTATCGGGACGGAGAGACCATCGGCGGTGTCATCGAAAAATCTGCTCTTGTCAATGGGCTGAAACGGGGACAGTGGTATCTCATATCGCATGGCGACTACGGAAGGATTAACCGGAGCGAGAGCGGCAATGAGGGGGGATACTTTCCCCTTACCAGGGGCGACATGCTCAGGTATCAGCCGGGGAGGGTGATACTCGGCCATATTCATGCACCGAATTCGCTGGATGCCGAAGTTGTCTATCCGGGATCTCCCTATCCGCTGGACATCAATGAAACCGGCCAGCGGCGGATTCTCGTCCTCGACGTCTCGTCCGGGGAACTCGAGAGCAGACCGCTCACCCAAACGCCGGTTTACCTGCACAAAAAGCTCTTTATCATTCCCGATACAAAAGAGAAGGAGCAGATAGGGGAGCAGCTGGATGATTTTTTCAACGAGTCGGCGGCGAGCTATGATGGGGACAATCTTTTTGAGAAGCTGACCGTCCGGTTGTTTCTCTCCGGCTATACCACCTCGCGGGAGGGGATTGAAGCGTATACAAGCGACTTCTGCACGAAGCGGGGAGTCGCCGTGGACGCGATCGACATCGATTCGCTGCGAATAGCCGAGGATGAGAGTCTGAACCGTATCGCCCTCAGGACAAAGGAGAGGATACGGGAGCTGGAGCTCGATTATGACAATGCGGAGGATCTGCGCGCTTTAATTCTACAAAGAGCATATGATATCATCTATGAAGGATAGCGAATCGAAAATGCCCATCCGGATAACCGACATAGAGATTAAAAACTGCGGGCCCATTGTGCACTTCAACGAGCCGATGTCACCCCTCACGCTGATCTATGCCGGCAACGAGAAGGGGAAGACGACCATTGTCGAGAATATCATCGCCTCACTGTTCAGGAAGCAGAAGAACGATCTCCTGCCCCCGCTGCGGGATGCCTTTGTCGGTTCCGCCCGGATCGCCGTTTCGGGAATTGCCGAGAAGCCGGTTATATTCAATCCCGACAGGAAGGATAAAATCGACAGCATTCTCGAAAAGAGTGAAGCGGTGTCGCCGCTGCCGAGGAGCCTCTTCAATCTCCTCTTCGTGAAGGGGGCCGAGACCGAGATCATACAGGATCACGGCGGCATCTCAAAAACCGTGCTGAAGAGTCTGCTCTCGCGGCAGCAGATATACGACACGATTGAGGCACGTCTCCCCCCCGAGATCGGCTATACCGATATGGTTGATGGAAAAGTCATTCCCAAGATGGAGAAAGGAAAATACTACAAGCAGTACAAAGCTGCCGGGAGCGCTCTGCGCAGGCTGCGGGAGCTCTCCGGAAGGTTTCATGATGCACTCTCGCGAACCGCTTTCATCAAGCTGCAGAAGGAAAAGGGTGAGCTCGAGGCTCGACTGCAGGAGCTCGAGCGGGCAAAGCGGTACCATGCCTTTCGGGTCAGCCGGGAGATTGATGAAATTCGGAGAAAGCTCGCGGAGATTGATGACGAAACGGTTGGGCGGATCGATGGCGATATCAATGAGTATTTTAGATTGCAGGGTGACTATGCCGACCGAAAAAACAGGCGGGAACAGTACGAAGATGTCAATGAAAAGTTCATCTGGATCGAGCAGGCTGCTGAACAGTACAAAAACAGTGCGGGAAAGATCGGCAATCCTCTTCAGAAGATATCACTTGTTGCTGCGGGGATTGCCACTGTCGCTTCAGTCCTGTCTTATTGTTATAAACCGGAGATCCTGCTGTACCTCCTGGGCGCAGCGGCCCTCTCCCTGGCCGGAGCGCTGATAGGGACCTTTTTCACCGGTCTCTTCGGAACCGATACCTCGAGCACGGTTATCATCAACGAGATACGGGCGGATTTCGAGGAGCGGTTCAATCGGCCGTGCAGGTCGGTGGCCGATTTCGAAACGGCGAGGAGAGAGATTGAGCGGAAGAAGTGGGAACAGGATGAGCTTGACAGGGAGATGAACGCCATCGATGCCACCCTCAGGGAGCTCAGATCCAGAATCGAGCTGTCGCCGGTTATGTCAGAGAGGGGCGCTGCGGAGAGCGAATGGAAGGGCATCATCGATACGATCAAAGCGGAGCGTGCCAGGGATAATGCGAACCTCAGGGCGTACCGGGAACGGTTGAACGCTCTGCATGTTGATGAGAGCGATTATATACATGAGCCGGCTTCCCTTGAGTACTCCAGAGCAGCGGAACGGGAGGTCGAGGAGCGGATACGCGCCCTTGAAAGAGAGCTTGAGGCGGAGCGGAGCGGCTTCGATGAGATACGAAACAGGCTGAGAGAGCATATCGGTTCTGATATCGTCTCTTCGGATAACCTTGAAGCGATATCCATCGCGCTTGATGAGAAGATTCGGGAGCATCGGGAAGCCGCAAACGACAGTCTCGCCACGATTATCGCCGGGCATGTCGTCTCCGGCATCGTTTCGGAATTCAAAGCCAGGGAGGATGAGCAGCTCGAGGAGTATATCAACACTCCTGAAATACGCAGCCTGCTGAAGCGGTTCACCGGATTGTACGACCGGCTCTCCATCGACGGGGAGGATATCATCGTTGCGGGCGAGGAGGGGGCCTACCCCCTGCGGGACATGAGCACGGGAGCACAGGAGCAGATACTCCTCGCCCTGCGCATCGGTATCGCCAGAGCGCTCACCGGGGAAGAGAGCCTCTTCCTGATTCTCGACGATGCTTTTCAGTACTCGGACTGGAAGCGGAGACAGCAGCTCATAGAGCGGGTCATCGAGCTGGTGAGCGACGGCTGGCAGGTTCTGTACTTCTCCATGGATGATGATGTTTCCAGGCGCTTCGAGGAGGCCGGGAAGAAGATGGGAAAGGGGATGTTCAGGAAGATAACGCTCTGAGCGGCTTTCACCTTCCGGAGGCAGGAGATGTTCTGCCTCCGGATATATGAGTGAATCGATGAATCACGCCGAGGAGTGATTGAGCTGAGGTGGTCTTCTTCTCCCCTTCTTGCGGTGAGATGGGCTTTTCCCTTTAACGTCCCGATACATGCTCCTGTCCTTCTCGAAGAGGTCGTCATCCGCCCATTTGACCGGTATTTTCGTTTCAATGAAGCTCTCAATGGCGTCGAGACCGTATACGAATTTTTCACACACCAGGGAGATGGCCTTTCCGCGTTTTCCCACCCGTGCAGTTCGTCCAATCCGGTGCACGTAGTTTTCGCAGTCCTCGGGCAGATCGTAGTTTATTACCATCTCGAGATCGTCGATGTGCAGGCCCCGTGAGGCGACATCGGAGGCGACCAGGAATTGCGTTTTACCGGACTTGATATCTTCGATTATCTGGAGCCGCTTCTTCTGCGGGAGATCCCCGATAATGTACTGACTGTTGTAGCCGTTGTTTTTCAGGCGCTTTGATATCTCAATGGCAATCCGTTTCGTGTTGGTAAAGATGAGTGCATTCTTCGGATTCTCCCTTTTCAGAATGCCGAGCAGAAGATTTTTCTTCTCGGCTGCTCCTACATGATAGAGCTCCTGGGTGACATTTTTCACCGTTACCTGTTCCGGATTTATCTCAATATCGGCGGGATCATTCATGTGCTTCCACCCGATATTCCTGACCCGCATGCTCAGCGTTGCGCTGAACAGCATGGTACGGCGTTCTGAGCGGGGAGGCATCTTTTTAATGATCTTCGTTATGTCCGGCAGAAAACCCATATCGAAGAGACGATCTGCCTCATCAATGATGAGAATACCCATATCCTTGAAATGGAGCTTTCCCGATTGATCCAGATCGATGAGCCTCCCCGGCGTTCCGATGATGAGCTGCACGCCCGCGCGGAGCATTTTTTCCTGCTTGGCATATCCCACACCGCCGTACAAACTCCCGGTGGAGATGTTGAGATGGCTGCCTATCAGGTTCGCCTCCTTCTCTATCTGGACGGCAAGCTCCCTGGTGGGAACGATGACCAGTGCTCTCTTCTTCTTGAGCTCGGTATCGGTAAGGAAGAGCTGGAAAATCGTTATGAGAAATGCTGCAGTCTTGCCCGTTCCCGTCTGGGACTGAACAAGAACGTCTCTGCCCTTAAGCGTATGCGAAAGTGTTTTTTCCTGAACCGGCATGCACTCTGAGAAGCCGGCATCGTGAATTCCTTTCAAGAGATTTTCGTGGAGATTCAATTCTGTAAATTTCATAAACTGCTTTTTCACCTGCTTTTTTGTATATTTGTGTCATTTTTGTTTATATCGTGTTTTTTGTAAAGAAAACTTTATAATAAAGGAACCTTTATTTAAACGGAAGTTCCTCTATAGGCACAATATCTGATAAAATAAGTTATCATCTATACTATAGTATCATATCTCTCTATAAGAAGAGATAAAATTTTTATCAAAAGTATCAATATTTTGTAAAATTCTTTTCAATGTCAACGCATGCACATCCTTCTCTTCAACAGTGATGTTGCCGGATCATAAGGGAACACGGTTTTATTTCGTGATGCGGAATCCGTTTTTCAGATCATAGATGCGACGAGCGATAATCAGCGGGCTCCCGTTGTTCAGATGCCGTCAGGATTTCGTGAGCGAGCGGAGACGGTTTATCTTCCGTTCGCTACCTGTCTGAAAGGGAAGGTTCATCCGGAATTGTATCATAATGAGAGAGTGCTTGCCTTTGAAGAAACAGATGGGGAGGCTCGGTTATTACCGGGAATGAGCGGATAATCAGTTTGAAGGCGATTTATCGAAAAATATCGGGGAAAAAGCAATAAAAATTGGAATGGGCGATTGCAGAGAAGCGCAGAACAAAAAACTTATTTCTCTTCTTG
>Ga0180432_10006979_pt1 | contig 14502 bp, 14 predicted proteins | sample SS_ome_10_FD_132414 | JGI IMG/M metagenome (GOLD analysis project Ga0180432, IMG submission 132414) | Hypersaline lake sediment archaeal communities from the Salton Sea, California, USA - SS_1_MS_2 metaG | ecosystem: Environmental > Aquatic > Non-marine Saline and Alkaline > Hypersaline >... | reverse complement strand
TCACAAGTCTCGCTCGGTGTCCTTCCGGCCTTTGTTCGACCAACGGACTATGGACAAGGAATGTCATCCAATTGACTGTGTCGGCCTCCAACATCGGCCGTAGAGGGCGATGTCCAGCAAACGCCGGTCCCGAGGCTTTGCTGCAGACTGCGCAGCCTTCTCTATATTGTGCGGCCGCTTCCCTCCAGCCATGTTGTTATGACCAACAGCCGACGGTAGAATGGCGCAGCGTCGGTGTCGTGCCGGGTCGTTCCCGTACACCATTCTAGACGCGAGGTATAAGCTATGGCTCAGAAGAGCATCGCCATCATAGGAGCCGGTATTGCCGGCCTTTCTGCAGGGTGCTACGCCCGGATGAACGGGTTCGACGTGGACATTTATGAGAGCCATGACGGGCCCGGCGGCATGTGTACCGCGTGGAAGCGCAAGGACTTCATCTTCGACTACTGCATCCACAACCTCGGCGGAACGTCTACGAAGAGCGGGCTCCACAACGTATGGCGCGAGTTGGGGGCACTGGAAGATCGTGGAGTCATCAACCACGACGAATTCGTCACGATCGAGGTCCCCGAAGGCGAGACGGTCCACTGGTACGCGAACCTCGACAGGCTTGGCAGCCACTTGAAATCCATCTCTCCTGAGGACGCGGAGACCATCGATGAGATGATCGACGCTGCACGTAGGCTGGCCAAAGCCGACCTGTTCTCGATGGGGCTGGGAGGCACGGCGCGTATGCTCAGGGCACTGCCTCACCTGTCGTTGTTGAAGCGCTGGTCTCAAGTGAGTATCGGCCAGTATGCCGCACGCCTGAACAGTCCCGTGCTGCAGCGCGCTCTGAGGCACATGATGTATGACGTCCCGGGCGATGAGATGCCCATGATTCCTGTGTTGATGTTCACTGGCGGCCTGGGAGCGGGCGACCTCGGGTGGCCGATTGGCGGCTCGCTTGCGTTCAGCGAAGCCGTGGAGAAACGCTTCATCGACCTTGGCGGCAGGCTGCACTACAAGAGCAAAGTCGAGAGAATACTCGTCAGGCATGGCCGAGCTGTCGGCATACTCCTTGCCGACGGTGTCGATAGACGCGCCGACTACATCGTTTCCGCAGCCGACGGCTACTCCACCCTCTACGGGATGCTGGACGGGAAGTACCTCACGGAGCCTATCAGGCACTACTACGACAGTGTGGGCGACGTTGGGCCGTTTGGACTCATTGTGTACCTTGGCCTGAAGGGGACTCGAGCAGACGCGCCTCACGCCTTGACTCTCGTCTTCGACGAACCCCTCGACGTCGGTGGCATCGAGCAGGAGTCCGTACACGTGGTCTACGTTGGCCCCGATACGGGATTGGCGCCTGCAGGGAAATCCGTACTCAAGATAGAGGTCCAGGCCAAGTACTCCTACTGGAAGGAACGGCGAGACGCCGATCTCAAGGCCTATCGCGACGAAAAGAATCGGGTGGCGGATCGCATAATATCTCGCCTGGAACAGCGGCTTCCGGAACTGCGTGAGCAGATAGAGGTGACGGACGTGTGCACACCCCTCACCGCAGAGCGCTACACGGGCAATCGGTTCGGCTGGCAGGCAGGGCCGGCAACGGAGAATGTCGAGGAGGTCCAGCGACGAGGTCTGTCCAGGACACTTCCGGGTCTCAAGGGGTTCTACCACGTCGGTCAGTGGGCCGATGCCAGCCTCGGGGTGAGCACCGTTGCCATCTCAGGCCGCAATATGGTGAAGCACGTGTGCAAGACCGAGGGCAGGAAATTCACCACAATCCAGCGATAGAAGGGGTATAGATGACACGCGAAGAAACCATCGAGCTTATCAAGGGAGCGCAGTTTGGATTCCTGGCCACCATCGGCACTGACGACCGGCCACGGGTGAGGCCTGTGGGCATTCACACCATCTATGGCAACGACTTCTACTTCTTCACCTTCTCCAACACCCGCAAGTGCTCTGAACTGGCCGCACACCCCCATGTGGAGGTAGTCTGGATTGACGCCAAGAGACTGGCCCAGGTGCGCATGCGGGGAGTGTGCACCGTCGTGGACGACCCGGGGGCCAAGCAGCGCTTCAAGCAGGATGAGCCTTTCGTGGACAAGATACTGCCGCCAGGTGCCGAGAACCTGTTCTGCCTCTACAGGATATCCCCTGAGACGGTCGAGGCCACAGAGGGACTTGTGCCATATCAAACTGTGGACTGGTAGGAACGAAGCACGCGGCCACTGACGAGGTCGATCGCAGCGCTCGTCTGACGCCGCGCAAAGATGGAGGTGCTATTTGGAGCGATACAGACATACCCAGATAGGATGGGTGACGGCGATAGGACTTGCGATAGGGATTGTCATCGTCGTCATGGCACTACTCTCCGGAGACGAAAGCTGGGTTGCCTTGCTTGTCCTCGTTCTGCTCGCTATAGCGCTGATTGCGTATTCGAGCCTGACCGTGATCGTCACCGACGATACGCTCTATGTGCGCTTCGGGCCGGGTCTCATACGCAGGCAGTACAGTCTGTCCGAAATCGATTCCAGCCAGCAGGTCCGAAACAGTCTCTTCTACGGTTGGGGCACGAGGATGACCCCGCACGGCTGGCTGTATAACGTAGCCGGTCTGGACGCGGTGGAAGTCGAATTCAACACCGGTAAGAAGATACGGATAGGCACGAACGAGCCACAGGCGCTCAATGAAGCGCTCCAAGAGGCCGTGAGACTGGCGCACAGACGCACACACTGAGTCCCGCCTGTAGTTCCCGACACGGACAAGGAGGGATACATGAACGCGAACGATCGGAGCCACAGCGTGGTATTCCCGCTCGGGGAGGAAGTCAAGAGTGAGAACTTCAGCGGCAGGGTATGGATGAAGATGCTGACGTCCATTGAGTCGGAGTGTCCCGTCGGAAACGTGACCTTCGAGCCGGGCTGCCGCAACAGCTGGCATACGCACGGTGGCGGACAAGTGCTGCTGGTAACCGGCGGCAGAGGCTACTACCAGGAATGGGGACAGCCAGCGCGCCAGTTGCAGGCTGGTGATGTTGTCCAGATTCCGCCCCACGCGAAGCACTGGCATGGAGCCTCGAAGGATAGCTGGTTCGTGCACGTCTTCGTTCTGGTCAATCCCGAGAAGGGCCCGACCAGCTGGCTTGAACCGGTATCCGATGATGACTACTGCATTCTAGAATAGCCGCCACAGCAGGTTTACCGTCTCGCGAGATGCCACGGCGAGGTCATGGCTCACTGTGACAACAAGTTGAGGTGAGACCGTCCCGTTGACACGAATGGTAAGCGGTGTTAGCGTCGGTACGGCAAAGAATACGGAGAAGGCCGGAACACCTCTATGCGGCGAGTCACGGGTAGCCACAGTTGTGGCTGCCTCTCGCGTGCTTCAACGGAATGGAGACAACAATGAGAATCGCAAGCTTCCGCAACCATAGCGGGGAAATCCGCACTGCTGTCTGCCGTGGCCAGTATCTCTTCGACCTGAGGGCGGCCTTCGAGAAGCTCCTCGTCGACAGGGATGGATGCGATTCTTCGACGGCGGCGCGCATTGCGCAAGAGAGAATGCCAGGGTCCATGTTGGCTCTGATCTATCGGGGAGCCGAAGGGCACGCTGACCTATCCCTGGTTGATGAGTACGTCCGGGCCACTGCTGAAGAGCGGGTAGTGCCGTCCTATTCGCCCTGCGGAGGAAGGATCAGGTATGGACTCGATGAGGTATCCGTGCTTGCGCCGGTGCCGCAGTTGCATGGCTGCGTATTCAACATGGAGTACAACTACGATGCCTACAGCACGGTCCATGGCACTGTCCCCCCGGACGACGGAAAGACAGCCATGTTCATCATGAACCCCGAGACCGTCATCGGCCAGGGCGACGGTATCCGGTGGCCGAACACGGCCACGGAGGTTACATCGGCGGTGGAGTTGGGAGTCATTATCGGAAAGGAAGGCAAGCGCATTTCACGCGACCAGGCGCTGTCGCACGTCTTTGGCTACACGGTCGTCAATGACCTCACCGGGATGAGTCTCCTACGGGGAATCGGGCCGGGCACACGATGCTTCCCAAAGGGCTTCTACTTCTCCCGGTCCATGGTCATGGACACATTTGAAGTGGTCGGACCGTACATCGCCTTGCGCGACGAACCTGGTGACCCGCAACACCTTGACGCCGAGCTGCGGGTGAATGGCGCAGTTGTGTCTAGAGGGAACACCGGTGACATGCGCTGCTCTATCGCAAGGCTTATCGAATTCCTGTCGGAGGACATAACACTGAAGCCCGGTGACCTGATTTCAACGGGAGCTATAGGAACGGTTGAGTACCCACCTGAAGCTCCCGTGGTGATAGGGGACGTGATCGAGGCTGAGATAGACCAGATAGGCGTCTTGCGAAACCAGGTAGTAGCGCAAGGATAGTCCGTGAACCACCGGAAGGGAGAATGGAGTCCAGATGAAGCTTGCCAGTTTCAGAAACCGTAGCGCAGAGACTCGAATCGGAGCTCTGATCGATGACCAGCTGGTCGACTTGACCGCAGCATTCGAGAGATACCTGGTAGACGAGTGCGGAGTGGGCTCCGACCGTGCAGTCGAGGTAGCGGCAGTCAGGATGCCGACCTCGATGCTGGACTTGATCCGCAGAGAAGGGGAGGGAAGCGCTGACCTTGCTACGATCTACTCATTCGCGTGCGACAGAGGACCGGAACGCCTGACACCGTTCTCGCCTCGTGGGGACAGGGTCGTGTATGGTCTAGACGAGGTGACACTGCTCACCCCAATCCCACAGGTTTACAGGATATTCAATATCGGCAACAACTCGGCCGTGTTCAGTCGTACCATAGCTACAAGCGCTCCTGAAGAGAACTACACGTGCATGTTCAAGAAGACGCCTCGGAGTGTCGTGGGCCCGGGCGATGACATCTTGTGGCCGATAACGGGAAATGAGGTCGTCACAGAGCTTGAGCTGGGAGTTGTTATCGGAAAGAAATGTAAGGGCGTGACACAGGAGGATGCGATGGATTGCATCTTCGGGTATGTGGTCGCGCAAGACCTGGCGGTGCTGGACGTGCTCACGAATGCGAACTGGGGCCCGGGAGAGGTGGGGTTGCCCGCGACATACTACATGGACCTGTGTAAGACCCCTGACACTTTCCAGCCGATTGGCCCGTTCCTTGTCACCAGGGATGAAGTCGCCGATTGTCAGTCCCTGGACATGGAACTGAGAGTGAACGGAAAATGCACCATCAAGGGCAGCACGAGTGGCATGCGGGTGCCCATCAGGAGACAGATCGAGTTCCTCTCGGCCGACATGACGTTCCTTCCCGGCGACTTGATAGTGAGTGGCGCCATGGGCACCGACGAGTACCCCCCGATCGCTCCTCTCGCCATCGGAGACGCGCTCGAGGCGGAGATAGCAGGACTGGGCGTCCTCAAGAACCGTGTCGTTGCTTGATGGGACCGGTTGTCGAGCCCGAACTGCGGCCGCAAGACCTCGAACGGCGAACTCGGACAGCTCAGACCGTTGCCCTCTGCGCGCCGGCACGCATCACAGTGGCTCGCAGCGGTTGAAGTGACGCTATCGATGCCGGAAGGGTGGCGCTCTGAGCGCCACCCCACCTGAGCCTGCTGGCTTTCTTGTCGTCTCCTCAAAGCATTCGCAGGAAGCACGACAATGGTCGAAGTGCCGCCGGCTATTCTGCACTGATGACGGAGACGGGACAGGAGTCCACGGCCGCCGTGACGCAGTCAGCAAGGTCGTCTCCAACCTCCCCGGTCGCGGTCGAGCCCGTCTGGTATTTCTCAACAATGCCGGCTGGCTCCCCTCCGTCCACGACGAATACCTGGTTGCATGCCTCCTGGCACGCACCGCACTGAATGCATCCATCTTGGTCGATCGTTACTTTCATCCTTTTCGCCCTCCATTGTGTCGTATTCGCGACTGCCGATACTGTGAGATGGCACCTCACCGGGCGCGGCGTCGGAAGGATACAACAGTGCGACGCTGGCGGGAACCCCGCAGGATGCCGGTGGAACAGTGCTCATATCTGATGCGGCGCTCTGATCAACCCGGGATCAACAGGAGCGGTTCGGTGGCTATAGTGCACACATACCTGCAGCAGTTCCTGTTGTCTTCCAGTCGCACCTGTGCCACCATGGATTCGTCGACGTCGTCCTACGGCTTGTCGGGGGTGGAAACATGGGCATTGTGATCAAATGTCAGGCCGGTCACAGGCAGTCGAATCACGAGACAATACGTGAACTCGCCCGCAGGTTCGCCGAGTTCGGGACTCTGGGGCCATGTCCCGAAGGGAGGGGCCGGTGCAAGGAAGTGCGCGATTTCTCTGTGGTGCAGACAACCGTGGACAGTGGGAAGCGCGACTATGAAGTCGTCTCGGTGTACCCAACGTGCTCCCTTGAGGACGCGGAGAAGTCTGGTCGAGACGTCATCGTGTTTCTCCTGAAGGACCGGAACAGTGGGAAACACAGTCTTTGGACCTACTACTGGGTCAAGAACAGGCACGGCAAGTGGGCAAACGGACAGTTCCCGCCGCTGTTTTCCCAGAAGGAGGCCGAGATACTGCGAACCGCCATTGACGAGATTCGCCGATTGAATCGGGAGACGGACGAGACACAGTAGCCCCCCCGGGCCAGGATTCGCGGCTCAGTCTATGAGGGATATCTCGTGAGTCGTCCGGACTGGGAATCACGTCAGTGGACGTATGTAGACCACTCCCTCTTTGCACGGCTTCGCCCTGCGCATCTCTCTCATGATTGTTAGCGCCTTTCACATACCGATGCTTCCTCATATCGGTCGCAAGGCGGCAGGATGACCACCACCAGACTGTAGGAAGCGTGCGCTTTGGCTTCTCAGTGGCAAGCCGGGTCGCGTTACCCGCACTTGACCTCCGTAGACAATGCCCTCCACTATGGAGAGACGCCATGCGTTAATATGCGGTCACTGGATAGGAGAGCCCCATGCGCAGTGCAACAATAGAGCAGGCAACCCAGACTTGCGGGCGCGCGGACGAACTCGCCTCGCTCATCGACGCTGCTGATTGGAAGGGGGCGCTGCGGCTCCTTTCTCAATTGCACGCTGCAGACGAAGCTGGTCTACTGTGCGAACTGGACAGGGAGAGGGCACAGGACATCCTGTCACGGCTCAGCGTGGCTGACCTGGCAGCAATAATGGAGACGCTCCCGGCGTCAGATGCCTGTCGATTCTGTGGCGTGTTCGACGCAGACACTCTTGCCGATGTCCTGGACATGACAGCGCCCGAGCGTGCGGCGCAGGTCTTGCGCGAACTGTCCGAGCACAATGCAAGCCAAGTCCTCGCCCTTATGGAGGGCAGTGCTGAGGTATCCCCGCTGCTGGAATTCCGCCGGGGCACCGCCGGTTCACATATGTCGCCCTCGTTTGTTGCACTCGCCCCCGACATGACAGTCGACGATGCTATTGCCGCGCTTCGTGCCCAGAAACCCCATCGCGACACTGTAGATACGCTATACGTGGTTGGGAAAAGGGGAAGCCTTCGTGGCGTCGTGACGCTTCGGCAGCTTGTGCTGGCGCCTCCGCAGCGTCGTCTGCGTTCGCTCATGGAGCGCAAGATTCTCTCAGTCACACCTGAAACCGACGAGGAGGAAGCGGCCCGGCTGATGCACCACTACAACATATCGTCGCTACCGGTGGTCGATGAAGACAGGACCATGCTTGGTGTCATAACACTTCGCGAGCTGCTTCATCTCACTGAAGAACGCGCAACAGCAGACATGTACCACATGGTGGGTCTGAGCGAGGCCGAACGATTGACCGGCGACTTCGGCGGCGCGGTGCGGAGACGGCTGCCCTGGCTGACGATGAGCCTGGGAATGGCCCTACTCTCGGGGCTTGTAGTGAGTGCATTCGAATCCACCATTGCCGCAGTCGTTGCGCTGGCCGCGTTCCTGCCGTTGATATCGGCGCAGGGGACTAACGCCGCTGTCCAGACGGCTACCATCTTCGTCCGCAGTCTTGCCACCGGGGAACTGCGACCCTCGATGATACGACGCGCAATCGCCCGGGAGGTTGGGCTCGGGTTCATCAACGCTGCGGCTATTGCGGGGATGTCAGGCCTTGTTGCCGTCGTCTGGATGCGGGACATATGGCTCGCACAGGTGCTTGCCGTGTCCATGTTCCTGACTATGGGGCTGGCCGGCCTGCTCGGCGCGGTTGTCCCGGTAGTGCTCGGTCAATTGCGGACGGACCCCGCTCTGGGGGCCACCGCGTTGCTGGCAACGGCTACCGATGTGACCGGATATGCGCTGCTACTGGGAATGGCAACACTGTTGACCAGTCTGGTTGCGTAGCAGCGGCTGCCGTCAGGCACAAACGGGTGGTCGACGATCCGACCACGGCCGCGCCCTCTCTAGCTGCCCCGCCAGTTGGAATAGCGTAGCCTCGTCGCCGAAACGTCCCACGAACTGGACGCCAACCGGCAAGCCCTCATCATTCCAGTACAACGGGACTGACATGGCAGGCTGACCTGTCGCGTTGAATAAGGGAGTGAAGGGAATGAACCTGAAGACCTCCTGTGCCAGCGAGTCTATTCCTGCCAGCGCATCTACAAGCCCTGGTGAGTTCAGTTCGCCGAGGAACTTCACCGCCCAGGCCTGGATGCCAGATGCCTTCAAAGACCCGGTGGTGGGAGGAGGTGAGGCAAGTGTCGGCGTGAGCAGCACGTCATAGTCTTTGAAGAATCGAGCCGTGTCGCGCGAACTCCTCTGCAACGTCTGGACCGCCTTCACATAGTCCGAGGCCCTGGAGTGCTTGCCAAGCAAACCCACCGCCCATGTCTCTGGCTCGAAATCGCGGTAGGTCGCCTTGCGCCCAAACAGCGATTCCGCGAGCTCTATCTCGCCGCGCACCTGTCCGCAGACAATCGTGAGAAACGCGAGCGCGCCCGTCTGCCTGTCGACATCGGGCGATGCCTCGACCAACTCATGGCCGAAACCTCTGCACAGTTGTACTGCATCGTCCAGGGCGGCGATGCAGTCGCGATGAACAGTTGATGGAAGGAACGGCTCCGACGTGAACGCGATTCGAAGCTTCTTCGGTTGTCGCTCGACCTCTTCAAGGTAGTTGCACTCGGGTTCGGGCAGGTAGTAGGGTGCGCCGATGTCAGGCCCGGCTGTAGCGTCCAGCATGGCGGCGCTATCCCTGACCGACCGCGTGAGGACATGGTCGCAGGTGAAGCCTCCCCAAAATTCCTGTAGCTCGGGCCCTGTAGGATTGCGTCCCCGTGTTGGCTTGAGGCCGAAGACGCCGCAGCAGGAGGCAGGTATGCGAATAGAACCTGCACCATCATTGCCGTGAGCCATCGGGACCATTCTCGAAGCAACCGCCGCGGCGGAGCCACCACTTGACCCTCCGGAGGTGCGCGAAAGGTCCCATGGATTCCTGGTCGGGCCGCATAGCTCAGGCTCTGTCACTGGCATTAGCCCATACTCGGGCGTGTTGGTCTTGCCCAGTATCTGGGCACCTGCATTCCTGAATCGCCGTACGAGTTCAGCATCGCTGTCAGAAACGTAGTTGCGATGGAATCTGCTACCGCTTCGCAACGGCATGCCGGTACATTGTGTGAACAGGTCTTTCAACAGCAGCGGCAGGCCGATGAACGGACCGTGCGGCAGGCCGTTCGCGCAGGCCTCTCGTGCAGAGTCATAGGCACGATAGATGACTGCGTTCAGCTTGGGATTCAGTTCCTCGATGCGGGCGATAGCCTCTTCCAGTATCTCCGCCGTGCTAATCTCCCTGCGACGCACCAGTTCTGCCAGTCCCAGGCCATCATAGTTGCTGTACTCGGCGAATCCAGAAGTCATCACTGCCTCCCTTCCTACTCCACCAAACGCCACCCTCGGCGCAGCCTTGGATGATAGCAGAAAGGTCGCACGCGACCCTACCTGAAGGGGCCTCTCCATGAACCAACAGAGACTCGGACTGGCCGGGCATGATGTCGCATCCACGTTCATGAGGACGTCCCGAGACTGGGGGACACTACACCGCCGCTCAGTGTTCCTGCAGACCACCGGCGTTTTGCGGCCTTGGTGCCTTTCGGTTTGGGCTACTCCGGCGCACTGGCGATGCGGTGGGTCGCTATGCGGTCGGCACGCTCCGTGTCTGCTTCTGTGTGAGTGCTAGTGCGAGCCTGATTGCCGTTCGGACAGTCGTGTTCTGGTTCGTGTACAGTACGTCCATACCACACAAAGAAAGGAGGTCGTTGTGAAGAAGAGAAACGTACTGAGGGAGCTTCTGAACGACGGCAAACCAACGATCGGGACTCAGATTATCAATGCGTCACCCCAGATTGTTGAAGTAGTGGGGCACACTGGTCAGTTCGACTATGTACAGCTATCGGGCGAGTATTCGTCCTGGACATTGCCGGACCTGGACAACTTCGCTCGTGCTGCCGAGCTGTTCCCTTCCCTGACGGCAGTGATGAAGATAGAAGATGACCCTCGAACATTCATCACCCGGAGGGCTCTGCACGCCGGTATGCAGGGCATACTCTTCTCCGACTGCGCGTCGGCGAACGAAGTCAGGGAGTGCATTCGCGCAGTGAGACCGTCAACGCCTGAAGACGGAGGAACCAACGGGTGCGCCCTGACACGCGATGTCGGTTTTCTCATCACTGAGGTTGGTGGTGAGGCATGGATGCAGGCGATGAGAGACATCGTGATCATGCTCATGGTCGAGAAGAAAGAGGTGATGGACGAACTGGAAGAGATACTCGCGATGGATGACGTGGACATGGTGAACTTCGGCCCCTGCGATTTCTCCGTCAGCGTCGGGAAGGCGTATACCACGAGTCGCTGGTGTACGGAGGCATACAGGGCGCACAGGGACATGCTGGAACTCGCACTCAAGCATGGGAAGCGCGCGAGGGTCGAGATATGGAGCCACGAACAGGCGCAGGAATACATCGATATGGGAGTCCGTGACTTCAACGTCGGAGTCGACTTGCTTGCCATCTACGAATACTGCAAGCAGAATGGTGGCGGCGTACGAGAGTTGCTATCCAGGAGCGGCTAGGCTCTGCAACCTGTGACTCACGCGGTGGGGGAAATACTGCTGACTAGTCACCCTCACGCCTGCGGTACTGCAGCGCCTCGGCGACGTGGGGCGTGTCGATGCGGTCGGCGTGGTCCAGGTCGGCGATGGTTCGGGCGACCTTAAGAACACGGTGGTAGGCGCGAGCAGAGAGATGAAGTTGGCGCATAGCTGTCTCCAGAACTTGCTTTGCGCGCGGACTCAGTGTGCAGAAATCGGCGACCTCTCGGGCAGACATGTCGGCGTTGCACGTGGCATCGGTGCCGGAGAAGCGGGCCACCTGTAGCTGGCTGGCTGCTACGACCCTGTCCCGCACCGTGAAGGAGTCCTCTCCTGCTGCGTCGGCGGTGAGCTTGTCGTAGTCCACCCGCGGAACGTCGATGAACAGGTCGATACGGTCCAGCAGCGGCCCGCTGAGCTTGCGTCTGTACCTGATGATGTCCGTCACCGAGCATTTGCACTCGTGCAGCGGGTCGTTGTAGTGCCCGCACGGGCACGGGTTCATTGCGCCAACCAGCATGAAACTGGATGGAAAGGTTACGCTCCCTTTGGCGCGGCTGACGGTGACAACGCGGTCCTCCATCGGCTGGCGCAGGGAATCGAGGGTTGAATGACCGAACTCGGGCAACTCATCGAGAAACAGCACGCCCCTGTGACTCAGCGTAATCTCACCCGGCTGCGGAGTCTGGCCGCCTCCAACAAGACCTGCGTGGGAGATGGTGTAGTGCGGACTACGGAATGGACGCTCCCTCACAAGCGGCTGACCGCTGGAGAGAAGGCCTGTGACGCTGTAGATTCTGGTAACCTCCAGCGATTCATCAGGGGTCAGTTGCGGCAGTATCGAAGGCAGGCAGCGCGCCAGCATCGTCTTGCCGCTTCCAGGCGGGCCCGTCATGACCAGGTTGTGTCGTCCCGCAGCGGCTATCTCCAGCGCCCTCTTGGCGTGTTCTTGTCCCTTGACATATCTGAGGTCGAAAGCGTGCCGCTGTGCAATGGCTTCAGCCTCTCCTTCAGGCGTGCCCGGGTCGGGTAGGGCGACGTCACCCTTGAGGAATCCCACAAGTTGGGCCAGCGACTCAGGGGCAATTACCTCCATGCCCTCCACAAGCCTCGCCTCTCGGTGGTCCTCTTGTGGTAGGCAGACGCGGGTCTTGCCTCCATCACGCGCGATGGACACCATGGGTAGTATCCCCTGCGTGTGCCTGAGACGACCGTCAAGAGAGAGCTCTCCCAGGAAGACCGAGTCGCGTACGTCGGCGTTGAGCTGGCCGGAGCTCATGAGCAGGCCGACAGCGATAGCGAGATCATAGGCAGGGCCCTCTTTCTTGAGGTCGGCGGGCGCGAGGTTGACGGTGAGGCGTTTGCCCGGAAAGCGAAAGCCGGAGTTGCGGATGGCGGACCGGACTCGCTCGCGCGCCTCCTGCACGGCCTTGTCGGGAAGACCGACGATGGAGAAGCTGGGAAGCCCGGCGGAGATGTCCACCTCCACCTCGACGAGTGCACCGTCCAAACCAACGACGGCACAGCTCATCACCTTTGCGAGCATGTGACTAGGGCCGTACCTCTCTAGCTGCCAAGCGCCACCGCCACCGCGTGCTCTTTGCTGTCCGATAGACTGACGGTGATCGTTGTCAGCCCGAGAGTGGCGCAACGTTCGGCGGCGCGACCGTACAGGTGTACCTCGGGCTTCCCTGATGGTGCTGACAGTATCTCGATATCCTTCCAGCTCACGCCGCGCATGCCCGTGCCCAGCACCTTCATGATGGCTTCCTTGGCGGCGAAACGTGTGGCAAGAGAGGATGGCCGCTTGCGGTACTTCTCAATCTCCGCCGAGGTGTAGACACGACGCAGGAAGCGATCGCCGAAGCGCTCGATGGCCTCCTCTATGCGAGGTATCTCGATAATGTCTACGCCTATCTCCGGCATGAGTGCTTGAACCCCGCGTGCGGCTTTCGTGCGGCCCTGGGCCGACGCAAGCAGTCACGAATAGTAACAGTCGACGTCCTTCGGGGGCAACGTAACGGCGTAGTATGGGGACTACACGGCGGCGCCGAAACGACTCTGCCCCTTGTAGTCCCCACGGCCATTAGAAGTGTCGGACTACTGCTGACATTGGTTCTTGGGGGCACCCGACCGTGTTATCATCGCCCAGCGTAAGAGAAGCGTCCGCAGGGTCGAGAAGAACATGCAGCCTCCGGAGTTCACTATCATCTGCCAGTCGTGCGGGGCGATTGTGCCCGCTGAGCCATGGGCGTGGAAGCACGATTGCGGAGGCACGCTACGCGTGTCGGTTGTCGTAGACCCCTCCCGAATACGAGCCTGTCGTTCCAACTACGACACAAGGCTTCAGAGATTCGGCCCTGTTCTGCCGCTGCAGCACCCTCCCGCGACGGCGATAGGGGACACGCCTGTTCTTCGCGAAGATGTGGACGGCGTGACGGTGTATTTCAAACTGGAACACCTGAACCCCGGTGGGTCATTCAAGGACAGGGGCGCCTATGTGACTGTTTCGCGCTGTCTCGAGATGGGCTTCGACTCGATTGTGGTCGACTCTTCCGGCAACGCAGGGGTCGCGACGGCTCGAATGGGACAACGACTCGGCCTTGGAGTCGATGTATTTCTGCCCGAATCGACTCCCGAGGGAAAGAAGCAATTGCTGAGGCTGTTTGGAGCGACGTTGCACGAGGTGGCCGGCGACCGCATGGCCGTGCACACCGCAGCGCTCGGTGCCACTTCGGCAGCTGCCGCCTATGTGGGGCACTGGTTCAACCCGTACTTTTTTGAGGGTACCAAGACGATGGCCTACGAAGCTTTCGAGCAGATTCCGGCGATGGACTACGCATTGCTTCCCGTCGGAGCGGGCACGGTGATGCTCGGTCTGCACAAGGGTTTCTCAGAACTTGTTGGCGCCGGGCTGATGGACAGGGTGCCCCGCCTTGTTGCCGCTCAGGCTGCGGGATTCGCTCCTGTGTGTGCGCAGCTGGGCGCCAGAAGCGACGCTGCCGGTATGTCCTCACTTGCGGACGGTATCGCCATCGCCGCGCCGCCCCGTCGCGATGAGATGGCTCACGTGGTCCGAGAGACCGGTGGATTTGGTGTGGTCGTGGACGACAATGAGATTGCCGGTGCTCTCAAATGGCTGGTTTCGCGCGGACACGTAGTCGAACCCACCAGTGCAGTGCCGATGGCCGCGCTGCGCAGGGCCATCGACAACGGTTCGATACCCCGCGGCAGCTCCGTTCTGCTCCCCCTGTCCGGCAACGGCATGAAAATATTGGACGAACTTGTACACATAGCCGGCGTCTGAACGGGGGTCGGTCGCGCGCATGGCGTGCATACCACGTTTGACACGGCCAACTCATTTGCGGAACTATGTGCACCCGGAGGTAGTGAGAAGGAAATGACGACGACACTGAGCAGAGTCGCAGCAGCGAT
>Ga0180432_10006978_pt1 | contig 14503 bp, 7 predicted proteins | sample SS_ome_10_FD_132414 | JGI IMG/M metagenome (GOLD analysis project Ga0180432, IMG submission 132414) | Hypersaline lake sediment archaeal communities from the Salton Sea, California, USA - SS_1_MS_2 metaG | ecosystem: Environmental > Aquatic > Non-marine Saline and Alkaline > Hypersaline >... | reverse complement strand
GCCTGCTTGAAGCGGGTGAAGAAGCCGATGTTGCGGGCGGAGCGGCCTGGCACCTCCTCGTCGAGGCACTTGCCCTCGATGCCCATGAGGCGGGTGAAGCAGCGCTCCCAGCGTTCGTAGGTCATCCGGCGGTTGGAGGCCATGCCCTCGGCGGCGCGGAAGAAGAAGGCGCGGGGATACGCCGGCTGGAGCACGCGGAGCCTGGAGAGCTCGCGCTCGGCGCCGGCCCCCATCGCCACGCCGCAGCAGCCGGCCACCACCAGGAAAGCGTGCGCTCGCTTCATGCCTCGCCCCTATTCGTAGATGCCGAGCTCCGTGATCTCGTGCACCAGCCACCTCCCGTGGCCGCGTCGGGCCTTGAGCGGGCGGATGCGCAGACGGTCGGTCGTGACCTTCGCGCCCTTCCAGCTCAGCTTGTAGAGGAACTGGTCGGTCCACGTGTGGAGGGTCTTCCACTGCCCGCCGACCCACCCCTCGAGCGCGGCGTCGCGGATGGTCGGCGTGTGCAGCACGACCCGCGAGAAGGTCACCGGCTTCTCGAACACGATGAGGCACTGCGTGCGGTCGGTGTAGACGGGGAACCAGCCCGCGGCGTCGCGCACGCCGTCGGCCAGGTGGCTGTCGGATGCGAAGCGGCGGCCGAACCCGCCGATGGCCCAGCGCACCTTGCCAGAGGCCAGGATGTTGCCCTCCGCCTTGGGCCGCGCGAGCCCGGCTGCGATGTCGCGCTCGATCTCCGCCAGGGTGGCGAAGTGGGGCACGACCTCGAGCGTGGTGTAGACGTGGGCACCGAGCCCCTCGAACTGGTCGGTGAAGCGGCCATTCGCCACCGGCACCACGCGGTTCTCGCGCAGGACAAGCAGCCGCGCGGCCTTGTGCTCGGCGAGCGCGGGCACGGTGAAGGTGGCCTTGTTGGGGCCGTAGCTCTGGTTGGCCGCGACGACGAAGGTATGGCCGTGGGCCGCCTTAGGCCGCTTGTAGTGCTTGGCGATGACGTCGACGGCGGGGTTGTCGCAGGTCGCCTCGGCGGCGGTATCGCGCGCCATCCACGCCGGCGCGAGGAAGGCGAGCTCCTCGAACACCGCGCCCACGCCGATGCGACTCTCCCAGTGGTTCCAGTAGCCGTTGAAGATGAACGGCACGATGCCCTTGGCCCCGCAGGCCACGGAGGTGTGGATGAACCAGCGGGACTCGCGGAACGTGGGGTGCGTGCCGCGCAGGCCGCCGTAGCTGAAGGTCTGCGGCATCGACCACACGGCCTTGCTGCCGTCGTTGGCCTCCACCGCTGCCGTGATGCGGTTGTGGATGCTGAGCAGGGGGCTGCCGAACTTGCGGGAGCCGTCGTCGAGCCGCTGGGGATTCATGTACGGGTGCGGGCACATGACGTCGCAGGCGCCAATGTAGGCCGCGGGCGCGCGCGAGACGATCTTGCAGAAGCGGTAGGGGTCTTCCTCGGCCAGGAACGCGTGGAGGCTCTTGAGGAAGTGGGGCGAGAGGCCGCGGCACTCGGGCTCGTCGCTGATGTAGTAGCCGAGCACGTGCCGCAGCGGCCGCGTGCGGGCCACGACGGCGCGGAGCCTGGCCTTGAGCTCGTTGTCGATGGGCTGGTCGAGCTTGGCCTTGGCCTCGTCGATGATGCGACCGACGCCGACGAGGGTGTAGAGGCCGAGGTCGGTCCGCTCGCGCTGGGTGCCGCCCATGAGGAAGTTGGTCGAGTGCGGGAGCTGGGCCTGCGGGAGCGAGGCGTGGCTGACGATGTAGCCCATGCTGCCGTACCAGCCGCGGACGGAGATGGGGTGGCCGTTGATAAGCAGGTTGCCCTGGTCGTCGATGCGAGCCTCGACGGCGGGCGCCGGCGCGAGCTTGCGCAGGGCGGTCTCAGCCTCGGCCACGATCGCGTGCTTGCCCTTGGCGAGGGGCCGGAGCACCTCGGCCCGCACCGTGTAGCGGCCCACGGGCAGGTCGGCGACGGGTAGCTCGAAGGGGATGCGGCTCGCCCCGATGGCCGCCTCCGTCTCGACGGGCTCCCGCACCGCGGAGGTGAGGCTAACCTTGAGGGCGCAGCCCTTCACCCGCTCGACGGGCATGCCGAGGGTCACATGGCCCTTGATGGCGTCGACGTGCTGGGTGGCGTAGATGGCGTTGCGGTAGTTGGGCTGGGTGATGCGAACGGTCAGCGGGGTGTAGGTGAGCCATTCGTCGAAGCGAATGGCGAGGGCGGTGTAGCCCGGGGCGCTCATCGCGCGGAAGAGGACGGGCCACTTGCCCTGCTCGACGAGGGTCGCGCCGCCGAGCGGGATGCGCGCGCTGCTCTTCGGCGCGAGCTTGAGCGGCACGGCTGCTCCCTTGGCTTTTGGGGCGAGCAGATCCATCTCGAGGGTGCCCTCGAAGGGCGCGTCGCCGCGGTTCTCGACCATGAGCGAGGCGGTGACGTTGTAGCCCGTGGCGGCCTTCTCCAGATAGAAGGTGGGGGCTTCGGCATAGAGGTTGTAGCGGCTCTTGTCCACGCGGATGGGGCCGAGGGTGCCGTAGTGGACCACGTCGTGGTACTTCGCGGCGGGGCTGAACATGGAGAAGTAGCTGGGCTTGGGCTTGCGGGTGCGAGCGATGGAGAAGGCCCAGGTGTCGGCCCACGTGTGCGAGGGGCGGTTGTGGAAGAGGGCGAAGGGCACGGCCACCTCGACCGACCAGAAGTCGGCGCCCCGGTGAACGACGGCCTGCCAGTCGCTCGACCAGCCGCCCTTGCCGGTGTTGCCGCGCTCGATGAGGTAGAGGTCGACCTTCGTGCCCTCGCTGTTGATGGCGAGCTGGTAGTACTCCATGCGGTCGCCGACGGGGTCGAGGAAGAGCTCGACGTCGTCGTCGCTCCACATGGCGGCGTCGTGCTTGCGGGCGGCGCGGACCACGAGGTCGGCCATCTTCGGCTCGCCGCAGCGGATTCCGAAGTAGAGGGCCTGGTCGTCGTAGAGCACGCGGAAGCGGGTCTGCGCCGCCTCGGGGATGGGCGTGCGGTTGGCTTGGCCGAGCGGCATCTCGAAGCCGGTGTGGACGGGGGCGGCCTGCCACGCCGCGTCGTCGAGCTTGCCGTCGACGGTCAGCTTGCCCTTGAGCCTGGCCGCGGTCGCGTGCTTCTTCGGGGCGACGGGCTCGGCGGCGCCCGCCAGCGATGCGGCCAGTGCAAGCAGGGGAAGCCAGCCGATGCAGCGGACCACGCGGTGGGTGGGCACGGTCATTGAGCTCTGCCTTTCGTCGTTGCTCTGCGGGCGGGAAGATGGGACCTATAGGACGTATAGGACCTATGCATCGCATGGCACGTCCCTGCCGTTCACCGTGGCCGTGCCCTTGCGCGGGAGGCGTATGTCGAGCTGAAGCTCGGCGGGAGCCGTGGCGCGGAGGACGAAGGGCTGGCCTGTGGGGCTCTCCCACTGCACCTCGACATCGCCGAGGGGCGTGGGCACGCGGCCGCGGCACCAGGCCAGGGTGCCGGGATGGGGCTCGACGACGCAAGGCGCGAAGCCCGGGCCGCCGGGCCGCACGCCGAGCACCCAGGTACTCAGGAAGAACGTGGGCGCGGCCGACCACCCGTGGCAGTGGCTGCGTGTGAGTCGCCCGCCGCGGCCGCTCCACATCTCCCAGAAGGTGGTGGCGCCCATGTCGACCATAAAGCCCCAGTCGTCGCGGATGGTGTCGATGAACTCCTGGTCGCGCCCCTCCTGCTGGTAGGCCTCGAGCAGGAAGAACTCGAAGAACGGGCTGCCGGCCCGCACGAAGCCCTCCGGCGGGTGGTGGAGGATCTCGCGGCAGCGGTCGGCGCGCTTGCCCGTGGCCACGCCCGACATGCACGCGGCCGTTTGGGTCTGCTGGCTGAACACGTCGCTGTGCTTGCCATCGCGGAGGCAGTCGGTGTAGGCGCCCCGGTCGTCGCTCCACAGATAGGCGTTGACGGCGTTCCCAAGCCCGTCGGCCATCGCGCGCCAGCGTGCGGCGAGGTCGGCCTCATCGAGCCATTCGGCCAGCTCGGCGGCGTCGCGGAGGGCGTGGACGGCCATGCAGTTCTGGTGGGTGACCACCCCGCGCGAAGGCGTGTCCATCGCGGCCCAGTCGAACATGTTCCAGGCGCGGATGTCGAAGAGCCCCTGGCCGTTGACGTGCTGCTCGATGCCCTGGACGTTGCAGCGGACGAACTCCAGGAGCCGCGTGGCGCCCTCGCGGTCACCGGTGTAGAGCAGGTACTCGCGGCAGGAGCGCATCCACAGGAAGCTCCAGGCCGGCAGGATGTTCTGCCAGGCGCTGGGCACGTGGGATTCGGTGATGGGCGAGCGCTCGAGGCTCTCGCCCGTCTGCTCGAGGCAGCGGAACCACAGGCGCGGGTCGCCGTTGACCACCCAGTCGACGAGCGCCTCGTTGCGGGCGTCGCCCACCCAGTGGGTCTGCTCGTAGGTGGGGCAATCGGTGTAGGTGTCCTCGGAGCAGCAGCGCAGCGAGTGGGCGCCGACGGCCCAGATGCGGTCGAGCTGCGCCTCGGAGCAGGCGAAGCTGCCGCGGCGGCTCTGCGGGTAGGTGGCCATCTCGGCCTCGACGCGCCGCAGCCGCACCGGCCCGCTGAGGCTTCGCAGGATGAGGTAGCTGTAGCGGAAGCCTCGGCGCTGGAGGGTGCGGTAGCTCTGCACGCCATCGCGGCAGATGTAACGGAAGCTGTTGTTCATCCCCTCGGCCAGGTTGATGCGGCCGTCGGGCTGGATGAACTCGAAGTTGTGGACATCGAGGATCGTGCCCTCCGCCGCCATGATCTCGAAGCGATGGTGGCCGACGAGCTCCGTGCCGAAGTCGAGCAGCAGCCGCGCGTCGCTGCCGTCCTCAGGCGGGTGGATGGTGGTCCATTCGCTGCCGGAGACGAGGCCATCGGTGCCCTCCACCTGCACGCTACCCTCGATCGCGCGGTCGGTGCAGGCCTGGACGAAGACGTCGTGCTCGGGAATGTGCTCGGGCTTGACGGGCTGCACGTAGTAGTGGGCGAGCTCGGCGGCGACGTCGGCCTCCTGCCAGAAGGCGTCGCCCGCCTCGACGGTCGCGTCGGGGTCGCGCGCCTCCGCGAGGAGGAGCGAGGTGTCCATATGGTTGTCGGCGGCGCGGCGCTCGGCATCGCCCAGGCCGAAGGGGCCGACGACGGCCCAGATGGCGAACGGCTCCTCGCCCGCGGCGGAGAAGACGAGCCCGGGCGGGCCGTCGATGGCGAAGACGAACTCGTGAAGGTGGCGGACGCCGCGGATGTCGGCCACCAGGCTGTTCCAGCCCTCGTGCAGCCGCGCCTGGCCTCCCTCGACAAGCTGGCCGTTCACCTTCATCGGCCCCGTGGCCTTGTGGGGGGGGTGGAACGTGATGGCCGCGTCGCGGGGCGACCAGATCTGGGTGGCGAGGTAGGCGTGGCAGCACAGGGAGTCGGACGAGCAGTCGTCGGGCGCGAGGCAGGCCTTGGCGTGGACGGTGTGGATGTGTGGAAGCGAGCGCACCCGCTCGACGCTCACCAGGCGCTGAGGGAGGACGGGCTCGGCAGTGAGGAAAGGGATGCCGCGGGGCGCGTAGCCCTCGTGGTGGCCGTCGTAGACGGGCCGCAGCTCGACGGCGGCGGGCCAGTGCGCGTCCTCGTACTCGAGGGTTGTCCACTCGTCGGCCTTCGTGGCGTCGTATTGCTCCTCGAAGGCCTCCTGCACGCTGATGCGCGGGGTGTTAGAGACGAAGGCGGGGTCGGCGGAGGCCCGCCAGGTGCTGTTGGTGAACACCGTCGCCCCGTGCATCTCGATCTGGGCGAGCAGGCCAGGCGGGCCGGGGATGTACTGGAAGTTGCCCTCGCCGTAGTGATTGACCAGCACGGCGATGAGGTTGTCGCCCTTCTGGAGATAGGGCACGAGGTCGTAGGTGTCGTACGGCCAGTGGGTGGGCCAGCCGCGGACCGGCCCCTGGCCGACGCGGTGGCCGTTGATGGTGAGCAGGTAGCGCGAGTCGGCCGTGATGTGGAGCGTCGCCGGCCCGCCCTTGTAGGTGAAAAAGCGGCGGAAGCCGACGAATGCGTTTCGCCGGGGCGTCTTCTCCGGGGTCCAGATCCATTTCCCGCGCCAGAACATCGTCCCGTCCCCTCACTCCCACGGCTTGAGGATCACTTTGGCCGTCTCGTGCGAGGCGCACAGCTCGAAGGCCTGCTGGATCTCGCTCATCGCCAGCACGTGGCTGATGAGCAGGTCGATGACTGGCGAGCCCTGGATGACCTGCATCACCCTTGAATAGAGGTTGAGGTTGTAGTGCCACGAGCCGCGGATGGCGATGCCGGTGCGGACGAGGTCGGGGCTGATGCGGATCGCGAGGTCCTGGCCGCACTCGCCGACGTAGGCCACCTGGCCCTTGCGGCGGGTGGCGTCGAGGCACAGCCGCTCGGCCTCGACGGAGCCCGAGCAGTCGAGCGCGCAGTCGACGCCGCGGCCGTCGGTGAGCTCGTGGATCTTCGCCACGATGTCGGGGTCGGCGGGGTCGAAGGCCTGCTCGGCGCCCATCTGCTTCGCACGGTCGGTCCGCCAAGGCACGGGGTCGACCACGAACACGCGGGCGCCGCGGAAGCGCGCGTTGACCACCCCGCCGAGCCCCACGGGGCCGATGCCCGTGATGAGCACGGCGTCGAAGGCCCCCACCCCCATCGCCTCGAAGGCTCCGAACGACGGCCCAAGGCCACAGAGCGCCAGGCCCGCCTTCTCGTAGGACACCCCGTCGGGGATCGGCGAGAGCAGCCACGAGGGCTTGAGCACGTACTGCGCGTAGGTCGCCCTGCCCTCGGGGCCGCCGGTGAACGCCACGAAGTCGATGTTGTGCTGGCAGTGGATGTAGTCGCCGGCGATGCAGAGCCGGCACTTGCCGCAGGGATACTGCGGCTGCACGACCACGCGGTCGCCTGGCTCGACCTTGCACGGCTGGGCCACCTCGACGACCTCGCCAGCGGCCTCGTGGCCGAGGAACTGGTTGGGTCTGCCGGCGACGAAGGCCTTGTACTCGGTGCACATGGGCGTGGCATGCACCTTCACGAGCGCCCAGTCCTCCTTCGGCGTGGGGGTGGGTGCCTCGACCAGCCGTGCCTGCCGTTCGCCGGTGATAGCAGCTCTCTTCACCGTGGGTCTCCTGTTCGCAACAGTGCCTGGCGCAGCGGGTGCCTACGCCTTCCTGGGCTTCTTTCTGGCCTTCCTCCTGGGCTTGGGCGCGCGGCCGTAGCCCTTGGCGTACTCGGCTCGGCAGCGCTGCTCGGTTTCGTCCGGGTGCTCCCCGAGCTCCTTGACGAGCGCGGCGTGCATCTGCTCGATGCGGGGTTTGTGCTCCGGCCGCGCGGCAAGGTTGGCGAACTCACCTGGGTCGGCCTCGAGGTCGTACAGCTCGCGCTCGGCGGGATGGTCATTGCCGGGCGATGTGTGGTAGACGTACTTGAAGCTGCCGGTCCGGAGCATGGCGAAGCCCGAGGCGATGTTGTGGGCGTAGTATTCGCTGACGGCGACGTCGCGCCAGGGGGCCTTCGGGTCGTCGAGCACGGGGCACAGCGACGCGCCGTTCCAGTCGTCGGGCAGCGAGGCGCCGCCGAGGTCGGCAAGGGTCTGCACGATGTCCACGGTCGAGCAGGCGCCCTGGCGGCGCTGGCCGCCGGTCCAGCGCTCGGGGTAGCGGACGATGAGCGGGATGCGAGCGGCGTGCTCGTACATGCAGTTCTTCCACCACAGGTGGTGCTCGCCCATGTTCTCGCCGTGGTCGGTGCAGTAGATGACGACGGTATGGTCGGCCACGGAGCTGGCGGCGAGGGCTCGCATGACCATGCCGATCTGCTTGTCGAGCCAGGTGGTGAGGCCGTAGTAGAGCTCGCGGCCCTTGCGGACAACGGCGGGGTCGGTCTCGACGACGCCGAAGCCGCGCCGCAGGTGGTGGTAGTTGAGCGGCTGGGACTCGACGTGCCCTGGCGGGAGGGCAGGCATGGGCACCTTGCCCTTGTAGGGCTCCCAGTACTTCTCGGCCACGATGAGCGGGAAGTGTGGCGCGAGGTAGCCGGCAAACAGGAAGAAGGGCTTCTCGGTCCGCTTGCGCTTCGCGAGGAACTCGACGGTGCCCTTGGTAACGGCGCGGTCGTGGTTGAGGATGCCAGACTGGGAGCTGGCGTAGAACTGCTTGAAGCGGGCGTCGCGCGAGCGGGTGTTGATGCGCTCGTCGTCGGACCGCCGCCGGCCGCCGCGGCCGGTCTTGTAGCTGCGGTTCATGTTCCCGCCGATCTCGGTGAAGCCGTAGCGGCGCGTGGCGTCGTAGTGCTGCTTGCCGCACAGCAACGCTTCGTAGCCGGCGGCGGTCATGGCTCGTGCGATGGACGGGTAGTCTGGGCTGGGCAGCCAGCAGGCGTTGCTCCAGGCGCTGGAGCGATGGATATACTTGCCTGCGGTGAAGGCCATGCGGGCTGGCACGCACAGCGGCGAGTTGGTGTAGGCGCAGTCGAACGCCACGCCCTCGGCCGCCAGGCGGTCGAGATGGGGCGTCTGGACCAGCCGGTTGCCGTAGCAGCCGTTGACGAAGACGTTGTGCTCGTCGGACATGATGAGGATGACGTTCGGCGGCCGCTCGCCTCGTGCCTTCGGTGCGGCTGCACCCCGGCGGGCCGCCACGGCGGCGGCGGCACCCGCGAGCGACGCACCCAGGAACCGGCGTCGCGGCATCCCGTTGCTCGGCGGCATGTGCATCCTCCTCAGTGATCAGTGCTTCAGGACAGGCGCTTTCGGCGGCTCGACGGCGAGGCGGAAGAGCTGGAAGAAGAGCTCGTCGGCGTCGAGCACCTCGGTCATGCTCTTCCACACGTAGAGGCCCCGCCCGTTGCGCGGCGCCGTCGTCCTGTGGTGGATGTAGGCGATCCCATCGCCGTAGTGCTTGCCGTCCGTGTCCCGCAGACGGGCAAGCGCCACGTAGATGTCGCCTTCCTGAAGCCCCGCGGTCGACGCGGGCCGCCACCGCAGGTCGCCCTCGGCCGGGAACGGGACCGAGGCAGGCAGGCCCGCCAGCCGCTCACTGTCGATCTGGAAGCGCAGCGTGACGCCCGCGGGCGGCTTCTCCCACCCCTTGCTCGCCGCGTTGGCGGGCACGTCCCGTCGTCCCAGGGCTCCGCTCCCGCAGACAGGGAGGCCAAACCTGCCGGCCGAGACCACCGGCGTGCCGTCCTGGTTGTAGTAGAAGGGGAACGGCTGCGTGGTCATGGCGACGAGCAGGCCGCCCTCACCCAGGTAGCGGACGATGGCCCGATCGACGTCGCCGTCGTCCTTGACGGTCTGCGTGTAGTGCTCGCCGGCGGCGTTGACGACGACGGGGAGGGCCTTCGCGTTGAAGACGGCAGGGTCGAGCAGGTCGCTCCAGGCGAGCTCCTTGAGGGCCACGCCGGCATCGGCGAGCCAGAAGACCACCTTGCCGCCGAAGTCGGGCAGCAGGCCGATGGTCTTGCCCCGATAGAGCTCGCGCAGCCTGGCTGCGTGCTCGGCCGAGACGCCAGGCGGGGCCTCGGGCACGGCCACCCGGCTGTGGGGGGTGGCCTTGAACTTCGCGGCGTGCTCGGCGGTGAGCTTGACGTAGCGGTCGCCGTCCTCGCGGCTCGGCTCGATCTCGGACCCCTCGTGCCATTCGTTCCACGAGGTGATCACCACCCAGTCGGGGTCGGCGGCGATGGCCTCCTGCCAGAGGGCGCGATAGGTCTGGCCGCCGTGGCGCGGGGCGTTGATGCCGGGGGTGCGGATCTTCCGGTCGTCGTAGCCGGGGATGATGGTGATGCAGGCGATGCGGGCGTTGCCCTTCGCCAGCTTCACGGCCGCGGGGAAGGAGCGGCGGGCGTAGTCGCGGATGAACTCAAGGGGCTTCTCGCGCAGGGCGCCGCAGATGTTGTAGACGTGGATGCCGTCGAACACCCGCGCGTTGCCCTCGCGGTAGCCGTCGGCGATGAGCACGAAGTCCTTGCCGGTGCGCTCGCGTGCGAGGGTAATGATCTCTGGCCACTCGGCCATCGTCACCTGGTTCATGATGCGGCCGTAGATGAAGACGACGGGCTTGCCGTCGAGCTTCAGGAAGGCGGGGTGGGCGCCGTAGCGGTCGAGGATGTAGACCAAGTCGTCGACGGCGCGAGCGATCTTCGCCCTCCCCTTGCCTGGGACGGTCTCCCAGTAGACGGTGACCTCGAAGCCCTTGAGCTTCGCACGCTCGAGCAGGGTGACGAAGGCGCGGTCGTGGTAGTCGCGCTGGCTCCACCAGGTGGCGACGAAGACGTCGACGCCGTGGGCCTTGGCCTCGTCGATGTGCGAGTCGATCAGCGCGGGGTCCTGGGAGTCGTAGGCGCCCCTGGCGGGGTAATGGGTCGAGGCCTGGATGTCGTGCTTGTCGGCGGCGACCTTGCCCCAGTGGATGCCCTTGCCGTCGGGACCGGGCGGCCCGTACCAGGTGTAGTAGAAGGCGAGCACCTTGCGCGGCACGCGGGCGTAGCGGCGCGTGCGACGCGACGTGAGGAACTCAAGCAGGCTCACGTTCTTCCTCCTCCCGGCGGCTGCCTTCCGCGCGTCCGCCACAGTCCATGCCAGGGCCGCGGGCGCTGGGCCGACGGCCTCGACTCGCACGCTGCGGAAGAGCACCTGGGTGCTGCCCTTGGACTCCCCGTACTTCCTGGCGGCGAGCACGATGCCCCCGGCGGGCACTGGCGGGGCGTCGTTCCAGCTCTCGTCGGTCGCGTCGAGGATGGTCTTGCCGTCGAGCGCGACGGTGATCCTGGCTCCGACGACAGTGACCTTCACGTCGTGCCAGGCGTTGTCCTGGATCGTGGCCTCGCAGCTCGCCAGCGGGTTGTCGTCGCCCGTGCGGCTGCCCTTCGCGGCCTTGTGGAGATGTGTGCCGCGGTCGTAGAAGCCCACGGTGTAGGCGTTGCGCGGGTCGAGGTAGCGGACGCCGAGCCAGGCGCCGTCGCGCCAGTCGCTGCCGCGGGAGACGACCTTGAGCCTGACCGACAGGGTGTAGTCGCGCCACGCCTTCCTGCCGGAGCGGGCGCCGGCGGCGGTGAAGAAGGCCTCGCAGTCGGTGCCGAGCAGGCCATCGGCGGTCACCTTCCACTCGCCGGTGTCGGCAAGCCACATGGGGGAGGCGTCGGAGCCGCGGCGGTAGGCCGCGAAGTCGTCATCGAGCAGCACGGTCGCGGCCGAGGCACCGACGGACAGCAGCAGGGCAACTGGCAGAGCGCGGAACAGGCGTCGCGAGGCGGCCATGGCATCTCCTCGAGATGTCGAGTCCCCTCCCTTCTTGATAGCGGAAACGGGGCTCGCGCGCAAGCGCGTGGCAGCGCCGAGCCACAGCCGATGGCGGGGGGTCATACGCGCTGCTCGAGCAGGCGTCGGCTCTCGGGATCGAGGGCGTCGAGGCTGGGCACGTCGTAGCGGTTGCCCTCGACGTCGATCAGGCTCAGGCGCTCGGGCGCGACCTCCTTGACCTGCTCCCGCAGGTGCCGCGTGAGGAACTTCGTCTCGCCCCTGTCGGTCTCGACGGTCCATTCGAGGAGGTCGAACCTGGCGCGACAGGCGAGGATTCGCTGGATCCGGGGCACGAGGTAGCGGCGGTCGAGCTCGTCCCGCGCGGCACCGCGGTCGTCCTTCGACAGCTTCGCCAGGTCGCGCAGGATCCCCACCTCGTTCCCCTCCGCATCGAGCACGGCGAGCCAGCGGTCGGGCTCGGTGAGGGGGAACAGGCGCACGAGGGTGACCTCGCGCCACTCGCGCTCGCCGCCCTGCCGTATCTGGAGGCGTTCGCCCTCGCGGCGGAGCTCGAGGGCAGCGGGCTCCAGGAGGATGTACTCGGTCGAAGGCCTGGTCGGCGGCGGCAGGCTTGGCGCGCTCTGGCGGGGCACGTCGCTGCGTTGGTGATGATGATGGTGGAAGTGTGGCATGGGCTCGCCGCCTCCTCAGCGCTCGACGGCGCGAACGCTTGAGATCTCCTGATAGGTCTTGACCAGTCGGTGGAACTCGCCTTCGGCCTTCATCAGCTCGTCGTGGGTGCCCTGCTCGACGATCTCGCCGTTCTTGAGCACCACCAGGCGGTCGGCGTTCCTCAGCGTCGCCAGGCGATGGGCGACGGCGAAGGTGGTGCGGCCCTCGACGAGCCGCTCGATGGCCTCCTGGATCTGCTTCTCCGTCTCGACGTCGAGCTGCGAGGTGGCCTCGTCGAGGATGAGGATGCGGGGGTTGTGCAGCACGGCTCGCGCGATGGCGAGCCGCTGGCGCTCGCCGGCCGACAGCCCGCCGCCCTTTTCGCCCAGGATGGTCTCGTAGCCGTCGGGCTTGCGGAGGATGAAGTCGTGGGCGTTCCCCGCCTTGGCCGCGCGGATGATCTCCTCGCGGGTCGCGCCAGGCTTGGCATAGGCGATGTTCTCGGCGATGCTGCCGCCGAACAGGAACGTGTCCTGCGGCACCACCCCGAGCTGGCTGCGGAGGTCCTCGAGGCGGATCCGGCGGATAGGCACGCCGTCGATCAGGATCTCCCCCTCGTCGACCTCGTAGAAGCGGCACAAGAGGTTCATCGTCGTCGTCTTGCCGGCGCCGCTATGGCCCACCAGCCCGATCATCTCGCCCGGCTCCACCGCGAAGTCCACCTGCTTGAGCACGGGCCGATGCGGGTCGTAGCCGAAGGTCACGCGCTGGAACTCCACCCGGCCCTCGATGGCGGGCATGGGCACCGCGTCGGCGGCCTTGGCCACCTCGGGCGGGCTGTCGAGCACCTCGAACACCCGCTCGGCGGCCGTCAGCGACCGCGAGCAGAAGCTCAGCAGCCGCGACATCCAGCGCATCGGGTCGTAGAACATCCGCGCGTAGGCGATGAAGACCATCAGGTCGCCGACCGTCATGACCTCGGCCAACACCCGACGCGCGCCGAGGTACCACACGAGCAGCACGCCGAACGAGATGAACAGGTGGACGCCCGAGAAGAAGACGGCGGCCGTGCGCTCGACGGAGATGCCCGTCGCCTTGAGGTTGTCGCTGCGGTAGTTGAACCGCCCGATCTCGCGATCCTCCTGCGCGAACACCTTCACCACCCGGAGCCCGTTGAGGGTCTCGCTCAGCACCGAGTTGAGCAGGCCCCAGCGATGGAACATGCGGTGGAACTGGTAGCGGATCCGCCGCCAGAACAGCCGCGACGCCACGGTCACCAGCGGCGCCGGCACCAGGAGGAACAGCGCCAGCCGCCAGTTCATCGTGAACACCACGACGCTGATCCCCACCAGCAGCAGCAGTTGCCGCACCAGGTCCTGCGAGGCCCAGACCAGGAAGGTCTGGAGCGAGCCCGTGTCCTGGTTCACCCGCGAGATCACGGTGCCCAGCTCGCGCTTGTCGTAGAAGCGCAGCGAGAGCAACTGGAGGTGGCGGTAGAGCTGGCAGCGGATGTCGTGGGTGATGTGGTTGCCCACGTAGGACGACAGCCAGGTCTGCGCCACGGCCAGCACGTTGCGGATGACCTCGGCGGACAGGCCCGCCAGGACGATGATCACGAGCAGGCGGTAGCGCTCGGGCAGCGAGAGAAATGGGCCGGAGGGCACGAGCACGTAGTCGAGCGTGGGCTTCTGGAGGTAAGGCAGGAGCAGCCCGAGCCCCGTGCCGACGATGGTCATGAGCGCCAGCAGCACGGCGCGGGGCCAGTAGGGCAGCAGGTAGCGGAGCAGCCGCATCAGCGCGCGCCGCTTGGGCGTGCAGAAGGCGCACACCTGGGTGCCCTTCTCCAGCGGCAGGCCGCACCTCGGGCACAGGCGCCCCTCTTCCTCCGGCGGCTCCGCCTCCTCGCCCTTGAGCCAACTCTCCATCAGCTTGGCAGCCGTGGCGAACCGCGGGGCACGCGACGCCGTGTAGCGCACCAGCTCCACCAGCGTGCCGTCGTGGCTCACCTCGAGCGCGCCGCCGCCAACGAACGTGTGCGCTTTCGGCTCCGCGACAGCCGACAGCGGCAGCTCGAGGCGCACGCCCGCCTGCCCGTCCTGCTGCGAGACGACGAGCACACGCGAGGGGGTCACCACGAGCCATTGCGCGCCAAAGGTGCCGTCGGGCAGCAGGTCGGCCTCGACGCACAGCCGCACCGGCTCGCCGATCTTCACCCCGTCGGGCAGCGACGTGTCGGGCATCCCACGCTCTCCCACAGATGGCCCGGGAGCCGGCCCCGCGGCGGACGGGCTCCTCGGGCCTGGCGCCCAGTATAGCGCAAAGCGGGAGGCGGGTCGATCAGCTATGGGCGGCGGGACGGTCGGCGGGGGCTGCCTCGGCGAGCCGCGAGGCGATGTCGCGCAGGGTGGTGCCCTCGAGGCGCTCCCTGCTCGACCGGACGCTGGCCTCGAGCATCTCGGACACAATGGACGCCTCGACCCCGTCGTCGCTCAGCTCGAGCCCCTGGCCGTGGGCGCGGAGCGCGGCCACCACGTCGGCAGGGGTGATGCGCTCCAGGG
>Ga0180432_10006975_pt1 | contig 14504 bp, 15 predicted proteins | sample SS_ome_10_FD_132414 | JGI IMG/M metagenome (GOLD analysis project Ga0180432, IMG submission 132414) | Hypersaline lake sediment archaeal communities from the Salton Sea, California, USA - SS_1_MS_2 metaG | ecosystem: Environmental > Aquatic > Non-marine Saline and Alkaline > Hypersaline >... | reverse complement strand
TAATGTTGCTATTGGAGATGATGCATTAATGGCTGGGAAAACTGGCAATTATAATGTTGCTATTGGTGCACAATCGATGGCCTCAGCAGGTAAAACGGGAAGCTATAATGTAGCCATTGGATACCAGACTTTACTAAATACCAAAACAAATGATTCAACTGCTATTGGATACCAGGCTTTGAGGGCAAACACAACTGGAATACAAAATACTGCCATGGGTTATCAAGCTTTACTAGCTAACCAAAATGGAAGTTCTAATATAGCAATTGGATATGAATCATTAGTATCCAACGACGTAGGTAATTCTAATGTTGGAATTGGATATCAATCACTATATTCATCAAAGGGGGACCAAAATGTAGCAATTGGTTATCAGGCTTTACTAAATCAAGGATATATCAGTAACAATACTGCAATCGGTTTTCAGGCTTTACGAGATTCTGAGTCACAAGAGAATGTAGCAGTTGGTGCATCTGCTTTGAACAAAAATAGATCGTCTGCTAATGTAGCAATTGGTTTTCAAGCGGGTTATGAAAATGTATTTGATTCACATACTGTAGCAATTGGTTATAAAGCTTTTTCTAATGTTCTAACTCCTCCATCCGGATTTAATAACACATGTATTGGTTCACAAAGTGGTATGAATATAAATGGAAATAATAATATATGCATTGGATATGACAGCATTGTTCCTAGTTCAGGAAATAATCAAGCTGTTATTGGAAATTCGGATATTGACTTTTTTATGCCCGGACAAGATGGAGCTTATTTAGGAAATGGAACCAAAAATTGGACATATCGAGGTAAATATGAATCAGTTGCAAATACTGGTTCGGACATAACTATTTCTGACCGCACTGGTGTATTTGTATTAACTGCAGGGGGAGGAGCAAGTAGTATTACTTTATATGGACCAGGTAGTTCTGCTCAGGGACAAGTCCTTATTGTTAAAAATAATAGTGGATTTGCTACCACTAACACTGAATTAGAAGTAGCCGACGGAGGAACACAAACTTTTATTTACGACGGTTCGAATTGGATATAATCACATGGAAAATGCGTTAAAATATTACAAATTAAATGTTTTACATTCATAGTTGTAATATTTATTGATATTTTCATTAATAAACAAAACCAACTCAATTAATAATTCGCTCGGTTAGCTCAGTTGGTTAGCTCAGTTGGTTAGAGCATTGGTCTTATGAGCCAAAGGTCAGCGGTTCGAACCCGCTATTGAGCATTGTTTTTTATTTCTTTGTCTTTTTATATTTTGCAGTTCGCTTCTTCTTACACTGAAATTTTCCACGTGTTAGCCCACGCCGACTAAAAATAGCTTTGGTACATATACCAATAGAACGGCCCTCATTTTGCAGTCCCAGTTTCTTAATACATCGACAGAATTTGTCTCCCAGAACCTGTTCCGCCTTTTGGCGACGAGTAGATGTCTTTTTTGGAACCTTGGTTTTGTAAGATTGAAGTATTTTTTTCGCTGTTGGCATTTATATATTCTTATTTTTTAGTTTTTTGGGTTTAGTTATTAGTTTTTGAGTTTTTTAGTTTTTTAATTTTTTGATTTTTATTGTTGTTTATTTTATTTCAAAAATGAAATAAAATTACTCTTGAAATAATATAAAAAGGAATAATAGAGGGAACCGAACACACAATAAAGAAAATATGAAATTCTGTGAAAAATGCGACAATATGCTCTATCTAAGAATTAGCGACGATAGCGACCAAAAAATGCTTCATTACTGCCGTCACTGCGGATTTACCAAAGATGCTGATGCCTTTTGTCTTGAATACAATGCTATTCAAAAGATTGACCCATTAAGTTTCATCAATCCCTTCACTCATCTTGACCCAACCTTGCCTCATACTCACAACATGTTTTGCCCCAATGCGGTATGTCCGTCCAACCAAACCGCACCTCCTAGTCCCGATATTGTTATATTTAAACCCAAAATCACATCGTTGGAAAATATATTTATCTGTTATGTATGTCAGCACAATTGGACAAATATTCCTGATGCTACAAAAGTAAAAAGATGATTTATTGGATATTAGATAATTGTTAGACAGATGGACAAACATTATGTCTGTTTAGGAATAAAAGTATATATTTGAGTTCTTATTTTATGGCCGTGAATAGTGCATTGATAATCCTTGCTTTTAATTTCGTAATGATTTTTTGTTAGTTGTTTGATAATGGATAACCAAGCCCTTTTTATTCGTTGCGGAGCGGTTATTGCCTTGAATGCATTTACCGGAAACCATTTTTTTATTTCAGGGGTTAGATTGATGATTTTTTCTTGCATTTCTGCATCATTGTCCCATTCATAAAGAGTATATGTGTTTAAAGAATTCTGGTCTGTATCTAAATTAAGAATGGCTATTAGTTTTTGTATCACATCATCTTGCTCTTTTTTATATATTTCGTTTTTTGCATACTTGGGCATTTATTAACACAATAATATTATCAATATCATTAATATTATTTATTATTTCTTATTTATTTTTATTTGGTTTATTGGTTGGTTTATTGTTGTTTCTGTTTAGTTGTGTTTGTTTGGTTGTGTTTGTTTGGTTGGGTTTTTCAAAAATCATCCGTGAATTCAAACGCATTTTCACTGTCCCGATTAGCCAATGCATACGAATCATTTCGCTTTTCAAAGAAATTCACCTTACCTTCCAAACTAATCTGTTCCATAAAATCAAATGGGTTCGTTACCTTAAATATCTTGTCATATCCAAACTGAACGCTTAATCTATCGGCCACAAATTGAATATACTGCGACATCAATGATGCATTCATTCCAATCAAGCGACACGGCAATGCTTCGCAAATGAATTCCGTTTCAATCGACACTGCTTCTTTCACAATTTCCACGAATTTCGCCTTTTTTATACGATGTTGCAATTTACTATACAACAAAATTGCAAATTCACAATGCAATGCCTCATCGCGCGATATCAGGTCATTGGAAAAAGTCAATCCTGGAAGTAATCCTCGCTTTTTCATCCAATAAATGCTGCAAAAGGCTCCTGAAAAAAATATGCCTTCTACACACGCAAATGCTACCAGTCTAACCGCAAAACTACTGCGGTTATCAGAAATCCATTTTTGACACCACGCGGCCTTGCGCTGAATGCAGGGATAATGAGCAATAGCGTTAAACAGCCGGTTCTTCTCTTCATCATCTTTAATATATGTGTCAATCAGTAGACTATATGTGTGGCTGTGGATATTTTCCATTGCAATTTGAAACCCGTAAAAGGCTCGTGCTTCCGAAATTTGAACGTCATTCATAAATCTCATCGCCAAGTTTTCTAAAACTATTCCATCACTGGATGCAAAAAAAGCCAAAATGGTCGAAATAAATGCACGTTCATCATCGCTCAATGTATTCCAGTCTGCACCGTCCTTGGATAAATCTATTTCCTCCGGCTTCCAAAAACAATCGACCTGGGTTTGATACATCTTCCAAATATCATCATATTGGATAGGAAACATTACAAAACGTTTATCGTCTGGCGTTAGTATTACTTCGGTTGAACGAGATGACATAGTATGAATGATGAGGATGTTTCGGTTAAACACTTGCCTTAATTATATATGGGGGGCATTTTTTATTTTACTTTTTTCTTTCCTTTTCCCTTTCTTTGGATTTAATAATCAGTGCAACAAAATATGAGATATATGTAAAAGGAAAATATCATATTAATTAAATAAACTATCCCTCATTTTTCAAAATGACGACTACATTATTTTGGACAATTGACCCAAAAATATTGATTACAGATGTTTCCAAAGGTAAAAATGCATTTATACCTCGCGATACCATGACATTTGAAGAAAAAGTAAATGCTATTTCGCGATTAGTGATTGTGCTGTCTGTAATTGGTTTTTGCATCACACGTAAATATTCCATCTGTGTTGTGGGTGCACTAACATTAGGAATTTTAATTGCTTTATACAACCACCATGTTAGAATTGGTGCTGAAGGATATACGGATTTCAATACAGATGATAATTCTAATTTTAATTCTAATGGCGGTAATGTTTTAGACGGCGATAAAAAAGTGGCTCCCAGCGAAGATATGACTACCCCTGCTAAATCTAACAATTATCAACTGGATAAAGCAGCCGCAAAAGTGGATGAATTAGTTCAAACCGCTGCTGTTGACGTATCCAGTGTTCCCAAACAAGATTTTCATGCCATTTCTAAATATAATCCTATGGGAAACGTGTTATTGACCGAAATTACAGATGCACCTAATCGTAAATCGGCACCTCCCTCTTTTAACCCAGAAATACAACAGGATATTAATGACGCAACCAAAAAACAAACGCAGTATTTATATCCCGGCATTAAAAATACCGATAAACAATTATACGGAGATTTAGGCAGTAATTTTAAATTTGATAATGAAATGATGAGAAACTTTTATTCCACCGCCAACACGCGCGTTTGCAATGACCAGGGTGCATTCGCTCAATTCCTTTACGGAGATATGCCTTCCGGTAAAAGTTCGGGTCCTGATGGAGCGTTTGCCCGTGTGCAAGATAATCCCAGATATAATTTATATTAATATTGATATGGATTATTTTGAGGCATTTATTTTCATATTTTTACGTTTTATTTATTGACTTCTAATCTACCTAATAAATAAAACATATACACAACTAACAAAATGGAACAGACAAATCGGGCAGATGATGTTGGCCCAACAATAGAACATAATAATTCTGAACCTGTGGCCGAACGTGTGGCCGAACCTGTGGCCGAACCTGTGGCCGAACCTGTGGCCGAACCTGTGGCCGAACCTGTGGCCGAACCTGTGGCCGAACCTGTGGCCGAACCTGTGGCCGAACCTGACCCCAACATGATTGCAAAATGTGTGAAAGAATATTTAAAGGTCAATTGTCCAACAGTTGTATTCATTTATACTTGTCCCAAAGTCGGTTCTACTAGTCTTGTTTCCACCTTTCGCATTTTTGCCGCTAAAAAAATAAATGTGTTTCATTATCACAATGAAAATCTCTTTCCGTTAGAATACAAATCAGCCGGAATAACCCTTAATCATCTAATTCATTATTGTGCCACAGCATTAAATAAAAAAGTCTATGTAATTGATGTATATAGAACTCCCATTGAGAAAAAAATTTCCACTTATTTTGACCGATTAAGTGAATACCATTTCAATGTTGCGCCTTCGGTTCTAAAAACCTATTCATTGGATAAAATTATTCACAGGTTTAATTCCTTGTTTCCACACATTGCTAACAAAGATTACTTATTTGACGGACAATATGGTGAAAAAGTGTGTAAAATGATCGGTTGCGGTTCAGAGCTGGAATTGCAGTTGCAGTCTCAATTACATATTAGCAAATATATGCAATTTGATTGCAGTATGGTGAAATATGTAAAATTGCGATTAATGGATTCCGACCATTGGGGCAGTATTTTATCCACGATTTTTGGTATCCATATGGAAATTGTTAAAGACTATAATCGCGACCAAATGGAACTAGGAGATTTATATAAAAAATTTAAAAAAGAATATAAAATTCCCGCTCAATTTCTAAACGATATTCGGGATTATGACACTCATTTTCGTTATTATTTATCCCAAGCCGAACAGACTGCATATCTATCCAAATGGAATGTGAATTTGAGGACAAGAGCGGATATGTTGCCAGTTGTTGTATCCCCTTATACATCCGACGAATATGCTTTCTATTGCCGTTTGTGTGAAGAAAATAAACACATTGATTTTGTTCAAAGTAATGAAGAACATTATATTGATGCAGGTTGCATATGCGATGCGTGCATGGCTACACGCAAACGCGTAGCAGCCAATATAATTGCTCATCCGCATCACCCCTTAACCACGAAAATTCACCATCAAAATGCCGTAAAAGAGGTTAAAAACCAAGTTGTTCGTCAACAAGTGGTGCGAAAACTACGACGTAGTGGCAATATTCGCAGAAAAGGTAAAAGTCGAAGTCGCAGTTCTCATATACGAATGACTTTGTATTAATGTTTGATGTTTATGTTTGATGTTTTCAAAAAATAATATAAAAATATGTTGATAACAATTATAGAAAGTTGATTAGTTTAAGAACATTTATTATTTAGCATCATGAATAATGCATGGAAAAAACATTCAAATAATTATACATTGTTTAATACAAATAAATTCACTAATTCTGGAACAGGGGGCATTCATGCAAGTAATAGCAATGGTATAAATAATAACAGCATAAATAACAACAACAATAACAACAATAACAATATGTGTTCCAATTGCGGGAAATACGGCCATTATTCGTATCAATGCAATTATCCAACAGTAAGTTATGGCATGATTGTATATCGCATTCATCCCATCACTAGCATTCGTCAATACCTCATGATTTGTCGAAAGGATAGTTTCGGGTATGTGGATTTCATCCGCGGAAAATATTCTTTGACTGACATAGACCATGTTCGGCACATTTTTCGCGAAATGTCTGCAGCCGAACACAATAAAATACGCAATGCCACCACATTTAACCAGTTGTGGTGCGATTTATGGAACATTAATTGTAGTAAAACATCTCATAAACACGAAGAACGCATTTCCAGGAAAAAATACGAAACCCTGCAATTTCAAAATCTAATGCCATCTGGTAAAAATGATGATATCATGATACCTACTTTGACTTCTATTTTGGACAATTCCACTTGTTTCCCTGAACCCGAGTGGGAGTTTCCAAAGGGACGAAAAGAATTCAATGAATCTGAAACTGAATGTGCCTTGCGTGAATTCGCAGAAGAAACAGGAATTCCATTAAATAGCGTTCAAGTGGTGGAAAATTTGGTAGGATTTGATGAAAATTACATTGGAACAAATTATATGGCTTATAAACATCGTTATTTTTTGGCGGAATATATCGGTCCTAATGAGAAACTGGTGGAAAAAAATAAATGCAAAAGTGAATATAAGGATGAGGGTAAAGGTGAATATAAGAGTGAGGATGAGGGTAAAAGGGGTGATACATTGAATGTTATATCCTCACCTTTTACGCATTTTCAAAAAAGTGAAGTCAGTAAATTAGAATGGAAAACACTTGCTGAATGTTTGGAATGTATTCGTCCCTATCATTTGGAAAAAAAGAAATTATTGCAAAACATTGATTTTATGTTGGACCACTATTGCATTGGACAATAAGACCAAATTATTTATATAACGTTCGCAATAAAACATTTCTTTTTTAAGCAAAACTAATTATTCTTTTGTTAAATCATGTATCGTTGCACATTCCACCAATAATCCATTCGCAAACACTCCATAATTGGTATGTATGTCATCACTTTCCAAAGAAAAATGATAAATATCCACCGTTTTATCATTCGTCGCAAGGTTGGTGCCATCCACCATCTTAGTTCGTTCATCCAAATACGCAGGCAATCGATAATTTCCATCTGTAACAAATATATCACCATAATCATTCATGATTGAATTACGTTGTAATTCTGTTAATTCAGGCACTAATATAGAATGTGCCCCGGTAATAATTAAATTTTCACATAATTCCGGAAAATTAATTGTTTCATAAACATATAATCTGTCTTTGATGCGATTGCTGTGCGAAGGAATAAGAATTTGGGACGATTTAATATGTGAAACGTGTCTGTATTCGCCATAATTATTAATAGTTTTAACCAAGTCGCCAACTTTCAAATCTTGAACTGGGACATGTTTTTCTTCTTTGGAAGAAGTACATAATGTTGTAATCAAGGTATTTTTTTTAAAACAACGAGGGACAAACCAATTGATATTGGCACCGGTAAATGAATAATCATAAATACTTTTTGCTAAAGGATACTCTGATAATTCTTCATAATTCTTAATAGTCGAATAAGTAACATCAGTAATAGTTGCTTGGGAAAATATACCGGCTGAAGTAGGACTTGCAACAATAGATGCATTTTTCCAAATGATGGTAGTTAAATTTACGGTTCCCTCAAAAGCATTGGAAATAGTAGTAGTTACAGAATTACCAAAGGTAATAGAACGTAAGGAACTTATATAAGAAAAACATTCGCTTCCCAGAGTAGTTACTGTGTCAGGAATAACAATGTCTACAAAACTTTCACAATTATGAAAACAATAATTAGGATAAACTGCCACTTGAAGTTGGGATGGAAATGATAAGGCAGTACAATTAGAAAAACAATAATCCCCTATACTTGTAACATTATTACCGCCATTAAGAGCGGTTATATTGGTGCCCAGGAAACACACGTACCCCAACGTCGTAACCGAATCAGGGATGGTAAAAATAGGATTAAAGAATACACACCACTGAAAAATACCACTAGAAAATGTAGTAATGGTCGTATCAGAGGGGATATTAATGCTAATGGGCACTGTATTATTATAAGCAAAAGCATTTTGACCTATATTTACACAATATTTCGAAATATTTATCTCCTGAATAGTTACTGTTTCTTCAAAGCCGCTATATCCAATGGTTGTAATGGAATCTGGAAGAGTTATATGTGTAATACTTTTATTGTATATAAACCCCTCATTCTCAACATTGGTTACGGTATAATAATTCCCCGATGCCAAAGGAATTTCAATTGAAGTTTCAATGGTAAGTATAGCTGGTGCAGAAGTCGTAGTTGTTGCTTTGACAGAAGCAGTGGTTACATCTATAATTGTGTAGGTTAGGCCGTTGTGGTCTCTTGACATTATATTTTAAATCTTTTATATTTATAATATATTTTTTCTACATTATTTATTTATAATATATTTTTCTACATTATCTATTTATACACTAAACAATCATCATTCTTAACCTAATTAATTACCGATTATATTTGATTAAGAATACACTGTTTGGGCTTCTAGTTTCGCCTTTTCTGTTGCTTTTTCCTGCTCCTCAATGTATTTATCGTGTTCTTGTTTAATCTGTTCTACACTTTTCACACATCCTCGCGTGGCCAAATTATATGCCACAATTGACGTTACCAAAATTCCTGCATAAATATACCAACATGCCTCTCCAACATTATCTTTAAGGCTTACTAAATGCAATAATTCTGCCTGCTTTTCTTTTAACTTGGTCGGGTCATTTTTCACGGATTTCTTTACCAAAGGAAGCAACATGTCGTTCCAAACGGTCATGAAATTTTCGGGGTTGATTTGATTAATTAATAACGACTTGTTTCCGCATATCTTCATGATTAACTCCGCCGATTGTTCCAATTTGTCTTGGTCGGTTTGAGATAAAGATGCATCTGCCTTTGTTAAATCTGTGTTTACTAACAAATCCGTCAATAATGCATTCGCACTTGAAGAAATAGTAAAATATCCTATAACATTGGAAAATGCCGACTTGAAACCTGGAAACACAACTAAAATGGCTACCAAGATACCAAAAATAAACAAATAAGGCACAAAAGTGTATCCTATCGCTGCTCCAATATTTTGCGCTGGACTGCCTCCGCATTTAGACAAAAGATAAAAGAAATTTAAAAATAATTGACTTCCTACCACAACCGCAAGATAAACCAGCAGTTTTGAATTAACTGCGGAATAATACTCACTAAACCCATTTGTTTTTAATAATTGTTCGACAGTAAGAGAGGGCTTTAAAAAAGCGAAATAAAGTGCTGTGCTAATAACAAATAAAATTAATGAAATAAAGGAATAATCCATCTTTGTTTATTATTTTTATTTAATTTATTTTATTTACACATTTGCATTTTGTGTTTTATGTTTTTGATAATTATTTAATATTTTTCAAAAAATCATCATACATTTTCTTGTGTGTTTCTATTTTTCTTTTTAATTCTGGGTCATTTTGTTTCTTATTATTATTTTTATTATTTGGGTTATTATTGTTTTTATTATTGTTTTTATTATTATTTAGTTTTTTATTGTTATTGTTATCATTTGGTTTTTTATTGTTGTTTATTTTATTTTTATTAGCAAAAGGAAACCCCATACTAAACCAAGGTTGATGACAACATACTGGATTTTTAACAAAAATATGTTCAACAGAAAAATGTTTATGAAGTTCTTTTTCTTTGGTACATACTTTGATTTTTTGTCGTGAAAAATATACATCTTCTGGTTCGGTAGTTCCGGTTTCGGTTGCTACATTGTGCATTGCTTTTACGCATCGCAAGGATATGCCACCATTACCGCAACCATTTCCAATGGAAGTTATCCAAGGTGCACCCACATAATCGTATTTATAATATTCTTCGGGGATGGACCGAAATAAATAACTATCCGTTTGGAAAATTAAAATGTGAGAACTAACAAATTGTTCGTAAAACCAGCGTTTTGTCAAAAGTTGCGAATATTGTTCGCGTGTTAGATTTTCTTCATTCAAATTATAGAGCACCACATTTTTCCATTTTTTTACAATTCCCTTCACAAAAGCCTCATTGTTAGTTCCATGAAAAATGGTTAATCCTATGTCCATTCGGTTTTGTTCTTCATCTTGTGGCTGTTGGCCGTATATTTTGGCAATGTTATACAATACTCCACGCAACTCCTCCATCATTCTTGGTTCAACAATACAGCAGGTCAATTTATTAGGCGTTTTTGCCCACTGAATATAATTGTCGTTGGGGGGTGGAGATATGTTGCGTAATCTTTTAAAAAAACGTTGTTTATATGTAGGTGTAGGTGTAAGTGTAGGTGTCTTATTCTTAGGCGAACCCATTTTATTTTAGTTTTTTATTTTTTATTTTAGTTGCGCTAACAAAAAGAATAATATTCATATAATACAAAAGTTGTTTGAATTATATTCATTTATTTTTAGATTTTGTTAGATTTGTTATATATCTGCGATGAACTCTGATGATGAAAATAAAAAACAAAATGATAAGGATACTTTATTAAAGATTAAAACATTAGAAGCAAAATATGAAACAATATTGCATAAATACGAGGAAGCCTATCAGACTTATTTGCAGTATTTAAATTCTGTTTCTGGGTCTGGTTCTGACGCAACATACGTTCAATTACCCGGAAGAGCATTTTGGGGCGAAAAAGGCATTCGTGAAGCCACTGCTACATCTGCTGATGACTGCGAAGACATGTGTGCTTCTACGGCTAACTGCACTGGGGCAACCTTTAATTCCAACAAAAACTATTGTTGGTTGCGTTCGGGAAATGCTGGCGGTGGTAATATAGTTGCCAGTACCAAGTCAGATGTTGCTATTTTACCAAAAATACGCCAATTATTATTGGAATGCAAACATTATAATCAAGAATTGGTTCGAATAAATAATCAATTGAGCGAGTTTTATGCTACATTACCGCCTCCCACGCAAGAAAATAATACGGCTCAAAAGCAGGAAATGTTGTTGCAATTTAATGCTCAATTAGAAGAAGAACAACATACAATTGAAATGGAGGAAAATATTCTGGATGATATTGAAGCCTCAAAAAATACGCAGGATTTAGTTGCAACACAAGGATACACCTTGTTGCGTTTTTGGCTATTTTTAGCGGTTTTTATGATTATTGTTGCCGTGAAAATATTTATGGGTGTTGCTTTAACCATTCTAATACCTGTGTCATTGCTTATTGTATTTTTCATGTCTTTGGTATTTTAAGTGTGCGTATTTGTTATATTAAATTTGTAAGACCCTCATTACAAATTTAATTTGTTAATTTGTTAATTTGTTAATTTGTAAAAGTTAAAGCTAAATCAATCATATATTTTCCGTTTTTTGCATTCCTCGTCCATTTGAAATGTCTTGCATTTTGTGTCTTTGGGAACAATTTTAATTATGCATTTGGCGTTTTTTCCATACAATGATTGGGTGCAACCCTTTTCCTTCTTATTTTTCCCCTTTTTCATGGTTTTATTCTTTTTATTTTTATCTTTGTTAGCATCGGTCGACATATTTTGTGTGCACCGGGCTCTAAAATGCTCGTAGCGTTCCCTAACATCGCAATAAGTTAATCCGGACTTTTTCCCCAAATTTTTATTCACTAATTCATGCAATTCATATACATATTTGGAAAAATTGGCGCGATTTTTCATTGTTGCGTCTGTAATTGGCATTTTTTTGAGATTTTTCTTTAAATTTTCGCGACAATATTTGCATGGTAATAAATGGGTCAGATTTTTTATGAATTTAGCATAGTATTTTTTATCTTTGTTAGTTGGCTGAATAGGATAATTAAAACTAATCATGTGCATTGAATGCCACATGGCGGGTCCCCATGCACTGACAATCATGCCGTCTCCCGACTCAAAGTCTTTCTTAGAAAACACACGATGTTTGCGTGTTTTGTTTTGAAGTGATTTCTTCTTTTTTTGGGTTTTCCCCATTATTTTATTATATTGGCTTTATGATATGTCAATATTTTTGTAAAATGTCTATAAATGGTTGAAAAATAAAAATGAAACATTTATTCCTTTTTATTCGTGATGCAATTGTTTGTTTCAAACAAACCATACCAATATAATGAATAAAAATATGTGCAAAACTCATTCATGCATTCGTGTATCTTTCATGTATAACAATGCAATACATTATGTATCATTATATCAAAGTATTAAGTTTGAAAATATTGGGAACAATTTTACTCTGCTCTATCATCATTTGGACAATAATTTGAATGAAGTAGCAGAGAATGAATACATAAAAGGAACAAAAGATTATTTAATGCGCAATTATAAAACTAATGCAGAAAATATACTTCAAATCACAAAAGAGCAATATGTAATCGCAAATTAAATAAAGGTAAGATTAAAGTAAGGTTAAAGAATTCATTGTATATTCCTTGTGTATTTTTTATATTTTAAAAATATAAACAACATAACAGATGATGAATGAAGACAATAGCAAAAAACAAATCCAAATTAACACGGATTTTATCAAAATAAAAAAGAAAAGACAAACGCGGAAGAAAAATGCAGAGCCTAAACTATCGTCTCAAACAATGAATACTATTAAAAATAACCTAGTTGAACGCATACAAAATCATAAAATAAATGAAATGGGAAATCTGGAACACGTCCATAGCAATACAACTTTGAAACGTATGTCGTCTCATGCTTCTAAAAATGCATCTACAACTCCGTCGCCCATAATTAATCCTCCCACCAATCATTTAACAGACGCCATGCAATATTTATCTAAAATGCCTTCACAGACACATTCCACGCCTTTAAATAAAACATTGAAAAATACATCGCATATGCAACCAGAATTGCAACCAAATATTCAACCTGACCCTCCCTTTGGAAATTTAAAAGGTGGTGAAAAACCATCTTATCGTGATTGGAAAAATCAAACCCTTAAACATAGGGCTTCAGTTCATATAAATGAACCTGTTGCTTCTGCATCATCTAATCCAGTAAAAATAATTAGAAAACGGAGAATGGCCCTTGGAAAATCAAAAAATGGAAGCATTGGTGTATTGGTAAAAAATGCTAAGACGCGAAAGGATATCATCAAAGCAAAAAACGAAATACATTCCGCGAAAATTCATGATATTAAAAATGAATTGTTTAAAAAAGGATTAATTCAAGCTGGTTCAACCGCACCAGATGATGTTTTAAAAAATATTTATGAGTCATCTGTTTTGGCTGGGGATGTTATCAATTCTAAACATATGTATGAAAATATATTGGAACAATTAAATGATGAATAAAAATACTAATACTTTTTTATTAACAACAATTTAGATTTGTTCCAATTGTCTCTGAACACGGAGGAACATGGCTTGGAAATATTAAACTTATCAAATTTTGTTCGTTTACATTTGTATCACCTATGTATAAAATAATAGATAAAATAGTAGTAGTACCAGTTTCATTTAAGTTATCTACTCTATTATTAACATTTGTATTTGCATAACATTTTGCTGTTAATGAAGTATCATTGTTAATTACTAAATTATCACTATGAGCTATAAAAAATGCAGTTCCATTATTCCATTGAAATTTTATACTTGTAATACCGCTAAAATATTTCCCGGTTAAATTAATATAGAAATACGAACAACAACGTGTATTTGCTTGTAGTTTACTAGGTTCTGTGTCAGCACCGGAACCACTATAATTTATATACTCAAATCCACACATATTTAAGCTGTTGAAAATACTATCCCCATTATCAGATGTTATAACGGGTGGATATAATGATATATTTAATGCAGTTTTAGGTGATACTTTTCCAGTATTATTAGTAATATATATCAAAGATGGAAAATAATTTCCTGAAACAAAAGTTGGTGCGACTGATGGGACAATAAATGAAATCATATCTTTATTTTCTACCCATGAAGCACCTACTGATGTTGATTTTTCAGAATTATAAAAAAATCTTAATATATTTTTATTAATTTTTCATAAATGTTTTTTATTTTTTATTTTCTAAAAAGGAATTTATAATATTTTCTTGATTCCCCCCTCAAGAATCATCGATGAAAAAAATATTTACGTCTCAAAATAATTTATCACCCTTTAAAAC
>Ga0180432_10006974_pt1 | contig 14504 bp, 6 predicted proteins | sample SS_ome_10_FD_132414 | JGI IMG/M metagenome (GOLD analysis project Ga0180432, IMG submission 132414) | Hypersaline lake sediment archaeal communities from the Salton Sea, California, USA - SS_1_MS_2 metaG | ecosystem: Environmental > Aquatic > Non-marine Saline and Alkaline > Hypersaline >... | reverse complement strand
TTGACTCAACGGCCGCCCCCGCCGCCGGGATGGTTCGCGGCAGGGAACAGCCGGAAGAATATGTGAATCGCCGACCCGAGACGAAAATCGGGCAGCGTGGTTTTCCAAGGGGGGCGCACCGGCGTCGAATCGTTGAGAAGCGTCTGGATGTGCTGCCCCACTTTTTGAACAAGCAAGCGGCGTGCCAAACAGGAAGTTTCCGCGTTGTTGCGGTGGAGGATGCCTTAAGCTGTTATTTCCCAGAGGCTTACGACACCGCTTGCAGGTCGATCCGTGGGCGATTCGCACAGCCTCTTCCCCCTTGTGTCAAACTGGCAGACGGGGACAAAATTCCCACCGGCGGCCTGCCAGATTGACACGTGCGACCGTGTATAATGGCCACTGCGTGGACTCCCGTTATAGATCCCCTCCGCGACCCGTGAGGCTGTGACTTTTTAGGTTCAATATCGACAGTCTGTAGGGAACGCCCTCTGTGGCGTTCCGAGACGTGGGAAACGTGCTCTTTGCTGCTTCCCGGAACGCCCTCTGTGGCGTTCCGAGACGTGGGAAACGTGCTCTTTGCTGCTTCCCGGAACGCCACGGAGGGCATTCCCTACAAAAAATCACAGCCTCGGTGGTCGCGGCTTTGTACGCTGCCGTTTCCCCTGTTGAATCGCCCCATGCTCCGGCAACTTCGTTTGACCCTGGCGGCTTTGTTGATCTTCTCCGCTTCGTTGCGGGCGTTGCCGGCGGAGAAGCCGAGCGTCAGTGAGGTCGACCGTTCGACGCTGACCGGGAAGGTCGCCTGTGGCTATCAGGGCTGGTTCGCCGCCGAAGAGGACGGCTCGGGCAGAGGGTGGACGCACTACGAGAAGGGCGGCCGTTTCCACCCGGGCTGTTGCTCGATCGACCTGTGGCCCGACGTCTCGGAACTCGACGACGACGAGAAATTCGCCACCCCGTTTCGGCACCGCGACGGCTCCGCGGCGTACGTGTTCAGCTCGTTTCGGCGGAAGACGGTCGTGCGTCATTTCTCATGGATGAAGCAGTACGGCATCGACACGGCGGTCGTACAGCGGTTCGCTGTGCAGGTCGGCGGCAATCCCAGGAATCTCCGGTTCGTCAACACGGTGCTGGCCCATTGCCGCGAAGGGGCCAACCGCCATGGCCGGGCGTTCATGGTCATGTACGACCTGTCGGGCATGCGGCGGGGACAGATGCAGACGGTCGTCAACGACTGGAAACGGCTTGTCGACCGCATGCAGTTGACCAAGGACCGGGCGTATCAACGGCACCGCGGCCGGCCGGTCGTCGCCGTCTGGGGTATCGGGTTCAACGACGGCCGAGACTACACGCTCGACGAATGCGCCCGGCTGATCGAGTTCCTGAAAGACGACCCGCGTTACGGCGACAACACCGTCCTGCTGGGCATCCCGACCGGCTGGCGGACGTTCACTCGCGATAGCGTCCGTGACAAGCGTCTTCACGCCGTCCTGCGCAAGGCCGACATCCTCTCGCCGTGGACCATCGGGCGGTTTGGAACGCTCGACGGCGCCGCCCGTCACGCGAAGGAGTCCTGGGCGCCCGACATGGCATGGTGCCGCGAGAACAACCTGGAGTACATGCCGGTTGTGTTTCCCGGCTTCAGTTGGCACAACTTGATGCGGGACACCCGGCGCCGGGCGCCGCTCGACCAAATCCCGCGGCTCGGCGGCCGGTTCCTTTGGAAGCAGTACGTCGAGGCGAAGGCCGCCGGGGCCACGATGATCTATCAGGCGATGTTCGACGAGATCGACGAGGGCACGGCGATCTTCAAGTGTACGAACGACCCACCCGTCGGCGACAGCCCGTTTCTCACCTACGAGGGCCTTCCGCCCGACCACTATCTCCGGCTCGTCGGCCAGGGCGGCCGCCTGCTCCGCGGCGAAATCGAGCCGAGCCAAGAGATCCCCGGGCGTTGAATTCCACAAGGGGCTTGCTATACTAGTACCTTGTGACAACTGAGATTGTGGGTTGTCGGGTGCCATGCCCACGCTTGCCGTGGGCATGTTTGCGGGCGTTGCAAAACATGCCCACGGCAAGCGTGGGCATGTTTGCGGGCGTTGCAAAACATGCCCACGGCAAGCGTGGGCATGGCACCCACAGTTTCAATGGTCGTACGGTACTAGGCTTTGTCGGAAAACCCGTAGGACGGTCTTCCAAGGCCGTCCAGAACCCATGGAAACCCGCGCTCGACGGCCTTGGAAGGCCGTCGTACAATGACTCCAAATGACTTTTCCGACAAAGCCTGGAGGGCAATCATTCCACAAGGGAAAACGAGGAGATCCTATGAACGGCAAATGGTTTGTTCCCGTACTGGTTCTGTTACTTGGCTTTGGGTCGATTTCAACGGCTGCGATTGCCGCCGAAACGCCGAACGTCGTTATGATTATCAGCGACGATCAGGCGTGGGGGGATTTCGGCTTCATGGGCCATCCGGTGGTCAAAACGCCGAACCTCGATAAGCTGGCCTCCCAGAGCCTGGTCTTTACGCGCGGCTACGTGCCTTCGAGCCTGTGCCGGCCGTCGCTGGCGTCGATGGCGACCGGGCTCTATCCGCACCAGCACAAGATCACCAGCAACGACCCGCCGCGGGTGCCGAGGGAAGAGTTCCTCCGGCAGCGGCAGCAGATGATCGACAACATTGACCGGGTGCCGACCTTGCCGCGATTGCTGGCCAAAAAGGGATACGTCAGCATGCAGACCGGCAAGTGGTGGGAGGGTCATCACAGCCGCGGCGGTTTTACCTCGGGCATGACCCACGGCGACCCGAAGCGCGGCGGGCGGCACGGCGACGCAGGGTTGAAAATCGGCCGCGAGGGAATGCAGCCGATCTGCGATTTCATCGACGGCGCGGTCGACTCGAAGAAGCCGTTCTTTCTTTGGCATGCCCCGTTCATGCCGCACTTGCCCCACAACCCGCCCCCAAAAATCCTCGACAAATACCGCGACAAGACCGACTCGATCCACGTGGCCCGCTACTGGGCCATGTGCGACTGGTTCGACCAGACGACCGGCGAGCTGCTCGATTATCTCGACCGCAAGAGGCTCTCGGACAACACGCTCGTGCTCTTCGTGGTCGATAACGGCTGGATTCAGCAGCCGAACTCCGGCCGCTACGCCCCGCGCTCGAAGCAATCGCAATACGACGGCGGCATCCGTTGTCCGATCATGATCCGCTGGCCGGGTCACATCAAGCCGCGGGTGGACAAGGAACACCTGGCGATCAGCATCGACTTCGCCCCGACGATTCTCGACGTCTGCGGCTTGAAGCCAACGCCCGAGATGCAAGGGATCAACCTGCTGGACGAAAAGGCGGTTGACCGGCGCAAGGCCATCTTCGGCGAGATCTTCCAGCACAACGCGGTCGACATCACAGACCCGGCAACCAGTCTGAGATACCGCTGGTGCATCGACGGCTCGTGGAAACTGATTCTGCCGAACAAGAAGAACGAGCCTGGCGGTGTTGTCGAGCTATACAACGTGATCGACGACCCCCACGAAAAGAAGAACCTCGCCGGCGCCGAACCCGAGCGCGTAAAGACCATGCGGGCGAAGATCGACGCATGGTGGCCGGGACGGTAACGTTGTTGCGACGGTCTGCATGACGCCATAAAGCCGCGACCGGTGGTCGCGCCGGGCGACTGCAAACGGCGTTGCTTTTTCTTGGCGGTGTCGCAACACGTGTCCTGACGCAGGGCGCGACCAACGGTCGCGGCTTTATAACGCGATTGGCCGTTCGTTTGTGATTCAGTTCCACGCGCCGTCGAGTATCAGGATGAAGTCCACAGCGGCGATCTCGGCCGTGTCGTCTCCACCGTGGTTGGATAGGGCGTGGACGTGCTCGAAGCCGTAGAGCCAGGTGACGGCGCCGCCGGCGGCCAGCCATGCGCGATCGGCGGCGGCCTCCAGGCGGTCGTTGCCCGGAGAATCGTAGACTTCGGCCGTATCGTATCCGCCGGCGGTAGCCGACGCGTGGACCTCTTCGAAGAACTTCGCCCGGTTGAAGAAGCCGTCGCCGTGGAAATCGGCTTCGGTCGGGCCGGCCGCATAGGTGTCGTTGCCCGGCGAATCGTGGAATTCGGCCCTGTCGTATCCACCCGCGACGGCGAACGCATGGACCTGATCGAACCCGTGGGCGTGAATGGCAAAACCGTTCCCGGACAGCCTGCTGTAGGTGGCCGTGGCGACAAGGGCATCGTTGCCCGACGAGTCGTAGAACCGGGCCACGTCGTTTCCGCCTGCTATGGCCCGGGCGAAGATGTTCTCGAATCCCTCGGCGGTGTTTTCGAACTGGCCGCCGGATATTCTGCCGTATCCGGGCGCACCGGTAAAAGTCTCGTTCCCGGCCGAGTCGTAGAACGTAGCCGTGTCCGCCCCGCCGCCGCCGTCGATATCGACTCTTTCGACGTGATTTACCGAGACGTCGTATTGCGTTCCACCGAGTTCGGCGGAGCCGGCCTGGAGCACCGCCACGTCACTGCCGCCGGTTCCGTGAAGCGTGGCGGAGTCGGCCCCCGCCAGCCCGTTGAACGTAACCGAGCGGACCACGGAGGCGTCGAATGAATAGGTAACACCGTTGATTGTTGCCTCGTGGCAGGTTCCGGCCGTGAAGATGAACCGGTCGTTGCCTTCGGTTCCCCACACGTAAGCCGAGTTGCCCGTCCGGCAAACGAGATTGGTCGCCAGGAAATCGACTTCCTCGTTCGCGCTACTGCCGTGCGTAGAAGCGAGCAGCGTGAAGGTCTCGCCGGCGGAAGCAGTTACGTCGACTCGCTCGGTGTCGCCGTTTGAGGAGCTGGAAGCGACGAGGTTGCCCGCGGCATCGAAAAGCTCCAGATCGACGTCGCCTTCCGCGTGGCTGAAAAATGCCTCGACCGTAAGCCATCCATTGACGGCGGCCGTAACGGTGAACGGTTGCCCGGGCGAGTCGATCCGGTACCCGTTGAAGATCGCTTGCCGGACCGTACCCCAGTCGATTGCGGCGGGCAATGTATCGACTGGCAGGGTATCGTCGGGCGGAACTTCGTCGGGTGGAACATCAACGGGCGGAGGATCAACAGGCGGGGGATCGGCGGCCGGCATGACCGCGTCGATCGCCGCGTCGAGGTTGAGCCGGTGGTAGCTTTGGCCGGTGGCGGAATCGTAGACGGTGTCGGCCGTTTGCACCATCAGATCGTAGATCATCTGCTGATCGACTTCCGCGACGCCCGCAAACTGGTAGGCCTCGCGAATCAGGACGCTGGCCCCGGCCACGTAGGGCGCCGCCGTGCTCGTGCCGGAGTATTGGGCGAAATCGTCGGTCATGCCGTTGTAGTCTCCGACGTAGTCGGGCACCGTGCTGGTGATCGAGCGGCCCGGCGCGGCGATCACCCGATCGTCTCGCTGCGAGAAGCTGCTCAGCCCACCGTCGTTATCAACGGAGGCGACCGGAACCACGTGCGGGCTGACGGCCGGGTAGCTCAGGCCCGGCGTGCCGAACGAGGCAAAGTTGTTTCCGGCGGCCACCGAGATAAAGATGCCGTCGGCTTCCAACTGGGCAAACTCGTCCTCGAGCATGGCCCAGTCGGGCAGCGTGTCGCTGTTCCGGTAGACCCCCATCGAGATGCTGACGGTTGTAATCGGGTTCTCAAACAGAACGCGGTTTCGATGGACCCATTGCAGGGCCTCTTCCAGCCAGTGGAAATAGGTGTTGCCGTAGTCGTCGTAGATTCGCAGCCCGACCAGATCGACGTTGGGGGCAACGCCCGCGTTCGTCGCGGAGTCGCTGCCGATGATGCCGGCCGCGTGCGTGCCGTGCGATCCGAAGGGGCCGTCGTCGTAGGGGTCGGCGTCGCGCTCGTCGGTGAAGTCGTATCCGCCGACCACGCGGTACGCAGCCCCCAGTCCTCCACCGAGCGCCGCATGGTCGTAGGCGATGCCCGTGTCGATCACCGCGACCGTTTGACCGGCGCCGGTCAATCCATATTCGTCCCGAACCGCACTGAGGCCGGTCAGGTCATGGGCGGCCGTATTGCCGGTCAAGTAAAGTCGGGGTTCCAGGGATTCGAATCGGGCAAGCCGGTTCTCGTCGCACGGCCGGCGCGATGGGTGCATGGCGATTCTCTTGGTCGGGTCCAATTGGCGGCGGGTTTCGAGGGAAGGGATCCGGCCCGAGGGCCGGTTGAAACCGCCGTTGTTCTCAAGGGTGTTTCGTTCTGGGTTTGTCTCCCACGGACCGGTCGCTGGAACACGACCTTGGCGCCTCGAAGCGGCGCCCGTGAAGGGACGTGCCGGGTCGTGGGGGTACTGCTAAACCGCGACCAGTGGTTGCGGAGCTAGCGCGTCCTCCGACGCCGGGGCAAGCAAGTATAGGTCCGGCCAAAAGCCGGGATCTCGCCGAAACGGCCGTTTTCAGAGGGCCGGCCGTACACGGTCGAGTACGACAAGAAGAACCATCTCAATCGGAACCGCGTGTTGCCCCACGGCAACACCGCCGGTGGAACATGTGGCTTTCGGGCAACGCTGTGGAGGTCGAGAGTTAACCTCGTAGTTGCAGACAATCACCGTAGGACGGGCTTCCAAGCCCGTCCATTGCAGCATAAAACGGCCTCTCGTCGTCTGTTTCTTGATTTCACCAATGGTGAAATTGTAGGTGCGTTTCGAACCGAACGGGACGGGCTTGGAAGCCCGTCCTACAACCCGTTTTCTGCAACGTTGGGGTTAAGAGTCGAGAGTCGGGAGCAAAAGCCCTGGCACTGCGTGCCGGGGTTCCGTTGTGGGGGAATCGGCGGGGACGTCGAGGGGTGGCCGGATGCGCAGACCGGACTGTTCGTCCACGCAGACTAGCCGACCGGGGAGAAACCGTCTATCATGTGGCGACTCAGACAGGCTTCCAGCCCCCGCTTTCTCAGCGTGTTGCAAGCAGGGGATTTGCACTTTTTGCAGAATACTGGTACACTTACCCTATAGATGGGGTATAAGGGGATGCAAGCAATCGCCATCCCCCATTCGGGGTGTCGGTAAGTCCATGGCTATCACCGCGGTTGAAGAGTTTCTTGATCTTCTCCAGAAGAGCCAACTGCTCGAGCAAAAGCAGTTCGACCGGGCTCGTGCCATGGTCCGAGACGGCGATGACGCCCCCGCTCTGGCAAAGCGGCTGCTCGATGCGTGTCTGATTACCGATTGGCAACGCGTGCAACTGCTTGCCGGGGGAAGCCATTTCTTTCTTGGCAAGTACAAGCTGCTCAAGCTGCTGGGCGAAGGCGGGATGGGGAGAGTCTACCTCGGCCAGCACACAACGATGGATCGCCGCGTGGCGCTGAAAATCATCTCAAGCAGCGTCAGCAAGGAGCCCGGCTCGCTCGAACGGTTCCTTACCGAGGCCCGGGCAATCGCCGCGCTCGACCACCCCAACATTGTTCAGGCCTACAGTGTCGACAACGAGGGTGACCGGTATTACCTCGTTATGGAGTTCGTCGACGGTGAGGACCTCGAACAGCTTGTCGAGTCGCGGGGGGTGCTCGATCCCAACATGGCGGCCGACTACATCCGCCAGGCGGCCGACGGGCTGCAACACGGCCATCAGCGCAACATGATCCATTGCGACATCAAGCCCTCCAATCTCCTGCTGAATCCGAAGGGAGTCGTGAAGATCGTCGACATGGGGCTGGCCCAATTGCAGGACCCCAAAGAAGTCCGCAGCAAAAATCAGAGTAACGACCAGGTGCTCGGCTCGGTCGATTATTTGTCCCCCGAACAGGCTTTGGGGGGAAAGGATTTCAACCACCGGGCCGACATCTACTCGCTCGGCTGCACGCTTTACTTCCTGCTGACCGGACAACCGCCCTTTCCCGAGGGGATGCTGCACGAGAAGCTGATGAAGCACCAGGCGATAGATCCCAAGAGCATCACGGAGTTTCGGTCCGACGTGCCGGCGAAACTGGTCGAGGTCTGTGGAAAGATGATGGCCAAGAGCCCGGACGACCGGTACCAAACGGCGGCGGAGGTCAGTCAGGACCTGGCCGGATTGTCGGCGCCGAAACTCAAGGCGAAACCGGCTGCACCGTTGAAACGGGCAGCGCCGCTGACGGAACCGTCGACAGAACCGTCAACGGAACCGGCCATTGGAAACGGCTTGCCCAAAATCGACACCGGCGATTCCCAGACCATGAGTTTGAGGGCCCGAAAAACGGCGGCCGGCGCGGGTCCGTCCTCCTCGGGTATCGGCAAGGGCAAGACTCCCGGCGAAAAGGCCCCGGCAACCATGGCCGCATTTTTCCGGACACCCAAGCAGAAAATCATCGCCGGTGCGATCGCGGCCGGCGCCCTCCTGCTCGTCGTGATCATTGGTTTCCTGCTCCGTTCCCACGATCGCGGCACGGTACAGCAGCAAGACTGGCTGAAACCGACGCCTCGGCAAGAATTAAAACCCCTGCCGCCGGAGAAGAAACCGCCGCCGCCACTAGGTTATGATCTCAATCCTCTAGGGATCGAGTATGGGCCGTGGTACACGACCGGCCCGATCAGCGCCAAAAAATTCGACGAGCCGAAGTTCCCCGAAGAAGGGGTCGATCTGCAGGCGAAGGACAAAGGCAAACCGCTTTGGGTGGAGCTCCACAACGCGTGGGACGGCACCAAGCAGGACCTGCCGGGCGGCAGGGGCACGTCAACCTACCTTTTCCGGGCCATCACGGCGAAACAGCCGGCGATCCTGCCCGCCACTTTCGGGAGCGACGACGCACTGATCGTCTGGCTGAACGGCAAAAAACTCATCGTGGTCAATAAGGAACGCGATGCCAGCCGGGAACGCGACAAGGCCGATCTGAAATTAAACGCTGGCGAGAACGAACTGCTGGTGAAAATCCACAATTACGATCGCTGGGCCGCATACTATTTCGAGGGCGACCGGAAAAACGCCAAACCGCGCAAAATCGAACCCGGCGGGGAACCCGCCCCGACGAAAGGCCCTCCGTTGGTGTTCGATTTCGAGAGCGGCAATCTGCAAGGATGGAAAGAGGTCAAGGGAAAATTCGAACTCCCCGTCGCAGATCGCGACTTCCGCCATGACAAGAAAAACGAGAAGTGCAACAAGCAAGGACGGTTCTTCTTGTCGACCGTCGACAAACCCGACGACAAGTTCGATGACAAGATGACCGGGGAGATCGAGTCGCCCGTCTTCGTTCCCACAGGACCGAAAATGTCGATGCTCGTCGGCGGCGGAAGACATAACAATACCTACGTCGCGCTTTGCACGATCGACGGCCGCGAGGTGTACCATGCCAAAGGCGGCCCCAACGGCGAGATGCAGAAGGTCGAGTGGGACATCCCGCAGGTGGTCGGTAAACAGGTCTACCTCAAGGTGGTCGATCACAACAGAGGGGGGCGGGGCCACGTCATGTTCGACGATTTCCACGCCGAAGGCAAACTCGACCTGCCGGCCACCGAGAAACGGTTGGGGAAGGAAGCCGTCGCCATGGCAACGGCAAAACACGAACCACCCGGACCCAAAGTACCCGGACCCAAAGTACCCGGACCCGGGGAGCCCAAAGTACCCGCGCCCAAGGACAAACCCAAGAAGAGATCGACGCTCGATACCACGGGCAGCTTCGCGATCTTCAATATGGACGAAAAGTCGGGCCGGCTGCGCGATCTCTCCGGGAAAGAACATTACGGTGTTGTCCGGGGGAACGTGAGCCTTGGCCAAGAGGGCAAGCACGGCGGTGCCCTGCGATTCGACGGCACCGGTGGACGCGTCATCATCGAGGGGTCCAACGAGGGGTTCGACTACGCCGGCGACTTTACCTGGACCGCCTGGATCAAGACGAACACCGACGGCACGATTATCGCTTTCACCCGAGAGAAGGAGGATTTTTCGCGCGGCGGCAAGATCTTCCACCTCCGCGACGGCGGCAAGTTGGCGCTGGAAGTGAATGGGAAGGGCATATTCACCTCGCGAAACAAGATCAGCGACGACAAGTGGCATCACGTCGCCCTGGTCGTGAAATCGCATGACGACGGCGAAAATGGGGACGCTGCCCTCTACATCGACGGCAAGAAGGACGGCGAGAAAACCAACTGGGGAGTCGGCAATTCGCCCGACAAGGGCGACTTCGTGCTGAAAATCGGGTTCTCCAACAAGAACTACAAGTGGAAGTCCTTCAACGGCCTGATCGACAATGTGACGATTTTCAACCGCGAGCTGACGCCGGAAGAAGTCAAGACCACGGCCGAACACCTGCACGATCCCTTCGAGTTCCTCGGCCGGAGCGGCGGCCTCGAGCGGCTTTCCAAGAGTTCGGGAACGGCCGAGCCCGAGCACGTCCTCGGCAAGCTTGCCCTGATGCCGGACTCGGCCGTTGGTTTGGCGTTGCTCGGCGGGGAAAAGGTGGTCAAGCCTCCCAAGTATTACGAATTGGTGTTCGACGATGCCACCGGAGAAGGTCGGATCTATCTGCACATGGAGAAGCAGGGCAAGCCCGTAAAAGGTACGGTTGCCCGGATCTACATCAAAAAAGGCACACTCGGTTTCCAGTGGGCGCCGAAAATGCCGCCCGGTATTACCAATCCCCTGTTGAATTGCGGATTGGACATCACGGTCGACGGCAATACCCGTTTCCTCCAATTGGGTCGGCCGGAAATCATCAAACCGGTAACGATCACCTTTGAGGGCAAAAAGAGCCGCAGCGTGCTGCCTGCCGAAGGCCTGCCCGAACGCGAGTTGCTGCGACTGCACTTCGTCCGCGTCGACGGCGGATTCCCCAAACCTAAGTTCGTCCCCAAGACCGTGCTCCCCAGCAACCTGGCCAAGATCACGTTCGACAAAGAGCAAATACCGGACTTCTGGCTGCAATCGCTCTTCAACTTCAAGATCCGTCCGACGGTCGAGGTCGGCGCCTACATCGACTACGGACCGCCGATCGGGATCCGCCCGTTCATAGCCAGGGAGGCCAAACAGGTTGTCGAGCCCATCATGGCTGAGCAGCGGAAATTGCTGCGGGAACTGGAAATGACGGCGCCAAACGATGATCGCAAGAAGAACGAGATCAATAAGAAGCTCGAGCCGGTCCAGAAGAAAGTAAGGATGTTCACCTTACTGAACGAGATCTACTCGAAGTCCAAGAAAGAACCGGCCATGCTCCAGTTTCGCGTCAACATGGTCATCGATGAAGACCATAAAGTGACGTTGATGCAGTCGTTCGACCCCGAGAAACCTGCCGCGGCCAAGGATGCCGCGGCACCCGAGGAAAAATAATCAAACCCCTGAAATCGGCTGGTCACGGAGGTTGCCGCTTATGGGGTTTGACTTCGGCGATTGTATCTGCTATATTGTGGATATGAATTTGGCTTTGGCAGCGACCGTTGGGACGCGGTCTGCTTCTCCCCGTTTCGAGAAAGGGTTCCTGCGATGCCGTGTCGATCAAGCTACTGGATCGGGTTGGTAATTTTTGTCGGTGTTGGATTCGTGTGCGTCGAGGCGGGCTGTGCTCAACCAGGTTGGCGTGGCGGCGGGGGGCACATCGGCGGTCATAGTACGCCGGGGCACTCCGGCCATTCCTCCGGCGGCCATTTTGACATAAACAACTACATCCCGCACGGCCCGATCCTGGATCATGATTGGGGTGACAATTACTATCCCAACCACGATTACTATCCCAGCCACGATCCGAAGCCCGACCCCATTCCGGATAACACGTTGCCGAATGAGTCGCAGCAACCGGGCAAGCCGCCGGAGAACGAGATCGTCCAAGAGCCCGATAAGAACAATGTCCTCGAGCACCTCAACATGCAGGTGATCACCCCGGAGCAGGCCGAGGCGTTCACCAAGGAGTTGACCGACCACAACAACAAGGCCGGGCAACATCTCAAAGACGTCTTGGGCGACGAGCACGCCGACGCCGTCGACAAACTGGTGGAGCACGCCAACGACGGCTCGCTGAAAGCGGACCATATGAAGGCATTGCTCGGGAAGATCGGGTCGGGGCTGAATCACGATCAACAGTTGGCCGCGACCAAGCACATCAAGGAGCTGATCTTCGGCCACGGCGCGCTTAAGGCCCTGAGGGCGGTGAACTTCAACGTCAATGTGGTCCTGGTAATCAACGTCAACGTGAACGTCGGCATTTGGGGCGGCTTCTGGGGGTTTCCCGGCTGGGGCTGGCCCGGCCCGTTCTGGCTGAATCCCTGGGCATGGTGGGGACCCGCTCCGTACCCGTACTACTGCCGCTGCTGCAACTGGGCCGACGCGGCGCAGGTCCCCTACAGCTTTGCCGATCCCGTGCCCGAATCGTCCGGCCGGGTTATCCGCAGCGGGATACTCCTGAAGAACGGCGGCCCCTCCGTGGTCAACTATTCCCTGGACGGGAAACGGTTCTCCATGCAGCCCGGCTTTGAACAGCACCTCGATCGCAAGAGCGTGACGGTGGCTTTCGGCCGGGGCGGACAGTTCGGCAACGCCAAGTACAAGATCACCGAAGGGACGTACAAGTTCACGGTTACCGACAAGGGCTGGGAATTGTACAAGCACAGCTACAGCTCGACGCTGGACAACTCCGACAACCCGTTCGACTTCCGCTTCCTGCTGAACAATCAAAAACACTCGATCGCGGCCAAGCAGCAGAAGCAGTATCCCGGCATGAAGTACCCGCCCGTCCTGCGGTTCGACGACGGCCAGGGTAACTCGAAGCAGAAAGTGCTGGAGGAGAAGGTCTACAAAATCGCCCTGGCCAAGGACGGTACGATCGACCTGTTCAAGCCTGGGGACGTGAAGCTGCCGGTCCCGATCGCCGAAAGGGCCAAGAAGCAACACGAGGAGACGAAGAATCTCTTCGCCACGCCGGAGAAGATCCCCAGCCTCTTCGGCGAGGACGTTGCCCCCACCCCGTCGACGCCGCCGTCGGAGAAACCGGCCGCCCCGACGCCCCGCTTGTTCGGCGACGGTGAAAAGCCATCGTAGCTCGGCAGGCCTACCCGGTCCGGCTCCTGCAGGACGACAATGCCCTCGGTGTAAAAGCCGCGATACCAGCCTTATCCCGTGTGGGCAAGCGTCATGCCTTCCGGATTTTCTCCCGGCCCGCGGTGACGTTCTTCGTGGCGTTGCGGGTGTCGACGACCAGCGGCGCGTGCTCGACGATGAAATCGTAGTCGTAAACCGCGTGGTCCGTGGCGATCAGCACGCAATCCTGGGCGGCGAGCGACTCGGACGTCAGTTCCACGCTGGCCATCTCCGGCAGATCGTGGCGACGCATTCTGGGCAACCGCGGTATGTGCGGGTCGTTGTAGCTCACCTCGGCCCCGCCGGCCAACAATAACTCGATCAGAACGAACGACGGGCTTTCCCGCGGGTCGTCCACGTCCCGCTTGTACGCCACGCCCAGCACGCAAACCTTGCTCCCGTGCAGCGGTTTGCCGGCGTCGTTCAGCGCCTCCATCACCTGCCGGATCACATAGCGGGGCATGTTCGTGTTGATCTCGCCGGCCAACTCGATGAAACGCGTGGGCATGCCGTGCTTCCGGGCGACCCAACTGAGATAGAACGGGTCGATCGGAATGCAGTGTCCTCCCAGCCCCGGGCCCGGATAGAACGCCTGGTACCCGAACGGCTTCGTTTTTGCCGCATCGATTACCTCGCAAACGTCGATCCCGATCCGGTCGAAGAGCATTTTCAACTCGTTGACCATGGCGATGTTGACCGACCGGTAGGTGTTTTCGACGATTTTGCAGGCCTCGGCCACCTCGCAACTGCCTACCTGGATGACTTTGACGACGGCATGGCGGTACAACGCCGCCGCGAGCCGGCTGCTTTCGGGATCGAGCCCGCCGACGACCTTGGGGATCTTTTCCGCCGAGAAATCCGGGTTGCCGGGGTCTTCCCGCTCGGGACTGTACGCAAGGAAGAAGTCCTCGCCGATTTTCAGTCCGCCGGCCGCGAGAATCGGCAATATGACGTCGCGGGTGGTGCCGGGATACGTGGTGCTCTCCAGAACGACGAGTTGCCCCCGCCGGAGCGTTTCGGCAATCTGCCGGCACGTCTGCTCGACGTACGTCAGGTCCGGATCGCGGCTCTCGCTCAGGGGCGTGGGGACGCAGATCAGCAGGGCGTCGGGTTCGCCGAGCCGCCGCATGTCGGCCGTCGGCTCGAACGTACCGTCGGCGACGCATTGGGCGATCCAGCCGGAAGAGATATGTGCGATGTAGCTCTTCCCGGCGGCGAGCCGGCCGACCTTGCCCTGATCCACGTCGAACCCCATGGTCCGAAATCCGGCGGATGCAAACGCCCGGATCAACGGCAACCCTACGTATCCCAAACCGATAATGCCGACCGTGGCCGACTTGTCTGCGATGGCTTTCTCCAGAGAGCTTGTCATGCGAGAGTCCTTATTAACCTTAGCGCGGCCGAGGCCGCAACCAAAGGAGGAAAGTTGACGGCTGAGGGTTCAGGACTCTGAGGACACGTTTGCACGGAAATTCTGAACCCTGAACCCTGCCCTCTAAAGCTTTTGCGAATA
>Ga0180432_10006973_pt1 | contig 14505 bp, 9 predicted proteins | sample SS_ome_10_FD_132414 | JGI IMG/M metagenome (GOLD analysis project Ga0180432, IMG submission 132414) | Hypersaline lake sediment archaeal communities from the Salton Sea, California, USA - SS_1_MS_2 metaG | ecosystem: Environmental > Aquatic > Non-marine Saline and Alkaline > Hypersaline >... | reverse complement strand
CCCAAGTTCGTCATAGACGCTGGCGTATTGGAGCAGCACCTCGCCGACATTCAAGACCGTAAGGAGCGGCTGCTCGCCAAGCTGGGTGGGGAAGATCGCGCCAAGAAAATCCTCATGTCCAACAACAAGTTTGCTGATCTTCTGCGCTCGCTGGGGGTGGAGCCCCCTATGAAGACCAGCCCTACGACGGGTAAGCAGACGTTCGCTTTCGCCAAGACAGACACCGAGTTTACCGCCCTGACCGAGCACCCCAAGGCAGCGGTGCGCGCCGTAGTGGAGGCGCGTCTGGGAACCAAGAGCACCATCGAGGAAACACGTGCTAACAGGTTGCTGGAAATTGCTGACCGGGGACCGCTGCCGGTGCACCTCAGTTATTACGGGGCGCATACAGGTCGGTTCAGCGGGGGCTCGGGGAGCAAGATCAACTTACAGAACCTACCCCGAGGCGGGGCTCTGCGGCGCTCGCTCGCCGCCCCCGACGGACACGTCGTCGTGGCATGTGACTCCAGCCAGATCGAGGCGCGCATGGTGGCGTACTTGGCTGGGCAGGACGACCTCGTGGAGGCTTTCGCCGAGGGCCGGGACGTGTATTGCGAGTTCGCCAGCGACGTTTACCAGCGCCCCATAACCAAGGCCGACAAGGTGGAGCGGTTCGTGGGTAAGACCTGCATATTGGGACTGGGGTACGGCATGGGTGCAACCAAGTTTCGCAACACGCTGGCGAGCGGGGCGTTGTCGGTGGAGCTCGAAGACTCCGAGGCGGAGAAGATCGTACGCCTGTATCGCAACAAGTACCACCGCATCGCCGCCCTGTGGAACCGCTTCAACCACGTTCTCGGGCCGCTTATGAATGGGCAGAGCGGGCGGATCACCGACGACATAACCTACGACGAACAGGGTATTATCCTGCCCAACGGCATGCGGCTGCGCTACCCGGCGCTTCGCCAGCGGCCGAGTGGGTACGAATATATCAACGACCCACGGGTTTACCGTAAACATGTTCGCGATAAGCTGGCCGGTGAGGGCGAGGAGTTGGTGTGGACCAAGATATACGGAGGCAAGCTCGTCGAGAATTACGTGCAGGCTGCAGCGCGTATCGTGGTATCTGAGCAGATGGTTCGTATCGGCCGGCGCTACCCCGTGGCGCTGCAGGTCCACGACGAGGTGGTGTGCGTCGTACCTGAGACCGAGGCCGAAGCATGCAAAGAGTATGTCACCAAGGTTATGTCTACGCCCCCAAGCTGGGCCCCGGGCCTCCCCGTCGCTTGCGAGGCAGACGTCGGCATTAACTATGGAGAAGTGAAATGAAGGACTGGTCTACCCACGAGGGTGCGCGTGATCTCGCCCGTAAAGTGCGCGCGTACTGGGCGGCCCGGGGCTACGACAACGTGTTCACCGGAATTGAGGTGGTGGGCCCGGAGTCCAAGGGCCGATCCGGGATCATCTACGGCGTCACCTCCAACATGAGGAACGGACATCCACCCAAGCTGGGACGCCAAAGATGACGAAGCTCTCCCACTCTCACTCCGCGCTCAAGCTCTACGACAACTGCCCCAAGAACTATTTTCACCAGCGGGTGGAGAAGTCTGTGCGCGATGAGGGCAACGCCGTCACCGCCTATGGTGAGCGTATCCACAAGGCTCTCGAAGACCGCTTGGGTAAGGGGGAGCCGCTCTCCCAAGAGGCCCGGCGGTACGAGGCCCTCTGCTCCCGACTGGAGAAGCTGCCTGAAGACGCTGTCCTGACCGTTGAGGAGGAGATGACCCTCAACGCCGACCTCGAACCCACCGGCTGGTGGGACCACGACGCATGGCTCAGGTCAAAGCTGGACGTGTTGGTGCGTCACGGCAACAAGGCGCAGGTCTACGATTGGAAGACCGGCAAGCGCCGCCCCGACTTCGACCAGCTGGAGCTGTTCGCCCTGCAGGTCTTCAAGCATTACCCCGAGATCGAGCGCGTAAAGGCTGCCTTCATCTGGCTCAAGGACATGAAGCTGGACAGCGAGAACTACTCACGCGACGACGTTCCAGCCCTGCTGGAGAAGGTGCTTTCCAAGGTCAGCCGGATCGAGGCCTCGCTGGAACATGACAACTGGCCCGCCAAGCCGAGCGGTCTGTGCAACTGGTGTCCGTGCAGATCATTCTGCGAGTATTCAAAATAATAATTGACATACCTTACACGGGGGTATAGTTATGGCTGCGACGCCCGAGGGCCGCATCAAAGCTCGTCTCGACAAGATGCTCAAAGCCGAAGGTGTTTGGTATTACTGCCCGCAAGCTGGTCCGCACGGCGTGGCAGGCATCCCCGACCGGGTGGCGGTTGTCGCTGGTCTGTTCGTGGGAGTCGAGTGCAAGGCGGACAAAACCAAGAAGCCCACGGCGCTTCAGATGAAGTGTATGCGGGACATCGAGGCAGCGGGAGGCAAGTGCTTCCTCGTCTACGACAACGAGACCATTGAGGAAGTAAGGGAGTACATTCGTGATCGTTTTTCCCAAAGCCAAGGCGCTGGCGCTCAAGCTGAAGAACCCTAGCCGGGTGCTTGAGACGATCCCGTCGGCCAAGCCGCTGGCGTTTCGTGGCAAGGACTTGGTCGTTGTGCCCATAAGGTGGGCGCGGTGGAGAAACTGCGCGCGCTGGGCATTCCGGCCCCGTCGCCGATCCTCCATTACTACCAGTGGCCCGGGCAGTTCACGCCCTATGAACACCAGCGGCTGACCGCCGCTTTTCTGACCGTAAACAAGAAGTGCTTGGTGCTTAACCAGATCGGCACTGGCAAAACCCAGAGCGCACTGTGGGCTGCCGACTACCTGATGAAGGTCGGTAAGGTGAAGAAGGTGCTGATCTTGTCGCCGCTCTCAACGCTGGAGCGGGTGTGGGGTGATGCTGTGTTCAAGCAGTTCTACCACCGCAAGCACGTGGTTCTGTACGGGACCGCAGCGCGGCGCAAGAAGCTGCTCAACACCGAGGCGGACTTCTACATCATAAACCACGACGGGTTCAACATCATCGCCGACGACGCCATGGGTAAGTTCGACCTCGTGATCGTCGACGAGGCGGCGGTGCTGCGCAACCCATCCACCAACCGATACAAGTACTTCAAGAAGTGGATGGACAAGAACCCGCAGACCCGACTGTGGCTGCTGACCGGGACACCTACGCCGAACGAGCCGACGGACGCTTGGACTTTGGCCCAGCTTGTGGAGAACCCGTACGTACCACCCACGTACACCGCCTTCCGCGAGCAGGTCATGATGAAGGTCGGCCAGTACCGATACGTGCCGCGCACGGAGAGCGCGGACATCGTCAAGAACATATTACAACCGGCTGTGTGTTACGTCAGGGACGAGTGCTTCGACTTGCCCGACACCGTGGTCCAGACCCGTAAGGTTGATCTGACGAAGGAACAGAAGGACCACTATGGGACGATGCTGCGCAGGCTGGTGATCGAGGTGACGCAGGGCGACACCGCTATCAGCGCAGTCAACGAGGCGGTGAAGCTTCAGAAACTAATCCAGATTGCTTGCGGCGTGGCGTACACCGACGACGGGCAGGATTTTGAGATCGACTGCACACCACGGGTGAAAGCCGTCAAGGAGGTTATCGAGGAAGCCGGTGAGAAGACTATCGTCTTCGTGCCGCTGACCGGTACCCTCAACATGCTGGAGCGTGAGCTGTCCAAGCACTGGTCTGTCGGCGTGGTGAATGGCGCAGTGCCGCGCGCCAAGCGCGACAAGATTTTCTACGACTTCCAGAACAACAAGGACCCGAAGGTTCTGATCGCACACCCGGCCACTATGGCCCACGGACTTACTCTCACTGCAGCATCGACGATCATCTGGTACGGACCCATCACAAGCAACGAGCAATATGTTCAGGCTAATGGTCGCGTAGAGCGGATCGGCAAGAAGCATGTGAGCAACGTCGTCCACATAGAAGCGACGGAGTTAGAGTACAAAATGTACCAACGTCTGGCCAACAAGCAGAAAGTACAGGGCTTGCTGCTGGACTTAATCAAAAAGGAAACGGAGTGACCTATGACTGTGACAGTGGATGCTGTAATTAAGAAGTATATGAAGCTACGGTCTCAGAAGGAGGCGGTGGAGGCTGAGACGAAGCAGCGCGTTGACGACATCAAGACCGCTATGGCCAAGCTGGAGGCATGGCTGAAGACCAAGCTCGATGCGGACGGTCTGACGTCATTCAAATCTCAGTACGGCACGGCGTTCCTGACCACCACGGACTTCGCCAGCGTGGAGAACTGGGATGCGACGCTGGACTTTATCCGTGAGCAGGAGGCCTACGACATGCTGGAGAAGCGCGTGAACAAGACCGCAGTGCGCGGCTACATCGAGGCCACCAACGAGGTGCCTCCCGGCGTGAAGTACGGCACCAAGCTCGGTATCAACATCCGCAAGCCCACAGCGAGGTAACATGCGCAGTATTCTCAGAGCCCTCGGTATTGGTAGGGGGGTCGTCACATCCCCCATAACACAGACTTTCCCGCTTGATGTGGCGACCAACCCCATGGGGTTCGGCGTGATAACTGTAACACCTATCAACAACGGGTATGTCGTCAGCACGATGAAGAAGGCTGGTGCTTCGTATGATCCTGAAGTGCGTGCGTCCTTCGCGTCTGACCTCGATGGCGTCAAGGAGTTGATCGCCAGAGAGACGGCCCAACTCCGCTTCGATTTTTAACCGCTCAACAGGAGAAACCCCATGAGCAACCTGATCCCGACCAACGTCCAAGTCCCCGCCCACCTGACCTCTAAGGTGGGTCAGCCTTCGGCGCTGTCTCAGAACATCGCCTCTGGTATTTCGGGCGGGGCCTCGTTCCCGCGCATCTCGATCAAGGGCGGTCGCTTCCGCATTGTGGAAGACGGTACTGAGACCGTGCTCGACAGCACCACGCTGGACGTGGTGATCGTGGGAGCCAACCCGAGGCTCTCTAAGACCTACTACGCCAAGGCGTGGGACAAGGACGCCGAGCCGACGGCCCCGGACTGCTACTCTCTGGACGGTGTCCGCCCCCACCCGGAAAGCGAGACCCCGCAGAATGATCTGTGCGCCTCGTGCCCCCATAACGCTTGGGGTTCCAAGATCGGCCCGCAGGGTCAACAGCTGAAGGCCTGCACCGACCAGAAGCGCCTCGCCGTCGTGGCTGCCGAAGACCCCAGCGGTCCTGTGTACCTGTTGCAGGTTACCCCCGCCGCTCTGAAAGGCCTTAACGCCTACCACAAAGAGCTGTCCATGCGCGGCATCCCTGCTGAGGTGGTCAAGACCCGGGTCGGCTTTGATACCGACGCCTCCTTCCCCAAGCTGAAGTTCGGTTTCGGCGGCTTCCTCGATGAAGACACCTACGCTGTTGTGGAGGAGCTGTTCGGAACCGACGAGGTTCTGGAGATCACCGGCGAGAAGCAGCCCGACACCGTGGCGGAGCCGACCCAGCCGCGCAAAGCGGCGGTCAAGGCGAAGCCCGCTCCTGAGCCGGAACCGGAACCGGAACCGGAGCCGGAGCCCGTGGCTGAAGAACCCGCCGCACCCAAGCGCGGTTTCGGAGCCGCCAAGGCGGCTAAGCCCGCCGCTAAGCCTAAGCCTAAGCCGGAACCCAAGCCGGAGCCTAAGGCGGCGGCTGAGGTTGACGACGACGTATCCAGCCTCGCCGATGAGATTGAGGCGCTGCTTGGAGATGACGACGATGACTGAGTCCACGCTCGATTTCGAGAAGGTGGAGTTGGTGCGCGAGCGGATGCTGCTGTCTATCAAGGATATGTGCAAACTGCTCGGGGTATCACGCGCCACCTACTACAAGTGGGTGGAGGGGGGACCCATCCGGCGCTCTAACGAGAAGCGGGTGAAGTCCGTACTCCGCCAAGTGCTACCGCTGCTGAAGGAGAACAAGTGGCCCGTAATGGGCGCGCAGCAGCTCGCGGGGGAGGAACGGTTGGAGGCTCTCCTTGAGCTGCTGACCGAGACCGAGTAACATCAATAAGACGGGGGAGGGCGAGACCCTCCCCCTCATAGTCAGAGCAGGGCGTGACACATGGATACGTTGGGTTTTCTTCAACGTGTCCTGCCTTCCAGAGGGACTTACTGCGGGTTTACCCTGACCGGTAAGCGTAATCGGTTCTTCAGCGACATCGCTGATCTGGTCAATGAGCTGCTGGCGATAGACCAGCGGGGGCAGGATACATACTTTGCCATCTCCAGTTTTTCGGATGACAGCAGTCGGCGAAACACGAATGTAGAAGCGGTCCGCGTAATCACCATCGACGTGGACTGCGGGGAGGGCAAGCCCTACGCCTCTTGGAAAGAGGGTCTTAAAGCCCTCGGCGCTTTCATAGATAAGCTCAAGCTGCCCAAGCCCCTGATCGTGCGGTCCGGCAACGGCCTGCACGTCTACTGGGTTCTGGAGCGCGACCTGACGCGGGACGAGTGGTCCCCGCTGGCCCGCGCCATGAAGGAGGCCGCAACCTCGAACAGGTTTGAGATTGATCTGGGCAAGACGGCGGACGCCTCGGCGGTCCTGCGCCCCGTAGGCACTTACAATTACAAAGACCCGACGCGACCCAAGCCCGTGAAGGTGTTGCTGGATGGCGGCGACACCACGGTGGAGGCGGTGCGCAAGGCGCTGTCCTACTACTATGTACCCTCGACGGCGGTGACGAAGTCTAAGACCAGCAGCCTGCGCGACAGCCTCGCAGTGCAGGCTGACTTCCCGCCCGCTATAGGCAGCCTGATCGTCAACAAGTGTGCGCAGGTGAAGTGGGCGGTCGAGAACCAAGAGTCCGTGCCGGAGCCCCTCTGGTACGCCCTGATGGGCGTAGCTGCGTTCTGCGAGAACCCTGAAGAAACCGCCACCCGGTGGAGCGAGAACCACCCCGGCTACTCAGAGACGACGACGCTGGCCAAGTTGAACCAGTGGCGGGCGCGCGCTACAGGGCCGACGACCTGCTCCAAGTTCGAGGCGGAACGTCCTGCCGGGTGCAAGGGCTGCCCGCTGGCTGGCAAGATCACCAGCCCCGCCGCCCTCGGCGTACGCCACCAAGAGATCGACACCAGCCAGAGCGCGCCTAAAGAGGCGGTGACAATGCTCCCGCTGCCCAAGCCCTTCAGCCGTACTGATAAGGGCATCATGGCGACTATAGACGATGTGCAGATCACCATCGCACCGTTCGACCTTTACCCGCTGGGCTATGGCTATGACGAGCATCTGGGGTATGAGGTCGCCCAGTTCATGTGGGACCGGCCCCATGCCGGGTGGAAGGTGCTGACTTTTCGGCAGGCGTACTTAGCTGATGGTACGTACCGCGAGTTCGTGAACGCTATAGCAGACCAAGGCATTGTGCTGGAGTCCAAGAAACAGACGGAGTATTTTCAGATAATGCTTCGCTCATATATGAATGAACTGCGCAAGTCGCAGGCGATGACAAACCACTACGCCACCATGGGGTGGAAAGAGGACAACAAAGTCTTTGTCCTCGGGGATGACCTATTCCGCTACGCTGACGACGGCAGCGTCAGCAAAGACACCATTCGGCTGGCGACTCATGTAAGCCGGGCCGGTAGCGACATGTACACAGTGCAGGGTAGTTACGATACTTGGAAAGCTGGGACGGCTGTACTTTGCAAGGGCAAGCTGTATGCCCACCAGTTCTCCATCGGGCTCGCTTTTGCTTCGGTGCTGATGCAGTTCACCGGTCTCAAGGGTGCTACAGTCTCTCTGTACGGGCCGTCAGGCACGGGTAAGTCTCTGGCTCAGCTGATGCAGCAATCGGTGTGGGGAGACCCAGAGAAGCTGCACTTCCAGTCCAAGTTCACGGCGAACTCGCTGTTCAACCGCTTCGGTCTGGCGGGCAACCTGCCCATGACCATCGACGAAGCCACTCAGATGACCGACAGGGACATCGGCGACTACCTGTACTGGGTCAGCCAAGGGCGGGACAAGGCGCGCCTCACGCGCTCTGCTGAGGAGCGGGCCCCCAAGGAGTGGGCGTTGCTCTCCACCCTCTCAACGAACAAGGCGGTATCCGCCAAGCTGTTGTCCCGTGGTGCTGAGACGGACGCCCAGCTGGCCCGCCTGCTGGAACTGAGAGTGGCCCCCTCGCCTGTATTCAGCAAGGGTTCGGACGCCGGGCGCAAGCTCTACCACCTGTTCACCACCAACTACGGACATGCTGGCCGGGACTTCATCACTCGTATCATGGAGCTGGGCGAGTCAGCCTGCCGGGCGATGATCCAGAAAGTCACGGACGAGTTCCCTGAAAGACACGGCAAGCAGTTTGACGGTGTTGAGCGCTACTGGGAGGCGACTCTTGTATTGGTCGAGCTGTGTCTCGGCCTCACTTACGACTGGGGCATAACTGCCTTCGGGTCCAAGAACGCCATGGGCTGGGCCATAGGCCAGCTGGATACGATGCGTGACGTGGTGACCGACAACCACCAAGACAATTTCGATCTGCTGGCCCGCTACATCAACGAGCATCTGGCCAACACGTTGGTGGTACACCACCAGCCGGGCAAAGAACCGCAGCCTGCTAACTACGACAACCTGCCAAGAGGTCCGATTTGGGTGCGCATTGACGGCTACCGCAGGAAGAACTCAGACAAGCTAGTGGGTGGTACGATCCTGCTGGAGCGCTCGAACTTCCGTAAGTGGTTCGCCGAGCAGGGTGGGAACCCGCGTGAGTTTGTCGAACAGATTACTGAGGACGGCATGAACAAAACCCCGCCGACCTCCAAGGCGTCGCTCGGCAAGCACACCCCGCTCTCACCTCCGCAGTGCTACGTGATCGGCGTGGATATGAACCACCCGCGTCTGGAGAGCCTGCTTGAAGGTATAGAACGTGAGCAGGACAACCTGCTCATGGATGACGTGATCGACATCACCGCCCGTCGCGGGCGTTAATACCCCAGCAACTCTGCTGCAGTCTCGTAGGTTTCCTGCAGGTTCCTCGGCGCTGAGCGGATCGTCCGCTCAGAAGCCGGGCGCTGCGCTTCGCGGAAGCGGCGGACAGCGTTGGCTTGGAAGTTCCTGATCTCCATACCGGAACCACGCGATTGTTGGTTCCACTGGCGCACTTCACGCAGCACTTGGTTGGCCTGAGCCATGTCGCCGCGCAGGCGGGCTTGTACATACGCGTTGTAGAATGTTGCGGCTACGTCGCGCTGCATGTTCCCGATACGCTGAGCAACCCGGATCGTACCGTACTCGTCCGAGGCGGCTCCCGGGAAGAAGCCTAGAGCGCGGGCCATGACGGTCATGGCGTTCATGTCTTCAGTGATGACGTAGCCACGCCGGTCGATCACAGCGCCGCTCTGGGTGTAGGCGTAGGCGTCACCCCATGCGCGGAACATCGTGACCGGCATATTACGAACGATGGCCTCAAGGCTCGCAGGTCTCGGAGAGACGCCCGCCGCATACGCCGCCCAGCCCGCCGCCGCCCCGGTGGTGGCAAGTGAGGCCTGTGCGAACCCACCGATAGGACCGACGATATCCAGCAGCTCACGACCCACGTCAGCGCCCGGCAGGAAGATGCCCGTGGCGGGCAGCAGGTTACCCAGTGACGTACGCGCACCGAGATCGCCCGGGAAGAACGAGTTCGCCAGACCCGTCAGCACTACGGGGGAGATACCGGGGAGCATCTCATCCAGCGCCTTGGCCATCTCCAACCGGATGCTGGGTGTTCTCAGACCCAGCATAGAGGAGATGGTGTCCACAATGTCTTCGATGTCTTCTGCAAACGGCAGGCCCGCCACCCCTGAGAGGGCCAAGAGTCCAGCCATCATCACAAGCTGGCCTTTACGATCCAAGTTTTGCAGCAACTGGACCGACATGGTCGGGAAGACTTGGTACATAAAGGCGAACTGTTGGATGCCGCCGCGCCACATAGCCGGGCGGTTCATCACAGAGTACTCTCCGAGGGTCTCCTCGGCAGCGCGCACAGCGAAGTCGGTCGCGTCGCGAACCGCCTGTTCCGGGGGCTTGCCGCTCTGGATGCTGCGGTCGTACTGAAGCCGGTACGCAGCCAGAAGCGCGGTGCGGCGAGACGCACTCTCCGTCCTGTTGAACATACCCATCCAGCCATCAAGCAGCTTTTGGTATGACGCCGTAGTAAGCCGCCCGCGAGCAGAGGCGATCAGTGAGTTGGACAGCGCCGGAACCGCCACGCCATCGCGGATTTGGTCAGCGAGGAACTTAGCCTCGTCGGTCGTGAGACCGGCCTTCTTAGCGGCTGCCTCGTCGGTCGCCAGCCTGCTGTAGTAGTCTGCGGTCTCCAGATCACCGTTCAGAACACCCGGCGCACCCACCTGAGACATCGCCTTGGTGAGCGCCAGCGTAGACGGACCATACCCGAAACCACCGCCGAACCCGTTGCGCTTATTGTAGGAGGCGAGGTAGTGCGCCGTGTTGGTGGCGAGGGCCACGATGTTCAGAGCCGCCGTAGCGGGTGAAGCACCCAGCTGAGCCATGGATGTGGCCGCACGCAGCTTGGACGCCAGATCACCGGAAGCCAAGTCGGTCTCGTCCAGATTTCTCTGGCTCTCAAGGAAAGACAGAGTGCGGGCGGCTTCCGTGTGGAACTTGTTGCCCATATTCACGCCGTCTTGGACCGTCTCGCGCATCTGGTAGCGGTAGGTCTCGTACGCCCGGCGCGCTTCTTTGCGCGCAGCGTCATTGCTGGCGGGGTCCGCCATCACGCCGTCGTAGTCCCGCTTCAGCTTGGCCAGCCGCTCCTCGTCACCGTACCAGAGCTTGCGGCTCTTGGGGTTCGACAGGTTCATCAGCTGGTCCAGCTCGGGACGCATGAGGGTTTTGGCGATAGTTGAAGCCCGTGACTCGATGTGCTGCGCGGTCGCCTTAGCGCCATCGGTCTCTGCACCGGAGACAAACTGGCGCTGCAGCCGGTTACGCGCCCGGCTGTTTTGCTCGGTCAGCTCCTGTACGACCCGCTTCATTTTCTCAGGTTCTAGGTTGATGGCGAACCGGCGCAGACCAATGATGAACTCGTTGAGGTTAAGCTGCGGAGGCGCGGCGATACCTTCCAGCGCAGACGAAGCCTGCGCGCGCAGCGTGACGGTGTACGTGTTGCCGTCAGCACCGATAACCTCGTGAGTGGTGTCTCCGAACAAATCGTTCAGGCGCTGCGCCAGCAGCTTAGCTTCGCCGACACCCTCGACTTGGTGGTAGGAAAGCTGGCGCTGGAAAGACTCTTTCAGAGCAATCGGCTTGCCGGTCTTAACATCCACCGCCTGCACGCGGGCTTCGAAGCGACCCTCACGCACCAAGGGCAGGTAGCCCGTACCGATAGAGCGCTCAGCACCATACGCCCCGTCATTGCGGGAGATTTCAGACAGCACAAGCTCTTTGAGCTTGTTCTGGATGACGAAGGAGCTTTCCCGCTCAGGGAAGCGGGTCTTGAAGTCTTCAATGCTGGCGGTGATGTCGTCGTGTTGAGACGCGTCGAACGCCTCTAGCACAGCCTCGTTGCGCCTTGCAGCTTCTGCGTCCGCTGCGGCGGCTTCTTTGGCGATCAGCGCACGGTTCAAGTCCTGCAGGAACTGGTCGGCGCGCTCCATGGAGTCGGGGTTGATGCTGGTGCTGCCGTCTTCGTCGACAATCATGTCGGCGGTGTACATCTCAATGTACTTATCGTTCATGCGCAGCAGGAAGTCCCGGTCAGCATTCGTCATACGCTGACCCATGGCGTCGTTGATGTCTTCGAGCTGGCTATCAATGAGTTTCAGGTGCGCTTTGTAGTGCGCCTCGACCAGCTGGATTTCCACTTCCTCCAGCGCTTCGCGAGCGGCAAGGTAGTTACGCCACTCCATGCTGTCTTTAGTGAGTCCGGGGATGCCTGCGAACGTGCCGCCGTCTTCATCCGGGCGCATGTAGCTATCTGCTTCGATCCGCGCCTTGTAATCCTTGGTGATCTGGTCGCGCTCGGCTTGGTCTGTCACACCCTCCAGCGCAGCATCCCGCTCCGCACGCAGTTTCGCGCGCTGGGCGTCGTCCATCACGGTGTCCACGTAGACCGTGTAAGAGAACCCGTCCCGGAACTCCTCCAAGGTGCGCCGCCCCTGCTTGCGCAGCTCCGCGATGCGCTCCTCATTCCGCTTCACCACGCCATCTTCCACAAACACCAGCGGCTTGCGCTTGGCGTCGGGGCGCATTTTCCAGTTGGTCGCACCGTAACCCAGTGCGGCGTACAGCATTCTATCGGTAGTTTCTTTCTGGGACTTAGTGGTGCCGTCTCCGAACCGAACAACTCCCAGCTCCAGTTGCGGATTGAGGTAGTTGTCCATCAGGGCGTTCGCGTCGTTCTTGATCCGCATGGCTGTGCGACCAGCCTTCACGATGGTTTCGTAGAACTTGCGAGCACCCGGGTTCTTGAGTGAGCGGTAGTTGGTCAGGCTGAAGAAGTCCTTCTTAGCCCGGTCGTACAGCTCTTTCACATTGTCGAACCGGGACACCAGCCCTTCGCGCGAGAGTCTGGGGGCGTCGCCATTGAGAGCCCCGGCTAACAGACCAAGCGCCGAGAGCGGTCTCGGGTCAGCCATTGCGAAGCGGCCCGAACCCTCAACATCCAGCCCGCTCTCCATATTGTAGATGCGCTGGGCGATGTCGGAATTGACGAAGAAGTCCCCGCTGCGCCCGGTGCGGACATACCGGCGCGCTTGGGACACGAGGTAACGGGCGGCGTCGTCTCCGAACTTGAGGCCGAGCTTGTTGAGCCCGTTCTTCAGCATGTTCCAGACGCGAGAGATGAGGCTGGTCTCCAGCCGCGCAGCATAGTCGGCGAGGTATTCCTCAACCGCTTCAGCCTTGCTCATCTTGCGGCTGTCCATGGCGGCGTCCGCGTGGAAGCGGATGTAATCGCTCGCGTCATAGAGCGAGGCCATGAGTTTGTTGAACGGTACGTCGCCGACCACCCCGCGCATACCGAAGTGACCCAGCGTCTCGTGGGCCAGCACAGCGCGCAGCTGCTCCGCACTCTCGATATTGTCCGAGAAGACCAGAACCTTGCCGTCGCCGAAGGAGTAACCAGCGGCGCGCTGGGCCAGATCAGCGAAGTCACCCTGCGGGCGGGAGGCGTCAGCCTCAGCGAACAGCGCCGGGCTGCGCCGCTGGAGTTCCTCCACATTGCGGACGATAGAAAGCTTGGGCTTGATCGCCAGCCCCCGCACGAACGTCCGAGCGAGCATTTCCACGCGCCCCTTGGGCAAGGGGTTCAGGATCGTGTCGAAGCTGGACAGCTTGGTGCGGCCAGTCTCGGCGGACACCACGGGGCGGATATCCGTCTGCGGATCACGCGGGCCGAAGTTGAAGAACTCCAACGAGTTGGGCTTCAGGAAGTTGGCCAGCGGTTCGCCGCCATACTGGGGATTGGAGGCTTTGATCTTCCTCCACGCGGCAGCCACCTTCCCGCGCATCGACGAGGTCAGGTACTCCAGCTTACCGCTGTTGAGGTCTTGGATCGTCTGGGCGATGATCTGATAGTCCAGATCAGCGCCGAGCAGGTCTTTGGCCGAGGTCCCCAGCTCATCACGCTGCGCTTCTTCCAGACGCCGCGCCAGATCGACGAGGTCTTTGGTCTCGGAGTCCTGCTCGATGCGCGCGATGAAGTCCTTCGCGCGGGCCTTGATGGTCTTCCCGCCGTTCTTGGCCCACCACATGACCTGAGCCAAGTTCTCCACGAACGCATCGTCGCTGGTAGCCGTCTCGACTTGGAGGACGTGATCGTTGAACACCTCAGTGTCCGTGAGGGGTTCGGCCTCAATCTCGGCCCGGCGGGCCTGCGCTACCGCTTCTTCTTCGGCTTCACGCGCTTGGGCAGCTTCTTGCCTTTGGGCGTCTTCCGCTCGAACTCCCGCGCGAGCGCGGGGTCTTTGGCGTACAGGGCGCGTCTCTGCGCTTGGCTCTTGAACGGCACGGGCAGGCTCCTCTCTGGCTTCAGGTGCGGCTTGCGCCGCAGCTTCAGGCTCAGCTTGCGTCTCGGTTTCGGGTGCAGCTTCAGGCTCTCTCCTAGTGCGCAGCCCCTGCCTTCCACGGGGTCTGCGGGTTGGCGTCGGCGTCGGTGCGGAGGGAGTGTCGTCACGCAGCGCCCAGCCGCCGGGGACCTCCACAGCGGTGAGGTTTTCCCGGTTGATATTGTTGGCCGACGCAACGCGGTTGCGCTGACCCCTCGCAGCCAGCTCAGACTTGAACGGTCCACCCTTCGTCGAACCGAAGTGGCCCTCGGGGACCGTAGCGACCTCGGCTGGAGCCTCCGCCGCAGGCGCAGCTGCAGGTTCAGGAGCCGCCACAGGCGGCGTGTCGTCACGCAGCGCCCAGCCGCCGGGGACTTGGACGGCGGTCAGGTTCTCCCGGTTGATATTGTTGGCTTGGGCGATCCTGTTGCGCTGACCCCGTGCAGCCAGTTCAGACTTGAACGGCTCGCCCTTGGCCGTACCGAAGTGACCTTCGGGGATCGCAGGTTCGAGCACGCCCTGCGCGCGCAGTTG
>Ga0180432_10006972_pt1 | contig 14507 bp, 17 predicted proteins | sample SS_ome_10_FD_132414 | JGI IMG/M metagenome (GOLD analysis project Ga0180432, IMG submission 132414) | Hypersaline lake sediment archaeal communities from the Salton Sea, California, USA - SS_1_MS_2 metaG | ecosystem: Environmental > Aquatic > Non-marine Saline and Alkaline > Hypersaline >... | reverse complement strand
GCACACCGATGTGCCGGTGTAGGCCTGCAGGTAGCGCGTCCCCTCGGCGGCCATCCGGTCAAGGTGCGGCGTCTTGATCAGCTTCTGGCCGTAGCAGCCGAGGTCGCCCTGGCCGACGTCGTCCGAGAGAACGAAGATGATGTTGGGTTTGCCGGCCGCGAGGGAAGCCAACGACAGGACAAGAGCGAACAAGAGGGAGGAGAGGGCGGATCTCATTTCGATTGCACGCAGTCTGGGCGTTCCATCCGGGGGATGCAAGCGCCGGCTGTTACGAAGCCGTCTGTCGCGCCGGTCAACCGCGAGGCTCATCCGAGGTGGTGCGATTCATGGGGCCCGCTGACCGAGCAGGAATGGCGCGACAAGTCGACCGAATCCTGCCAATCCTCTTGCCTGAAGACGGCGCTGGAGATCGAAAGGGGTTTGGGGGATCGCGGTAGTGTAGTCCGCCAAGCAGAATGTGTATGCGGGGAAATAGGGGTCAGTCATATCCTTTTGACATTCCAGACGGGTGGCGCACTGAGCCCGGGGCGCCGCGGGAACGACGCATTCAGGATCCGGGGGCGGTTTATCACGCCATGGAGCGGGGGGATCGGCGGGAGGACATCGGGCGTGATGATGCCGGATTGGAAGTCCCTGAAGAAGAGCGATTGGCGCAAGGGGCTGGTGGGGGCGTTGATTCGGGAGCGGGCCCTCATCGACAACGGCTGGCTCGCGGCCCGACTTCAACATGGGAGCGCGCAACGCGGTGAGCCGCATCACCCGGCACGCCCGCGAGCGGGAATGAACCGACCGCACCGCCAAAAGGGAAAGCAAGGCCCTGCGAAAAATGTTCGTTTGATATGACGGACCCCTATTCTTGCGCACGAACGAGATCAACAACCCTGCGCCGGAGCGGCGTATCCGGCCTTGAGATGGGGCGCAACGGGGCGCAACATGGGCTGGAGCCCCGTGATTTACCTTGACCACAATGCCACCACTCCCGTGCATCCCGAGGTGCGCCGGGTGTTGTCCGAATGCCTCGATCAAGCGTGGGCGAACCCGTCGTCCGGATACTCCGCCGCCCGACGGACCCGGGCGGTGATCGACGGGGCTCGATCCGCCGTGGCCGGTCTCCTTGGCGCCGAGCCGGAGGAAATCGTTTTCACTTCCGGCGGCACCGAGAGTGTCAACACCGCCATTGCTTCCGCCGCCCGCCTCCATCCGGAGAAGCCGCTGGTCCTGATCTCGACCATCGAGCACAGCGCCTGCGAACGCGCGGCGATGGATGCCTCGGGCGAGTCGAATGTCCTGCGCCTCCGAGTCGATCGCGAAGGCCGCTACGATCTTGGTCACCTCGCCTCGATCCTTGCCGGGGAGGCGCCGCGCATCGCTCTGGCCAGCCTGATGTGGGCGAACAACGAAACCGGCGTGCTGCCGGGCATCGAGGCCGCCGCCGAACTGCTTGTGGAGGCAGGCGTGCCGCTTCACACCGACGCCGTGCAGGCCGCCGGGAAGCTGCCAGTCGATGTTCGATCCCTGCCGGTCGACTTTCTCTCGATCTCGGGCCACAAGTTGTTTGCGCCGAAGGGTGTTGGCGCCCTCTTCGTGAAGAGAGGCGCGCCACTTCACGCGCTCATCCACGGCGGCGGACAGGAGGGCGGCCGCCGCTCAGGCACCGAGCCCGCCGCGCTTGCGGCCGCGCTTGGGGCGGCCTGCCGGCTGGCGGCCGGAAAACTCGCCGCCGGGGAACTTGATGCCGTGGGCCGCCGGCGCGACCGATTCGAGCAGCAGCTCCTCGCCCTGCCCGGGGCCCGCCGCAACGGCCATCCCGAACAACGCATTCCGAACACCACCAACCTGCGCTTCGAAGGGGTGCCCGCGTCGCTCGCCCTGGTCGTGCTCGACGAGTTCGGCGTCTGCTGCAGCTCCGGCTCCGCGTGCAAGGCTCGCAGCGGCCAGCCCTCTCACGTGCTATTGGCGATGGGACTCGAGGAAAAGCAGGCGCGCGAGAGCTTTCGCTTCTCGCTTTCCGTCGACACCACCGACGCCGAGCTCGACCGCGCCGCGCGCCACATCGCGGAGACCGTCGAGCGTGTGCGCGCCGCCACCACTGCTGTGACATGATGGATGTTCCCTCGAACTGGCTGTCCGACATCACTCATGACGGGGGTGAGCTTGCCTGCGGGCAACTGCTGCTCGACCTGCACCTGCGATTCAAGGAACTGCCGCCCGGCACCCGGGTGGCGGTGCGCTCGATCGATCCCGGCGCCCCGGTGGAGATTCCCGCCTGGTGCAGGCTGATGGGCCACAAATTGCTTGACGAGGCCCACCCATACTATCGAATCCTCCGGGGTTCCGGCTGAATCCGCCTCCCCCGGCCCCGAACCTTCTTTGCTTATGTCCGATACCTTCTGCGTCGCCATCAATTCCTGCAAACAAGATCCCGACAAGGCCACGGTCGGCTTCGTGGTTGCCACCGCGGCACTCGGCAGCGGCAAGGACACCCTCGTGTTCCTGAGCACTGACGGTGTCTGGGCCGCCCACAGACAGGCCGCCGGTGAGATCGACGAAGGGGAGCCGTTCAAGCCGCTGGCCGAACTGGTCACCAACTTCCTGGCCGCCGGAGGCAAAATTGGCGTCTGCGCCCCTTGCTGCAAGAAGCGCGGCATCGAACAGGACGACCTTTTCGAGGGCGCCCAGATTGCCGGAGGCGCCTTCCTGGTGGAGTGGATGTCGAACGGCGCGCCGACCATCACCTACTAATCGGCCCGCGATGTCTGCCTTCGATCGGCCCGAAGCCGACCGCGTCTTCGACGGTGGTGACATGGACTGTGGTTCCGGGCTGATCCTGTTGCTGCGTCAGAACCTGCTGGACACACCCGAGGGCGGGGTTCTCGAGATGCGCAGCTCCGAGCGCACGGTCGCCGACGAGCTCCCGCCGTGGTGCCGGATGGTCGGTCATGAGTACCTCGGGACGGTCGAGGAAAGCCCCGGACACTGGCGCCACTTCCTGCGCCGTCTCGCCGACGAGTCCGCGCAACTCGAGGAAGACAAACAGAAGGCCCGCAACTACGAATGGCGCGTGCGGGTGCGCTCCACGGGCAACCGCGCCGCCACCGCCTACGCGCGGAATTTCTCCCTCACCATCGGCCAGCCCGCGAGCTTTGACGAGAGCGATGATCACCCGTCCGCGCTCGAGCATGTCCTTGCGGCCCTTGCCGCCGAGCTCGTCAACGGCTTCGCCACCCACTGCCGCCAGGCCGGCCTTGAGATCGACGACCTCGAGTGCACTGCCAAGGGCCGCCTGCATGACGTGCTCGCCCAGGTCGGCCTCAGCGACGGCGACCCTTCGCTATCGCGCATCGACCTCTCGCTCTTCGCCACCTCCCCTGCAAAGGGCGCCGCGCTGCGCAGTGCCTGGGAAACAGTGCGCAAACGTTCTCCTCTCCTTCAAACGCTCGCCAAGTCGTGCGATATGCACGACCGCTTCGTCGTCATGTGAGCCGAATCTCTGGTCAAACTTCCGCGACAACAAGTGATGAACTCCATGCTTCCCCGCTTCCCGGTCACCCAGGTTGGCAGTTGGCCGCGCTCCGAGGGCATGCTCGACGCGCTGCGGGCCCGCCGGCTCGGCCGGATGAACTGCGGCGAGTTCGATGCCGTGGTCGACCGCGAAACCGCCCGCTGCGTCGCCGCCCAGGAACGCGCCGGAGTGGACGTCGTCGTCTCCGGCGAACTGGGGCGCGACAATTTCTACTCGTTCATCACCGACAAGGTCGCGGGCACCCGGCTGATGTCCCTCGCCGAGATGCTCGACACGGTGGAGAACAAGGCGGCCTTCGAGGAGATGCTCGAAACCCTCGACGTCCCGGCCTCCGCGATCCGCAACCCGACCTGCACCGGCAAGCTGGCGCGCCGCGAACCGCTCGCCGTGGACGAACTGCAGCGCGTCCGCCGGCTCACCGGCAAACCCGTCAAGATCACCCTGCCCGGCCCCTACCTGCTCACCCGCGCCATGTGGGTCACCGACTTCAGCCAGGGCGAGGCCTACCATGACAAGCCCGACATGGCGGCGGACGTGGTGAAGATCCTCCGTGAGGAGCTGGGGGACCTCGCAGCGCAGGGCGCGGACTTCGTCCAGTTCGACGAACCGGTCCTCACCGAGATCGTCCATTCCGGCGAGACGAAGCGAAGAACCTTCATGTGAGCGACCCTTGCAACCCGCCGTGATGCGGGTTCGGAACTCGCATACGCCGCCGGGTTGCTCAACTCGGTGATCGAGGGATTCGACGGCTCGATGCGCCTCGGACTGCACGTCTGCCGCGGCAACTGGAGCACCCGCGAAGACGTTCTGATCAGCGGTGACTATCGGCCGCTCGCCCCGTGCTTCTCGTCGATGAACGTTCGCCAGTTCGTCCTCGAATACTGCACCCCGCGGGCCGGGGAACTCGAAGCCATCGGCCCGGTGCTCGGCGCAGACCGTGAACTCGGCCTCGGCGTGGTCAACCCGCGCACCACCACCGCCGAGGAGCCCGCAACAATCGTCGCCCGGGCTGAGGAGGCCCTCGAATGGTGGCCGGCGGAGCGCATCTTCCTCAACCCTGACTGCGGCTTCGCCTGCTTCGCGAACCGCGGAGTGAACGTCGAGGCCGTCGCCGAAGCCAAGCTGGCCTCGATGACCTCCGCCGCCCGCACCCTCCGCGAACGGCACGGGTAGGACCGCCTGAAGAGTGAGGTCTGACCTGAGACCTGTTGCCAACTCCATGTCTCGTCCCGGCGTCTTCACTGTCCTTTCACCGGATGAACCCTACCGCATCTTCTTCCCCCTCGGAATCCTCGCCGGGGTTCTTGGAGTGCTGATGTGGCCGATGTGGTTCGCCGGGTGGCTCCCGTCCTACCCTGGTTCTCCGGGCGATGCGCACGCGCGGATCATGATCGAGGGGATGTTCGGCGCTTTCGTCGTCGGCTTCCTTGGCACCGCCTTCCCGCGCCTCGCAGACAGCCCGCGGCTGCGGCGCGGCGAGGGGCTCGTTCTGCTCGCCCTGTGGCTGGCGACGACCTTCTCCCATGGTGTGGGGCGGGTGAATGCCGGTGACGCGGCTTTCTCCGCCTTGATGGCGGCTTCGCTCGCGGTCTTCCTTGGACGGTGGATCTTTGCGCACCGCGACACCCCGCCGCCCGGTGTGACCCTCGCCGTCGCGGCCATGGCGATAGCGGGAACAGCCGCCGCCCTGCTCTCCCGGTCCGGTGGATGGTGGATGGGCGCGCAGGGCGCCCATTTTGCCCGGCTTTGCCTCTACCAGGGCTTCACGATTCTACCGCTCCTTGGCATCGGGCCCTACCTGCTCCCGCGCTTCTTCGGCCGGCCCAGCAGCCACGATTTTGACGATTCGCCTCGCCCTCCCGCCGGATGGTGGCCACGGCTGGCCGCCTCGCTGGCGTGCGGCGGCGCGATCGTCGCCACCTTCGCAATCGAAGCCGGCGGCCATCTGATCCTCGGGCCGGCGGCACGGGCCGTGGTGGTCACGTTCTGCCTGGCACGCCATACCCCGGTATTTCGGCGAGCCCGACAACCCAACACCCCGGCCACGGCGGTCCGCTGGGCGGCGGTCTCGATCATCCTTGGTTTCGCTTCCGCGGCGGCGTGGCCCGCACTCCGGGCCGGAGCGCTTCACCTCTACTTCGTCTCCGGCATCGGGCTCATCACCTTCGCGGTGGCAACCCGTGTCGTCCTTGGTCATGCCGGCCGCCACGACCTGCTCTCCGGCAGGATCGTCTCAGTTCGTTGGATCATCGGACTCGCCGTTCTTGCTTCCACCACCCGCATGTCCGCCGACTTCCTCCCGCACATCCGCACGTCCCACCTTGTCTACGCCGCCTTGGCCTGGTTGATCGTCAGTATCTTGTGGCTCGCCGCGATCGGCCGCTTCCTTGCGCAAACCGACGATTGACCGCGTCGACGCAGGAAGTGAATCACGCCATTCGGCGCAAGCCCTCTTCTCACCTCGATGATTGCCGCAGCAATCCCACCGGGCAGGAGGATGTCGAACCCTGCGTCGGGAACAACACGAGTCGACCCCCCTCCTGCGCGAAAGAAGATCCTATGACGCATTCTACGGCCACGCCACCCACACCCGCAAGACGAGCCGGGATCTGCGCCGTGGCGTAGCCGATGGATGTCTCATCAGAACGGGAGAAATGGCGCTCACCCGCTATCGCATTGCGGAGCAGGCGGTCAAGTCTTGCTATTGTTCGATATGTCGTAGACGTTGAGTTCGTTGGCGTAGCGAATGTACAGCCTGCCCTGAAGCACGACAGGATGGGCCAGGTAGAGCTGACCCTTCCTTCTCGGCAGTTGGAGTTTGCTGATGATGTCATATCCGCCCGGCCTGGTCTTCATGAGCATCAGCAGCCCCCTGTCGCTGACTCCGTACAAATGCCCGTCCGCCCATGTGAGTGACATCTTGCGCAGGTTTTCGCTTTTCACCACCTTGCCGGTCGGGAACTCGGCACAGAAGAAGATCTTTCCTCCCGACCGGCACGAACTGCCGTAAAGGTGTCCGTCGACCAGCAGGACATCGCCGTGGCAGTTGTCGAGCAGCCCCTTCTCGGTGGATATGTTGTCCCGGTTCGGGCCGTGGAGGTGGGGCCAGTCAGCCCGCGACCCGCAGGCCGACGCCAGCAACATGAGGGCAAGAACTGATCTCATCACGTCTCCTGCTTCGGACCCATACCCGCGTGGCGGCCGGAACTCAAGCTTCCAGTGGCGGGAACTGGTCTTCCGATGTGTCAACACCCTGCGAGGCATGACCGCCGCCGGATCGGGCCTTGCCGGCCGGGGTTGGATCGCGGTATGACGAAGCCTTCTTATGATCCCGCAAACGGCAGGGAAAGATGGTGGGCCGGCGGATTCTCGAAGGAGACGATTGAAAAGACCCTTGCCACTCCCGCCATCGCGGACAACACGATCCATATCCGGACCGATCGGCATTTGTATGCCATCGGGAAGAGAAAGTGAGCCTCGTCGTTTGTCAGGTCAGATTTCCCGGGGCCTTTCAACACCGGGATAACGTTGCCCGGACCAGCCATCGCACGCAGTCGAGCGAGAGCGAGTTTCCGGCCAACTGCCAGCGTCGGCGCAGGCTCACGGTCCCGGGGAACCGATAGCCGGACGGGAAGCCGAGCAGGCTCAGGATTTCCCCCGGCGAGAAGGCCCGCAAACCGCCCCCGGCGAGGCGCAGGAACGACCCGCCCGCCTTCAAGCCCCGGCCGTATCCGCTGGTGAAGCAGATCGCCACGGCCGCCGGGTCGGCGGGATCGACGACGTTGAGCACCGGTGCGTAACGCTCCGCCCGTTCGTCGGGCACCCGCAGCGCGGGGTCGTCGTCCGCCGCCCGGTCGAGGAACCCGGCCAGCGGGCGCGGCGAGGCCCGCGGAGGCTCCGGCAGGGTCGCCGGCCCGTCGCGCCCGGCCGCCAGAAAGATCCGCGGCCGCTTCATCGGAATACCGAAGCGGGTCGGGCAGAGTTCGAGCTCCCGCACCGCGTAACCTGCTGCTTCCCACCCCTCCAGCAGCCGTCGGTGGACCACGGAACCGCGGAAGCCGGTCACATTCTCCAACAGGATCCACTGCGGGCGGTGCGGCGTGCCCTGCCGGCCGATCTCGTCCACGAGGCGCAGCAAGGCGCTGGCCCGCGGGTCGGCCGCATCCGCCCGCCGGCCGCGCCGGGTGAAGGGCGTGCACGGCGGACTCATCCACCACAGCCCGGCCGCCGGCAAGGCGGCCAGATCGAGACTGTCCAAGGTCCGGCAATCCGGGGCGAAGCCGTGGTTCAACCGATAAGTCGCGCCGGCATCGGCCGCCTGGTCGACCGCGGCAACCACCTCGACTCCGGACTCCCGGGCCACCACGCCGAAGCCGCCGATCCCGCTGAACAGTTCAAGGGCCTGCCATCTGTGGTGTTGGCGTTGGCGGCGATTCGTTTTCGGGACCTTGTCGAGCCCGGAGTGACCGGACCGGTTGTTTGCTTGCGGGCAGGCGAGGGGTGGAGATAATGCGCGCGTGCGTTGGAGGGTTATCATTTTGATGTCGGGGATGATGGTTGGTACGAACGGGGCGCCGGAGCTGGCGGCCAAGGTTTGGCGGGACGGCGGGGGCGGGGTGGTTCGGTATCGCTGGCACGAGCCGCCGAGGCGGGACGAGGGGGCGCGTTTCCCGCTGGTGGTATTCCTGCATGGGGCCGGCGAGCGGGGGGACGACAACCGGGCGCAGTTGAAACACGGGGTGGCGGATATCGTGAAATGGTCGAAGGAGAACAAGCAGCCATGCTTCCTGATGGCGCCGCAGTGCCCGGCGAAGGAGGGGTGGGCAGCGGTGGACCGGAAGACGATGGACCTCGCGGCGGGGGCGAAACCGGGAGCGACCCTCGCGCGGGTGTGGAGACTGGTTGGCGAGTTGACGAGGGAGCATCCGGTGGACCAGGCGCGGGTCTACCTCACCGGCTTGTCGATGGGCGGTTACGGGACATGGTCGTTGCTGGCGGCGGCGCCGGAGGGGATCGCCGCGGCGGCGCCAATCTGCGGCGGCGGGGACCCGGCGACGGCGGGGAGGTTTGCGAGGGTGCCGGTGTGGGCATTTCACGGGGCGCAGGACAAGGTGGTGCCGGTCGCGGCGAGCCGCCGGATGATCGAGGCGCTGAAGAAGGCGGGGGGATCGCCAAGATTCACCGAGTATCCCGGGATTGCTCACAATTCGTGGACGAGGACTTATCGCGACGACCAGTTGCTTGGGTGGATGTTCGGGCAGAGACGGGCTCCGTCGCCTTGAAGCCCCCCTCTCGGGGACTTTCTGAGCAGCATCAGGGGGAGGTCCTCGGAAGGGAAAAGGCGGAGGGGGTGATTCGTTCGTATCCCGACGCGCAGGGGTCTCTGTGGGGCCGGAGGCGGAGACCGGGACGACTCTCTGTTGAGGGGTCTTGGTCATCAGGAGACCCTGCGTGGTTTCGAGCTCACTCCCGGTGGTCAGAACTGCCGGCGGCGTTCGAACGATTTCTGATCTCTTCGGCGCTGTTCACGACCTTCTGTTGGGCTTCGGCGGAGAGTCCGCTGTTGGGGAGCCACTGGCTGGCGTTCTCGCGATCGCGGACATAGTAGGCTTGTGCTGCGGAGACCATCGAGCGCTCGCGCACGGTGGGATTGCTGATGGTGCCGGCCCACTCGATGGCGGTCACGGGGTCGCGCCACCGCTGGCTATCGACGTAACCGGTGACGGCGGCGTCGCGGTTGGGCGAGGGTCGCATTTCGGAGAGATACTGACTGGCGGCGGCGGGGTCGGATTTGGCGTATTCGCCCGCGATGCGGCGCATGGCGCCGGCGCTGGCATCGCCGGGCGGCAGATTCTCGGCCGCCCAGTTCGCGGCCTCGGCGGGTCCGCCGGTTTCGAGCGCTTTCCCTGCCAGCATCGCGTAGAGTTCGCCGGCTCGCGACTCACCGGATTCGGCCAATTGGTTGACGAAGCTGGTGGCGAGGCCGAGGTCGGTCTCCGAGAGGCCATGGACCATGCCTTTCATGAGGTAATTGTGCAGGACCTCTTCCGGGATTTTCCGCTCGTTGAGGAGGCCGTCGAAGCGCGCATCGTTCTTCATGTCGAGGTTGTTGAACCAGTCGATGGCGGCGTTGGGTTCCTCAGTGGCCCATCCGGCGAGCAGCGGGCCCATGTCGGGTTCGAGGGTGTCGGCGCCCTTCATGACGCCCATCTCGCCGGCGATCTGCCCCCATGCCTGGTGGAAGTCGAGGAACTCCCGGCTGTGCGGAGGGAGGTGGGCGATCTGCTCGCGGATCAACTCCGCGTTTTCCGGGGTCATCCCTTCGAGGAGCTGTGCGAAGAGGAGGCGGCGCTTGACCGGGTCGAGTTCGTTCTTGAGCCGACGTCCGAGGGTTTCGATCGCGAACAAGGTGAGGGCCGGGCGGCCCGATGACGCTGTTGATCCAAGCCGGCTCGACACGACTCTGGCGCCCGGGCGTCCTTCGGCGGCGGGTCCGGCCACCCCGGCAGGGAGGGCGGCGCGTTTGCCTGTGGCGTTCGCGGAGGCGGAGGAAGGCTGGTGGGTCTTCGACGACACGGTATGAGGATGTCCGGCCGGGCCGGATTCCGGGGACTCGTCCGGGGACCTTGTGGCGGACTTGAGAACCCAACCGAGTCCGAAAGCCACGGAGGCGAAGGAGATCCATGCAGCGAGGGTGACGACGTTGCGGTTCATGGCTGGTGGTGGTGAGGGCCTCAGGGGCCGGGAGATGCCTACTTGTCTTGCCGTTGCAGGAAATGGTTCAGCTTTTGCCGGGCTTCACCGGAGAGTCCGCTGGCCGGCAACCATTGGCGAGCGCCTTCGGGGTCTTTCCGGAAGTAGGCATCACCCGCGGCGAGGAGCGAGGCCTGCCGCATCTCGGGGCTGCTGATGTCGTTGGCCCACGCGATGGCCGCCACGGGGTCCTCCCATCGATGGCGGCTCACCAGCCCCCCGATGGCGGAGTCCCGGTTCGGTGACGACGGCATGTCCAGAATGTAATTGGTGGCCGCCACCGGGTCTTTCCCCGCCCAGCGCTCGAAGGCGGCGTGGAGGGCCCGCGCCTGATAAGGGTTGTCGTCCAATCCCGACGCCCAACCGACCGCGGCCTCGGGATCCTTGCCTGCGTATTCGCCTGCAATGCGGTGTACGGCCCACGCGGCTCCGTCCCCCTCGGGCAGGGATTCCGCCCATTCGGCGGCTTCGGCGGGGCCGTCCGCCTGCAGGACCTTCGTCGCCAGCATGCCGAACATCCTGTTGGCGGCCTCGTCGCCGCTTGCGGTCAGACCGTGCACGAAGGCGGTGGCTTCGTCGATATCACTGTTGGCGAGGCCCTCCGCGATGGCGGACTTCACATGGTTCTTGCTCGCGTAGGATTCTTTGCTCGAATCTGCGAGGTCGTGGAACCAGTCGAGGGCCGCTTCGGGGTTCTCGCTGGCCCATCCGGCCACGGTCGCCCTCAGATCGGGCTCCTTTGTGTCGAGTCCATGTTCGACGGCCTCCATGCCGGCGATCTTTCCCCATGCGTAGTGGAAGTCATTCCACTCGGGGGTCCGCGGAGGAAAGACCGCGATCTGGGCGCGGATCTCGAGAGCGTTTTCGGCGGTGAGGCCGGCCAGCAGTCTGGCGAAGGTGGCCCGCCGCTTCATCGGGGACAGGTCCGCCTCGAGCTGCCGGCCGAGTTCTTCGATCGCTGCATTGGTCAGCGGCGGGAGTTCCGCCTCAAGGGCGTTCCGCACCGGCGCAGCGGCCGGGCCACCGGCGCGCGGACGACGGCCGGCCGGCCCGTCCCACCACGCTCCCCCGCGACGGGTTTGCAGGGGAACTCCGGATCGTGTCGCGAGCCCGGTGTCGTCCATCGCTTCCGACGGCGTGGAAGCAGGATTCAGCATCCATCCCAAAGCGAACGACACCGCACCGACCGTGCTCCATACGCCGATCGCCAAGATCTTCCTGTGCATGGCTACTGACATGAATTCCCATGGGAATCCTTGATGGTCAAGCGTGAAGTCCTGGTATGAGGGGGTGGGACAGGGCGCTTGGCTGGTGGGCGAGAGATGGAATTGTCGGAAGAGCCCATCTCGCCGCGGGGAGGCCGGAAGAGCCGCGCAGACCGGGTTGCGAAGCGGCCACGGCGCGGGCTTCGTATGTGTTAGGCGACCAGAAAGTCCAGTCCCCGGCGGACTTGTCGGTCCGTCTCGCTTCCGGCCCCATGCATCCGCTCCACGCTTGATTGCCATGCACGGCTGAAACCACCTCGGTCATTGCCACGCTGGGGGGTGGTGATATCATCATCGCGCGACGGCCTTGAAGATCCTCCTGACAGGTGATGACCTCCACGAACTACCAGGTTGCCCGCGCCCTGGTCGACTCGCTGGTCAATGAAACGGTGTGCCGCGAGAGCGAGATCCGCGAATTGATACCGTGCGATCTGCTCGGATACGAGGAGGCGGTCGAGCGCGCCTTTGCCCGGATCGCGCAGAATCGCGTGCCGTCGTCCTGGATCGATTCGTTGGCGTCGGGTTCGATTGATCCGGGGAAGTTCGACCTCGTGCGGGTGCCGGAGCACGGCGTGCTCCGCGACCAGCGCCGCGCCCCGCTGCGCGCCCCGCGGGAGACCGTGATCGAGCGGATCTGGTCGCTTGGCGGCGCCAACGGCTGGCCCGTCATGAACTGGGCGTGGCGCGTGCGCGGGCTGATCGACAAGCTCTTCGGCGGCATCGGCCTGCGGCGCGGGCGGCGGCATCCGACGCAGCTGCGCTCGGGCGACGCGCTCGACTTCTGGCGGGTGCTCCTCGCCGATCGCGACAAGGGCCGCCTGATTCTGCATGCCGAGATGAGGGTGCCCGGCGACGCGTGGCTCGAGTTTGCGCTCGAGCCGGACGGCTGCGGCGGCGAGCGCCTGCTACAGACCGCCACCCTGCGCCCTCAGGGGTTGTTCGGGCGGCTCTATTGGTTCGCGGTCACACCCTTCCACTGGCTGTTGTTCCCGCGGATGGTGCGCAAGCTGGCGGCGCCTGACCACGCGGGGCGTCCAACTGCCGGCCGGGAGACGGTCTGAGAGAGGCTGCGCGTCGCGCCGGCCACGGGGCGGGCTGGTGTCCAATGGCTTTCAACCGCCCGGTCGCTGAGAAGATATGAAGAGACCAACATGCACCAGCCTGGCGAGGCAAGCCTCGGACCGGGATGCAGGATTCAAGATGCAGGATTCAAGATGCAGGATGCAGGATGCAGGATGCAAGACGCAGGGCACACGGGACTGCATCCTGAGTCTTGCACCCTGCATCAGGCAGGGCAACCTTGCCGCCGGAAAACTTGACTCATTTGTGACGACTTCTGGATTTCAAGGACTCTGGCCCTGCTCACCGCAAGCCTAAGCCTTGTGTTGACGATCGGCTGGTTCATAAACCGGAATACGTCTGGCAACTGGTTTGAGGAAACGGGTTTCTTCGTCAATCCCGGCACCACCGTCATTGCGGTTGTCGTTGTCGTTGTCGTAATCGTAGTTGTAGTCGAGATGATGATGGGATCTGGCCACGGACAACTTGACGATTGTCGCCTCTCTGGTGACTACGTGGCATAGTCCTGCGCTCTGGCGAAAGAGCTGAGTGGTGTTGATCGTCATGCCGGAGAGGAACCGGCTCGGTACGGAGTAGACGATTACGATTGCGATTACGATTGCGATTACGATTGCGATTACGATTACGATTACGACAACGAGGGAGAAAGGGAACCCCAACCAGACGCTTCACATGGACCTGGTGCGGCTGGCGCCGAACCAGGCCAGTGAGCTCCCCGGTCTGCAGCCGGCCTCACACCGCTGCCTTCCTGCAACACTCCATCAGATAGTCACGGGACTTCTTCAGCGCCTTGGCCATTTCGTCCGGCGGCGGCTCGTGGTGCATGAAAGGATTGACGTATCGGGCATAGCCGGCCTCGGCGAGGGCGGCCAGCCATGGGGTGCAATCGGCCGGGCCATGGCCGGGTAGTTGCTGTAAGCCCTTTCCCCGCTGCCAGGCGTAGAAGAACAGGAGCGACTCTCCGACCGTCCTGATAGCTTCCGGCACGGACACCCCGGCCCCCTGGAGATGATACGGCGCCAGAGCGATGCCAAGCCTCTTACTGGGATTGTGGTCCACGAACGCCTTCAACCCCGCCAGCGAGTTCAGAATGTTGCCGCCGTGGTTCTCCAGGGCGATGAACGAGTTGTGCTTCCCGGCCAGTTCGATGTCCGGTTTCAGCCCCTCGAGGAACTTCTTCATCCTTGCGGCCAGCTCCGACGGCTTGCCGGCTCGGGCCGCGCCGCGGACCGCAACACCCCCGCCGGCCTTGCCAAGCAACTCGGCGTATCGGGGATACCCGCCGTGGTAGACGCTGAAGGCATACAATTGAACCCCGTTCTCCTTGCAGCATTTGACAAGGCCTTGCGCACCGAGGCGATTGGCCACGTCGTCGAGGTGAGGACATCCGGCGTGCGCGCTCCATACGTCGACGGCATCGAACCCGAGACCCGCGATGCGTGCGATGGCTTCTTCAACCGGCAGCGAGCTGAACTGGATCGTCGAGGTGGACAGGCGCATTTCCCAACGATTCTTCTTTCCCGCCTCCTCGTCGGCCCGGCCGGCGAGCGGGCCGGTTGCGGCGGCCACGGCGCCGGCCGCAGCGCTCGAAAGAAACCCGCGCCTCGAAACGGGGATTCGCGGTCGTTGTTCGTCCTTCATGGCCGGGATCGACGCTACCACCACGGATTCTGTTGGAAAGGTTTTTTCACCTTGTTGCCCTCTCATGGCTTGCCGGTGATCAGGACGACTTCCTGCGGCGCCGGCCGGTGCAGCCGCTGCGTCGTGTCGCCCGCCGTGGGCATGTGTTTGGCGGCCAGAAAGTTCAGCCCCCCGGCGAGCCTGCAGCGGCGGAACGCCCCCGGCGGGCTTGTCCCGCCGGAGCGAACGATTGGTCAGCTAAAGCG
>Ga0180432_10006971_pt1 | contig 14508 bp, 16 predicted proteins | sample SS_ome_10_FD_132414 | JGI IMG/M metagenome (GOLD analysis project Ga0180432, IMG submission 132414) | Hypersaline lake sediment archaeal communities from the Salton Sea, California, USA - SS_1_MS_2 metaG | ecosystem: Environmental > Aquatic > Non-marine Saline and Alkaline > Hypersaline >... | reverse complement strand
TTCCGCAATACTTTATACAATGCGCGGCCAGGAACTATTTCGAATGGCACCTTATTCCGGGCAGGAACCAAAGCGACTGGCTAGCCAGGTTCTAGGCTTTGATGCAAATATCGCCGGACTTTTCTTCATCCGGCCCCGCGAAGATCAGGTTCGTACTGAACCCCAGGCCACCCTGGGCAGGATGGAATTAGACGGATCATCCCCAGAGATCCTGTCCGAGGATATTGAACTGACCGACTCCTATGAAATTAACACCTCCGCAGCCAAGCGGCTAGCGGTGCTCACTGATACCGGCCATCTTTATACGATTTTGCCGGAAACAGAAAAAACCGAACGTATCGCTGTCGATGCCAGCCGTATGGAATGGAGCCTGGATAATGACGAAGAGGATTCAACTGATGAACTCCTGCTCTATTCAAATGACCACGAGATTTATACTTATGACCCCCTCATTCAAAACTCCGAAGTAATCACTCGTTACACGGAAATTATCGAGAATGCCTTCTGGTATACCGGCAATTATAAGTACATTGTCTTCACTGTCGGCGGCAGAATAAAGATAATTGAGCTGGACGAGCGTGATCATCGCAACTGCGCTGATATCTGGCAAACCGGTGATACCGAGACTATTTCTCAGGATAGCGGTTATTTAGACAGCCAGCAGGAATTTCTTTATTTCACTATCGATACTGAAAAAGACGGTTTCATTCGCAGTTTTCATATCCGGGAATAGCGAAAAACAAAAAACAGGGAACAAACCCTGTTTTTTTATATAGCTAACGTTTGGAGAACTGTGGTGCCCGCCGGGCTCCCTTGAGACCATACTTCTTACGCTCTTTCTTACGGGCGTCTCGGGTCAAGTAACCGGCTGTTTTCAGGGCCGCCCGCTGCTCCGGGTCCATCTTTAGAATCGCCCGAGCAATACCCAAGCGTGATGCATTCGACTGAGCTTGTTTGCCGCCACCCCTGGTCCGGATGTTTATATCAATCTTTTTCTGCATGCCGGTAGCTGCCAACGGCTGTTTTATGTTCTCGCGATGCGCCGGCACGGTGAAATATTTAAGCCAGTCCTTGCCATTGACTTCTATCTTACCCGCGCCTGTTTCCAGCTTGACCCGCGCTACGGAACTCTTGCGGCGTCCCAGGCCAATATAATGCTGCCCCGCCTTGGCGGATGTTTTCTTCTTGGTAGCAGGTTTTTTCTTGGCTTCAGCCATAACTATTTATTAGAATTACTAGTTTCAATAACTAATCTCTTGAGACGCGGCTTGCGCAGCGTGTTGACAGGCAACATTCCACGAACAGCGCGACGGATCATTTCACCGGGATTATCCTGCATAAGCTCAGATGCTTTTTCCGTCTTGATCTTGCCGGGATATCCGGTGGCGCGCTGATAGACCTTATCCGTTTGTTTGCGACCGGTCAGAACTACCTTGTCGGCATTCTGAACTCGGACCGTCACGGGTAAATCCTTTTCGGGAGAATATTCGGGTAAGTGTTTGCCTTGCAGCCAAAATGCACACCGGGTAGCCAATCGACCCAGGGGCACTCCGGCAGCATCGACTGTTTGCTCGGGCAATTTCTGGTTGTCTGATTTATTATCTTTTTTCATACCCATTCAACCTTGACTATATTGGATTTATCCCCGGTCCGTTTACCCATTCTGGTGATCCGCAAATACCCACCGGAACGATCCTGATAACGCTTCTTGTATTTACGCACCAGCGCCAACGGAGCCTTGGAACCGTACAGCTTTGACTGCAGGAGTTTTTTCGCCTGAAACGGAGATTTATTCTTGGCTATTGTAACCAGTCTCTCGGCATAAGCACGCAGAGTCTTCCCCTTGGCTTCAGTAGTAGTGACCGAGCCTTTCATAACCAAATCTGACGCCAAATTCCTAAGCAATGATTTGCGTTGAGCTCGCTTGCGACCAAGTTGTTTCCCGCGAAGACGATGACGCATATGGTAAATCTATAATTATTCTTTCAATTCCAGTCCCTTTTTCTTTAGAAGTTTCTTCACTTCTTTGAGAGCGGTCTCACCGAAACCGGGTAATCCCAGCAAATCCTGCTCGCTGCGAGCAATTATTTCACCCAGTGTCTTCAGCCCAGCACTGTACAGAGCATTGGTTGTCCGGGTAGAAAGCTTCAGATCTTCAACAGCTTCATCGTTTTCGCCGAGTTCTGACTTACTCTCGGTGTCAGCCGGCTTAGGACTTTCCTTTTCTTCTATCTTAATTTCCTTTTTACGCTTTTTAACATCAGTGAAAAGACCAAAATGATCAACCAGGATAGCGGCAGCTTGGTCAACAGCCTCCTTCGGCGTCAGGGTTCCATCCGTGCGGATTTTCATAGTGACCTTATCGTAGTCAGTCATCTGACCGACCCGGATGTTCTCAACCTGGAAGCTAACACTTCTAATCGGAGAATAAATAGCGTCGACAGCTATGGTGCCGATATCCAGTTTTTCCTTATCCCGCTGCTCAACCGGAACATACCCACGCCCAGCCTGAGCGGTTATCTCGACCTCAAGCTCCGCCTTATCATCAGTAAGATTGGCAATCTCGAGCTCAGGAGTACTTATCTCGGCATCGCTGGGAGCTTCAATATCTTTGGCTGTAACCTTGCCCTTGCCTTTCTTTTTCAGAGTCAAGGTAACCGGCTTTTCAGAATGCACCTTGAGTCTGAGTTTCTTCAGATTCAGGATTAACTCGACTACATCTTCTTTGACTCCCGAAATCTGAGAAAATTCATGGTCAGCTCCTTTAATTTTGACTGCGGTCACGGCCGCACCCGGCAAAGATGATAACAAAACTCGACGCAGGGCATTACCAATAGTAGTTCCATAGCCCGGAAATAAGGGCTCAACTACCAAGGTAGCCTCCTTGCTGTCGAGATCGGAAAACTCGACTTTGTCAGGTAAATCAATTGTTTTCACGTGTTTTTTGCTTTGGTGCCGAAGCTGCATAATCTTCGGTCACTCATTACACTAACGTGAATATAATTCAACTATTAGTTGCATATCGGCAGACAGATCAATATCAGTTTTAGTCGGCAGTGATACAATCTTAGCCTCCAACTTTTTCGGATCAAGCGATAGCCAGTCAGGCAGATTTTTATTCGTTAATGACTTCTTCAGGTTGCTGAAATATTTATTACCTTGCTTGGAATCCCGAACCCTGATAACATCTCCAGCCTTGACACTGTATGAAGGGACATTGACTTTCTTTCCGTTAACCTCAAAAGCGGTATGGGAAACCAGTTGTCGCGCACTTCTCCGGGAAGGAGCAAAGCCCAGACGGTGAACTACATTATCCAGACGTCTTTCCAGCAGAAAAAGTAAGTTATCACCGGTTACTCCTGATTGACGCGCAGATTCTTCATAGTAACGAGCAAATTGTCGTTCCCGAATCCCGTAGAGACGCTTAACCTTCTGCTTCGCGCGCAGCTGACGACCATATTCAGTCATCCGACCGCCTTTTTCACCATGCATTCCAGGCGGATATGCCTTTTTGATCATGGCACATTTGGGCGAAGCACAACGCTCCCCCTTAAGGTGGAGCTTTTCGCCTTCGCGGCGGCAAATCTTACATTTTGCGTTTGAATTATCTGACATCTGGTATTGGATTTATTAGACTCTCCGCGGCTTTTTAGGGCGGCAGCCATTATGAGGAATCGGCGTTACATCTTTAATTGACATCACCTGCATACCGTTTGCCTGCAAGGCCCTGACAGCTGCTTCCCGACCAGCTCCAATCCCACTGAGGAAAACATCGACTTCTTGCAGACCATATTTACGGACTCGCTCAATAGTATTGTTGGCAACCAAGGTAGCTGCGTAGGGAGTAGATTTCTTGGCCCCTTTGAAACCCAGGCGACCAGCGCTACCCCAGGCCAAAACATTGCCGCTCAGATCAGTAAAGGTGACAATGGTGTTGTTATAGCTGGACTGGATATGGGCCTGCCCACGTAATATCTTGCGAACCTCTTTTGACTTCCCCTTCTTGGCAGTATACGAAGATTTCTGATCCGGAGCTGCCTCCTTTTTCTCAGGCTTTGTTTTCTCCGGCTTCGTTTCAGAATCTACCGAAGTTTCCTGAACAGGCTTTTTTTTGTCCTCAGGTGTTGCCATAAATATTAGGTCTTTTGAGCAGGCGGACGACGGCCACTACCGACCGAGCGATCGCGCTTGTTACCACGGGTAGTACGAGAATTACGCCTGGTGCGCTGTCCTCGGCCAGGCAGATTGCGAACATGTCGGGTTCCGCGATAGGAATTAACTTCCTTGAGTCTTTTTATATTCAAAGCTTTGTCTCGTCTCAGCTCGCCCTCAACCTTGTATTTTTTTTCGATTATATCTCTAAGCTTGTTCTCATCTGCAGCGCTAAGGTCATCAGTAGAAGTATTACCGTCGACACCTGCTGCTTTTAGTATTTTCTGGCTCAAAGAACGACCAATACCGTGGATATAGGTCAGTGCGATTTCAATTCTTTTGTGCTGCGGCAAATTTACGCCGGCGATACGTGCCATATAATGTTATCCCTGCCTCTGTTTATGACGTGGGTTTTTGCAGATAACCCTAACTACGCCCTTGCGACGAACGACTTTGCATTGATCACACCGCTTTTTTACAGAAGCTCGAACTTTCATGATTATTTATCTCGGTAAATTATTCGGCCTTTAGAAAGATCATAAGGAGTCATTTCAACCAGCACTTTATCTCCAGGCAGAAGCCGAATGAAATTCATCCGCATCCTTCCGGAAACATGGCCAAGAATCTCGTGACCATTCTTGAGACGAACCCGGAAATTGGCGTTAGGCAAATTCTCAATAACCGTGCCTTCAATTTCAATCACGTCTTTCTTGTCCTTTTTTGCCGGACGAGCCTGCTTTTTTGCTGGTTTATAACCTCTTTTTGCCATAAGACTACACAAAAACGTACACTACCCAAAGGGGAGTGATTTGTCAACACCCCAATTTACTGAATCTCCCTGCTAAAGGGCCAAAACTAGGTAAATCTTGCTTTTTTCAAGTAATCTAATCCTAGCAGAAACTTCTTTTTTTGGCAAGCCTTAATTAAGGGAAATATCAACAAAGATCCGTTTCGTATTGGTGGGCGCAGATTTCACCCAAAATGGCCAAAAATCAACTGTCACCGATTCTACCGAGTCCTTTTTGGATAACTCTGCTTCGATCTCGCCAGCGCTCAAACCGGCCATTTCCTCCTTGACTACCTCGCGATCAAGAGAGCGAGCAAATGATTTGCTGGCGTGATAGAAAACATCTAGCTTACCGTTATCTATATCTTCATTTGCAAGGTCGTAACTGATACTGGTTTCGCTCCCCCCGAGTAAAAACTTGTCCTCCGGCAAAACTTCATGGATATCGTCCTCGGCCACAGCCAGCATGTCATCCTCGTCAAAAGCCAGGAAAGTTAATTTGAGCTTCAGAGCCAGCTTGAACTTTTCGGCCTCTTCACCTTTAGCCGGGGAGGGTTGATATTCCAGAACCTCGACTTTTGATCCCTCCGGAACGACAATTAGATTTTCGTCGCTGTATTCGCTTACCGCTTCATCTTTGAGCCTTGTAGTAAGCTCTTCCTCAGCTGCCTTCAAATCATCATCAGATACAACCTTAGCCATTTTGGATGATCCTCCGACCATCGCGGAGGAACTCTCTCCGTAGATCTGCTTCTGAATTTCCGGCGATAACGCCGGCAGAATGAAATCACTCGGACCGATGTTGTATTCTTCGCCGGGTTCTTCGGCTTCAACCGGCACACTGGCTGTGCCCGGGACCTTGTCTTCACCGGTATCCGTATAGCCCGGAATAGTAACCGTTTCTGTAGACCGAAAAACCTTTCCGTCCGCTGTCTGAAACCGGGAAGGCACAATTGTACGTGGCGTCGTCTGATAATTGTTGTAAACCGTGATCGTTCCCTGCGCCTTGCGACCGACATCTTTTTCTTCGGTGGCTTCCCTCTCAATTTCCCCGCTCACCTCAGCTTCATAACGCTTGCCGGGAATCACATTAGTTTCTTCATCTAGCTCGGTTGCGGAAGTCAAAATCTCCACCTCAACATCATTGGTAATAGTCTCCGTATTCAGGACTATATTGATATCAGCCTTCGGTAAATAGAAATAAGCAAAAGCCCCGCCTCCGACCAGGATTACCAATATCACTATAATCGTAATCAGGAGCTTTTGTTTCGGCAAAAGAGAAACCGATTTTGCTTTCCCTTTCTTTTTGGCCGGTGGAGATGTCTTAACCGGTTTCTTGATTCCAACCCCGGCTTTTTCAATTTCCTTATAACTGGTAATTCGCGATTTGGGAACTGGCTCTGGCTCATCTCCTTCTTCGTCACCGTGCTGCACCCGCTGCTGCGCCGCCAGGCCGGCTCTTTTAGCCAAATTAACGCCAACCTGATCACTCGTGACGACAGTTATTTCTTTCCCTTCCATCTCAGCATGCTTGCGTAGCAATTTCAGATTGACGATGCTTTGTATCAAATTAGCCCCCTTGGGTACCACCAAGGTTATCGAATTATCCGAAATTTTCCCGACCTTGTCGATTACCGAAGTGATTTCTTCTTCTAGTTCTAAGTATATTAGTTTCATCAGGTTTCAAAAATGTCAGCAACTTTGTTTAGAACTCCCCCGACTACAGTATCCTCGCCAGCAAGCTCTACGGCAACACTGGCCAAGGCCATTGGCGTTATGTCTGTCGGGTCCTTGAGCTGCCTGGTTTTGTCTCTTAGATCCTTGACGTCTTTGGGACGCAGGTGATTAACAGCTGGCTGCTTGGCAAAGGGCAGTGAATCTGTCCATTTAGGTGAAAGTAAGGCTTCTTTGATTCCCGGCAGCAGCGAGCCACCGCCACAGAGAAATATCCGCGAAGGCAACAGATCCACATTCTTGAATTCACTCAGCGCCAATTCTATTCCGGAAAGCCAAACCCTGATATCACTATCCAGAAATTCTTTGACCTTCACCATACCCTCAGGACTCAAACGTCCCGCCGAATATCGCAATTTTATCTTCTCTGCCTCCACAAAAGACTTACCTAATTCTTCTCCCAATCTCTTGGTGAATGTTCGACCGCCAATGGCGAGCATTTTCGTACCCTCGACGCCGCCCTTGTGTACAACCGCAATGTCAGTCGTCCCGCCACCGATATCAATGAAAATGGCGCCGAAGTCATCAGCATCCTCGCTTACTGCCCGGGCAACTGCGTAAGGTTCAGCCGTAATACTGAGCAGGTCTAAATGTAAGTCAGCGGCGATTGTCTGCAGTGCCCCCAGATGAATCAACGGCGCGTAAGCATTGAAAATCCCGATACTTACATCCTTACCCTGAAACCCAACCGGATTGGTTATCCGGTAGCCATCAATATGGACATCAACGACCGCAGCGTTTATTAATTTAACGTCAATTTCACTGTGACCCGTCTCCCAGGCCAGTTGCTTGCGCACCTTGGCAAAGGCTCTTTTCTGAACCTGACCGACAATTTCACGGAGTTCGTTTATTGTTATTTTTGAATCAGGTTTCAGCCTCTCATAATGGACTGTCGTCTTAGCTCCCTTGACTAATTCTCCGGCTATCCCCAAAACAGCCTGATTCGGTTCTGCCTTGGCCATTTCACATGCTTTAGTAATCGCTTTGTCAGCCGTTGCCACCACTCCCTCAATATTGCTCACCGCCCCGGAGTGCATATCACCTAACTGCTGCGGTTCTCTACCGACTCCCACTATTTCCCCGCGGCCATTCTTAAAATCGACTTTGACAACCAAAGCCTTGGCGACCGCTGTTCCGATATCCAGAGCCAGCGCGTAATTATCTACTTTTGTTTTGGATTTACCAAACAAAGACATACACACCAAGTGCATTTACTCGGCCGTATTATACCATAAAGATATAAAAACAAAAACAGCCCATAAAATAGACTGTTTAAACTAACTCTTGATAATTTTGGCTTGCTCTGGTATTTCCACTGGCAAATGCGGTTTTTTGAGAACGGCAGTTCGGAAAACATTATAAAGCTGGTGGAAAGTAGAATATAGAAAACCCGGCTTCATAATCAGTTCACCCTGCTTAAGTTTCGGCAAAAAATCATCGCGACCGGAGAATTCCGGCATGTCCACACAAGCGCCCACAAATTCATAAGGGAAATGAGCGTCAGTTGCTGCGACTTTGGCGATATCGGGACAGGCCTTGGTCAATTCTGTCACCTTTTTATAGGACATCAACGTTATCGCGCTGGCATTGTAGACTTCAATCATATCGATGAAACCGGAGCGGACATACTCATAGACTAAATCATCATCAAGCCGGCCCGGGAAAAACCACATAAAAGGATGGGGAATGCTGACTAGTCCACCTTGATCCTTGATGCGCATAATTGTCTCATACGCCGATAAGCGAGCAGGTATTCTCTTTTTGAGAAATAGACCGATGATATCCCCTTCCTTACTGCGGACTTCTTCACCGACAATTACTCGAAATGGCGCTCGTTTTCTCACCTCAAAAGCACCCTTGATTTCATTGTGATCAGTCACTGCAATACAGTCTATGCCACTCTTGGTGACCGCCTCAATGGTTTTGTGCAAAGGCGTAAAATTGTCTAGAGAATAACCGGTATGAACATGTAGATCAACTTTCATAACTTACAACTTTAAGGAAAGACATTATAACATTACCTAGGGATTATTCAAGTACCGCCTTAATGCGCCTAACTCCGGCGCCGGAGGACTGCTCTTTTTTGATGCGGAAGTGACCCATCTCACCAGTCCGCTCAACATGCGGACCACCACAGATTTCCTTGGAAAAACCGCCGACAGAATAGACCTTGACTTTGTCTCCGTATTTCTCACCAAAAACCCCGATTGCCCCCTGCTTCTTCGCCTCGTCAACGGTCATAGTTTCTGTTTTTATCGACAGGTCAGCCTGGATTTTTTCATTAACCAAGTCTTCGACCGCCTTCTTCTCATCGTCAGTCAGTTTTTGCGAATGAGAAAAATCAAACCTCAGCCTGTCTGGAGTAATATTACTACCTTTCTGATAAACATGGTTGCCCAGTACCTGGCGCAATGAGGCCAGCAGGAGATGGGTAGCAGTGTGCAAGCTAACTGTCTTGCCAGTTGTATCCCCTAATCCGCCTTTGAATTTTTTGGTCGCACCTTGCCGGGAGAGTTCCTGGTGTTTAGCAAAATGCCGATCAAATTCCTGGCGATCAATCGTGGCCCCCATTTCCTCAGCCAATTCCGCTGTCATTTCAATCGGAAAACCGTAAGTCTGGAAAAGGTCAAAGGCTTCCTTACCGGAAACTCCCTTCCCCTTCATTTTCTGAAACTGGCGCAGACCCCTGGTCAGAGTTTTTTCAAATTTGTTTTCCTCCTTGCTTATTTCGGTAATGACTCGTTCTTTATGCTCGGACAGCTCCGGATAAGTATCACTGTATTGGCTGATAACCACATTAGCTAAATCCTTGCCCAGACTGAATTCCGGTTCTACTCCCAGCTTTTTGGCAAACCGCACCGCACGGCGGATTAGCCGGCGCAATATGTATCCTTGTTCAACATTAGAGGGAACAACCTGGGCCGAGTCAGCCAGAATAAATGTAGCTGCTCGAATATGATCTGCAATCACCCGGAAAGCAAAATCATCTCGCTTATCCACCCCGTATTTTTTATGACTCAGCCTTTCCAGTGCCTGCAAAAGCGGCCAAAAAAGTTCGGTGCGGTATACATCATCTAAATTATTAATGACCGCTAGTGTCCGCTCCAGGCCCATGCCGGTGTCGACATTCTTCTGTTTCAACGGCAGATAATCATAAAGTTCAAAGGAAGTTGTTGCTAGATTCTCGGCATGAGTGCCGATCGTCTCTTCCGGGTCAACCCCCCGCTCGCAAGCCAGCGCCATATCTATAATGTCCCCATGAGACACGATCAGGACTTTTTTACCACGGTATTCCTGCAAAACTTTCTTAAGCAATTTCTCTGTTCGACTCTTAGCTTCATTTAGGCTCTCGCCACCCGGCGGCGTAACGCAATAATAAATTTCACCTCGTTTTATAAACATATCCGATGGACAGCTGTCCATCAGCTCCTGCTGCGTCATTCCTTCCAGCTCACCCATGTCACGTTCAACAGCCAGCGGCTCCGCTATAATTTTTGCCGATTCCGGGGCGACTATTTCCGCTGTTTGCTGAGCCCGCTCTAGGGGTGAAGTCAATACTATATCCGGGGAAAAATCTCTCACTTCCTGCTTAGCCTTGGCCGCTTGCTGACGCCCAGTTTCGTTTAGCTGCGTCTCCAGGTCGCCCTGTATTTTCTTTTCGATGTTCCAATCTGTCTCCCCGTGCCGGAGCCACATAACCTCGGTGCCGGTGGCCTGCTTGTCGTATTGCATGAATACGTTGTTCCAAATCTCAACATATTTGCCACAGTCGCAGCCTGGATGACAATGCTCACAACAACCGGGACCTTCCGGATCAGTGTCATAAAATATTTCCGTGTCCGGGCCACATGGTCCCCCTCCGGCCAGACCCCACCAGTTTTCCGATTTGGGCAAAAAGTGTATCCGTTCCTGTGGAATACCGGCCTTCTCCCAAAGCTTGGCTGATTCTTCGTCTCGAGGCGCGTCACTATCACCAGCAAAACAGGTAACAGACAAACGGCCAGGATCAAGCCCCAACCATTTTTTGTTAGTCAAAAAATCATAACTCCAGCTCACTGCCTCAGTCTTGAAATAGTCGCCCAGTGACCAATTGCCAAGCATCTCAAAAAAAGTATTGTGAGAAGTGTCACCCACTTCATCAATGTCATCAACCCGGATGCATTTCTGTACGTCAACCAGGCGTTTACCCTCAGGATGTGTTTCTCCGCCGAGATAGGGAACCAGCGGATGCATACCAGCAGTAGTAAAAAGCACCGAAGGATCATTCTCCGGGATCAGTGAAGCTGACGGAATAACCTTATGTTCTTTGGCTTCAAAAAAAGATATGAACTTGTGACGAAGTTCTTTAGCGTCCATATGAATTAGGTACTAGCCGGTGGAGTTTGATCAGTTGGCGGTGGCAGCGGCGTCTCACCCTTTCCCCGGCTTATATCCAGCTTATTCTGCAGCGCCTTTTCCTTATCAGCAATCTCCTGCTGGCGCTCGGCTTCCTCGGCCTTAGCTTCTTCCTCGGCCTTGGCTTCTTCCTCAGCCTTGCGCTTGCGCTCCAGGGCCATCTCCAATTTTTCCTGTAAATCTCGCCAGCGGCGCTCGTGAGCCGCCAACTCGTTTTGCAAGACCTCGCGCCGACCTTTAATAGCCTCTTTGTCTCCCGGCAAAAACTTAAGCTCTTTGTCAACATCATCCAAATCACGATGTAGGCTTTCCAGCTCTTTTTCCAAACGAGCTTTGGCCTCGGGAGAATATTCACCCAGCTCTGCAGCGGCTTGTGTTTTCAGGCTAGCTTGGGTTTCAAGCTCTCTTTTAGTATCTTCCGCTATATCTATTTTCTCTAGTAGCTTATCAGCGTCTGTCAAACGATCGCGCAGTTGTTTAACCTGGCGATCCAGACTATCAAGCTCGGCAGAGCTGATATCAGATTTTTTGGAATTAGCCATAAGCTTAGGCAGCTTCTTCTAAATCGTCAAAAGTCCTTCTAATTTTACCAAACTCCTCTTCAACCGCCGGCATTTCCCGCCTCAAATACGCAATATCGCCCTCGGCTTCTCTTTTTTTAGGAGTCGTCAAATTTAGTTTGGAGCGGTCAATACGAGTCTTATCCTGCTTGTCGTCGCTACGCTGATGCTCATCCACTTGCTGCTCCATCTTCATTTCTTCCATCCTAATAACTCCTCTTTGCTTAATCTCCAAGGCGCGCAAATTGCCCTTTATTTTTTCCATCTTTTCAATAATCGCCTCGACATCCGCCAACTTTTTCTTATCTTCAGCAGAAACAGCTCGGGCTTTGTTCTCCAGCATTTTCAACTTATCTTCCAGCGCGTTAACCTCTTTACGCAGTGACAGAACCTCCGCCTCATCCATGCTCCGAGCTTCATAGGCGCCGCCTTTTTCTGATTTGGCCTGGAAAACATCGGTCTTGGTCCGATCCAGCTCCCCCTTAACTCGTTCTAATTCTGTTTCCAGCCTGCCGACATCCCCTTTGGTCTGCTGACTAGCGCCGGAAATTTCCGAAGTCACCTCTCGCAGTTCCCGCTCGGTTTCCCGCTGCTCCTGCCGATTTTTTTCTAAATCATCATCAATAGTCGAAATCTCTTGTTCCTTGGTTTCGATAGTTCGCTCAAGTTCTTCAATTTTCCGGGTGTTATCTTCGGCCACCATATTATTTTGATTTCTTCTTCTGTTTCAATTTGGCCAGCTCTTTTTTTTCGTCATCCTCCAGGCCACTGCGCTGCTTTTTGCTCTCCAGCTGCAAACGGCGATCTTTATTGGATTTACCCCGACTACCAGCGTGAGCTTCTGCCTGCAGCGACTCCAGCCTCTTGCGGCCCCGAGCGCGCCGTTTACGTAACGTTTTCTCATCCGCAGTCTTTTTCGAACCAGGTGGCTTCATTTCCTTTTTTTCACCCGCTGGCTGACCTGCGGACTTTGACGAATCAGCTTTTTTAGCTGCCTTTTCTGCCTCCTCCAATCTTTGCGCTGCCTTCTTCTCAAGTTCCTTGCGAGCTTTTTCCGCCTCTTGTAATTTCTTTTCCGCCCCTTCCCGCAATTCACGCTCGTGCTTAACCCTCTTTTCCAGAGCCGCCCCTTCTTCTTTCCGTTTTTCCTGAGACTGTACGGCTCTTTCTGCCCGCTCGGCCACGTCTTGTTCCCGCGCGAGTGACTTTATTTCGCTTTCCGCTTGCCGCAGCGCCGTCTCGGCTGCCTGCCGCCGCGACACCAAACGGGACTCATCAGTATTGAGCTTCTGAACTTCACCACGCAGATCATTTTGCTTGGTCGTAAGCTCAGTTCTGTCTTCCACCATCTTATCCTGTAACTCCGTGATCTGGCTCTGTAAACGATTTATCTCCGCTTCTTGTTCACTCTGCTTCGATTCTAGACGATTAATATCCTGACCGCTAGATTCCTCGTCGGACGGACCGGCCCCGATTTTTCTTTCCTTATTTTCCAGTTCAGCTTTCTTATCCTCAATTTTTTTCTCGGTGCTTTTTAACTCAAAATTATCCTCCGCCGCATCAATGCTGCGCAGGCTCTTGTCAGCCTGATCAAGCAGGCTTTTCATTTTTGCCATCTCGGTCTCGACCTCACTCATAAACCTTTACTGTTTTTGAGCCTCTTCTTCGGCGGCAATCTTTCTATCCAGGGCTTCTTTGGCATAGCGATACTCCTGCTCCAAACCCTGCAACTTTTGCTGCATCTGTTGGATCGCCAATTCCGACTGCTGTCGACGGTTTAGCCAGGCTTCATTCCTGGCATTGTACTCCGGATCTGAGGCTGGTGTCTTTGACTTTTCCAATTCCAGTTTAACAACTTCCGCCCGCTCACTTTCCTGAAATTTGGCAAATTCCTTCTGGAGATCCTTTAGTTCGTCCTCCATTTTAGCCACCAACTGCTCCAATTCCGGTTTTCCGTAATTGTCGTATTTATTCATATTTTTGAGATTATTTCCTTTTTATTATAACGCAATTGGCTATTTACCTCAAATTGCTTCAAACAGAATAATTGCCAGAAGAACCAGAGACAAACCCAAAAACAAAACCCGCTTCTTCTTAATCTTATCCAACCACAAAAAAACCAAGCCGAAGCCGAGAATCATAAGTAGAATGCTAATTGAATGCCAAATCATATTTTTATTTACGGATGACCCCGCCGCCTAGAACCCTGTCATCGTCGTAGAAAACGGCCGCTTGCCCCGGTGTAATGGCCCGCTGAGCCGATTTTAGCTTGACTACAATTTCGTCTTTCTCCCGCTGCACAACTGCCTCTGTTGCCGGTGAGCGATACCTGATTTGCGTTTGGCAACTCACTGGTAAAGACGGTGCCTCACCAATCCAGTGAGTATCCAAGAGAGTCAGCTTTCGACTCATTAAATTCTGCTCATCCTTGGTCACGACCAATTTGTTTTGCCCGAAATCCTTGCGCACCACGTAGAAAGGGCCAATGCCGCCGATTTTGATTCCGCGACGCTGCCCGATCGTATAGGCCGGTAAGCCCACGTGTTTGCCGATAACTTTTCCGGTGGTAGTAACTATATCCCCAGGCTTCATTTCTGAGCGTAAAAATTTTGTCAGAAAAGCGACCTGATTATTATCGGGGATAAAACAAACTTCCTGGCTCTCTTTCTGATCGGCAACCGGTAAATCCAGACTTCTGGCCCTGGATCTGACTTCGTCCTTGCGAATCTCTCCGACCGGGAAAACAACCCGTGCCAGTTGCGCTGAGGTCAATTTATATAGGAAATACGATTGATCCTTCTTTTTATCTTTTCCCCTGCGTAACTCGAGTTTTCCGGAATCATTTATTACCCTGGCATAATGGCCGGTGGCAACCAGGTC
>Ga0180432_10006970_pt1 | contig 14510 bp, 13 predicted proteins | sample SS_ome_10_FD_132414 | JGI IMG/M metagenome (GOLD analysis project Ga0180432, IMG submission 132414) | Hypersaline lake sediment archaeal communities from the Salton Sea, California, USA - SS_1_MS_2 metaG | ecosystem: Environmental > Aquatic > Non-marine Saline and Alkaline > Hypersaline >... | reverse complement strand
GCATCAAAAGGTATTAATACATTTTTAGTTCTCTTATCAACATAAGTAGCACGCTCATTTATTATATAAGCTCCGTATTCTTTATCTTGTATAATACCTGCCTCTGGCTTTACTGGTTTCCAATCACAGTATCTATTCTCTTGAAAAAATAAAGCTATCGGTATTCCTTTAAGCCAAGACTTAAATTCAATAATTGCGTGTGTTTTCATTCCTAATACTACTATAAACATCAAGGATAATCCGAACATTAACAAAAAGAAAAAAGATGCTCCTATCCAAAAATATATATTTATTAATATATTTGCCATTTTTACTCCTCCCTACTATTAAATTATCTACGACCTAACAAACGTTTAAAAAATCCTTGTTGAATTGGATTATCTGTTCCCATGGAACTTATCTGTCTGTTTTCACTAAATTGCGATTGTAATACAATTCTTTCATTTTTAATATTCTGCCCTTTAAAACCTAAAGCTCTATCAAGTTTTGTTGCAAATCTACTTCTAATAACATTTAATTCTAATTCTGTATCAAAATCATATTCATAATAATCCATAGAATTTAATAAATCAATTCTAGTAATATCAAAATCAAGTAATTTGCTAGCTTTACGCTTCTCATCTAAAAAAGTTAAAACATTATCTTTATGAAATACATACCAATACTTCTTTTTTAATTCTTTAGGAACTTCATTGTCATTTAATAATTGCTCAGCCATTCCACCGCCATATGCAATAGGTTGATCAGGCAAATTGACATTATTATATTGTTCCTGTTCAAAAGGGTTTCCTTGTAATTGACCACCACTATTTGGAACCATCTGGTTACTCATTTGTGGTGCTGGTGGTAACTCAGGTCCTCGGTCTCCAAAAGTTCCTGTGCCTGCCATACCCATTGCACTCCTCCCATACTGTTCTTCAGCTGTCATAGCTTGTGGATGATTCATAATTTTATCAGCTTGCTCCTCCATCATTTTAAGTCCTCCTATTATCTATCTCCTTATAATTTTCACAACCACTACCTTCCTCATTCCAAGTACAATTAGTTATATCATACTGATCTATTGGGTTATCATCTCTATCTGTTATCATTCTTGTATCATAATCTTCCCAAATGTTTTCTAACATTGTGTCCCACATATACCAAATTATAGTTAATGTGTTCTCATAAGTATCATAAGTTGTAGCATTTATATCTTGTGCTAAATTTAATATTTCTGTTATACTTGAATTAATTCCTGTAAAATTAATATCAAATCCTTCTGTTAATGTTCTATTAGTATAATTCCAATTATCGCTATGTGTTTCATCCCACATATACCAAATAATAGTTAATGTGTTTTCATAAGTATCATTTAAATAAGTACTCATGTTTTCAGTTCTTATATCTATATTAGTTACAGTTTGATTAATACTATTTAAAATTTGTGAATAATTTTCAACTGTAAAAGTTAAATTATTCACTGTATCATTTATTTGTCCTAAAATAGAAATAATATTATTTGTGTTGTTTTCAATTTGATTTACAGTACTATTAAGTTGATTCACTGTTCCATTAATCTGCACTTGATTATTTATAATCTTTGTTAAATTTCCTTCAACTGAACTTAAATTAGTATTTTCTAATTGAGAAACAGTTGTGTTAATTTGATTTACAGTATCCCAGTTGGCTTCTTGTATAGGTATCTTTTGTACCGCTAAAGTTCTTTCACCACCAGTTGAATTAGAACAATTATACACAACTTTCCAGTTACCTTTTTCTGTAAAATTATAATTATACTGGTAACTTATAACTGAATAAGTCATATTTTGATTATTAACAACTAAACTCTCAGATGTATTATATATGCTTACTTCGCAGATACAATCGTTGCAAAATGTTCCATTACTATGAACAACTGTTTCTAATGTTACTTCATCTCCAACTTTAAAAACATCAGTAGATGCACTACTAAAACCTACTAATAATATTAAAATACAAAGCAATAAACTTATTTTATGTGAGTACATTTATAATTTTTCTCTTTATTAAATCTGCTAATTTTGTTGCTATATCTTCTTGTGCTACTACTTGTGCTTCTTGAGATTCCACTTCTCTGTTTCTATAAGTATTCATTGTAACAACAACATCTATACAAGCAGTAGATTGGTTATCAACAGGTACTTCTATTTCAATAAAACCATCATTAGTAACTTCTAATCTGCAAGTTATATCTGTACCATTACAATAAGATGAAGAACAACCAGCTATATTCTGAACATCATAAAAATCTTGGAAAACTAAAATCCCATCTCTAACACTATCAGTATAAGCATCAACAAATTCAGGTTGATTTAAGTCTAATCGCACATCTATATTACCTGCGTTGCCATCAGGCATCCAATCACTAAAAGCATCAGAACTCATATTAATCTGTGTTGTTAAGATCTCGTTATTATCTCCAGTAATTAACCAATCAGCATTTATTCCTAAATCAGATATTGTAATATTGAAAGTATCTGTTCTATCAGTATATAACTTAATTCTTCTATTTTCATTATTAAGAACCCAAACTTCTGCACTTGCTAAACAATTATTAGTTCTACCTTGCATCCATCTTTTCTCTGGTATTACCATAGCCCAACAATGATTTAAAGTATCTCCTGGATTTAATCCTCTTCTATCTGGTTCATCAGTAGGTGTTGAAGCTATAACCACTCTGTCAGATGATGTAAAATTATCACCACACCAAACTTTATAATAATTCTCTGTATTAACCCTTTCTGTTGCATCTACTGCTGTAACATTAGCACAAACAGTTAATACCTGTCTTGCTTCAAAATTACTTCTTCTTGTAAAAGCATTCATCTCCAACCAAGTAGCTGTTGTAAAACCTATACTTGTTGAACCTTGTAATTTTTCTTCATCATTACCTAATACATCCCAACACTTATTATCTCCAGTTTCACAATGGCATTTTAGTTCTGCTAAATAACTTGTACCTTCATCTATATTTTCTGGTTTTAAAGGTCCTGCACTTACAAATCTTCCATTAATAGAATCTGATGTTATTTCAGATATTTGTAATGGTGCTCCGTTAGTATCTGTACCAAAAACAACACAATGAGCATTATCAACATTATTACCATCAACATCTGATATTTGACAATCAACACTAAAATCAGCACCAATAAAAGCTAATGGTTTAAACTTACAATCACTTATTATTAATGCATTTCCAGGTGTATCAGTAGTATTAAAATAGTCAAAACCTTCCAAATCTCCGCCAACTAAGGTAGCATTAGCATTTGTCCAATTAGTACCTGTTATAGGTATTTGATATGTCTTAAAAAAAGGAGTATCAACAGTAGATGGTGTAGTTCCAGTATCATTTTGAAGCAATATGCCTCCAACAGAAGCATTATACCATAACAAATTATAAACCACATTCTTTTCTTGTTGTGCTGAACAAGACATTGTTGCTTCTACTGTTTCTCCAGGATTGTATTCTGATTTATCAAAAGTAACAGTACAAACACCATAAACACTCACACTCATCATGATCATCATTAGTAATATTATTATCTTCTTCATTTTATTCCCCTAGTATTCTCCATCCGTTTGTCTCACAAGTAGATCTTGAAATAGTGTTTCTTCCACATGCTCTATAAGTTCCATCATATTTAGCTGTACAGAATGGATAATTAAACCCTTGACAATCATCCCAGCCTGAAGGACTTGAAGCAGTTGAACCTGTTGTTGTACTTTGTGTTCCATTATAAACACCATTAGTTGGAGTAACATTTATTCTAACAGTTGTTCCATTAGCTACACCAGTTTCATTAAAAAAGTTATTAACTGTTGTTCCTTGATAAACATTATCAATCCAATAATGGTTAGTAGTAAATTCACTATTTGTAGGATTCGTCCAACTAAAATATACCCATCCGACTTCTCCAGTTGATCCTGTTAAACTAGTTATTCTCATTCTTGTAGTAAATGATCTTTGTGAACTTTCAGTTGTTGCACCATCAGTACATTCAACTTTCCAATATTTTAAACTATAATCTTGTGAAGACCAGTTATAAGTTACAGTGGCACCAGATGTGGTATCTAAACTATTATTAGTTTGTAAAACTGTTGTTGGTGGATTGTTATTATCACCATATAAAGTGCAATTAACCAAATTGCCAACTCCACCAGTAACATTATATTCAATATACATCCAATCTCTATCAACAGTAATTCCATTATTTGGTTGAACTAATGTTAATACAATAGGATTCGCTGCTGATAAAGTTGATGCTGTATTATTAACATCTGTATCATTTACATTACCTTCTAAATCTTTTGTATGTATTGTTATAGTATAATTAGTATCTTGACTTAATCCTGTTGCATTATAATAAGCATTTGTTGTATTTTGAACATTTATATCATCGATATAAATAATTGCTTGGAAAAAATCAACTACTGGATTATCCCATATCCAATATATCCAACTTGTTCCCCTTGAATCTGTTGTAAGGTTTGATATTGAGTTTGGTGGGGTTGTGTCAAATGTGTATGTCAAAGCTTCTGCTGGTAAATTGGTGTCTGAACTTCTTATAACATCTTGACCATAATTATCATTACCAGAACCTATTCTTATCTCTGCCCCTGTTGAAATTGGAGAACTTATATTTACATAAGCAATATTATTAGATATTGTAATCTTTGAAATATTTGTATAATTTAATATTGTACCACTATCATTAATCCATATATTACGTGCTAATGTTCCTGCATTACCTAAATAATCAGATATAGTGATATTTTTATCAAATATAAAAGTAAGGTTTGTGTTTGATATATCAAAATTAACTTCTGTTAATATTGCTCCTCTACAATTGTCAATACCATAAAAAGCAGAATTTACAGCACCAATCCACCTATTAGAAAACGCTTCCATTTGTGAATCTGTTTTAAAATGGACAGTATCACCTAAATCTATATCATAGGATAAACCACCACAAGAAATATTATTATTTTCAATCCATAAATCTCTTTGTGCTTTTCTTATATTGTCTAGAGGGTTTCTTGAAGCTGTTGTAAAAGCTCCTAATTGTCTTACTAAAACGGTTTCGGCTATATTTGTTTGCAATATAAATTGGTCACTCATATTTTTTAGTTTATTTTTATATGTAGCATAATTTCCAAGTTCACCAGCAACAACATCTTCTTCACCTTGGTCAAATAATAAAGTTTTAACTTTCATTGTTCCGTTTGTATATTCTCTTATTTGTTGTATTAAATCATTAAAATTAGCACTATTCCAATCATCAATAGATGTTGAACCTTCTGTTGTTGTTATTAAACCAATCGGGATGTTTTGTGTTTGTGTTAAATTATTTGCTAGACGTACCCAAGCAGAACCCTGTGCTATTCCTTGTGAACTTGTAGGATCATCTCCAAGAGTTAAACTATCATCTAATTTATATACAAAAACAAAAAAAGGATTTGTTGAGTTTAAATTATTAAGTGTTGTACCTCTTCCATCCCCGTTAGATTGTCCTCCTGTTGTATATAAATCACCAATAGAAATATTATTAACTGTAGAATTAACACTTGCATTATTTGTTCTTACTATTAAATTTCCTTGTGTTAATGAAGATACATTAAAATACCCAGTAAAAGTATTTCCAGAAGGTGAAGAATCAATAGTTGTATATGCAGAACCATCAAAAGAAGCTTCAATGCTTGTAATATTACCTATATAAGTCCCTACTACTTTTATTTCTCCGGTTGTTGAATTGTGACGTTGAAAAGTTATTCCTTCTGATGGATAAGATATAGAAATACTATTTGGTGGTGGTGCAGTAAAATTTCCCGTATTACAAGCATCGGTATTTAATTTTGTATTATTATTCCCACAATCAACCAACCTTTCTATTTCAGAAGTATTTAATGTTCTATTATATATTGCTATTTCATCCATAACACCATCAAAATAAGCGGCTGGTGTTGCATCGCCATAAGCTCCTAATGTTAAAACGTCTACTGCACTATTAAAAGTTCTTGAATCAGTAGCACTACATATTTCTACTCCATCAACATATAGTGTCCTATTTGTATCGGAAGAGAATACCCCTACTACATGTCTCCATCCATTAGCAGAAGTCATGTCTGTCCCACCAGAACAACCAGAATCACTACCTCCGTTTCTTGCATAAACATATGGTTTATTTGTTGCTAATCTTGTAATCTGATAATTTATATTTGTTGATGATAAATCACTTAAATCAACAAGACCAGTTAAAGCACCATTGGATTCTGGTTTAAACCATCCCGCTAAGGTAAAAGGATAACCACTAACAACTTGAGAATAATTTGCTAAAGCTTCACTACTTGAACTTTCAAAATCTATACCTTGCCCTACTTTTCCAGTCACATCTAGGTCAGGAGTTCCACTTCTTATTTCTAAATGATTATTTCCGGCATTATCTAATACTGGATAAGAAGTATCTTCCATTGGGTAGTAAGATACTAAACCATCTGTAAAGTCATAAGTCTGACCATATACAGAACTTGCCATTACTAATAATAGAATTATAAATAAGAATTTTTTAACCATAATACTCACCTTCAATAGTATATGAATAAGTCCCGTCTTCATCAGCATCACTTATTACTATACTTATATTATTATAAAATTGACCTGCTGGCTTTGATAATGCTACACCATCATGATAACTTTTTGATTGTAACCATCCAAGCCTATCACTAGTATCAAAATCATAAATTTTAGCATCAAAGAAATTATCATTAATAGATCGATTTATTCTAACACTTGTTGTACTTAAATTTAAATTATATAATACAGTACTTCCAAGACCACCAACTACATTAATAGTTCCAGTGTAAGTTCTTGGTGTTGGATTTATTTCATCCCAATCTTCTATACAACTTCCATTTAAACAAATACTTCCATTTACTGTTAAGTTTTCTCCAACAAACATATTATCAGTTACTATAAAAGATCCATTAACTATATTAATAATATAATTAATAAAAGAAGCATTAAATAAAACTGGGTTCCAAATAGTATTATTATTCATATAAAGATCTCCGCTCATATTAATACTACCAACTGTTAAATTGGTTTGATTATTAATAACTATAGGAGGAGGCGTTTCTGGCCTAAACCAACTAGCTGAAACAACTGATGTGAATGAAATTATGATTAAAAATATTATCAAACCTTTACCTATGGAATTCGTCACCCTTGCCTCCTGCAAACTTGTTTCCGTATTTATCGAACATATCAAATAATCCAAGAGTTAAAGCTAATATTGAAAATATCATATTAACTCCCATCATGTAAGGATATGAATATAAAATAGATACTGCTTGATATGCTCCTATAGATGCATTATATTCATAAACTATATATTCAACAAAGAAACTCGTGTACATTAAAACCCCACTTAATACCAAAGTAATAGACCATAATATTTCCTGTTTAGTAAAAAAAGCTGTAGCAAAAAATGCTATCATAATTAATTCCAAAAAGATATAAAGTTCAATTATCATGACATCGCCTCATATTAATAAAGTATAACCTCAGACTATATAAACTTTTTGGTTAAAAGAAAAATAAAAAAATTTATTTGAATATATTAATTATTCCAAATGCTGCTAGTACAATTATTCCAACTGCAACTAAACCAAATCCTGCAAATACTGTTGCTTGAGTTCCGTTAATTCCACTTAAAAATGATGCATCATCACAAGTAATAGTTGTTGATGTGTTATCACTTATTGGTCCACAAGTCACTGAAGTCGTATTACAAAAAGTAGTATCGTTTAAAGGATAACCGAAACAACTATTGTTATAACTTGCTTGTGGTGTTGGCAATGCTGCACGCACTTGTGCGATAACTAAATATCCAACCATAAGTACAATTCCAATACCTATAGCTCCAATCGCTACTTGCATAAACATTTCAGATCACCAAAAAATTAAAAGTGAGTTTTTAGGCTCACTTAAAAATGTTGATTAATCCGAATGCTGCTAGTACGATTATTCCAACTGCTACAAGTCCGAATCCAGCGAATACTGTTGCTTGTGTGCTATCAAGTCCTGCTGTTACGTTACCTGCTACTGATGCGTCTAGTTGGTCTAGTGGCAGAGCTGCTCTTACCTGTGCGATTACTAGATATCCTACCATAAGTACAATCCCAATTCCGATTGCTCCAATTGCTATTTGCATAAACATTTTTGTTTACCTCCATGTGTTTTAATAGTAATATGTGTCCATCTAATCATTTATATATATAATTGTTTTAGAAAAAGAAATTTAATGACTATCATTTAAGAAAAATATTAAAATCTTTTGAATTAAAAGGATTTAATTTTTTAAGAATTATTTTATCATCTTTTTTAGTAGCTTCTAATATAAGCTTATTCTTATTTACTCCTCTCAATATCTTATTCACTTGCGAAATTTTTGTATTAGATAAAACTACATTATTCTGTATATGTAGTTTTTTCAGCATTGAATATAATTCTCTATTCGTCGTTCTTATATTTCTTTTATTCCTAGCCATTTTATTTCCACAATATGAAATATAATATTCCGCCTAATTCAAAAGCTAATAATATAAACATTACTTGTAAGCTCATTGTTTTCACAAAGAAAGTTGTTGCATATAATGCTAAAAATATAATTCCTGTAACCCAACTTAAAGTTAAATTTTTAGTTTTCATCAATAACATAAACTGATAAACAAAAAATAAAATAGCTACTGTCCAACCTAATAAAGCAGTATCATACATTGTAAAAACTGCTGAAATTAATTGCCCATTAAATAATTCATTCCATCCTGTTGCATTTGTTGGTGTTGCCATTTTAACTATTAATATCTTTCCCTGTCCATAAGACCCAAGCCCCATATATATAACCTATTGTTAATAAAGTATATAAAGCCCCAAAAGGCCAACCAAAGACTAAAGTCCTTATCGACGGTGTAAGATAACCTCCTATTATATCATCTAATAAAGCTATAAATCCATACATATATTGTTTAACGGTATCTAGAAATCTACTAATAAAACCTAGATTTAACATGTCTAAGACCCTGTAAATAGCATTTCCTTTATCCTCTAAAGTTCCAGTTGGATTAACTGTATTCTCCATAGGGGAAGTAAACCCTACTGCATATGATTCATTGTAATTCAATCCTCCTCTTCTTGAAGGATCATAACAGCCACTACTTGGATCATTTCCAAAAACCTGGCATCCATTACTATCTAAAATCGCTCCCATCATAATACCAATAGCAAAGTTAAAAACAATACTAAAAGCCATTATTTTAAATACAGTATTCATTTTATGTCACCCTATTACTCATTCTTTTATCTCCTTTTTTAAGTAATGATATTAATGATATTAATAAACATAAACCTAATATTCCGTTCCCAACAACAAACCATCCAAATACTGAAAACAATATTGCTATTCCTACTAAAACTAAAGCTACATGATCTGCTGTGCTAATTGTTGCCATTATAGCTATAACTGATAAAAACAAAGTAAAAAACCAATTTAAAAATTGTTGTTGTTCTGATTCTGTATCACCCAAATGTTGTTTCATAGGTAAATTTATTTCACTAAATTCATTTAATAATTTGGAAAACTTTTGTTGTCCATCTTGTGAATGATCAATAAGTATATCACCATATAAAGTTAAATTCTCATAAGGTGTCATATTAAATTGCCATTCAACTTGATTGCTTGTAGTAGTTGAACTATATAAAATACTTCCACCATAAGTATCTCTATATATAATAAAAGTTACATTATTAGTTTGATTATTTAAATCCTCATATTCAGCTAATATATAAGTGTCGTTTGTTCCTGCTATAGAAAATTTGCCCATATTATAAGTAACATTAGGGTTAAATAAACCAAGTGGTGTATCAAGTGTTACTTCATATAATCTTAAATTTTTATCTCCACTCTCAGCTGCAATATAATTCCCTAATATTCTCACTGGATTATTATCACTATGAATCTCTAAAATATATTCATTGTTCTCCATTAAATATGCACTTACCTTATTTTCAACATCAATAAAATCAGCTGTAATAACAGGAGTTTCATTTCCAATAGTCTTCTTTACATATATACTTGGATTATCATAATTATCAAGTAAGTCATCAATAATTAAATTATTAAATACATATTGTGTAGTTGCCAAATCAATTAAATAAATATTATAATCTAAAGCATCCTCTGGCGGTATAATAAATGACCTAAAATAATTTGTTGCTCCATAATCTAATACAAATTTAAACTTTAAATAATCACATTCAATTGGTATAGTTGCATTCGTTGTATTTATTTCAGTAGTAAAAGTTCCATTTGGACAAAATAAAAAGAATGTTATTTTATCAGGACTACTAATATTAAAAGCTTCTTCAGTTCTTTCATCAAATAATCTGAAAGTGGCTAAGAATGACATTGCAGCATCAATAGTTAATTCTTGTTGATATGTTACTGTAAAACTTCCATTCAATTCATCGTACCCTGAGGCATTTATCATATAAGTGTAAGTTCCTGCATTTAGATACCAGTCTGTCGTTGTATTTTGATTTGTTTTTGTCTCACTAACAGCAGTATCGTTATTTGTTACAGTAATATTATAAGCTGTTATTATATTTCCAGTTTTAATATTACTAGGTAATATATGTACTAAACTTTGATATGAAGTAAAGTTCGCTGGTACAGAATTATTCTGTGCATTTACTGTTACAGTTTTTGGAAAAAATTGTGGATTAACAAAACTTAATTGATAAGTTCCATTACTTATATTTGTAAGATTGATTGCTCCATCAAAATTAAATGTTCCTGAAAAAGGACTATATGTATTTATACTTTGTAAAGTCACATTCGTGTTATTGATAACTTTACTATCATAAACATTTTTTGTGGTAACATTAATACTAACACCTAAAAAATTATAATTAATTGTTAAATTATTTACATTTAATCCTCCTATAGATTGGAATTCTAAGTCCTCTGTGCAATCACCACAATAAACTTTTACTTCATATTTTGTTGGGCTTTGTTGATTTATTACAACTGGATAATTTTGTTCAGTGTTAAAATCTAGCCATTGTTTAGTTTCCCAATTCGCTAAGTGTCCTAAATTTTTATATTTTCCTTCTTCTACTATTTTCCAATTTTCACCTTCAACATAAAAAGTTTCATAACCTAAATTATTTCTTTTTTTATCAATTTTTTCATATTTAAATGTGTGTCTGTCGAATAATTTCTTAGTAGTTGGGTCTCTAAACCTTAATCTATCTTTAGGATAAACTCTTACTTTATTTTTATCGTTAAATATCAATTCTTTATTATAAATATCATGTTTAATTTTTTTAATTTTTCTAGCTGTGTGTGTATCAGCTGCTTCAATAAATATAGTTATATTCTCTCCAACATCACATTGAAGATTTGGTATCGCATCTGTTAATGTTGCACTTTGTAAACTTCCATTATAATCATATCCTGCACTATATATATTATTTCCACTATCACATGTTGCATTAACTTCTACTCTAAAGAGATAATCAGGTCCTACTGTCACATTTAAATTTGAATAACTATTAATTACAGTAGTATTATCAAGTCCACTATTATCAACTATAAAAGGTTTACTTGTATCAATAGTAAAATTCCTTACTGAAGAATTATAACTTACTGTGCTATTTAAACAATTAACATAAAAATTATAATCACCATCTGTTAAATTAGTTGAATTTATAGTTAAATTTCCAGGCGCTGTTGGGACTGATGCATCTAACAAATGATAAATTCCTTCTTCGTAAAAATTCATAGATCCGCTATTTGATAATAATAATTGCCAACTTCCATTATAACAATAATAATCAACTCTGTCTGGAATACTATTTACTGAATCTACTCTTAATAAAACTTCACTTTGATCAAAACAACTATCTAAAATAGAAATATTTTGTTCTGAATTTCCATCTTTGGTTCTCCAGATCATTCCACCATACCCAGGTATTTTATCATATGTAATATTTAATGTAGCAGTTGCTGAGGCTGGTCCTGTTGCACTATCTAAAGTTGAATAATTACCATCATATGTATTACTTCCACCACTACTCCAATCACTATCAAGACTATAACTTCCTGTTGCTAACCCGCCACAAGCTGATGTTTCATTTGCTGTTTCTTGATAACATGTATTTGAACCATTTACATACAAATAACAAGTTCCATCAGTCACTGTTGTATTAAATATAACTTCTAATTGATTACTATTAATATGTTTATTATTTGAAGGTGAAAAGATTAATACATCTGCTTGCTCTGCCTGGAATGGGTATTGTGCACCACTAGTATTATCATTTTGTCTATTATAAATTTCTACAACTTCTTGCTGTGTTAATACTTTATTCCAAATTGTAAATTCATCAACGTACCCATTAAAATCATCACTTAAATCTGTATTTGCACCTATAACAAATTCTGAAGAAGTACCACCATAATTAGTACTATCAGTGTAGTTTTCATCTAAAACTCCATCAATATATAATGCTCTCGAATTAGTTGTTTGATTATATATAAAAGCTATATGATGCCATTCTTGTTCATTAAATACTGATGAACACACTTCTTCTTGTGCATAAAAATCAAGATAAAAACAAATACGATCACCACCACTTATATCGTCATAATATAATCCCCATTGCTTATCAGTTGTGGAACCATAATTCATAAATACAAAATCTTCGCCTGTACCTTGTTCAAGAGCATTTTTTACCCATAATGAGCCAGAAAAAGAACCACTAGCTATATTTCCTAATTGAAACCCAACAGGATCCCTATAATAATCATTACTTCCATCAAAATAAAAACTTTTATTTATAATAGAATCTGCATCACTTGTTACTGTTCCAGTTTTACTTAGTGTAAAAGTTCCAGTTGCATCATTTAAAGAAGCGGGCGCGGGATCTTCATCCATTGATAATGACATCCAAACACTAGTGTTTAATTGTGTATTTAAGGCTGTATTAGGTTCGTATGCAGTTACAAAACTAACTGAAAAAAACAATACAATCCCAATTAATAATAATTTGTTCTTCACTTTTCACTTTATTGATTTATATATCTTTTTGTATAAGTCCCTCTTGGGTATGAAACAACATTTCCTGTTTTAGTATTCTTCCATTTTCCTCCAGGTAACTGTTTGTAAACAACACCTTCAACTACTAACTCTCCTGCTTTTGCGACAGGTGTTGGTGCTGGTACAGTAGGAGTTAGCCTTTCCATAGCAGGTGCTATTGTTGGTGCTGGTCTTGATTGTATTTGTTGTCTTAAAGTTCCTTTGCCAACAAGGTCATCTACTTTTACAACATAAGGATCACTTGAAGTTGGCAATAAAGATCTTGCTACACCTTGTTCACCACCTAAACCAATTAAATTTGCTACACGTTGGCTTTCACCCGCTAAAGGATCAGGTGTATAACCTGGTGCACCAGCTGAAGTTCCTGTACTAATATCTCTCCTAACATCACGCAATACTCCACGAAGTTCTTCTCTCTTTGTTTTAGCTCTCATTACTGGCTTCTCTTTAATTCCTAAAGTTTTTTTAAGTTCTTCCTTATAAATTTTCTCAGCATCAAGCTGTTCAACTTTCTTTAAAGCTTCTTCTCTAGCTTGTTGTCGAATTTTTTGTTCTTGTTCTTTTCTAGCTTTAATATCTGATAATTTTTGTGATACTCCGGAAGCTGCATAAATATTTTTTAAGCCTTCTGCTGCTTTGCTTCCGCCCACCATAATTTTTTGTTTAATATCTTGTATTCTGCTTCTTTCAGGCACATCAATAACCTCAGCATCAATAACTCTTTCTTGCCTTGGCATCTCATTAGATGATTCTATTTCACCTTGAGGATTAACCATTCCTGGTTGTGTGTTTTCACGAACAGTTAAAAATTGTTCTGGGCTATGTTGATTTCCTTGTTGGAAATAATTTCTTGGATTACAATCTAATACATTGGCTAAACCGTCTCCATCATAATCACCAAACATGTTCAATCCTTGTTGTTGCCTAAGTCTACGTCTAGCAATAGTCTCAGGTTGTGGTAAATACTGTGACGGAATTCCTTTATTATAAATTCTATTATAATTGTCAATTGTTTTAAACTTTTCTTTAAGTTTAATTTGTCCTTTCATGATATCCATTGACTTCTTTTGATCAATCATCATCATTTTTTGTTTTAACATATTTAACTTTTGAAAGTTATCAAAAGAAGGAGCTTTAGGCATTTTATACTTTTTCATCCTCATAGGTTTTTTCTTCATAGGTTTAAGTTTTTCCTTCATAGGATTCATATTTAATTTACTTGAAATCTTATTTCCTTCAACACTTAAATCAAAAGGATCATTATTCATTTCGTTTGCTCCACCCATAACTGTTCCATTTAAAAAATTCATTATTATCACCTCTAGAACGTT
>Ga0180432_10006968_pt1 | contig 14512 bp, 11 predicted proteins | sample SS_ome_10_FD_132414 | JGI IMG/M metagenome (GOLD analysis project Ga0180432, IMG submission 132414) | Hypersaline lake sediment archaeal communities from the Salton Sea, California, USA - SS_1_MS_2 metaG | ecosystem: Environmental > Aquatic > Non-marine Saline and Alkaline > Hypersaline >... | reverse complement strand
GGTGACCGATGCATTCGATACATGCCTTTTCACTGGTACCTCCTCCCGGGCCGGCAGCCTCCTCCCGCGCCGCGAGGCTCCCCCCGGGCCTCGAGCCTCCCCCCGGGCCTCAAGCCTCCTCCCGGGCCTTAAGCCTCCTCCCGGGCCTCAAGCCTCCTCCCGGGCCTCAAGCCTCCTCCCGTGTCTGAACACGTCATGTTCGTGCCGGGCCTGCAGTGCGCCAACGGTGAGGGTGCGGCACCTGCCCCAGAAGGGGTCTCGATGTGGTCAAGAACACGGACACTCCGCAAACCCATACACGCGATAAGGCTACCACGATGAACGTGTTGTGTCAAGAGGATTCCGCGCCCGCCGCCCACGCGCCTTCGATATTCAGCGGCCGCCGACGGCTCCCGGATCCGCCTCCGGCCTCAGCATCGTCCAGGCGCGCAGGCCGTCGTCAGTCAGCAGCACGGTGATCGCGCCATGATGGTCCGTGCGAAGCACCCGCGTCCCCCTCGACTCGTAACGCTCGACCACCTCCGGCGCCGGGTGCGGGTGAATCTTGAACCGGTCGGCCGTGACAATGGCGAGCTCCGGCCCGACCGCCTCGAGAAACGCCGGCGTGCTCGACGTCCTCGAGCCCTGGTGCGCCACTTTGAGCACCGACGCCCGGAGCTCGGCCGCATGCGTCTCGACGAGCCAGCGCTCCGTCTCCGCCTCGATGTCGGCCGCGAGCAGCGCGCCCGGCCCCTCGCTGATGCTGAGCACGATCGAAGCATTGTTCTCGCTCGCCGTCTCCTCCAGGGTCGCCCTGGGTGCGAGCGCGGTGATCGCCGTGTCGCCCGGCCTTGTGAGTCGGTCCCCCGCTTCGAGCCGCTCGACCGGAATCCCCCTTCGCTCGACGAGCCCGATGATCCGGGCCACGGCGCGCGTCCTGTGGCTCTCCGGCCCGCCGCGCACGACGAAGCGCCCCACCGCGATGCGCCCGAACACGTGCGCCAGCCCGCCGTAGTGGTCGGCGTCGTAGTGCGTGAGCACCACGGTATCCAGCCGGTTGTACCCCCGGCTCCGCAGAAACGGCATAATGACCCACCGGCCGGGATCGCTCCCAAGCACCATCCCGCCGTCAATCAGGATCCGCTCCCCCCGCGGCGTGCGCACGAAGATGGACTCCCCCTTGCCCACGTCGAGCACCACGATCTCCGTCCCGCGCGGCCCCGGCGGCACCGGCGACCACAGCACCGCCCCGCCGACGACCGCCAGCGCCCCCGCCAACGCCACTCGCATCGTGCGCGTCGCCCTCGCCGAGAAACCCACCGCCATCAGCAGCGCGTAATACGCCGCCAGCACGAGCGCCGGCGCCGACCGGACGTTGAGATGCAGGAACCGCACATTCGACGTGAGCACCACGACGCGGCTCAATGCGCCGATGAGCACGTTGTTCATCGTGTTGAGCCCCGCGCTGATCACCGAACTCACCTGCCCCGCCACCGCCGACAACAGCCCCAGCGGCACGATGAGCCCCATCAGCCCGATCACCGCCACGTTGGGGATGAACGACAGCGGCGCAAACCGGTTGAAGTAGTATGCCGTCAGCGGCGCCACCCCGATGTACACCGCGACCGACGCGGCAAAGAGCTGCACGCACGCGAACGCGAGCGGGTTGAACGTCTTGCGCCACCCAGGCACGTCCACCCCCGGCTCCGCCATCAGCCGCAGCCGTTCGGCCGCCCATTGGATCATCCGAGGCGCGAGCATCGTGATCGACCCCACGGCGATGAACGAAAGCTGGAACCCCGCCGAGAACAGCTCCAACGGCCTCACCAAGAGCACCACCACCGCCGCGAACGCAAGGCTGTTGAGCGGCTCTGCCTCGCGCCGCACGATGGGCCCCAGCAACAGGACCGCCATCATCACGCTGGCACGCACCACGGGCGCCCGGAAGCCCGTCATCGCCGCATAGAACGCCAGCACGACGAGCGTCAGCACCGACGCCGCCCACGGCGGCAAGAAGCACGCCCGCAATGCCCGGCGGATTACCACCGCGATGATGGCCACGTGCAGGCCGCTGATCGCCAGGATGTGCACCGTGTTCGTGTCCACCAGCGCGTCTTCCAGCGCCTCGCCGACCCCCCGCCGCTTGCCCAGCAGGACCGCCTTGAGGAACGCCCGGTTGTCCTCGCGCATCCGGCCCGTGTCGAGCGCGCGCTCCATCCCGTCCCGGGCCGCGTACACCAGCTTCCACACGACGCTGCCACCGCCGCCGAGCCGCTCCGCCTCGTCGGGCATCCCGACGCGGATCACCCGGCGGATCCCCTTGTGGTCGAGATAGGCCCGGTAATCGAACCCGCCCGGGTTCCGCGCGGGATCGGGCGCCGTAACGTTGCCCCAGAGCAACACGCGGTCCCCGTAGTCGAGCCCAAGCTCGCCCTCGCGCGCAACGCTCACCACCGCCTTGCCGTTCGCCGGTTGAATCTCCCTTTCGTCGGACTCGACACCCGTCACCCGCACAAGGAACCGGTAGCGCCAATACCCACGTCGCCCCAGCCCGCCCTCCAGCCGCTCGCCCTGCGGCTCATCGAGAACAATGCCCTCGATCCGGCGCTCTTCGCCGGGGCCGACGAGGGCAGTGAAGGAATCACGCCGGGCGACCCGGGCCCGGTAGCAGTTCACCGTCACGATGCCGACCCAGGCCACAAGCGCGGCCGCTACCACTATCCCGAACCGAGTGGACGCGACGGCCGCCTGCAGCGCGGCCAGAATCACGACGACGACGACAGCCGCCGTCAGCGGCAGCCCGCCGTGCCAGACACGCTCACCAGCCAGAATTCCGGCAATGAAAAACGCGGCGACGAAGAGGAAGGGACGTTTCGAAGAGAAGCGGGGGAGGTACGGGAACGCGTTGGTTTCAGGCTGGCGCGGCGTCCCCACGCGACATGCCTACAACCGCGGTCTGCGATGGTGCAGCTTGCCCCAGCTCCACCAGATCATGAGGATCAGAACCACAACGCCCAGAAAGACAAGTGCGACGATCAATCGGCGCTCCTCACCTTTCTTGAGATACTGCTCCCGGTACTCGCTTTCCGGATCGGCTTCCCAATCGGGTGTGTCGGCTTCCGGGGCATCGGCCTCCGGCGCGCTCACCTCGCCGCCGCCCGCGCCCGCGACAGCCGCCATCTTACCGCCAGCGCCAAAGCCGCCGAGCCGCGCCGCCCAAGCGGCAGACGCGCCCCGCGCGTGCACCGCCGAACCCACCGCTAGAATCGCCAGAGCGCCGACGAGCAAGAAAGGGTAAAACCTAAGCCGTGTCAAGCTGACCTCGCCTTTCCTCAACCACCTCGGCAGTCGCTCGTTGCTCCAACCGCTGAGTCAAGCCCGATGTGAAACTAATCGTTTCCCGACAAGAACTTCTGTAGCACAGGTACCCCCACACTACAACAGAAAACGTGCCAGGGTCAAACGAACGACTCCCACCACCGAATCGGCCCAGCAAGGCTGGTCATCTACCTGGCCGGAACAAGGGATTGCATCACCCGCCGACTCCGTCTATACAGGCCGCGAGACGTCCCGAGGCCGCGATGGAGCCCCGATCGTTCCCCCACGGCCTTCCCGGCCGCTCGCCGTGACCACGAGGAGGCAAAGCTATGAGATTCCGCAACGCCCTCATCGTGCTCGCTCTCGTGTGCTGCATAGGCCAGGCCCCCGCCGCGCAGGAGCGCCCAGCCACCCCGGCAGTCGTGAACCCGCCCCTGTCATCCCACCTGCGCGAGACGATCAGCCTGGACGGGACGTGGGATTTCGCCACCGACCCCGACAACACGGGCGAGGCACAAGAATGGTACAACCCCGGCAAGCCGCTGCCGGACAAAGTGCCCATCAAGGTGCCCGGATGTTGGGAAGCGCAAGGCATCGGCGGACCCGGCAACAGCAATCCGACCACGCCGGAGCGAAGTGTCCGCCCGCTGCGAGGCGCCTACGTCGGGACCGCCTGGTACAAGAAGGAAGTCCCCATCCCCCGACGCTGGAACGGCAAGCAGATCTGGCTCAAGGTCGGCGGCGTCCACGCCCAGGGCTGGTTCTGGGTCAACGGCACCTATGTGGCCCACGTGGCGAATTACTGCGGAACGTACAAGTGCAACGTCACCGACTGCGTCCGTCCCGGCGGGACCGCCGTCGTGGCCGTCAAGGTCCGCAACGACGTCGTCAGCACCAAGGGGCTCTTCAGTTGGATCCACCGCTTTGGCGGACTCTATCGCAGCGTCGAACTCGATGCCACGTCCCCGACGTGGATTGACGACGCCTACGTCGAGCCTCTGTTCGACCAAAACAAGGCGCGGCTCCACATTCGATTGGCAAGCATCCCCTCGGAAAGGCGTGCCGACTACCAGGTCCGGGTCAGCGTCTCCACCCTCGACGGCACCCCCGCCGGACGCGCCGCCGCCCTCAGCTCACTGGCCGGCAACGAGACGGTGGACCTACAGCTCGACATCGCGCTCGACCCGTTCCGCCCGTGGTCACCCCAACACCCGCACCTCTACAAGGCCGATATCGTCCTGAATGCCGGCGGCAAACCGATTGACGGATGGGTCGAGCGGTTCGGTGTCCGCAAATGGGAGGTCCGTGGCCAAGCCTTTTACCTCAACAACCAGAAGCACTTTGTCCGCGGCTACGGCGACGACTATGTTTACCCAATCACGCTCTGCTCGCCCGCCTCGCGCCAAGAGCACCGGGAACGGCTCCAGCGCGCAAAGGACTTCGGCTTCACCTACGTCCGGCACCATACCCACTGCGAAATACCCGAATACTACGACGCCGCCGACGAGGTCGGGATTATGGTCCAGCCGGAACTGCCGTATTACGGGCCGAATCCTTCCGCGGGCGCGAAGGAGTATTTCAGACCCAAAGAAGACCTCGCCGAACTCATCACCCATTACCGCCGCTATGTCTCGCTCGCCACGTACTGCACCGGCAACGAAGGCCACCTCGGATCACCCATCGACGTGGAGGTCTATCAGCTCGCCAAGCAGCTTGACCCCACACGCCTCTTCATCCACCAGGACGGCGGCCACAACACGCCCGAGAACTCCGACTTCAATAACAGCACGTCCCCCTCCAGACCTTTGGTGCTCCATGAATACCTCAACCTTGCCACCGACGAAGACCCGCGACTCGCCGACAAGTACTCCGCCGCCCTCATGCCCCCATGCCCCGTCGGGCCGTTCAACAAGGAGCTCGAGGAAGCCGGGCTGTCGTGGAAATGGGGAACCGCGTGCCTCGACGCCGGCAACCAGCTCCAGAGGCTCTACCAGAAACAAGGGCTGGAGGCCGCGCGCCTCAACCCCAATCTCGACGGATACATCTACTGGACTATCGTGGACGTCGGCTCGCCGTCGGCCCAAGGCCTCTTGAATCAGTTCTGGGAGCCCAAGGCCGCGAGCGCCGAGTTCTTCAGAGCGTTCAACGGCCCCACCGCCCTGCTCGCTAAGTTCTCGCCCGCCGAACGGATCCTCACCGAAGGCAACGAGCTCACGATCCAATGGTGGCTTTCACACTACGACCCGGCGCCCGTTGACAACGCGACTCTGACCTGGAAGCTCGTGGCCGCAGGCAACACGCTCGACTCGGGAAGGATTCCGGGGATCAGCGCCGGGCCCGGCGAGGTGAAGGCCATCGGCACCACCACAATTCAAGTGCCCTCCTTGAGCAGGGCGCTCAAGGCCCGCCTCATCGTCAACTTGGACGAAACGCACGTCAGCAATTCGTGGGACCTCTGGCTCTTCCCCAAGACTCAGCCCGACGCCGGCGCGGGCAACGGCCTCTGCGCGTCCGACACCGTCTACTCACTCCTCGCCGACCGTTACCCGGGTATGACCAGGCTCGGCCGCCCGGAAGCGTCGGACGCCAAGGTCGTCCTGACGCAGTTCCTCGACCGGGACGCCTGCCAGGCCCTCGACCAGGGCAAGAACGTGCTCCTGCTCAAGCTCATCAGCCCCAGCCCTGGTACCAAGTTGGGATGGTGGGGCAAAAGCGACCAGACGGGCACCGCCGTCGCCGACCACCCCGCATTCGGCGATCTCCCCCACGACGGATACCTCAACGAGCTGTTCTTCCGCATGCTGCAGAGCGCCGTCAGCATGAGGGACGGCAGCTTGAGCTCGGTCGAGCCGCTGATGGTCGGCCACGGCAGCAACGGCTACATGCTCTATGCCTTTCAGGCCCGAGCGGCCAACGGAAAGCTCCTCGGCTCCGGGCTCGACCTCCTCTCCGGAAATCCTGAATCAGCCTACGTGCTCGACCAGGTCATCGCGTACATGAAGTCCGAGCGCTTCCAGCCGAAGGGAGTGCTCCGTACGGGGGCGCTGGCGAAGTGGACCGAGATGGCCTCTCTCGTCGAGGGCCTCAACGGATGGTCCGAGACCGTCCAGGCAATGGGGCGACAGGCCTACCCGTCGTTCCTCGGCCGCCGCACCATGAGCTTCGCGCGCCAGACTGACGGGAAGAGCACGGTGATCTGGCGAACAGAACCGGTGCCCAGAGACATCGAGTCGTCGGCAAGCGTCACCTTCAAATGGATCGCCGGCACGGGCTTCACGTCACAACCCGCAGGCACGTTCACCCTCATGCTCGACCACAAGCCGCTCGTCGACTTCCGCGTCGCCCAGCAAAGCACCACGTGGACAAACCCGGACGCGACGGTCAGCCTCAGCTACGTCGTCATGGACGCGATCGGCCAGGACAGCTCGGGCGTCATGAAACTGACGCTCCCGGCGTCGCTGCTCGAACCGGGCAAGAAAGCCGAGCTGCGCGTCGTCGGCTCGAACACCGCAAGTGCACGTTGGTTCGGCGTCTACGAGGTCGAGTGAGCCCACCGCGACAGCGGACTCACCTCGAAGCCGCGATGCAATGAACCACAAGGGTCGCTTGCTTGGCGTTCCTCGTCCGGCCTTCGCAGGCCAACTCCCGACAGACTGCGGCGGGCCCCCGCCGCCAGCAGCAACGTGCTATCCAGCGGCCGCTTGTGCTAACCTCCGGGGCATCGAAACGGTCCGTCACGAGAACATCAACCGAAGCAGCAGAGGAGCAGGCAAATGCCCGGAACGATCCTGTTCGGCATAGACGTCGAGAGCGCCTCAGAGGATTCCGCCGGCTTCGCCCGGGTCGGCGCCGAGTTGTTCCGCGACCTCGGCGTCCCCGTCACCTGGTACCTCACCGGCAAGACGCTCGAGCTGTATCCCGACATCTTCCGCGAGATCGAGGCCGGAGACGGCATCGAGCTCCAGGCCCACACGTACAGCCACATCCTCCTCAAGACCGTCCTCATGCAGGTGCCCGAAGGACTCACCATCCACGGTCACACCGACTGGTATCTCGAACGCGGCGGGACCCTCAACGAGGTCAACGCCGACCTCGACCGGTGCCAGCGTGTCTTCCAAAAGACCCTCGGCCGACGCGCCACCGGCCTGACCACTCCCTGGGGCTACTACCGCGGCCTCGGCGACCGCCCCGACCTCCTCGAAATGGTTGACCGCCACGGCTTCAAGTTCCTCAGAAGCTTCGCCCGCGACGAGCGCGACGGCAACCCCGTCCCACTCGAATGGCAGCCCTTCTTCTACAAGGTGCAGGGCTTCCCCCACATCCTCGAGTGCATGGTCCACGACTACCAGGACGACTACTACTGGGAGGCGTTCGTCCGGCCCAAGGAAGGCCAACTCTACGCCGACCACCTCAAGACCGTCGCCCGCAAGGTGGCCGACGAGAACCTCACCTGGAGCCTCTGCTCACACGACCACCACTGCGCCACACGCGAAGGCTTCAACAGGAAGGGCGACTGGTACCGCGCCATCGTCGAGTACGCCCTCGGCCTCAACATCCGCTTCCTCGCCGCCACCCAGTACTACAACGAAAAGCTCTCCCAGCGAGAGAATGCGTAACGGGAGGGGCGCGGCACATGTACATCATCGGCGAAGAGGAAGTCCAGGCCGTCCGCCGCGTCATCGAGTCCGGCCGGCTCTTCCGCTACCGCGGCGGCGAAGGCGGCGAGACCGACCAGTTCGAGCGGGAATGGTCCCAGACCACCGGGGTCGCCCACACCATCGCCATGACGAGCGGCACCGCCGCCCTCATCTGCGGCCTGGTCGGCCTCGGCATCGGTCCCGGCGACGAGGTCATCGTCCCCGCTTACACCTTCATGTCCACGGCCCTCGCCCCGCTCGCCGTCGGCGCCGTGCCCATCATTGCGGAAGTTGACGAATCCCTCACCCTCGACCCGGCCGACGTCGAGCAGAAGGTCACCCCCCACACGAAGGCCGTCATCCCCGTCCACATGTCCGGCTGGCCCTGCAACATGGACGCCGTCATGGACGTCGCCCGGCGCCACCACCTCGCGGTGGTCGAGGACGCCTGCCAGGCCGACGGCGGCTCGTACAAAGGCAAGCGGCTCGGCTCGATCGGCGACGCCGGCGCCTTCTCATTCAACCACTTCAAGATCATCACCTGCGGCGAGGGCGGCGCGCTGGTGACCGACAGCCGCGACATCTTCGAGCGGGCCCTCATCCACCACGACACCGGCTGCATCTACCGTGAGCACGCTTCCGGTATCAAGACCCCCTTTTTCGCCGGCTCCAACTTCCGCATCACCGAGATCCTCAGCGCAATCCTCCGCGTTCAGCTCGGAAGGCTCGACGGGATACTGGCCGCCTTGCGCAAGGAGAAGCGAACGATGATGCAGGAGCTCAAAGGCCAAACGGCCTTCGCCCTCAGCCCGATCCACGACCGGGAGGGCGACTGCGCGACAACGCTCGGCCTGCTTCTCGAATCCGGCCAACAGGCCCGCGCATTTCTCGAGCACTTGAAAACCGAAGGCGTCGGGGCCGGCTCGCCTATCGACAGCGGCCGGCACGTGTACACGAACTGGGAGCCCGTCCTCGAGCAGCGCGGCGCACACCATCCCGCGCTCGACGCCTTCCGCCTGACCGCAAGCCCGGTGACCTACTCGCCCGACATGTGCCCCCGCACCCTCGCCAACCTCGAGCGCACCGTCTGCATCGCCACCAGCCCAACCCGCTCCGCCGAAGACCTCGCGGATCTTATCACCCGCATCAAGAAGGCCGCCGCACGTCTCTAGCTGCCGGAAATACGCCTCAGACCTGCTGCAAGGGACCCGGCGGCTGGCCGCCCGCCCCCGGGTAAGCACCGTGCTGCGGATACGCCGCCGCCTGCGACCGCCTCGCCGCCTTGGCCCGCATCACGGCGGTCACGACGATGACTCCAACCCCGACGAGGACCGAGCCGATCACCACGGCCACCACGGTCATGATTGCCGTCGCCAGGCGCTTCACAACGCCCCGCCCAACGGCAAGAACGAGCCTCGGCCCCTCCTGCCCTTCCGGATACCGGCTCGACAGCTCGTACGCTCCCGGCTCACTGATCGTGAAGACCATCAGCGCCGCCCCTGACCGCGGCCCGAAGTCGTACGTCTCATTCGACGAAGGCGTGGTGAGCGCGACGTCCGCCCCCGTCTCCTTGTTCGTGAGGACATATTGGAGACGGGTCGGATTGGCCTCCGCGCTCGAATAGGGCTTCCCGTCCATCACGCTCCGGTGCTCGTAATACACCGTGTACTTCCCGGCCTCGGCAAGCGTGAGTTCGCTTTCCCCGGGCACCACCACCCGCGTCAGCCAGCTTCCCACGCCCGTCACGGTGTTTGCACACGTCCACACGCCCCCAACGAACCCGCCGACCATGACGAGTGCCCCGAGCACGTAGAGAAAGCGGCTCGGCCCGCGACTGGGTCGCACGTTCTGGTGAAGCATCGTTCTACGCCCTTCCCTCAGCTCATTCTGTCCTTCGCGCGCCCGCCATGGTCGCGCCAATAAAGGATATATCTCTCCCACCTACACATCAAGCCTCCCCGCAGAGACGGGCCCGTTCGTGTTTGTGGTAGACGAAGCCGGGGCCGTGGGGCCCTGCGCGCGCTGGGGCAAGCTGTCGGAGCACCCTCTCGGGCCGCTACATTGGCCTTGCCGGAGGCGTCGGCGACGCCTAAGGTATGGCGTTATGGACAGGCCGGTGATCGGGATCACGACCCGCACGTATTTCATCCCCGAGGGGGGAGGCGAACCGTACTCCGAGGTGAACCTGGCGGCGTGCGCCTACACCCGCGCCGTCGCGGAGGCCGGCGGGGCCCCGCTCCTGATCCCGCTGGTTGCCGACGACGACCTCCTGCGCACAATCCTCAAGCAACTCGACGGGGTCGTCCTTTCCGGCGGCTGGGACATCGATCCCGGCCTGTACGGCGACGAGCCGCACATCACGTTGGGCAAGGTGGACGTGCGCAAAGACGAGACGGAGCGGCTGCTGGCCGGCATGCTGCTCGAAGCGAAGACGCCCGTTCTGGCCATCTGCCGAGGGGCCGAGATGCTCAACGTGGCTGCCGGCGGTACGCTGTACCAGGACGTGTCGCTCGCCGTCGAGCACCCGCTCAAGCACGACCAGCGCACCGTCGGCGACATTGCCACGCACACGGTCCGCATCGAGCCGGGCTCGCGCCTCGCCGCGATCGTCGGGACGACGCAGCTCCGCGTCAACAGCCGGCACCACCAGTGCGTCAACACGCTCGCGGCGCGGTTCGTGCCGACGGCCCGCGCGCCCGACGGCGTCCTCGAAGCGTACGAAGATCCCGCCCACCCGTTCATGCTCGGCGTACAGTGCCACCCGGAAGAACTCGCCCACGAGCCGCCCTTCGCCGCGCTCTTCGCCGCCTTGATCGCGGAAGCCCTCGTCGCGGTCTCTCGCTGGAAAAAATAGGGACAGGCACCTATTTTTCTGTAGAGGCTGCACACACTTGACACACTTTGGCGCAGAAAAATAGGTGCCTGTCCCTATTTTTTTCGGACACAGCACGGCCCCGGAAGGCACATGCTGTTGGAATCGAGGCGGCTAGTGCGTCGTGACGACGTCCTCGAACAGGTCGCCGATCGGCACGTTGAGCGCCACGGCGATCTTGTAGAGCGAGGGGATCGAGGGCGCCGCCGAGCCCGATTCAATGCGCGAGATCAGGCTGCGCGAGAGGTTCGTGCGGTTCGCAAGCTGCCCCTGCGTGAGACCCTTGCCCCGGCGCACGCCGCGAATCGTCTCGCCGATTGCGCCAAGGATCTCGCGTTCCGGGGGCGTGGTGATGCCGCGGGCCTTCATCGCCTCCTGAATCGTCAGGACGCACTGGTCCATTTCGAACGGCTTTGTGAGGTAGGCAAACGCGTCCAGCTTGATGGTGCTCACCGCCGACTCGATGGACGGATAGGCCGTCATGATGATGACCGAGGCGTCGGCGTCCACGTGCTTGAGCTCCTTGAGCAGGTCTTCGCCCGACATGCCCGGCATCTTCAGGTCGAGCAGCGCCACGTGGTAGATCTTCTTGCGAAACTCCTGAATTGCCGCTTTCGGGTCCTGGACACTCACCACGTCGAAGCCGGTCTCCTTCAGGTAGGCTTCGAGCGAATCGGTGAAGTCCTTGTTGTCGTCCACGACCAGTACTTTGACGTCTTCCTGTCGAGCTTCCATCACGTTCCACCTTTCTCTACTGTGGTTGAGCCCTGCGTGCGGCAGGCGCGTTTCTGCGCGGGGCCCGTCCGGACAGGCACCCAGCATCCCATTGATGTTTGACTTTCATCCCGGGCGGTGACGGCGCCGACCTGCTCCAGCGACATCTCTACCCAGAATCTGTTGCCCAATATACACCACGAGTTGACCAGTGCGCAAGAAAAATCGTTGCCTTACAGTAACATCACGGGTGGGGTGGCGTAAGCCGCGTTCAGTGTGCGGCTTCCGACAGCCGAAATCGGAGCAGGCCGGTGTCGAGATCTATGACCAGCTCTTGCAGGTCGGCGATCTTGTGGGGCTTGGCGCCGGGCGTTTTCGTCTCGGTCTCGTAGGAAACCTTGCCGGCGAAGAGCGCGTCTCGGCTCCTGAGGTCTATCCTGACGGAGATGGCGTGGATCTCCGTACGCGCTGTCTGAGTGCTGTTCACGAGCGACACGTTGCCGTGTCCGGCGAGCACCCGGTCCGCAGAGTTGAGGACGAACTTTTCGGCCGCGATGTTGTAGCCGTTGTGGGAGAAAACGGCGTTACGGGGGAGTTCGATCTCGCCGCCCTCGGCGGGCTGTGCCTCGGGCTCTTCCTTCTGACGCAGGCCCCACTTGGGTGCGCGAGGTTCCTGCTGCGCTCCATCCACGGGGAGCGCCAGTTGCTCACTGAGCTGCTCTTCCAGACGGTCGGCGTCGTCGCCGAGCCTCATCCGCCTGTAGTAAGAGATGCGCTGCATGAACGAGTAGGCCGCCCAGAGACTGCGTGGCGCCGTCTTGGCGACGGTGATGTAGTGCTCCTCGGCCTTTTGCCAGTCGCCCTTGCGCTGGTAGCAGAAGCCGAGGCCATAGTTGAGCCGCGCGACGTCCGAGGGGTTGCGGGCTTTGTCGTCGAGCCCCTGGAAGAGCTCCAGGGCGTGGTCCTGGTCTTCGATGCCGCTGCCGGGCGCCGAGATCACCTCGGCGAGGAAGAGCTTGGCGCGGAACTCCTGCTCGGGCGAGAGGCCGCCGGCAATGGCGGCTTCGAGGGTGGTCACCGCCTCGGCGGGCTCGCCCCGGCGCGCATGCAGCTTCGCGAGCGAGAGGCACGCGCCGGCGAAGGCGCGCGACGTTGTGAACTCCTCGGTGACGACCCGGTACATGTCCCGCGCGGCATCGAGCTCGCCGAGCGATTCGCGCGCGCGGCCCAGCAGGAAGGTGGCCTCGGCACGCAGCTCTCCGGCCTGCTCGGGCGCCTCGGCGAGCACGCGCTCGAGCGCCTCGACGGCCCGCTCGAATTCGCCGTGCGCCATAAGCCGGTAGGCGTCCTCGAGCGGCGTCGCCCCCACGACGCAGAGCGAGACGCCGAGCACAAGGAGACCGAGCGCAATCATCAGACCGGGGCGCTTCATGCCGTTCTACTCTGCTGGCTCTGTGGCTCCCCTGGAACCGACTTCAATGACGAGCGACCCGTCGGCGCCGGGGCTGAGAATAAGCGGCGAGTCGGTCCCATCAAGCACCCGCCGCCGCTTGCCCAACGCCTCTCGTGCGGCGGCCAGGTCGCGGTTGAGCTTGTTGACCAGGCCTTCGTTGAGAGGCACAACTTGGGGCTCACGGGCCGCGCGCCTCTCGATCCTGGCGACCTCCGCCGGGACTGGTCCTCGCGTGGCGTCGGGCGCCCGGAAGAAACGGGCCTCTTTTCTGGCCGCCCGCCTCACCTGGTACTGATACAGCCCGAACGCCAGCAGGAGAACGGCGAGGACGTTCGCGGCGGCGTACACCACCTGCGACCGCCGCTCGCGAACAGAGAGAAGGAAACGTTTGAAGACAGGGAGCGTCTCCTGCTCGCGCTCGATCCGGCGCATCACGAGCCCGACGAGGTCGCGCCGGGGCTCGATCTCGCCCAGGGTGTCCAGCAGTTGGTCGGTCCTCTTGAGTGCCCGCAACTCGGCCGTGCACGGCACGCAGTACTTGAGGTGCCGCTCAACCCGATCGCGTGTCCCGTCGGGCAGTTCGTTCGCCAGGTAGGCCGGCAGCTCCTGTACTACCTTGCGACACTTCATCTACAGCTTCACCTTCCTTCGCCAGTACGTAATTCGTAAGCAACTCCTTGAGCCGGGCCTTGGCCCGGAAGATCCTCGATTTCACCGTGCCTCTCGAGCAGTTGAGCACCTGTGCGATGTCCTCGTAGTTCATGTGCTCGAAGTGACTCAACAGGATGGCCATTCGTTGGGGCTGCGGGAGGTGGTCGATGGCCATGCGCACCACCTCGCCCATCTCCTTGGCCTCGAGCGAGGTCAGCGTCTTCTCGTCGGGCTCGCGGTAAAAGTCGATAATGTTCGAGCTCTCGCCCACCGGCTCGTCGAGCGAGATGAACCGGTAGTTCCGGTACTTCCTCAAGTAATCCCGCGCAAGGTTCGCGGCGATCGTGTACATCCACGTCGAGAACTTCCCCCGGTTCTTGAATTTGAGCCGGTTGCGGAACACCTTGAGCAGCGTCTGCTGCGCGAGGTCCTCGGCCTGTTCCCGGCTGTTCACGAACCGGAACAGAAAGTTAAGGAGCTTCTTCTCGTAACGCCGCGCAAGGGCCTGGAAGGCCTCCATGTTGTCCTTGCGCAGGAGCCACATGAGCTCCTGATCTGAGAGATCCGTCAGGTCCCTCACTATGGTCTTCTCCGCCTGCATCAGTTTTTTGAACGGCGGGCCGGGGCCAAGGTTCCCTGGAAAACACCGGCGGCTCACTGAAGAACTTCGGTCGAAACGGCCTCGGACTCAAGACCGGAACCTGGCCTCCTACCCCCTCTATCCTACCAGTGCTTTCGGTGCGCAGTCAAAGCCCGCGTACACCTGGTGGTGTCCATAGTTTTGTGTAATTTCTTCAGGGCGCGTGTTGTGTTTGGGTGTGTTCATGGTGTTCAGGCCGCCAGGGCGGCTTGGGTTTGCCTGTGGGGTGTGACGCGGTGTCGTCGGGC
>Ga0180432_10006967_pt1 | contig 14512 bp, 3 predicted proteins | sample SS_ome_10_FD_132414 | JGI IMG/M metagenome (GOLD analysis project Ga0180432, IMG submission 132414) | Hypersaline lake sediment archaeal communities from the Salton Sea, California, USA - SS_1_MS_2 metaG | ecosystem: Environmental > Aquatic > Non-marine Saline and Alkaline > Hypersaline >... | reverse complement strand
CCAGCCGGTGGCCGACATGGACGTGGTGGTCAAGGAGACCTACTGGCTCAACAACAGCTACAAGGTGCGCATCGGCCGCTACCAAACCGACAAGGACGGCCGGGTCTCCCACCAGATGGTCAAGATCCGCCATGCCAGTTCCTCCAACGTCGAGGCCCTGGCCCAACAGGGCCGGCGCTTCGCTTTTTCCAACCGCCAGTATTGCTATAGCCGGGGCCGCGGCCGCACCTACGACCAGAACCGCATCTTCACCGTCACCGACCGGCCGGTCTACCGCCCGGGGGACCAGGCCCACTTCAAGCTGATCGTCCGCGGCTACCATAAGGGCAAGAACGAAAACGTGCCCGGCGTGCGGGTGCGGGTGAAGATCACCAACCCGCGCGGCGAGATCCTCTACGATCAGACCCGCAAGACCGACAAGTACGGCGCGCTGCACGGCGCGCTGAAGCTCGACGAGGAGGCCGCCCTGGGCGTCTACCGGGTCAACTCCTGGGTGGAGAAGGGCTACGGCTCCTACCAGTCCTCGGGCAGCAACTTCCGGGTGGAAGAATACAAGAAACCCGAGTTCAAGGTCACGGTCACCCCCTCGTCCCCCGACGCCCGCCCGGCCACCAAGGTCAAGGCCGTAATCGAAGGCCGTTACTACTTCGGGGCGCCGGTGGCCCACGCCAAGGTCCAGTACCAGATCTACCGGCAGCCCTACTGGCACGTGCACTACCCGCCCTCGCGCTACGACTGGCTCTACGGGCAGGGCTACGGGATCGTCTACGAGCGCCCCTTCGAGCAGGGCACCGGGCAGGAGCTGGTGCAGGACGGCCACGGAACCACCGATGAGGCCGGCAAGCTGAAGATCGAGCTTCCCCCGGCGGACAAGGACGCCAAGCACGACTACCTGTACACAGTCCAGGTCCAGATGACCGATCTAAGCCGCCGGACCATCCACGGCAAGGGCGAGGTCAAGGTGACCCGGGATCCCTTCCACATCTTCGCCCGCACTCAGTCGGGGTTCTTCTCGCCGGGAGACCGGGTGGAAATCGAGGTCGAGGCGCTCACCCCCCAGGATCGCCCGGTGCAGGCCAAGGGATCCTGGACGGTCTACCGCATGACCTACCCCATCGGGGAGAAGGAAAAGGCCGAAAAGCTCTCTAGCCACCCGCTGAAGACCGGCGCCTCCGGCCGCGCCTTCGTCGAGTGGAAGGCCCCGCAAGTGGGCCACTACCGGGTGGTCTTTATACTGCAGAGCGGAAAGGGGCCCAAGGTCGAGCAGAAGCACTACCTCTACGTCACCGAGGGCCGCTTCGACCCCGGCCGGTTCAAGTTCCAGAAGATAACCCTCAAGACCGAGAAACGCACCTACCTGCGCGGCGAGAAGATCCGCCTGATGGTGGGCATTCCCAAGGCGGGCGGCAGCATCTGGCTGAGCCAGGAGGGCGGAGACGAGATCTTCGAGGAAAAGGTGCTCAAACTGGAGGGCACCGGCGCGGTGATCGAGATCCCCGCCGACGAGACCCGCGCTCCCAACTTCTTCGCCCGGATCACCTACGTAGAAAACGGCGAGATCTTCACCGCCCAGCACGAGGTGTTCATCCCGCCCGGCGAGGAGATTTTGAACGTCACACTGACGCCAGACAAGGCGACCCACCGCCCCGGAGAAAAGGGCACCTTCAAGGTCCGAGTCACCGATCACAAGGGCAAACCGGTCAAGGGGCAGATCAACCTCTCGGTCTTCGACGAGTCGGTGCTCTACATCCAGGGCGACACCACCGGCGATATCCGCACCTACTACTACGGCGAGCGGCGCTACCTGGGCCTGTGGCTGGACAACTCCCTGCAAATCTGGCACCTGGCCTCCCACTGGGCCCCCAAGCCCCCGCGCTTTAAAATAGGCGGCCTGCCCTACGCCGGAGCGGGCTGGTACCCCTACTACGGACGCAGTACCGTGACCATCGACGGCGTCGGCCTGGGCGGCGGCGGATGGGGCTACGGACGCGGCGGAGGGAGGTTCTATGCGCGGGCCAGCCGGGAAGGACGCCTGGCCCTGCAGTCCAGCCCCCATTCGGCAGTGGTCACCGGGGCGCTAGGAAACACAGCGAGCATGGGTGAGATGGCCAGCGCCGACGCCAGCATTCCGGCAGCTTCCCCCGCCGTGCGGGGACCCGATGCGGTGATGGCGCCGGTTGCCGTCCGCGAGTTCTTCGCCGACACCGCGCTGTGGCTCCCCGCCCTGGAGACCGACGACAATGGCCGGGCCACCGCCGAGCTCGAGTATCCCGACTCGGTAACCACCTGGAAGGGCCGGGCCTTCGTCATCGACCGAGGTCGCAAGGTGGGCATGGCCTCGGTCTCGGTGATCACCACCAAGCGGCTGGTGGCCCGCATCGAAACACCCCGGTTCATGGTGGAGGGCGATCGCCTGACCCTGGCCGCGGTGATTCACAACGGCTTCGAAAAGCCCCTGGACGTGGACGTGCACCTGCAGGTCGAAGGGGTGAAGCTGGCCAGCAGCCCCGAGCTGCGCCTCAACATCCCCGCTCACTCGGACATGCGCCACGACTTCTCGGCTTACGCTTTGCGGGCCGGTCAGGCCAAGGTGAGGCTGATAGCCGCCTCGACCAGGGAAAGCGACGCTCTGGAGAAGACCCTGCCGGTTCTGGAATGGGGCGCTGAGAAGATGGTCACCGCTTCCGACCGGCTGAAGAAAGCCGGCGAGATCGACCTGGAGCTGAACCTTCCGAAAGAGCGCAGGGACGGCAGCGCCACGCTGACCATCGAGGCCTCCCCCAGCCTGGGCGGAGTCCTGCTGCGCTCGCTGCCCTACCTGCTCCGCTACCCCTACGGCTGCATCGAGCAGACCATCAGCCGCTTCGTCCCCGCCGCGGTGGTGGCCCGCACGCTCAAGGACGCCGGGGTCAGGCTGGAGCAGCTCAAGCCGGTGCGCGGGAAGGCCACCGTGGCCCGGCACCTGGGCAAGCTGCCCTGGTACTCGGCCATCCGCTCCAGCGCCCAGCTGGAAGACATCATCCGGCGCGGGCTGCGGCGCATCGCCTCCATGCAGAACCCCGACGGCGGCTTCGGCTGGTTCTCCGGCACCGAGTCGGATCCCTACATGACCGCCTACGCCATCATGGGCCTGCACGAGGCCAAGGCCGCCGGCCACCCGGTGAACGCCAATATGCTGCGTCGCGCGGTCGAGAGCCTGCACGCCCAGAAGGAAGATCTCAAGGCCACCCACCTGGGCGTCTTCGTGGCCTACGCCGTCGGCCTGGAGAAACGCCCCATGCCCGACCTGCTGAAGAGGGCTTATTCCATCCGCGACAAGTTCTCCCCCTACGGCCAGAGCCTTTTGGCCCTGGCGCTTTACGACGCCGGGATGAACTCCAAGGCCCGCCGGGTGGCCGAGAACCTGGCCGACCTGGCCTGGGTGGACGAGGCCAACAACACCGCCACCTTCAAGGCGCCCGCCCGGCGCTGGTGGCTGTGGTGGTTCAACCGGGTGGAAGCCAACGCCTGGGCGCTGCGCGCCCTGGTAAAGATCCTGCCCGACCATCCCCACGTAGACCGCTTCGCCACCTGGCTCTTGAAAAACCGCTCGGGCAACCGCTGGACCAACACCAAAGACACCTCCATGGCGGTTCTGGCCCTGACCCGCTACATGAAAAAGCGCGGCGAGCTGAATCCCAACGCCACCATCACCGTCCTGGTAAACGGCCGGAAAATAAAGTCATTCCGCGCCACCAAGAAGACCGTCCTGGGTATAGACGGCACAATGGTCCTTGGCGACGAGGCACTGAAATCCGGCCCGGTGAACGTAAAGGTAAAACTCTCCGGACGCGGCCAGGTCTACGCCACCGCCTTTTTGGAGTACTTCACCAAGGAAAAGAAGATCAAAGGCTCGGGCTACGAGATCGGCGTCGAGCGCAGCTACTCGAAACTGATCCCCAAGAAGGGCACCCGCAAGACCTGGAGCGGCGCCACCGTCCAGATCCGCGAGTACGACCGAAAGCCGCTGAAAGAGGGCGACCGGGTCAAGAGCGGCGATCTGATCGAGGTGCGGCTGGCCATCGACAGCAAGAACGACTACACCTACCTGGTCTTCGAAGACTTCAAGCCCGCCGGAACCGAAGCGGTGGCACTCAAGAGCGGCAGCGAGTACGCCCACGGCACCTGGATGTACCGCGAGCTGCGCGACGAAAAGGTGGTTCACTTCCTCTGCTCCCTCCCCCAGGGAACCCAGGTCCTCACCTACCAACTGCGCGCCGAGATCCCCGGCACCTTCCGCATCCTCCCCCACCGCGCTTATGCCATGTACGCCCCCAGAATAAAAGCCATCTCCGACTCCGCAACCATGGGCATCGTTGATTAAAACGCGTCCGCGTCCGCGTCCGCGTCCGTGTTGAACGTCTAAATTATACCTGCTATCCTGATCTCCAGCAGGAGGGGATAATGACCGAAGAAAAAATACGCAATCTGGGCTCCGAACCCCCACCGCAAGCACCGCACAAGAAGAAAGGAACCTGGAAGAAACCCTTCACCATCCTGATCGCCATCATCGGGATCGCCGCTTCCACCTACACCGTAGTGGGGGCGGTAAAAGGCTGGTTCAACCCCGAGCCCGATCCGATCTCCAAGCTGGAAGAGATCGACAAGAAGCTGACCGCCAAGGACGAGGACCAGCACCTGGTCAACCAGGTCTCCCGCCGGGTGACCGAGTTCTCCGACCAGTTCAAGCGCATCCAAAAGAGCATGAAGGACATCCGCCGCCTGGACAAGTCGCTCTCGGCCAAGGGTCCCTCGGGCAAGATCCTCACTCCCGAACAGCAGAAGCTGATCGAAGCCAGCCACAAGAAAGAAACCGAAGAGCTGCTCCAGTTGGTGGAGAAAACCAAGGAGATGGCCGCGGGCTTCTGCGAATCGGTGGAAGACGACGAGACCCTTTCCAAGGTCGAGTCAGAAGATTCCCAGACCGCCCGCACCAAGGCCCGCGCCATCAAGCAAGTAACCGTAGTAAAAGAGAAACTCCTGCCGGAGCTGGAGAAGCTAAGCGAGAAACACGCCGGTTAACGAGATTCCTCCAACCCGAACGTAACGAAGGCATCGGTCAGGGAAAGGTTCTGCGCCCGGATCCAGGCCTGGCTGCGGCCGATGTTTGAGATGCGCACTTCACTGATAGTCCCGTCCCACACCTGGTACTCACTGTGGTTGGACGCTATCCGGGCGATCTTGCTGGCGTTGGTGGAAATCGTCCCGGTGTTGGTGTTGCCGCCGACCGGCTGGCCCTTGAAATACAGCTGCATCCCCGCTCCGGCATAGGCAGCCGCCGAGTAGAACCAGTCCCGGGCACTGACGTCTCCGGAGCTGGCCACCAGGGTGTGGGTGCTCCCGTTCAGCTTGAGACGGAAACGCAGGCGGTTGCCGTTCCTCAAGGACAGCATCCACCAGTGATTGCTCTCGCCGGAGCCGTCGGATTTGGACACCAGGCGCTCTTCTGAAGCGGCGGTGTTGGCCCAGGCGTAGGTTTCGATGGTGATCCCGTTGTCGCCCAACGCTCCCAAGATGTCCAGTCCGCCCAGGTCCACGCAGTCGTCGTCGCCGTCGAAGGAAACCGCCAGGTCCCCGTGCTCGCCGAGCTGATTGAGTACGCAGCCGTTGCGGTAGGCTCCGTGGTTGCGGTTGATGGTCGAGTCGTAGGCGGTGCCCCCGCTGTCCTCCGCCAGGTGCCAGACTCCCTGGTAGAAGCGGTCCCAGACGCCCTCGGGGTTCTGGCCGTCGGGCGCCGAGGAATTGCCGTAGTACATCCAGATGTGATTCTTGGAGTTGGCGGGGATGTTGGGCACCGCCACCCAGACCACCGAGTCGCCCGACTCGTTCCATACCTCGATCTCGTGGGGCAGGACCCTCTGCAGGTCCGCGTCGACGAAACGCAGGTCCTCGCCGTTGTCCTGGACGCGGTTGTAGTCGATCCGGGCACCGTCCAGACGCACCATCACCGGGAAACGGCTCAGGTCCCGGCCCTGCCCGGTGTTGTCCAACGAGAGCATCCGCCGCCGGGTCCAGCCGGTTAATGGATCGCGGTAGGCCAAGAAGGTGCTGCCTTCCACCTCACGCCCCTCCGGCGGCGTATCCCAGGCACAGTCGATGAACGCGTCCACCGGCGTGCCGGGAACGTCCTGGGCGGTAAAATCGTACTGGCCCAGCACGTTTTCTGAAAAAGAGCTGAAGCCGATGGTGCCCGTCCCGTCGCAGAACTGCGCTCCGGACACGGTGATGTGATCGACGTCGATCTTGTCGTTGGTGGTGCCCATGTCGAAGCGGATCCCCAGAGAAGGGTTGCGGTTGACCGCCGGATCCATCTCCGAGAGGTTTACGCAGATCTCCCTGCAGCTGTTGTCGGGACCGGGATTACCCACCTGAGCGAAGGCCCGCTGCCAGCCCCGGCCCGCGTCGTACTCGACCAGCAGAGCCTTGCCGGTGCTGCCGCCGGTATCGCCGAAGTAGAAGCAAAGTTTAACGTCGCCGTCGAGGCTGGAGACATCCAGGTAGCGTTCGAAGGTCCCGGCGGTGGCGTCGGCCTCGGCCCGGCTGCTGCTGTCGTAGCAGTCGAAAGAGGTTGGGCACTTGAGCGTTCCGGTGACTGTCCAATCGTTCCAGCCGTCGGTGATCGGATCCGGGCACCCGTCAAAATCCTCTATGAATACAGTGTGGTACGTCGGCGAGCAGCCCTCCACCCAACCCTTCACCGTGACGTTATCGATGAACATCATCCGGTTGTCGTTCTCCGAGTGGCCGATGATCCGGATTGTTACGCTTGAATTATCGTTCGCCCAGGAGTTGAGGGTATTCGAACAATACCGGTAGAAAACGCTGTCCACGCCTTCCTGGGGTTCGTCCAGCTGGCACAGGATCTGATCGAGGCCGCTGGTTTCGTCGTAGGCGTATACGAGGATCGCCTGATGGTCGTTGGCGTTGACGTCGGCTATGTCCAGGCAAACCTGGATGTTGGAAAGCCCGCTGAAGTCGTAGGTTTTCTCCAGGCGCCATTCCTCGTGACCCCCACCACAATTCTGGTTCTCGTCGGTGCGCAAGGAGGTGTTGCCGGCAGAAGCGCTGCAGAGGGTGCTGAACTGATCGCAACAGGTCTTGGTCTGGTTACCTCCGAAGCTGCAGTTGTCGACCGAGTCCGAGCAGTAGTTGCCCGAGATCAGCGTCCATCCGTTTGAGGTGCAGCCCTCGAAGTCGGTGTGGTCTATAATCACCAGGCCCACCGCCGCGGTACAGCTCAGGCAGTTTTCCTGGCCGGTCAGGCCGAGCTGGATGGTGCAGTTGGAAGAGTCGGTGTTCATCAGGTCGACCGGGTGGCTGCAGGTGAGATCCATCGAGGCCGGCGGGGTTACGCACCCGAAGGCGTCCAGGCTGCACTGCGGCCGGCACAGGTCGCCCACGGTCGGACAGTCGGCATCGGAGGTGCAGGTCTGGACGACGCAGGTGTCGGAGCCCTCGTCGCAGGTCTGGCCGGACTGGCAGGGATTGCCGGTGTGATCGCATACGCCGGCGCCGTCGCACTCCTCGTCCCCGTTGCAATAGAGCCCGTCGTCGGTGCAGGGTGTGCCTTGCGGGGCGGGATCGCACTGGTCGGTTGTGTCGTTGCATACCGATAAGCATTCGGTGGTGCAGGGATCTCCGGTGCCCATGCAGGTTCCCGAGTCGTTGCAGGCGTCGGATTCGGTGCAGTAGAAGCCGTCGTCGCAGGAGGTGCCGCTGGACTTGGGCTGGGGCTCGCAGGAGTCGGTTTCCTCGTTGCACACCCCGTCGTTGCACTGGTCGCCGGTGCCGGAGCAGTTGCGCTGCGGGCCGGTGCAGGTGCCGCCGGAGCAGGCGTCCGGGTCGGTGCAGAACAGGAGGTCGTTGCAGGCCTGCCCCTCGTTGGTCGGCAGCTTCTCGCAGCGCTCCATGCCCTCGTTGCAGAAGCCTTGGTTGCACTGGTCGTCCTCGCCGCTGCAGTCGCGCTGCTGTGTGCTGGTGCAGCTCCCCGACTGGCAGGTCTCGTTCACGTTGCAGTACAGCCCGTCGTCGCAGGCCTGGCCCTCGTTGATGGGGTTGGCCACGCACTGGTCGTTGGACTCGTCGCAGGACCCCTGGTTGCACTGGTCGTCCAGGCCGCCGCAGTTCAGCGGATTGCCGGTGCACACGCCGTCCAGGCACTGGTCGGGGTTGGTGCAGTAGAATCCGTCGTCGCAAAGCGTCCCGTTGGAAACGAACGAGGTCAAGCAGGTGTTGTCGGTGTCGCAGGTGTTGACCGTGCAGGGGTTGCCGTCGTCGCAATCGGGATTGCTCTGGCACTGCTGGCAGTCGGGATCGGCGCCGTCCACCAGCCGGTCGCAGTCGTTGTCGACGGTGTCGCCGCAATTGGCATCGCCGTAGGGGCCCTCATCGCCCGGCCGGGGCACCAGCAGGTTGACGCAGGCGTCGCCGGCCTCGTCGCAGGAGTCGTCGGTGCAGGGATCTCCGTCGTCGCATTCTACAGCCTGGGTGCTCAGGCAACTTCCGGCCTGGCAGGTTTCCCCCAGGGTGCAGTACAGTCCGTCGTCGCAGGCCTGCCCCTCATTGACGGGTTCGGCCACGCACTGTTCGCCGTCCTCGTCGCAGATACCCTGGTTGCACTGGTTGGTCAGGCTGGAGCAGTCCCGGGCGGTCCCGACGCAGGTCCCCAGCCCGTCGCAGGCGTCGTTGACGGTGCAGAACAGATCGTCGTTGCAGGGCGTTCCGGCAATCAGCGGGTCGCCCACGCAGGCGTCCTGCTCCTCGTCGCAAATCCCGTCCACGCACCCGCCGCCGGAGGAGCTGCAGTCCCGCGGCTCGCCCCCCAAACACTGCCCGCTGCTGCAACGCGTGTTGACTGTGCAGAACTGACCGTCGTCGCACAGGTCCCCGTCGGCCATCGGCTGGGGTTCACATGCCTGAGCCGACTCGTTGCACACCCCCGCCACGCATTCCTCCGCCACGCTCGAGCAATCCCGCTCGGTACCGGTGCAAGTACCGTCTTGACAGCCATCTTCTTCGGTGCACCACAAGCCGTCGTCGCAAGCGGTCCCGTCGGGTTTGGGCACGGCGATGCAGACGTCGTTGTCCTCGTCGCACCCCCCGTCGTTGCACTCATCGGCCTCGGCGCTGCAATCCAGGGATCCGGGCCGGCACCACCCGTCGACGCAGCTCTCCGCGCCGTTACAATACAACCCGTCGTCGCACTCCGAATCCTCCGTGCACGGCTCCCCGCTGGCCTGCACTTTCACCACGTCCGGCTCGGAATCCAGGCTTCCGTCGTTGACCGTGAGCCTTATCACCCAGACGCCCGCCGCATCCGGAGTGATCCCGGTGGTGCTGCCTATGGCCGAGCTCAACTCCGCCGTACCGCCTTCCGGTACGGCCACCAGGTCCCATTGGTAGGCAAGCGGCTTCCCCTCCGGATCGTAGCTCCCGCTGCCGTCCAGCTGCACCGGCACGAAGAGCTCCACCGCCCGATCCGGACCCGCCACGGCCACCGGGGCCCGGTTGGGCCCGACGGTCTCTCCGGAGCACCCGGCGAGCAGACTCAATACGACCAGCACCAGCGCCGACTTCCAACACATGTAGTAAAGATTATACCGAACTACGTGAAAATGCTACCGTACAGAGACCTGGCCCCAGGTAAAGAGACCGGTGACGTCGCTGGGACTCACTGTGCCCTCGATGGTTAATGACGATGCATCTTTGGTGTTCACCCGTATGCGGCCCGCGGCTCCGCCGCCGGCGCCGGAGTTGCCTCCGCTCCAGTCCGAGGACTCCTCTTCCCCGGGGGATCCATCGACATACTCGCCCGCCCCGCCCCAGCCCCCGTCTCCGGCCTCGTTGGAGCCGCCGGGCCAGGAGCCCTGGCCTCCTTCGGCCCGGTCAAGATCCTCACCGCCTTTCTGGCCAGCCTGGCCAGCATCATTGTAGCTTCAGGTGCAGTCGCCGCCGCCCCCCCCTCCGCCGTTGGCCGCCAGGAAGGAACCGGTGCCGATCTGGATCTCCACCGCCTCCAGCAATATGCCGCCCCCGGCTCCGCCCCCGGCTCCGCCTCCGCTCTCGGTCTCGCGGCCCCCGTCACCGGCCACGGTCACTCCGCCGGGCGCGCTGAACCAGATGTGGCCGCCCGCCGACAGCTGCACCGCACCGCCGCCGCCGCCGCCGGCCCCGGGGGAGCTCCCCCCCCCGGGCACGTTGGTGCCGCCCGCGCCCCCGCCGCCGCCCGCCAGCGGAATCAACTCGGCAAACCCGTTCACCGCCCCGCCGTCTCCGGGGGACAGATTGATCTGCCCGGACTGAACGTGGCAGCTCAATCCGCCGCCGTCCCCGCCCCGGCCGCCGTGGCCCCCGCCGCCACCTCCCGCCGAACATAATTGCGGGCAATCGGTGGTGCCGTCTTCGGCCGCCTTGCCGCCGCCCGGGCCGCCCCCGTTCTCACCGACCTGCCCGCCGTCGTGGCCCCCGGGCCCTCCAAGGCTGCCCAGGGCGGAGACGTCAATAATCCCGGAGGATTCGATGTCGCCGCAGGCCAAGAGCGCCAGGGCGTTTCCTCCTGCCACCTGCAGATTGGCATGCAGATAGATGTTGTTGAACGCGAACACGCCGATGTCCGGCCGGTCGCCCCCCTGCTGCACGACATGGAACGAGATCTGGGCGGTGGCGATGCCGGTTATGGTTCCGTCTTCGGTGTGGATGGTGACTCCCGAGGTGAGCTCCAGGTCGTTGGAATTCTCGCACAGCCACGCCGGGTCCAAGTTGGAGGGATTCAGCTGGTTGCAGCGATCGGGATCGGCGCCGGAGTTGCAGCCCAGCTCGCAGAACTTCCGGGACACCTCGTTGCCGTCGCCGTCGTACCCGACCAGTTCGCCCCCCTCGCAGACAATCCGGCTGGGCCGCTCCAGGGCCCGGATGCGCAGGACGTCGGGATCCGAGTCGAGCAGGCCGTCGTCCACCGTAAGCCGGACCACCCACTCCCCGGGCAAATCGGGCATCAACTGGGCCCGCGGCAGCAGCCGGTTGGTGATAACCGCCTGGGCCTCCGGCGGCCGGGCCACCACCTCCCACTGGTAGTCCAGGTCGTCCCCGTCAGGATCGAAGCTGTCCCCGGCGTCCAGCGCCACCGGCTCGAAAACCGTCACCACCCGGTCCCCGCCGGCAACCGCCACCGGAGGCCGGTTGGGCCCGCTGGCCTCTCCGGCGCAGCCACAGATGAACGCAACTGCGATCAGCACTCCCCGCATAAGATTGCCTCTTATGGAACGTAATCTACGGTGTCCATGGCCTCAACTTCACCGCCCTCCGGTGGAGTGTCCCAGGAGCAGAAGATGTCCGCGCTCATCTGCGTGCCCGGGATGTCCCGAGCGGTGAAGGAGTAGGCCCCGCCGCCTGCTTCAAGCATCGGACCCAGCTCGACGGCGCCGATGGCCACACCGTCGCAGTACTGCGCCCCAAAGAGCGTGATGTTGTCCAGGACAATGTAGTCATTTCGCGAGTCGGTCCGGACGGTGAAACGGATTCCCAGCGCCGGATTGCGGTTAACCGCGGCGTTGAGGCTGGAGAGGTTCGCGCAGACGTTGGTGCAGGTGTCGTCGGGCCCGAAGTTGGAGTCCAGGTACCAGGCCCCCTGCCAACCGCCGCCGGCGTCGAACTCCACGTATACATAGTCGTCGGAGTTGTTGGCGTTGTCGTCGCCCACGTCGAAGCACAGGTTGATGTCGCCGTCGAGCGCAGAGACGTCCACCACCCGGTCGATACTCCAGACGTCGCCGTAGTTAACCTCCCGGGAGCCCAGGTTGTCTCCGCCTCCACCGCAGGCGAAATCGCCGGGGCACTTGGGATTGCCGCTGACGGTCCAGTTGCTGGTGTCGCAGCCGGTGAAGGTCTCTGTGAACAACGTCAGGTAGGTCTCGGCGCAGCCCGCGAGCCAGCCGCGCAGTTCGATGTTGTCGAGGAAGATGATGTCGTTATCCTGGTCGGAGTGTGCAATGAAAAGCAGCTGCAGATCCGGGCTGTTGTCGGCCCAGGCCGGCAGATCCACGCACATGCGGTAGAAGAACCAGTTTACATTGACCGCCGGGCCGTCGTTTCGGCAGAAGACCTGCTCGGCGGAGTTGGCTCCATCCTGGACGTACAGCAACAGCCCCTCGTCGTCGTCGGCGCCGGCCTCGGCGTAGTTGAAACACACCGAAAGATCGGTCAATCCGCTGACGTCGAACACCTTGAATATACGCCACTCCTCGTCCCCACCGCAGTTGGTGTTCTGATCCGAGCGCAGGGTCGGGAAGCCGAAGGTGTAAGACTCGCAGACATCGGCGAAGTTGGCGCAACAGTCTATGCTGCCGCCCCCGGGCGAGCAGCCGGACACCTCTTCGGTGCAGCGGCTTCCGCCCGCCGGCACCAGGCGCCAGCCGTCGTCGCCGCAGCCGCCGCTGCCGTCGTTGAAGTCGGCGTAGTCGATCAGCACCAGGCCCACTTCCGAGGTGCAGCTAAGGCAGTCGATCTGGCCGGCTACTCCGGCGAGATCCAGGTCGCAGGTGGCGGTGTCGGTATTGCTCAGGGGGACCGGTTCGGGGGTGCAGGCCAGGCTCATCGAGGCCGGCGGGGTTCCGCAGCCGGTGGTGCCGTTGAAGCACTGAGGCCGGCACAAATCACCCACGCTGCCCGTGGATTCACAGAACGCGTCGTCCGGGGAAGAATCGCAGTTCCCCGCCCCGTCGCACTGATCGGGTGTGGTGCAGGTGTACCCGTCGTCGCAGGATTCGCCGGCGGCGGCGTTGGCCCCGTCGATGCACACCCCGCCCTGGCAGGTGGAGTTGCACAGGTTCAGGTCCGAACCCAGGCAGGGGGTTCCGTCGAGCTCGTTCTGGTCCGCGGGACACGCCTTGCTCGTCCCGTCGCAGTACTCCTCGAGGTCGCAATCGTCCTCGGCGGGCCCGCACAGATAGGTGTCCGGCTGCACGTCGTCGCTCGGACAGGCGCCGCCGTGGATCCCGTCGCACAGGTCCTCGATGTCGCACAGATCGGACTTCGGCAGGCATGGGTAGGTGTCCGCCTCCACCCCGCGGGACTGATCGCAGCCTCCCGAACCGTCGCACTGGGCGTCGTCACAATCGTTCGGCGACAAGTCCGGACACTGGGTGCCCGCCGCCTCGTAGTTGTCCAGGCAGCTGCCCGAATCGTCGCAGGTGTCCTGGTTGTCGCAGTCGTCGTCGTTGCCGCTGCCACACAGGGCCCCTTCGGACTCGAACCCGTTGTCTACGCAGTTGCCCGCCCCGTCGCAGGTGTCGTCGATGTGGCAGGGGACCCCCTGGTCGCCGCAGGGATCGTCTTCGGGGGCGTAGTTGGGATCGCAGCCGCCCGCCCCGTCGCAGTGGTCGGCGTGGTCGCAGTCCGATTCGGAGTCGTCACCGCACGCGGTAGTCGGCGGCTCGTACTCGCAGCCTCCCGCCCCGTCGCAGTCGCCGGTGACGCACTCGGTTTGCGTGCAGTCGTCCTTGTAGTCCTCGCCGGCCGGCTGGTTCTCGCAGCTGCCGTCGTGGCAGTATTGGCACTCGGGGCACTCTTCGTCGCTCTGGCAAGTCACGCAGACATAGGTATCCGTGCCCTCCAGGCAGGTCTCCTCCGGCGCGCAGGGACTGCCGGTCCCCTCGCATTTTCCCGCGCCGTCGCATGTATCCGTTATGGTGCAGTAGAGCCCGTCGTCGCAGGTCGTACCCGCACCCGCGTGGTTGTCCTGGCAGTCGCCCGCCCCGTCGCAGGTGTCCCGATCGGTGCAGTCGTCGTCGGTGGGGTCCCCGCAGAAGGTGCCGTCCGGATCGTAGCAGTCATCGGTATCCTCGTTGCAGTGGGCGTTGCATTCGTCCCCGCCCAGGCACGGATCTCCGGAGTGGTTGTCGCAGACCCCCGCGCCGTCGCAGGTATCACTTCCGGTGCAGAATTCGCCGTCGTCGCAGGGCGTATCCGGGGGCGCGTGGTTATCCTGGCAGTTGCCCGCCCCGTCGCAGGTATCTCGGTCGGTGCAGGCGGTGTCCGACGAGCTCCCGCAAAAAGTCCCCTCGGGATCGAAGCAGCTGTCGGTGTCCTCCTGGCAGGTATTACAGGGGGTCTCCTGACACGGACTGACGCCCGAAGAAATACAGGTGCCTGCTCCGTCGCACTCCTCCACGCCGTTACAATACAACCCGTCTTCGCTGCAGGCGGTTCCCAGCGGATCGAAGCAGCTGTTGGTGGACTCGTTGCAGTGGTTGCATTCCGTCTCCGGGAGGCATGGATTCCCCGAGGACACGCACGCCCCGGCTCCGTTGCACTCCTCCACACCGGTGCAGTAGTCCCCGTCGTCGCTGCAGGCTGTGCCCGACGGGTCGTAGCAGTTGCCCGCCGTCTCGTTGCAGTGGTTGCACTCGGTCTCCGGCAGACAAGGATTGCCCGAGGATTCGCACGATCCCGCCCCGTCGCACTCCTCCACACCGGT
>Ga0180432_10006965_pt1 | contig 14514 bp, 10 predicted proteins | sample SS_ome_10_FD_132414 | JGI IMG/M metagenome (GOLD analysis project Ga0180432, IMG submission 132414) | Hypersaline lake sediment archaeal communities from the Salton Sea, California, USA - SS_1_MS_2 metaG | ecosystem: Environmental > Aquatic > Non-marine Saline and Alkaline > Hypersaline >... | reverse complement strand
TCGGCCAACCTGGGGACGCTCAGCGGTGAAAAAAGCATCTGCGTCGACTCCTATGACCAGGACTTTCCCGCCGTGGCTGCCGGCCCGGACGAATACCTGGTCGTCTGGGAGGATGGCACGTGGAGCACCAACGACTACGACATCTATGCTCGACGGGTGGGCGGAGATGGCACGCCGCAAGATAACCCCGGCGGTTTCGAAATCGACGGGCTCGGCGACGGCAACCTCCACGTTGACCCGGCCGTGGCGTATGGGGCGGCCTATGGCTACCTGGTGGCTTGGCGCTATTACGAGGGAGGATCAGACCAGAACGTGTACGGGCGCTATGTGGTGCCGGGGAAGGACAAAGCCTCAGGAAATGAGTTCGCCATAGACTCCGGCTCAAGCTCACAGGCCACACCGGCCGTGGCTTGTAATCCCTTCGGGACCTGTCTGGCAGTCGAGGAGGACAACTGGCCGGGCGGAGACTACGAGATCCGGGGGCGGTTTGTGACGCCCAACCAGGTATATCTGCCGCTCGCTGTGAAGTAGGCTTCAGATAGGATCAATGCGGGATGGGGAGAGGTGTGCCTGCCGGCCGACCCTGGTGTGTCGGCTCAGGCAAGGCTCAAGGAGGATAGACGATGACAAAAACACGCAAGCTTACGTTGGCCCTGGCAATGGGGCTGGGAGTGGGTTTGGGGCTGATAGCGCTCGTCCTGGCCCTCCCGCGGGGCGGGCTGGCCCAACCGGCGGTCGCCGGACAGAGCAGTGGATCTCGTTCTGCCGTGGCGCTGACCGGCCGGGCGCCGCTTCCCTCTGCGGGCGAGGCTGCGACGGCTCCTCCGCGCGTGGGGCGCATCACCAATGTTGATGGCTCATCGGTGACGATGGACGATTGCTACCAGGCGGATAAGACCCAGACGTTCTGTTTTACCGTTCACAACGGCTCCACCGATGGCGAGTGGCTGGACGAGATCACGTTGACTTTCCCGGACGATCCCTCTCCCAGCCTCCCTGCGTGGACCGTCTCCGCATGTGTCGACCAGGATTCCAAGGACTCGGTTGGGTATCCCGTCAGCTTCAGTTGCACCCCCTCCGGTCGACAGGTCATGTATCAGGACAACGACAGCGACGGCTTTGGTGAGATCAGCTCCGGAAGCAGTTGGAGCGCCTGCGTCGCCGTCACTGTGCCACCGAACTACACGGGAGGTCGCTACGTCACGTGGGTGCTGCACGGCGATGCAAGTGGAAGCGACAGTGGCTCGATCAAGATCGAGAAATGTACCCCCCTGACGCTCAAGCCCAGCCAGATGATCATCACGGGCTGCAACGGCACCACTCAGACGCTGGAGTTCAGCCTGGAGAACTATGCGGCGGGGGATACCGACGTCGACCTGGTGTACGATGCCCCCGCGGCAGATTTTGGCGGTCAGACCAGCCTGCACGTCAACCAGGGAGAGGTCGTCACCTTCACCGCCGAGCTTGAGCCCAGCCTGTGCCTCGAGCCCGGTGAAGAGATCACGGCCAGCCTGACCGTCGAGGGAAATGGCCACGTCGATACCTCCCTCATTACCCAGACCATCTCCGAGAGTGCCGGCTGGCGCCGCCGCGACGACAGTCCCGTCGCGTCGATGGACAACGTGGTGGTGTGGGCTTCTCATAGAGACGGCGGACTGTGGTCCATTGGCGGGTACGGTTCCGACGGGGCTACACAGCGGTACGATCCCACGGACGGCTCCTGGGCTACGTTCGAGCCGGAGACGGTGATTACGCCTCCGATTGAGTATCCTATGGATGGCTGTTATGGCCTGGATGGTTCGGATCCAGATACAGCTCACGAGATCGTCGTCCTCTTCCCGGATACTATCGTGACCGATTCCTTACACGTATATGATATCACGGCTAATCGCTGGTACACCGAACCTATACCTGGATTCTTTCCTCCCGACTACGAGGGGAGATGGGGGTACGACGTCGTATCATTGCTCAACAATCCTGCCGTGAAGCCCGGGGTAACGGACAAAAATGTCTGTTATCTCTCCGGGGGATCTCCACAAGTAGGCGGAGGCAGAACGCGAGATTTGTGGGAGTACCATCCGGACACCAACTCGGGTCGGCACCTTAATAAGTTCTTCTTCCCCCCTAACGTCGAGGTCTGGTTCGGCTTCCACGCCTCCTGGTACGTGCCCTGGGTGGGCGACGACGGTGCCATCTGCGTGGCCGGCGGCGCTGATCACAATCACCAGATCAATCACCACACGCAGTGCTTCGACCTGGCTACCGAGGCCTTTAACGTGGTCGACGCTGATCTGGGCATACTGCCCGAGCCCTGGTGGGGTATGGCCGACGGGTGGCAGATACAGGATGGGAACTACCAGCTCTGGATCGCCAACGGCGTGGCGCAGGATGGCACTCTGTTGCCGGTGTCCGCCTATATCCAGGAGGGGATGAGCACCTTCGAGTATGGCCCCGGCGTTCCCCAGGCCCTCTACCGTCTGGAGGGGGATGCCTGGGAGGATCAGTTCTACACCTTGAACGGGTCCAGGGGCGGGTTCTGGTACAGTCCGTATAGCTTACACCTGGCCCCCTGCCCCACCTGCCAGCGGGTATTTCTGCCACTTGTCCTCAGGCGACCCGGGTGGTGACTACTACTGGCCGGACGAGAGCGTGGTCAACTGGCCCCTGCCGCCTGGGCCGTAGCGCGGTGGTCGATGGCTCAGCACACGCCCACAGGGGAGAGTGAGAGATGATTACGAGAGGTTACAAATCAGGCCTTGGGCTGAGGCTAAACCGGTTTGATTCTGCCTTCAGCAGCGGATTTTCATCCGCTGCGAGCAAGAGGTGAATCATTACCTCTTGATATATGCGGAAGGGGGTTTGAGCGCGATGTCGGGGAGCCGGACCGGGCGGGCGACCGCGCTCGCCACGGTCGTCGCTGGGGTGGCCATGGGCGTTCTGCTGTGTCACTGCGCTCTGTCTGAGGGTGGAGCGCTCCGCTCCACCTACCACTCGGCCTCTCCCGTCTATGAACACGGGGACGGTGAGACCCGCCACACGGAGATCCTGACTTTCACGCCGGTGGCGACGCTCCATCTGCCCCTGGTGTCGAACGGCGGCGACGGTAAGTGGGCGCTGTGGACGGGAAACACCCACCTGCGCGGCGCGAACGTCTACCAGCGCCGCGTCTACCCCGAGTTGGACGGCTCGGAGTTCATGGGGTCCGCTTCCCTCGGCCCGCCCTACACCCAGGAGGATGTGGACCGATTGGCCGCACTGGGGGCCAACTACGTCAACGTCTCCCACCCGGGCCTGTTCGCCGAGGCCCCGCCGTATGCCCTCGACCAGGACGTCCAGGACAACCTGGACAACCTGCTGTCCAAGATCGCCCAGGCCGACATGTTCGTCGTGATCTCCTTCCGCACCGGGCCGGGCCGCAGCGAGTTCACCTTCTTCTGGGATGAGGTCGGCGACTGGTTCGACGCCAGCTACCTCAACGACTCCGTGTGGCAAGACCAGGCCGCCCAGGATGCCTGGGTGGACATGTGGCGCTATACCGCCCGGCGGTACGAGGACAACCCCGTCGTCGTCGGCTACGACCTGATGGTCGAGCCCAACGCCAACGAGGTGGGCAGCCATGCGCTGAACGATCCGCTGGACGTGTGGGACCCGCAGGAGTTCTACGACACCTACGGGGGTACTTTGTACGACTGGAACCAACTGTACCCCCGCATCAGCGACGCCATCCGCCAGGTCGACGCCAGCACGCCCATTCTGATCGGCGGGATGGGGTACAGCGCCGTCGAGTGGCTGCCCTACCTCCAGCCGACCGGCGACCCACGCACGGTCTACACGGTACACCAGTACGCGCCGCACGTCTACACACATCAATCGCCTCCCGCTGCGAACACCTACCCCGGCGAGTTCGACACAGACTGGGATGGTGAGGACGACCTGTTCGACAAGGGTTGGTTGGAGAATCTGCTCTTAACGGTGGATGACTTCGCGTCCACCCACGGCGTGCCGGTGGCGGTGAACGAGTTCGGCGTGGTGCGCTGGGTGCCCGGCGCGGCCGAGTTCATGGACGACCAGATCGACCTGTTCGAACAGCGTGGGTTGAACTATGCACTGTGGCTATGGGAGACATCGTGGGAGCCCTACGCGGAGGAGGTGGACGCCTTCAACTTCCGCCACGGTCCGGATCCGGACAATCACACCGACGTCCCGTCGAGCGATCTGATGGGCGTCATCACCGGGTACTGGAGGCGCAACACGGTACGCCCATCCGGCGATTAGGCCCCCGGCCCGAAAACCCTTGGGGCTTGTTGAGAAATGACCTTGCTGTTCAGATCCTGAGGGTTTGAGAAGACGATAAGAACGTCACAACAGGAGGGAATATGAACACCAAGACAGAGGCGGCCCACGTGGAAGGCAGGGAGTTGAAGCTCAACTGGGGGTTTACCTTCCTGATCGGCCTGGGGTTCTTCGGCATCGAGGTGCTGTGGCGCGTGTACAACAACTTCGTCCCCATCTACCTCCAATCGGGAAACCCGACCTTCGACGTCATCCAGGAGGATCCGATCCTGGGCTTCGGGCTCAGCACGTTCGTCTCCGGCCTGATCATGGGGCTGGACAACCTGGCGGCGCTGTTCTTGCTGCCGATCATCGGCGCGCTCAGCGACCGCACGTCCACGCGCATCGGGCGACGGATGCCGTTCATCGTCGCCCTGGCCCCCATCGCCGCCGTCTCCTTCGCCCTGATTCCGCTGGGCGCCAGCATGATCACGCCCGCGACCAACGGGAACGTCAGCGCCATGCCGGGCCCCTTCGCCCTGTTCGTGGCCACGCTGGGGGTCATGTTGCTGGCCATGGCCTGTTTCCGCACGCCGGTGGTCTCGCTCATGCCCGATCTGACCCCCAGCCCGCTGCGGAGCAAGGCCAACGGGGTCATCAACTTCATGGGCGGATTGGCTGGCGTGATCGGCACCCTGGCCCTCTCGCCGCTTTTCGACGTCAATCCATGGCTCCCGTTCGTCGCCGGGGCGGCGCTCCTGCTGGCGGCGGTGGCGTTGCTGTTCGCCCTGGTCAAGGAACGCCAGGCCAGCGTGGTGATGGACCTTGAGGAGGAGGGGAAGGAGGGAGGGGGCGAGAAAAAGCGGGAGGGTCTGCAGGTGCTGAAAAAGCTGCGTGAGGTGCCGGCTCAAAACCGGCGCACGCTGGCCTTCCTGATGTTGGCGATATTCTGCTGGTTCGTGGCCTTCAACGGCATCGATACCTGGTTCACGTCGTTCGGGGTCACCGTGCTGGACCTCACGCCGGGGAGGGCGGGCATGATCTTCAGCGTGGCGCTGATCGCCTTCATCGTGTTCGCTATCCCGGCCGGCTTCGTGGGCACGCGCCTGGGCCGGCGCTGGACGATCGTCACCGGGCTAGCCCTGTTCACCGCCATTCTGATCGTGATCAACATGCTGCAGAACCTGGCCGTGATCATCGTCCTGCTGGCGATTGGCGGGGCAAGCTGGGCCCTGGTGAACATCAACTCGCTGCCCATGGTGGTGGACACCAGCACCGACGAGCGCATGCTGGGCACCTACACCGGCCTATACTACATCGCCTCGCAGTTGGCCGCCATCCTGGGGCCGGCCATCACCGGCGGGGTGGTGGACCTGTCCGGCGGCGACTTCCGCACCGTCTTCCTGGTGGTGCCGGCGTTCTTTGGGCTGGCGATCCTCGCCATGCTGTTCGTCACGCAGGGGGAGTCCAAGAAGGTGGATGCCAGGGGACGGGCTATCGAGTAGTCCCATATCTGTTTCCCAAGTCTGTTATCGGCACGCTCTTACGCCCAAGGAAAGGAGGACAAAATGAAACGCTCATGGTTCCGTATTTTCCATCCGCTTTGGCTGGCCGCCGCTCTGCTGGCCGCCTTGATCCTGGTGCTGACGACGACCTCGGCCAGGGCACTCCCTGACGGCCCGGCCGGTCCAGCGGAAGCCCCTGGCGGCGTCGAAGGTCTCCTCTACGAACCCGACGGCACGACGCCCGTGCAGTACGGCTGGATCGACATCCACGACGTCGAAGGCCAACCGTGGATGGGCACCGACACCGGCACGGACGGTCACTTCTCCATTCCCAACCTTCCCCCCGGCGACTACGTCCTGCGCGCGTATCCCCCCCCGGGCTCCCTCTACGCCACCTCGCTGCCGACGGAGGTGCAGGTCTTGAGTGGGCAGTGGACCTCCGCTGTCCTGCGCCTGACCGAAGCGCGCATCACCGGCTGGGTGCAGGATTCCGAGACCGGTGGCCGCGTCGAGGGGGCGTTCGTCGTGGCTCACGACAAGGAGTGGCCCATAGAACAATGGTGGCTTGCCAAGCAGTGGGATGAGACCGACAGCAATGGCGAATTCAAGGTCGGCGGTGTGACGGACGGCGTGACCTACACCCTGGAGGTCTTTCCGCCCCCTGACAGCCGCTACGTCCCGTTGCCGATAGAATACACGGCAGTACCCCCCACCAGCAGCGTGGTTCTCGAACTGCGCCTCCCGCCGACCAACGTGGTTGGCCTGGTCCATAACCCCGCTGGCGATCCGGTCCCCGGCGCGGGTGTGGTCGTCTTTCGGGAGGATTTCTGGAGGGAAACCAGCGCTGACGAATCGGGCAGTTTCCTCTTCCACGGCCTGCCCACGGGCACCCTCAACGTCCATGCCGCCCCACCCTGGGGCAGGCACGGGCAAGGGTTGATCGCCAGCGAGCCGTTCACCTTCGTCATCACCCAGACCGACACGCTGGTGGACGTGGGCGCGATCACACTGCCCCACGCGTACAAGATGGTGACCGGGAACGTCGTCCTGGCAGGAACCGGCGCCGTCGTGACCGACGCGATGGTGTGGGCTCACCAACTCGACGGGCCGGGCTACGCCGATGTGCCGACGCACGATCCGACCGGCGCGTTCACGGTGAGCCTGACCGGCGGCGAGTGGCACCTGGGTGTGGATCCGCTCACGTGGCCGGTGACGTGGATCTTCCCCGGTCCGCCGGCCTGGGTCGTGTTCGATCGAGACACGACGCCGCAGACCCAGACGGTGGACCTGGAGGTAGTCCCCACCGACGCCTGGGTGGCGGGCCAGGTGCGCTGTCCTGGCGACGTGCCCTGCTCCCCTGGCGACCCACCTCATGATGCCATCTGGGTTGAGCTACGCAACGAGGACATTGGCAACGGCGTCGAGTTGGCGGCCAACTACATGTTCACCATCCCCATCCCGGCTGGCCGGTACGAGCTCTTCGTCCACGTCGAGGATCCCTGGATCCAGGGACCAGGGCCGACCCCTGTGTTCGTCGAACACGGCCAGACCCGCGTCGTGAGTGACGTGGTGCTGCTGGAGAGAGACGCCTTCATCGTAGGCCGGGTCTACAACGAGTCCGGCGTGGGCGTCGAAGGCGTGCCCGTCGTCGGATGGCAGCCACAGGGAATCGGCTGGGGCTGGACGGAGACCAGGCCCAACGGTGTGTATACCATGCCCGTCATCGGTGGGGAGTGGCTCGTCGAGCCCCAGCCCCCGCCCGACATGCCCTACGTCTTCCGCCACCGCCCCCGCTGGGTGCAGGTCGCGCCGGGTGGCGCGATGAGCGGGGTGAACTTCTCGCTGACCAACGCCGACGCCCTGATCGAGGGGGTCGCCGTGGATGCCTACACCACCGACCGCATCTGGGGATTGGACGGCTGGGCCTGGGCCGAATGGGCGGGTACCGGGGCGTTCTTCTCCGACGCGCCGATGCGGGACGGCGGCTTTGAGCTTAAGGTCAAGGGCGGGTATGCCTACAACGTCGGCCTGAACCTGCCGCCGCACGCACCTTACGTCTCGGGCGGCACCGGCCCCGTGCCCGTCGCCCCGAGGGAACACGTGACCGTCTCGGTGCCGCTGGAGCCCAAGGACGCGGTGATTGAGGGCCAGTTGGTCATCGCGGGAACCTCGACGCCGGCCATCGGCGTCCAGGCCGAGGTGTTTGGCGAGGATGAGGAGGGCCATTGGGCTGGCGTGCGCGTGAGCCCTGCCGACGCTGAGTACCGGATGGGGGTCGTGTCGGGCACCTGGCACCTGCGCGCGTGGGCGGAGCCAGCGAGCGGCTACGTGGCGGTGCCGACCACGACGGTCGTGCCGGCCACGTCGGGCCACACCACCACCCAGAACTTCGAGGTATGGCCCATCGACGCGATCATCAGCGGCACAGTGAAAGCGCCCGACGGCTCGCCGGTGGAGGCCTTCGTCTTCGCCGAAGGCGAGTCTCCCTTCGTTGGCCACTTCGAGACCACGGCCCAGAGCGACGCCAGCGGCTACTTCGAGCTATCCGTGCCGGAGGGAGGCTACGTCGTGGGCGCGGTGCTGCCTGGGGACGAACTGCAGGCCCTGGGCTGGCTCAATCCGGCGCCCATCGACGTTCCTGTGGTGTCGGCTGCTGCCCCGGCGATCGATCTAGAGTTGCGCTTCCGCCGGTTGGACGGCGAGATCCATGGCCTCGTGTCCTTCGCTCCCGGTCTCGTCGTCACGCCCAGTCACCCGGCCTACGTCTGGGGCTGGACGGACACCGGCGAATGGGCGGAGACGGAGGCTGCGCAGGTCCCGGGCACGAACGCGTTCTCCTACACTATGCCGGTCATCTCCAACACGGTGTGGCACGTGGGCGCGGTCTACGAGGACTGGGACAACGGCGTGTTTTACGAGAGCCCCGAAAGGGTGGTGCCGGTGCCGTCTGGCGGCCACGCGGTGCGACATCTGCAGTTGTTTGGCCCCTGGCCCCTGCCCCAGCCGTTTATCGTCAGCTTCGACGGAAGCCAGATGCAGACCATTATCATGCCCGACGGCGTGGAGCTCAATATCCCGGGTGGGTCGCTGGTCGTCTCCGGTACGGTGACGCTCTTCATCTTCCCCACCCACGAACTCCATCCGGAGCCCGGACAGGAGATGATAGGTGCGGGGTACGAGATCTGGGCCATCGACGAGAATGGCCAGCAGATCACCCAGTTCAACAAGAATGTGAGGATGACCTTCCACTATCCGCCTGATCCGATCCTGTATAAGCAGGGCCTCTCGGAGTACCGGTTGGTTCCGCTCTACTATTCGACGTTGGTGGGGCGTTGGATCCTGGCTGACAGCTACGTGGTCGACACGGTCAATAATGAGATCACGCTCCAGTTGGATCACTTCACGAAATTCGGCCTGGCGTCCACCACCCCGGGTGAGAATCGGATCTACCTGCCGCTTATCGTCAAGAGCTTCAGCAGTACATAATCTCTTGGTTGGGGCGAGCCCGCGGGCTCGCCCCTCCATCTTCATAAGTGCGCACATCGTCCGCCGTCAAAATGAACAGCAGGTCGTTCACGTTCGTTCCCGTCGGGCCGGTGCGGATCAGGTCACCCAGGGCGTCGAAAAAGGGATAGCTGTCGTTGGCCTCCAGTGCCGCCCGGGGATCGAGCCCCAGGGCCCGGGCGCGGGCCAGCGTCTCGCCGGTGACGACGGCGCCGGCTGCGTCGGTGGGGCCGTCGGTGCCGTCGGTGGCCAGGGCCATCACCAGCACCCCCGGCCAACCGGAAAGCTGCAGCGCCGCCGCGAGCGCCAGCTCCTGATTGCGCCCCCCTTTCCCACCTCCCGTCACTGTCACCGTCGTCTCCCCGCCCCACACCAGGCAGGCCGGCGGGGGTAGGGGGTCACCGTGAGCGCGCATCCCTTTCGCCAGCGCCGCCGCCACCTTGGCCACCTCGCGCGCCTCCCCCTCGACGTAGGTGCTCAGGAGCAGGGCGTTGAACCCCAACTGGCGGGCCTTCTCCACCGCCGCTGCCGCCGCCAGCCGGTTGGAGCCGACGACGACGTGTTGCACCCGCTCGAAGACTGGATCGCCGGGCTTGGGGGTCTCCTGGAAGATTTCTCTATAGAAGCTCTCGGGCTGGGGGAATTTCCAGGAGCCCGGGGAGGGATTCCCGTACCGCTCCAACACCGCCAGCGCGTCGGCCACCGTCGTCGGGTCGGGCACGCTGGGGCCGGAGGCGATGACGTCGAGCGGGTCGCCGACCACGTCGGAGAGCACGAGGGTGAGCAGGTGAGCGGGGGTGGCCAGCTGAGCCAGGTGGCCACCCTTGACGCGTGAGCAGTGCTTGCGCACGGTGTTCATCTCGTTGATCGTCGCGCCGGAGCGAAGCAGTGCCTGGGTCAGGGCCTGCAGGCCATCTAGGCCCAACCCTGGCACGGGCAGCGTCAGCAGCGCCGACCCCCCGCCGGAGATGAGACAGATGACCAGGTCGCGTTCCGTCGCCCGGCGTGCCAGCTCGGCGATGGCCTGCGCCCCCCGGATGGAGTTCTCGTCGGGCACCGGGTGGCCGGCCTTTAGAACCTGGACGCTGGACGCTGGATGCCGGACGCCCTCGCTGTGGCCGTATTTGGTGACCACTGCGCCAGCGCTCAGGCGGCCGTCCAGGAGGTCGGCGATCGCGGCGGCCATGGGTACGGCGGCCTTCCCGCCGCCCACGACGAACACGCGCTCGTATCGCTCCAGGTCGTAACGACGTTCGGCGGCGATGAGGGCGTCTCCCTCCCGACGGACGTGCTGGCGTACGGCCGCCGCCGGCTCAACCGCCGCCAGCGCGGCCTGCTGCAACGCGACGGCCGCCGCGCCCAGGTCCAACTCAGGCATACCTCCCTCTCTCCAACCTCCAACCTCCAACTTCCAACCTCTAACCTCTAACCTACAACCTCCAACCTCCAGCCTCTACTCTCCAACCCCCAGGCTCTCGAGCGCGGCTTCGGCCGCCCTCTCCGGGGCGACCCGCCTCCTCAGCAGTGCCACCAGCGCCTCCTGCATGACCCGCCCGCTCGTCTCCATCGCCTCCGGCGGGGGTGCCGGCACGGCGGCCTCCAATATGCTGCGCAGCACGGCCCGGTCCGTGTTTGAGGCATCCCACATGCGCAAGGCGGCCTGCGTGCCCGGCAGATAGCCAGCCGTCTGGGTCCACTGTCCGTTGTGGTCGGGCGCGATGAGCCAGTCGAGCAGGAGCACGGCCAGCGTTTGACGCTCCGGGTCGTCGGTGACCATGGCCACCACCCAGCCCCGGGCGATGCTGAAGGGGTACCCGTCGCGGGTGGGCAGGGGGGCTGCCGCGATGGCCTCCTCGTCCGGCTCTGCAGCGGCGGTCTCGAGCCAGTAGCGGCCCGCCGGCACCGCCGCCATCTCGCCCTCCCCCGCCAGGAATCGCTCCCAGGACTGGTCCGCGTCCGTGATACTCAGAGCGACCGTCGGCGATATGGTCCCGGTGCCGATGCAGTCGCTGTAGAAGCCGAGCACGCTCACCATCACGTCCTTATCCAGCCAGGGACGACCGTCCGGATCGGTCAGCTCGCCGCCGGCCGCCATGTACTGGATCAGCGTGGCGTCGTTGACGTCCCGATCGCGCCCCCCGGCGGGGAAGAGGAACGGGACGGGAGGAGAGATGATCTGGGTCCAGGAGACGGGGGGCGAGTCGAACAGGGCCGGGCGGTAAGCCAGGTGCTGCATATCGGCGCCGACGACGAAGCCCAGGGTCTGCCCCTCCACCGTCCCCAGTTCAGTGGCGAAAGGGAAACGGTCGGCCATCTCTGCCGGCGACAGGATTTGGTCAAGGGGCTGGATGAGGCCCGTCCCGGCCGCGGTCTCCAGGTCGGCCGCATCCAGTACGATCAGGTCGGGCAGGACCGAGGGGGCCGCGTCCCGGGCCGTGCGCAGGAAATCGAGCAATCCGCCCCGCCCCTGGGCCTTCTTCACCGTCACCTCGACCTGGACATCCGGGTAGGCCTCGCTGAAATTGTCAAGCTGCTGCGCGAGCAGCCCGGCACCCGGTCCCTCGGCGTAGGGGTTCAGTTCCTCGGGCAGCCACAGTCCAAGGGTGACGATCATCGGCTGTAGCTCAGGGACCGGCGTGGGGGTAGGCGTGGGGGAAAGCAGGGTGGGGATCGGGGTGGGCAGCTCAGATTCCGGCGTGGGCCGCAGCCCCTCACAGGCGGTCAAAGCCAGGCAAAGCAGTGCGCAGAAGACCACTCGAAATCGCATGTCACCTCCGGATATACTGAGCTCTCTTGGAAAGCTTTTCATTGAGAAGGGAAGCGAAGCGGCTCCTTCGAAAATGCTCCCAGCCTCTTCTCGGGCGAGTGGAGCCGCTGAAATCGCCCTGCACAATACGATACACTTTCCGAGAGAGCCCTACCTTTCACCCTGGGCGTAATCGGCGCCGTGCTCGTGCCGCAACTGGCAACGGTCGGTGTGACTGCAGCCACAATAATGTGCTGCACCGTCGTCGTTGGGAGGGAACCGCTCGTTGCTGTACCGAACGGTTACCAAACAGCGTTCAGCCCTGCGGCCTGAATCTTGCGATCGCGGCTGATAATGGGCAGGTCCAGGTGGAGGGCCGTTGCGGCGATGATGCGATCGGGCAGATCGGGCACTTCGGTTCGTGTCACGCGGGTCATAGCCTGGGCTACGTGCCGATCGAAGGGGATCTCCACCAACGGCATCGACGGCATCAAGGTTGGTCATCAGCCGAGTCAATGCGGTGGCGTCGATCCTTCCCTTCTCAATCAGGTAGACCATCTCGGCCAACGTGATAGTCGAGATGACGATCTGCTCATCGGCCGCCGCGGCGTCCTCAATCCAGGTCCGGGCGGTGGAGGAGAGCCGGGCGTCATCGTAGAGATACCAGATGATGGTGTGAGTGTCGGCGACGGCGCGGAGCATTAGATGTCCTTCCTGGGAAAATCGGCCCACATCTCGCGGCGAATCTCGGCGATCTCATCGGCCGAGGGGGCCGGTCCCAGGTCAGCGCACAGGCCCAGTAGCGACCGACGCCGCGACGGTCGCTGACCGAGTATGTCACGTTCGATCTCTGGGGCCATCCGCTCGATCAAACGGATCTTCTCCACCGGCGGCAACCGCCGGGCTAGAGTGATCACCTGGTCTAAGGTTACATCGTTCTTCTCGTTCATCGTCTTTTCTTTCCATGATGAAGGGAAGCGCGTGCAACACGGTTGCGTGTAACACGGTTACCTGGCTCCTTCCCCGTCGTCAGTCAACTGCCAGGCCCAGATGCCTTGTGCACATTATAACTGATCCAAACGTAACCAGCAAGAGCTGCCCATGATGACTTCCCAGCTTGCCGGCCAGATAGGGGTGGATCTGGCGCATAGGCCCCCAAGGCCCGTGCGCAGAAGGCCTCCTATCCCATGCAACCGTGCTGCGCTCGGGACGTAGTATAATAGAGGGCAATCGCGGTTAGTGAGAGCGAGGGAGCGAAATGAGTGAACAGAACGTGCGAACCGAGGAGTTCCAGGTCAGTGGCGATATGCTGATCGCCAAGGTCAAGGAGTTGGTGCATGAGGGCAACATTCGCCGCGTCGCCATCAAGAACGAGGAGGGCAGAACCCTGATCGACGTTCCGCTCACCCTGGGCGTGGTCGGCGCTATGCTCGCGCCGCAATTGGCCGCGATCGGCGCGATTGCGGCCCTGGTGGCGCGCTGCACCATCCTCGTCGAGAAGGTGGATGAGGAGGAGGAGAGGGAGAGCGCCAGTGCAGGGGCGGAGAGTCGACCTGAAGGAGGAGCATCGACATGATCATCACGACGACACCCACCGTTGAAGGCCATCCAATCGAGGAGTATCTGGGCATCGTCGCGGGCGAGGCCATCCTGGGCGCCCACATCGGCCGCGACATCCTGGCCAGCCTCACCGACATCGTCGGTGGGCGCTCCACCGAATACGAGGGAGAGGTGCGCAAGGCCCGCTCCATCGCCACGCGCGAGATGGCCGCCGAGGCAGAGCGCAAGGGGGGCAACGCCATCGTCGGCGTGGACATCGACTACGAGGTCATCCGCCAGGGAATGCTCATGGTCTCGGTCAGTGGCACGGCGGTAAAGGTGCGCTGAATCTCACCCAAACTTATATCGACATCTAGATCAGCCTCACGTTGGGCGTGATCCTGTCCATGGCGTTGCAACTTCCCCCTTCCTTTTGTGCAAGCTCTCCCCATCGCCAGTTGTTCGCGCGCACTTGCCCACTCATCCGCCACGTGCTACAATCCACCGGAGGAGGGTACAATGCCTGAGCGACGCCAAAGTGGGACTCAAATCATTCTTGTAGCGGCCCTGGCCATGCTGGTCGCTCTGGCCTCGTGCGCACCTGTCTCTGTCGCCCCCGACCATCCCACGTCCCCGGCCAGCCCGCCGGCCACGCCCACGTCGACCCCTCAACCGACGACGGTCGTCCAGCCCACGAAACCCCCTCCAACCACCGTCCCTACGCATACGTCCAGCCCCGTCCCGACCACACAGCCGCCTCCGTCTCCGCTGCCGGCGCCCCCCCGCGGGGGGAGCAAACTGGGCGTCCACGGCATCTGGTCGAATCGCATCCTCGAGTTCGCTCAGCTCCTGGCGGATGCCGGCGCGCCGTTCAGGGTCGTCAAGGCCGTGGACGATTTGGGATGGTTGAAGGACGTGAAGCGCATCAGCCCGGAGACGGTCACCGTC
>Ga0180432_10006964_pt1 | contig 14516 bp, 6 predicted proteins | sample SS_ome_10_FD_132414 | JGI IMG/M metagenome (GOLD analysis project Ga0180432, IMG submission 132414) | Hypersaline lake sediment archaeal communities from the Salton Sea, California, USA - SS_1_MS_2 metaG | ecosystem: Environmental > Aquatic > Non-marine Saline and Alkaline > Hypersaline >... | reverse complement strand
TCCGGAAACTTCTTGCCATTTCTGTAATAGTCGATGCAGACCGCCGTGGTGATCGTGAAGCCAGGCGGCACCGGCAGCCCGATCTTGGTCATCTGGGCAAGGTTAGCCCCCTTCCCTCCGAGGAGATCCCGCATGCTGCTGTCGCCGTCACACTGGGTCTGTCCGAAGAAGTAGATCATCTTCCCAGGCTTTCCCACTTTCCGGGCGGTCTTCTTCTTGGCGGACTTTTTGGCGAGCGTTTTGGCCATCTGGCGAGAAACCTTTCATGGTCGGGGTCGGCGCTGCGCGGGAACGTCCAACGCAGCAGCTCCAGTTTCACTCTGCGACCGAGAATTTACGGGTCCTGGGGGACACCGTCAACGAGTCGCAGTCTGGAGGTTGCCCCCGCGGCAGGCCGCATCTGCCACACGATCGTGGCGACAGAGTCAATCCTGTCCTATGATTCAAATGAATAAAAAGAGTATCCGTGGATCGACTCCAGAGACGAGTCCGCGTCGGCAGCAAGCCTTTTGCTGCCGACGGCGAAGCGGTTGATTCGGGAGGAGCGATCCGATGGTCGACAGCCTTTCGCGGCGCCGCCTGGGGATGAGCAGCTCGTTCATCGCCACTGTGGCCTGCTGCACGACGGTCTGCTGGTTTCCAGCGGCGACCGCAGCTGTCGGCGACGATCGGCCGATTTCCTTCAACCACGACATCCGGCCGATCCTGTCGCACAACTGCATCGCCTGCCACGGGCCCGACGAGCACGACCGGCAGGCGGGGCTGCGGCTTGACCGGAGGGACGCGGCGATCGCCGAACTCGACAGCGGCCTCCGGGCGATCGTGCCGGGCAAGCCGGAGGAGAGCGAACTGGTCGCCCGAATCAGGCAGACTGATCCCGACGTTGTGATGCCACCGCCGGAGAGCAACCATCGGCTTTCCGCCGCTGAGAAAAACCTGCTCGTCCGCTGGATCGCCGCCGGAGCGGGCTATCAGCCGCACTGGGCCTATGTGCCCCCCCAGCGGCATCCCGCCCCCGCGGTGAAAACCGCGTCCAGCCCGGCGGGAAAATCAGACTGGTCCGATTCGTGGATCGACCGGTTCGTGCTGACGGGGTTGGAGCAGGCAGGACTTGAACCGGCTCCCGAAGCCGACCCGGTCACTCTGCTGCGTCGAGTGACGTTCGACCTGACCGGACTGCCCCCCACCCCGGCGGAGGTCGATGCCTACCTGGCCGCCGACCCGGCCGACCGCTACGAGCAGCTCGTCAACCGGCTGCTCGCCTCGCCCCGGCATGCCGAGCGGCTGGCCGTCTGGTGGCTCGATCTGGTCCGTTACGCCGACACGGTCGGCTACCACGGTGACCAGACCCACAACGCGTCGCCCTACCGCGACTGGGTCATCGCCGCCTTTCTCAACAACCTGCCCTTCGACCGGTTCACCCTGCTGCAACTTGCCGGCGACCTCATCGAACCGGCCGCCGGCGAACATCCGGATGATCGGGTACTCGCCGCCGCCTACAACCGGCTGTTGCAGACAACCCATGAAGGCGGGCTGCAGGTCAAGGAATACCGGGCGATCTATCAGGCCGACCGCGTCCGAAACGTGTCGGGCGTCTGGCTCGGCGCGACCGTCGGCTGCGCCCAATGCCACGATCACAAATACGATCCCTACACCACCCGCGACTTCTACGCCCTCGGCAGCTTCTTCGCCGATATCGACGACGAAAAGCACCTCGGCAAGGGAGGCTTTGGCGGCGGCACCAACAGCCTGCCGACCAGACGCCTGCCGGAGCAAGCGGTGGTCAGTCCATTCGACCGCGAGCGGGCCGCGACCCTCGATGCCGAGATCGACCGCCTCCGAACGAGTCTGCCGCCGCCACCGGAGCCGGACGCAAACAAACTGCCGGTGAAGCCGGTGGCGGCCGTAGCGACCGACGAGAAGCCGCCGGCAGACAGCGGCCCCCAGGCCGCCGCGGCTGCGTCTGAGGAACCGCCGGAGGTGATCAAAGCCCGGAAGCAGCTGGCGGCGCTCGAACAGGAGCGAAACGGACTCGACCGGATGCTGATGGTAACCCAGTCGCTTGAGCGACCCCGCACCGTCCGGGTGCTGCCCCGCGGCAACTGGCTCGATGAAACCGGGCCGGTGGTCGAGCCGGCGATCCCCGCTTTTCTCGGCAGCCTGCCGACCAGCGGCCGCGCCAGTCGGGCCGATCTGGCCCGCTGGCTGGTGGCCCCCGTGGCCGGCGGCGGTATCGGCGAGTTCACCGCCCGGGTCATCGCCAACAGGATTTGGGCGCTATTTTTCGGGGCCGGCCTCTGCCGGTCAGTCGCTGATTTCGGCGGCCAGGGCGAGCCGCCCGACCATCCTGAGCTGCTTGACGGGCTGGCGTTGGAACTGTTTGACAACGGCTGGAACCTGCGGCGGCTGATCCGGACCATCGTCACCAGCCGGTCCTATCGGATGGCCTCCGACGCCCCGGCTGCGTTGCTCACCCGCGATCCCGATAATCGACTGCTCGCCCGGCAGGGTCGCTGGCGGTATCCCGCCGAAGGCGTCCGCGACGCCGCCCTCCTTGCCAGTGGTCTGCTGGTTGAACAGCTCGGCGGTCCGAGTGGGCATCCATATCAGCCGGCCGGTTACTACCGCCACCTCAACTTCCCGAAGCGAACCTACCGACAAGACAACAGCCGGCAGCAGTGGCGGCGGGGGCTGTACGTGCACTGGCAGCGGATGTTCCTCCATCCTCAACTGCTGGCCTTTGACGCCCCGACCAGGGAGGAATGCACGGCGAACCGGATGCGGTCCAATACGCCCAAGGCGGCGTTGGTGCTGCTCAACGATCCAACCTTTGTCGAAGCGGCCCGCAAGCTGGCCGAACGGGTGCTGGCCGAGGCGGTCACCGACGAGGCCCGACTGACTGCCGTCTGGCGGCGGGCTCTCTCCCGCTATCCTGACGACCGAGAACGCCGGCTGCTTGCCGGCCTCCTCACCCGCCGGCGGCGGGCGTATCAGAACGATCCGCAGGCCGCCGCCGACCTGCTCGCCGTCGGCATCGCTCCACGGGATGAGTCGCTCGACCCGGTGGAACTCGCCGCCTGGACGGCGACTGCCCGAGCGGTCTTGAACCTGCGGGAAGCGATTGGCCGCTACTGAGCCCGGCCCGGCAGGATCTTCTGAAAACCGCACGCAGGCTCTTGAACAGACGCTGGAGACCACACGATGCTCAATCCGCTTCAGATCAATCGCCGGACGTTTCTCGCCCGCGGCGGGCTGAACCTCGGCGGGGCGGCCCTCGCCGGGCTGCTCGCCCGGGATGCCCAGGCAGCTGCGACGACAGGTGGGCCGACAGCCGGGCTCAGCGGCGGTGCAATCAATCCGCTGCACCATGCCCCCCGAGCCAAGGCCGTGATCTTCCTCTGCCTGGCTGGCGGACCCAGCCATCTCGAAACCTTCGACCACAAGCCGGTGCTGGCGGAACGTGATGGCCAGCCGATGCCCGAAAGCGTGACCGCCGGCCAGCCGATCGCGCAGTTGCAGGGCAAAGAGCTCACCTGCATGGGCCCGCGGAAGCCGTTTCGGCGGTACGGCGAGTGCGGTGCCGAAGTCAGCGACTATTTTCCCCGCCTCGGCAGGCTGGCCGACCGCTACGCCATCGTCCGCAGCCTGGTGACCGAGCAGATCAACCACGACCCCGCCCATACCTTCATGAACTGCGGCACCGCGCTTTCGGGCCGGCCAAGCATGGGCGCCTGGGTCACCTACGGCCTCGGCAGCGAGGCTGACGACCTGCCGGGCTTTGTCGTGATGACCAGCAAACTCGGCCGCAATCCACAGCCGATTGCCGCCCGCCAGTGGCATTCGGGGTTCCTGCCGGGGCAGTTCCAGGGGGTCGAGTTCGCCACCAGCGGCTCACCGGTGCACTACGTCGCCAACCCTCCCGGCGTGACCGCTGCCCACCAGCGTGATCTGATCGAGACGGTCGCCGCCCTTGAGCAGCATCGGCTGCGGAGGGTCGACGACCCTGAGGTGGCCACCCGCATCCGCCAGTACGAACTCGCCTTCCGGATGCAGACGAGCGTTCCCCAGTTGGCCGACCTCTCCGGCGAGACAGCCGAGACGCTCGCCCTCTACGGAGCCGAGCCGGGCCGGGCAACGGTCGGCACCAACTGCCTGATGGCCCGCCGGCTCATCGAGCGGGGGGTGCGTTTTGTCCATCTCTATCACAGCGACTGGGACCACCACGGCGGCATCGTGCCCTACATGGACGAGATCTGTCCGCCGACCGACCGGGCGGCCGCCGGACTGCTGATCGACCTGGAACGCCGCGGCCTGCTCGACGACACGCTGGTCGTCATCGGCGGCGAATTCGGCCGCACTCCGATGGCCCAGAGCAAAGACAAGGGGGCTGGCCGCGACCACCACATCAAGGGCTTCAGCATGGTGCTCGCCGGCGGCGGCATCCAAGGCGGCATCACCCACGGGGCGACCGACGAGTTCGGCTATCACGCTGTCACAGACGTGGTGCATGTCCGCGATCTGCACGCCACGATGCTGCACCTGCTCGGCATCGACCACACTCGCTTCACGGTTCCCTTTCAGGGGCTCGACACCAAGCTGACCGGGGTCGAGCCGGCCCGGCCGGTCGCGGCCCTGCTGGGATAGCAAACGCCGTCTGACCGCTGATGCCCGGTAAACCGCGCGGCCGAGCATCGTCTTTCCGGCACTCATGGCATCGCGTTTATCCGGGCAGGATCCCCAAGCTTCGAGGTCTCTGATGAATCACGACAACCGCGTTCCGGCAGTCGCAGGCAGCTTCCTGCTCGGGCTGCTCTGGCTGATCGGCTCGGTGACCGTGACCCGGGCAGCCCCGGCAGCGGCCCCGCCGAACATCGTCATCATCCTCGCCGATGATCTCGGTTACGGCGACCTCTCCTGCCAGGGACATCCGGTCGTGCGAACGCCGCATCTCGACCAACTGGCCGCCGAGGGCACGAGGTTCACCTCGTTCTACTCCCAGCCCGTCTGCGGCCCGGCCCGGTCAGCCCTGCTGACCGGCCGGTATCCCTCCCGCAGCAAGGGCTGGGGCATGCCGGCAGCTGAGATCACCTTTGCTGAACTGCTGCAGGATGCCGGGTACGCCACCGTCTGCATCGGCAAGTGGGACGTCTCCAACCGTAAGCCGATCCGCAACCGCATGCCGCTGGCCCAGGGTTTTGATCAGTACTGGGGGCCTCTCGGTGCCAACGACGCTGGTCACGTCGTCCTCTACGAGAACAACAAACGGGTCGGAGTCGACAAAGACCTTGCCTCCCTCAGCCGCCGCTACACCGACCGGGCGATCGCCTGGCTGCGGCAACATATCGGGGAGGGACGGAAGGTGAACGCCGGCAGCGCGGCGGCAAAAACCGGTCGCCAGCCGTTCCTGCTCTATCTCTGCCACACGATGATGCACACCGTGATCGATGCGTCGCCGCCGTTCCGCGATCGCACCGGCAACGGCCTGTATGCCGACACGCTCGAGGAGTTGGACCACGAGTGCGGCCGGCTGTTCCGGACGATCGACGAACTTGGCATCGGCCGGGAAACCCTGGTGATCTTCACGTCCGACAACGGCGCCTGGTCAAACGACGCCCCGAGACAGAATCCGAAAAACGCTGCGGTCGTCCCCTGGACCACAGGCGAGCAGACGGCTGTGGGCAGCAATGCGCCGCTGCGGGAAGGCAAAGGCTCCGACTACGAGGGCGGCGTCCGCGTGCCCTGCCTGGTCCGATGGCCCGGAACCGTGCCGGCCGGTCAGGTCAACGACGCTATCTTTGCCACCCTCGATTTCCTGCCGACGTTTGCGTCTCTCTGCGGTTTTGAACCACCCGCCGATCGCATTGTTGACGGGGTCGATCAGACCCGCCTGTTGCTGGGCGATTCAGCAGCGGGGAGCCGCCGCACCTACTTCTATCACAGCGGGACGCATGGCGTCCGAAAGGGAAACTGGAAACTTCTCAGGGCGAATCGTTGGTCCGAACAGGTCCGTCGGCGACGCACCTATCCAAAGGATTTCGGCTCCGACGAGGTCGAGCTTTACGATCTCAAGGCTGATGTCGGTGAGACTCACAACGTTGCTGCCGAACATCCCGATGTTGTGGCCGAACTGCTCGCGCTGCGGCCGGAGCCGGAGGCCCCTGCCCGCCCCGCTGCGCCCCAGAACTCGGTGAACACCAGCCCGGCGCCGCGGCAGGCAACGGGGGCGGCAGACCGGCCCCCCCGCAGCCGCCGCCCCGGCAAGCTTTCCGGCTCAACCGCCGGCCGCCCGGCGGCCGACCGGGCGAGGGGGTCTGACTCGCCGACTGGCGGGCCGGCAGATCGCCCGCCGAACTTTGTCATCATCAACGTCGACGACCTCGGCTTTGCCGATGTCGAGCCATTCTCCGATCGGTTTGAGACACCGAATCTCCGGCAGATGGCCGCGGAGGGACGGACCTTCTCCAGCTTTTACGTCGCCTCCAGCGTCTGCACCCCGTCGCGGGCAGCCCTCTTGACCGGCTGCTATCCGGCCCGCATCGACATGCTTCACAACGACCTTGAAATGGACACCCCAAACCACGGTGTGCTCTGGCCGGGTGATCGCAAGGGGCTGCGGCCGGACGAAATCACGATTGCTGAAGTGCTCAAGGAACGCGGCTACGCCACCGCCTGCATCGGCAAGTGGCACCTCGGCGACCAGCCGGCCTTCCTGCCAACGCGACAGGGGTTTGACCGCTTCTTCGGCATCCCGTTTTCGAACGACATGGCGTTGCGAGAACCCTTTCCCCGGCCGCTGCCGCTGGTCCGCGACGAACGCGTTTGCGAGGAACTTGCCCCGGCCAAGGCGGGAGGCCAGGACCTGCTGACCCGCCGTTACACCGAAGAGGCACTCCGATTTCTCGACGAGGTCAACACAAGCCGGAAACCGGGAACGAAGAATCTGGGGCCTCAACCCTTCTTTCTCTACCTGCCGCACAGCATGGTCCACGGTCCGCTTGCCGTGAGCTCCGCGTTTCGCGGGTCGACGGGCAAGGGCCTTTACGCCGACGCCGTCGCTGAAGTTGACTGGTCGGTCGGGAGGATTCTGGCCAAGCTCCGCGACCTCGGTGTGGCTGAGAACACGCTGGTCATCTTCACCTCCGACAACGGTGGTGCCTATCGCCCGAAACGACCGAACGGGTCGAGCAACGCCCCTTTCAGCGGCGGCAAGGGGACCCCGGCCGAGGGCGGATTTCGTGTGCCGACGATCGCCTGGTGGCCGGGCACGATCCCGGCGGGAACTTCCACCGACCTGTTGGCGGCGACGATCGATCTGCTCCCGACCTTTGCTGCCCTCAGCGGCACGCCGCACCAGCCGCAGCCGGATCGCCCCATCGACGGGCTCGACCTGAGCGGCCTCTTTCAGGGGCCGCTGCCGGGACAATCGCCCCGAGAATCCTTCGTCTACTACACCGACAACACCGAGCCAGGCCGGCCCCGTCAGCCCCGGGTGGTAACCGCCGTTCGCCAGGGACCGTGGAAGCTCTACCTCCGGCCCGCCCGCTTTCCTCTCACGGGAGGACCGCAGGCCGGCATCGCCGCAATTGAACCTGGGGCCCTGTTCCAGGTAATCGACGACTGCGGCGAAACCGCCGATGTTTCCGGTTCGCATCCCGCGGAGGTCGAGCAGCTTCGCAGGTTCGCCGCTGAAGTCATCGCTGAACTCGGTGACACGGTGGCCGCGGGGGCGGGATTTCGTCCCGCCGGTTTCCTGCCTCCGGGCGAAGCGGTGCCGCTCAATGATCGGACGCAGGCGGCTCGCAACCGAGCGCAGCCCGACGTGCTCTTCATCGCGATCGATGACATGAACGACTGGACGACGCTGTTCGATCCCGCCAACCCGATCCGCACGCCGCAACTCGAGCGGCTCGCCGCCCGTGGCAGCTTCTTCACCCGGGCATACTGTGCGGCTCCTGCCTGCAATCCCTCCCGCACGGCGATCATGACCGGGCTCCGGCCGACGACGAGCGGCGTGTACGAAAACCGCGACGCGTGGCGGCGGGCTCTTCCCGATGCCGTCACGCTGCCGCAACACTTCGCCCGGCACGGTTATGCCACCCGGGGCGGCGGCAAGATTCTCCATCACGGCCCCAGCGGCCGTGAGCCGGCCGACAACCGGTCGTTCCAGGAGTTCTTCGAGCGGATTCCCTATCCCCGGCCAAAAATCCGCAGCGGTGCCTTCGGCTGCTTTGACTGGGGCCCGCTCGCTGCCGACCAAATGGCCGACACGCCGTTGATCGAATGGGCGGAACGGGAACTCGGCCGCGAACACGACGCCCCCTTGTTCCTCGCCGCCGGCATTTTCATGCCGCACCTTCCGCATTTCGCGCCGCCGGAAATCTTGGCGGAATATCCGCTGGAACGCACAACGCTGCCACCGCTGCCGCCGGACGACCTCGACGACATTCCGCCACCCGGGATCGAACTGACCAGGAGGGAATGGAAGCTCTGGAGGGGCTACCTCTTCGACAACCCGCCGCCCGAGGACGATCCGGCGTCGCTCAAGAACCTCGTCCGCTGCTATCAGGCAGCCGCCACCTACGCCGATGACCTCGTCGGCCGCCTGCTCGACCGCCTCGACGAGACCGGCCGTGCCGATCACACGATCATCGTGCTGTGGAGCGACCACGGCTATCATCTCGGCGACAAGCAAAGCACCGTGAAGTTCACGCTCTGGGAAAAGGCCACCCACGTCCCGCTTGTCATCGTCGCCCCGGGAGTGACCGAGCCCGGCAGCCGGATCGACACGCCGGTGAGCCTGGTCGACATCTACGCCACGATGGCCGAGTTGGCCGGCCTGCCGGCGCGGCCGGGCCTCGACAGCCGCAGCCTCGTGCCGCTGTTGAAAAACCCCGCAGCCGAGCCGCCAGCCGCGGCCGTGATGACGATGGGCCGCGGCAATCATGCCCTCCGCACCGACCGCTGGCGATACATCCGCTATGCCGACGGGTCAGAGGAGCTCTACGACTGCGAGACTGACGGAATCTGGAACCACGACAACCTGCTTGTCGGACCCGAGGCCGAGACCCACCGGGCAATTGCCGACCAGCTTCGCGAAGCGCTGCCGAAAACCGCGAACTGAGGGATCATCACCGCAGTCGTCGACTCCCACAACCTGCGAATAGCACCACGCCTCGAAGCCCGAACCGCAAGCTGAGGCGGCAGACTCGATCGACAGCCTGTCGGCGGCGGTCGCGGCCTTCAGCTGTTGTCGTCCGGGTTTCGGGCCAGCATGATCCGCAGGTCGGCGACGTTGGATCCGGTGGGACCGGTTTCGATCAGGCCGGCGGCGGTCGCCAGCAGCGGATTGGCATCGCAGCGGTCGATGGCCCGGCTGAGGGCCGCCGGTTGCCGCCCCACGATCTCGGCAACTTGCCGATCGCTGAAAGCTCCGGCGGCTCTGGTCGGCCCGTCTTCTCCGTCGGTCCCGAAGCTGGCCACCAGCAAACCGGCAGGCCAGTCACCAGTGGCGTCAAGGATCTCCCGGACGGCCGCCAGCACCGTCTGCTGATTCCGCCCGCCGCTGCCGTGATCGGCCGGCACCACCACAGTTGCCTCGCCCCCCTCGATGCAGGCCCGGGGCCGGCCATCCCGCCGCGTGGCGGCCAAAAGGTCACGACCGAGGCCCGCCAGCCGCCGTCCGGTCTCATTGGCAGACTCAGCGGCAGTCGCGGTGGTTGCCGAGACCACTGCATAGCCGCAGGCTTTGACGGCGCTCGCGGCGGCGGTGACCGCCGTGGCGTTGCTGCCAAGCAGCAGGTGACCGACCCGGCAGCCCGACGAAGTAATCCAGCGGCCTGCCTCGGTTGCTGGAGTCGCAGCCGCCGCAGCCGTTCCCCCTCGGGCCGCCCGCGCGATTGCTTCGCGGTCGGCTGCCGGAATCCCGCGATGTTCGAGCACCGCTGCGAGGCTGTCGCCGCCGGCCGGCGGCAGGCAGGGTCCCGAGGCAATCGTTGCGAGGTCGTCGCCGATCACATCGGAGAGCACCAACGCCAAAAGTCGGCCGGCTGTACACACCGTGGCCAGCCCGCCGCCTTTGACCCGGCTGATCGCCCGGCGGACTCGATTGAGTTCCTCGATGTCAGCACCCGCGGCGGCGAGCTGGCTGGTGACGCGAACGATCAGTTCCAGCGAGACGCCCGCCGGCGGCGCTTCAAGCAGCGCCGAACCGCCGCCGGTGATCAGCACGATCGCCAGATCGTCGGGCCCGAGACCGCCGAGAAGCTCAAGCATCTCGGCGGTCGCAGCAACGACCTCCGGGGTCGGAAGGTTCACCGCCGGCGGGCGGGTTTCGCGAACCTCGATTCGCTGCAGCGGCAGGCTGCAGCCTGCCGGCACGCTGATCAGTCCGGTGAGGCCATGCCGCCGCAGCCGGGTGGTCCCGAGCAGGCTCTCCAACCCGGCCGCAAAGCCAGCAGCAGCCTTGCCGGCCCCGACGACGACGATCCGCCCGACATTTTTCAGCGCAAGCCGCCCGCCGCCGGCAACACGCACCGGCTGGCCGTCACACCGCAGGGTTTCGTCCGCCGGGCCCAGCGACAGTCGGTCCTGCACCAGCTGCGCAGGCGCGATTGCTGCCACGGCTGCCGCGATCATGCCGGCGAGATCCCGCCGCAGCGGCGTGGTCGCCCAGCAGGCCTCTCCGCCCGTCGCGGCGGTCACGGTCCGTCGCCCTCGGCCGGCCGCAAGGATTTTCCGTTCGGCTGGTTCTTGGGGTCGAACTGCGCCAGATCGATGCCCCCCTTGGCTTCCTCTTCAAGCAGTTTGACCCGCAGTTCCAGCCGGTCGATCCGGCGGGCGAGCAGGGCGGGCGACTCACTCTGCGGCCGTTGCCGCTGCGGCCGCGGCACCGCCGGATAGCCGAGCTGCCGTTGCAGCGCCGCGAAGAGATAGAGCGGATCCTTGCCCCGGTTGGCCCAGGCGATCCGGCCTTCTTTTTCACCAAACAGAACTGCCGGCTCGTCGCCAGAGACCGCGTCGCCGCTCCCCCGCCGCCGTTGCCGCCGCTGCCGCTCGCCGCTGCGAACGTAGACCAGTTCGGCCAGATCGACGAGGCCGACCTGCCGCGCGAGCATCGCGATCCAATCCTTCCAGTCGACGCTGAAGATGTCGTCGGCCGCGGTGGCACTGAGGCCGTGCATGTAGTCGAGCCGATTCCGGGAGAGGCATTCGAATCGATAGAAAAAAAGCCCCTGGGGGCTGGCCCCCTCGGCAAGGTAGCTCGCCTCGCGTTCCAGAATCGTCAGCGCCGTCCGCAGGTCGAACCGCCCCTCCTCATCCTCGGCCTCGGCGACAACAAACGTCTGGAAGGCCGAAAAGTAATGCCCCAGCCGTCGCATCGCGGTGGCCATCGTGCCGATCAGCCGCAGGTCGCTGACGAGGTAGTCGATCGCCAACGGCAGTTTGGTGGTGGCGAGCACCTCGTGACTGAGGCTGATCAGCGCCTCTTGCGTGGCCACGCCGTCGCGCATCCGCTCGCCGAGTGTCCGGAACAGGTAGGCCTGTTCGATGTATTCCTCGCGGTTGAGCATCTCAGAAGCCTTGCGGACGGGCGGCCGGAGGCCGTCCCGGTCGGCCCGGCCTCCCGGCAATCTATACTTGCATTCCAGAGCCCGCCATCTTCAGGAGCCCGGACGCCGAGAGCCGTCCCCAGATGCCACGATGCCGCAGCAGTTCAGTTCGATCGACGCCGCCACCGCCGCCCTGCGGGACGGCAGGATCATCATCGTCGTCGATGCCGAGGACCGGGAGAACGAGGGCGACTTCGTCTGTGCCGCCGAGCATGCCTCGCCCGAGGCGGTCAATTTCATGATCACCCACGGCCGGGGGCAGGTCTGCATGGCGGTCCTGCCCGAGGTCGCAAGCCGGCTGGAACTGCCGCTGATGGTCGAAACCAACCAGACACCGCTGGGCACCGCCTTCACCGTGCCGGTCGATCATGTGTCGGCTCGGACCGGTATCACGGCGGGCGAACGGGCTGCGGCGATCGCAGCGATCCTCGACCCGGCCAGCCGGCCGCAGGACTTCGTGCGACCGGGCCACCTCTTTCCGCTCGTCGCCAAGGAGGGGGGAGTGCTGCGGCGGGCCGGGCACACCGAGGCCACCGTCGATCTGGCCCGGCTCGCCGGCCTGCAGCCGGCGGGTGTGCTCTGCGAGATTCTCGATGCCGAGGGGAACCGGGCCGACCGGGCCGGGCTCCGGCAAATCGCCGAACAGCACGGCCTCGAAATCATTTCCATCGAAGAGCTGATCCGTCACCGCCGGGCGCGTGAAAAGCTGGTCGAACGCGTTGCCGAAGCCGCTCTGCCGACGAAGTGGGGCACCTTCCGGATCGTCGCCTATGACGTGAAGTATGAGTCGCAGCAGCCGATCGTGCTGGTGATGGGCGATGTCTCCACCGCCGCCGCCCCGCTCGTTCGGCTGCACTCGTCGTGCTTCACCGGCGATCTGCTCGACAGCCTGCGGTGCGACTGCGGCGACCAGCTGCACATGGCCCTTGAGATGATCGGCCGGGAAGGCGTCGGGGCGCTGGTCTACCTGCCGCAGGAGGGCCGCGGCATCGGGCTTGTCCAGAAGATCCGGGCCTACAGCCTGCAGGACGAGGGCCTCGACACGGTCGAAGCGAATCTGGCCCTCGGCTTCAAGGCCGATGCCCGCGATTACGGCATCGGCATTCAGTTGCTCAAGGACGTTGGTCTGACGAAGGTGCGGCTGTTGACGAACAACCCCAAGAAGACAGACGCCTTCATTTACGGCGGCTTTGATCTCGAGGTGGTTGACCAGGTGCCGATTCTGCCCCCGTCGAACGAATTCAACGCCCGCTATCTTGCCACCAAGCGGGAGAAACTCGGCCACCGGCTGCCGGAGGGACCTCCGGCGACCTCCGGCGGCCGTTGACCGGCTTCCCTCGCCCCCCGTAGCATCGGCGTCGGACGGCGGCGTGTCACCGGCGATCGCTGCGGCTCTACGGCAGCGGCGAGTCGCTGGCACCGACCACTCTCGGCAGAGGAGGCTCAACATGTGGCAGCGAGATGGACGGCAGCGGAGTGGCTGCCTCGGGCGTCTCGGCGTTGTCGGCGGCGTCGCTGGCTGGGCGGTCTTCCTGGGTGGCTGCGGACCGAGCGAGACTCCGCCGCCAGGCCCCGCCCCGGAACTGACCGCCTCGGCCGACGAGCGGAAGGATCCGCTGCCCGCCGCTGCAACCGAGGCCCCCGAGCCCTTCGACGCCCCGCCGTTGGCCGCCCTCGACGAGGAGGCCGGCTGGATCGACCGGCCTGTCCGCGACGGCCTGGTGCTGTTGCGGGAAGAGCAGGCGAAGGAACAGCTGCTGGCAACACCCGCCGCGGCACTGGATCTCAAGAATGATTCGGCCGAGACCAACCGCAAGATTCTGTCGGCCCTCGGCCGGCTGCCGGAGGACGGCCAGGCCGATCTTTCGGCCCGCGTCGAGCGGCATGTCGGGGGCGACCTCGGCAGCACCAACCCGATCATGATCAGCACCGCGGCCGAGTTCGACATCCTCGGCCTCACCGGCTTCGGGTTGTTCTCTTTCGGCCGCGACCTCGAACCGTTCGCCACCAGCGAGACGGTCGAGGTTTGGCAGACGAGCACCGACCGCATGATCGACAAGGTGGTGCTGCGAGACGACCTCCTCTGGAGCGATGGTGAGCCGATTACTGCCCACGACATCGCCTTCACCTACCGGGTGATCATGGATCCGCGGGTGCCGGTGCCCGCGGTCCGCAGCGGCACCGACCAGCTGCGGTGGGTCGAGGCCTATGACGATCGGACTGTGGTCTTCTTCCACAAAGAGGCCCTCGCGACCAACGTCTGGAACATCAACTTTCCGGTGCTGCCCAAACATATTTACGAAACAACCTGGGAGGACGACCCGACCCTGAAGGACTCGGCCGAGCATGTCCGGCTGGAGGAGTCGCCAGTCTGCGGCGGTCCCTACGAGATCATCGAGCGGAAACGGGGCCAGCAGATTGTGCTGCGGCGGCGGGACAGCTGGGCGACCGTGGGGGGGAAACAGGTCCGCGAAAAGCCCTACTTTGAAGAGATTCGGTTCCGGATCATCGAAGACCCCAACACGACGCTGCTGGCACTGAAAGCGGGTGAGATCGACGAGATGATTCTCCAGCCCGAGCAGTGGACCACCCAGACGGTCGATGAAGATTTCTACGAACGCAACACCAAGGTGACCGCCCCGGAGTGGGTCAGCTTTCACTTCGGCTGGAACATCGACACCGTCTTTTTCCGCGACCGCCGGGTGCGGCGAGCAATGAGCTATGCCTTCAACCATGACGAGATGCTTGAGAAGCTCTGCTATAGCCTCTACGAACCCTGCACCGGAATCTTTCACCCGGGAGCCTGGATGGCGTCGCAGAAGAAACTCGAGCCCTACAAGCAGGACCTCGACAAGGCCGAGGCTCTGCTCGACGAGGCAGGCTGGATTGACCGCGACAACGACGGTG
>Ga0180432_10006963_pt1 | contig 14518 bp, 22 predicted proteins | sample SS_ome_10_FD_132414 | JGI IMG/M metagenome (GOLD analysis project Ga0180432, IMG submission 132414) | Hypersaline lake sediment archaeal communities from the Salton Sea, California, USA - SS_1_MS_2 metaG | ecosystem: Environmental > Aquatic > Non-marine Saline and Alkaline > Hypersaline >... | reverse complement strand
TCTCCGCCCTTTAGTAGTTTGTTTACATATTCTGATTCTATAAGAGATTTAGGTAATTCTTCTACTGATAAGGAATTTCAAACTCATTTTAGTTTTTTAGTACCTGAGCTTTATAGGATATTAATGGATGGGAGGCTGATTAGTATACATTGTATGAATATACCTACTACTATTACTAAAGAAGGTTTTATTGGAATAAAGGATTTTCGTGGGGATCTTATAAGAGTTTTTCTTAGTTATGGTTTTATCTATCATTCAGAGGTTTGTATATGGAAAGATCCATTATTACAGGCTACTCGTACTAAACAACTTCCGTTAGCTCATAAACAAATATCTAAAGATTCATCGAGATGCGCAATGGGTTATCCAGATTATATTATTACAATGAGAAAACCTGGTGATAATAGCGAGCCTATTGCTCATGGTAGAGGCTTTGAATATTATATAGGGGAGAGAGATGAACCAAGGGAAGCTAAGAATGATGATGCAGCTAAGAATAAATATAGTCATAATGTTTGGCAAAGATATGCGTCTCCTGTCTGGTTTGATATAAGACAGACTAATACTTTGAATATACAACAGGCAAGAGAAAAAGATGATGAAAGGCATATTTGTCCTTTACAATTAGATGTAATAGCAAGATGTTTAGAATTATGGACTAATAAAGGGGATTTAGTATTATCACCGTTTGCTGGTATAGGAAGTGAGGGTTATGAGGCTATACAAATGGAAAGGAAGTTTATTGGTATAGAACTTAAGAAATCTTATTATGATGTAGCTTTGAAGAATTTGAGAATGGTAAAAAGAAGGAGGAAATTATTTTAATTATGACCGAGCCCTTGAATCTGAAATATCGACCTAAGACTTTTGATGAGTTTATAGGAAATGATGCTATCGTAAATTCTATCTTAGATACAATTGGCACTACGCATATGTATCTATTCCATGGCCCGAGGGGCTGTGGAAAGACTACCCTTGCTCGACTAGTAGCTAAGGAGTTAAAGGTAGATGATTTTGATATCCATGAGGTAGACGCCGCCTCGGTTGGTGGAGTAGATGCCGCCAGGAATCTTAGATCTATGGTCTATACTAAGCCCATGAGCGGAGAGCGAAAGATCTATATCATTGATGAATGCCATCGCCTGACGGCCCAGGCACAGGATGTCTGGCTAAAGACTTTTGAGGAGCCACCGGAGCATGTCTATTTTGCCCTCTGTACGACCGATTACCAGAAGGTCCTTCCTACGATTAAGAGTCGGGCCTCCAGGTATCAAGTGAGACCCTTAAAGAGAAAGGAGATGGAGAAGCTGATCGATTGGGTCTGTAAGGAAGAGAAGATCGATCTAGATAAGAGAGTGAGGAAAGAAATCATCAGTGAGGAGTCTACTCCCAGGGATGCCCTAGTATTATTAGATCAGATAAAGGATTGTGATCCTAAGGATGCCTCGGTAATCTTGTCCGGTATTAGTGAAGAGGCCGGAAAGACGGTTATTAATCTCTGTCAGCTTCTATTAAAGAATAAGAAGAATAAATGGGCTGAGATAGTAGAGATTTTAAAGGAGTTAAATGAGGATGAGGAGAGTGTTAGAAGGGCTGTCTTAGTCTATATGGCTAAGGTAATGTTAGGAAGTAAAGAAGATCCCTATACGGCTTCTGTGATAGTTGAGGAATTTGAGGAGCCATTCTATAATAGTGGGAAGGCGGGCTTGGTGATGGCCTGCTATCGTGTGGTATTCCAATGATAGATATAATAAATAAGAAACTGGAAGAACTTGAGGGTGAGGGAAGACCCATAAGGATAGGACTGATCGGGGCCGGCTATATGGGAAGGGGGATTGCTTTCCAGATACTCAAGCACTTTAAGAAGGGTATGAGACTGGTCGCTATTGGGAATAGGACCCTGTATAGGGCTACATGGGCCTACGCTCAACTGGGGATTGAGAATATTAAGTTCGTGAAGACGGCTGAACAGCTTGATGATTCCATAGGGGCTGGTAATTATGCGGTGACCAGTGATCCACTGTTGATATGTGATAGTGAGCTTGTTGATGTAGTAGTTGAGGCCACCGGTACTATAGAATTCGCTTCCAAGGTGGTCATGAGGGCTATAAGGAATAGGAAGCATGTGGTAATGATGAACGCCGAGCTTGGAGCTACCCTTGGACCCATCCTGAAGGCCTATGCCGATAAGAGGGGAGTGGTCCTGACCGACGTGGACGGGGACCAGCCAGGGGTGATCATGAATCTGCTTAGGTTTGTGGAATCGATTGGATGTAAACCATTGGTGGCGGGTAATATAAAGGGATTTTTAGAGAGAAAGGCGATCAGGAAGTCCAAGATGATTACGTCCTTTACTGATGGGACGAAGCTTAATTTGGAGATGACTGTGGTAGCTAATGCTACTGGCTTTACGGCCAGGATTCCTGGGATGTTCGGTCTCAGTTGCCATCATGTAAAGAAGTCTGTTGATCTGTTTCCACTGGAGGAGCTGCTCATAGGGGGTAGTAAGATAGTCGATTATGTAGTAGATGCAGAACCACCTTCAGGGGTCTTTGTTATCGGGTATAACGAGGATGAGGGACAGCAGAGTTACCTGGATTATTATAAGGTTGGGAGTGGTCCATTCTATGTGTTTTATAATCCCTATCATTTCTGTCACATGGAGGTACCGTTGACGATAGCCAAGGCCTTCCTGTTTGAGGAGGCCGTTATAGCACCACTTGGTCCTCCTGTCTGCGAGGTCATAACTGTTGCGAAGAGGGATCTTCACTCCGGGGAGGTGCTGGATGGGATAGGGGGGCTTACTTGCTATGGTCTGATAGATAATTACTACGGAAGGCAGTTTTTACCGATAGGATTGTCAGAAGGCTGTATTCTTAAGGTGGATGTTCCTATTGGTAAATTTATAGAGATTTCTGATGTTGAGTTACCTGAGGGCCGGCTTTGTGATAGATTGTATGATGAACAGGTGGTCGCGTTTTAGTTTTTCAGATGATTAAAATATTTTGTAAAGACCCATAAAAATATGATATAATAAAGATAAAAGGAGGTAAAGAAGAGGAATGAAAAATACGATGCTTGACAAATTATTAAAAAGGACCCCGGAGGAATGGCAGGAGAAACTTCATAATGAGGCTGCTGTCAATAAGTATGAGTTGGATGATGAGGCTGCAGGGCAGAGTCAGTTGTTTTCCAATTGGGCTTCATTGGCTGCCGTAGCCCATATCTATCGGAAGCAGAGTGAGAGGGATTATGAGGAGATTAGAGCTAAAAAAGAGCTTATGGTAAGGGCAGATCCAGGATTTTATGGATTGGAGGAGAAGAGTCCGAAGGAGGCTGCCATAAAGGCTGTGGTGCTGGATATGGAAAGTGTGAAGGATGCCTATAAAGAGTTTATGGAGGCCTATACCTACGACAAGATCCTTAGCATAGCCGAGAAGACCTTCGAGGGAAGGAAGACCATGCTCAGGCTCGAGGGTGATCTGTGGCTTGGGGAGTATTATTCAACTACGACTATTAAGGAGGAGCAGGTAGACCGGTTTAGGGAGAAGATATCGGACAGCAAGAATAGAAGGAAGAGAAGAGTAAAAAAGTAAACTTTAAGGAAGGAGAAATACTAGATGGCAAAGAAGAAGAGAAGTAGGAGAAGACCGAATAGGGAGCAGATGAGGGGTAGCGTCCAGCATAGCTATGATCATAGGGGCGAGACTGGGATGTATGGGAATATCTATAAGGGGGAAGTCTCCGAGTGGTACCCGGCCAACGATGAGCATGAATTGGTGATTATACCCTATCAGGTGGGAAGTAATGAGAATAGCTCGTTCAGGAATAAGTGGAATAGACCATTCTCTAAGGAGGAGATCAAGGACGGCGAGTGCTGGGACTATAAGCTGACGATCATGGTGCATGGGAACGTGGGTCCGAATAAGGACAATGTTCTGTGCCTGGGAACCTTCGATGAGCCCTGTCCGAGGTGTGAGGAGGTGGCTGCCCTAAGAGAGAAGAAGGATAAGCTGGAGGATGATGGTAAGAGTACCAAGGAGATTGACGAGCTGATTGGGAGTTTAGCGAAGAGGAAACGGGCTCTGTATAATGTGGTGATCCTAAATGATAAGAAGGAGAATAAGAAGGGGGTCCAGTTGTGGCAGGCCCCGCACCAAAGTATAGAGGATACGCTGACGGAGAGGGCCCGGAACAAGAAGACCGGTGAGATTATCCCTTACGGATTCCCGGAGGAGGGCTACTCGATATGGTTCGAGAAGGAGGGGAGCGGCCTGGCGACCAAGTATACCGGGGTGAGCCTTGAGGAGAGCGGGGTCAAGGAAGATGACCTGGACGAGTGGTATGAGCAGGCTTACGACCTGGAGGATATCATCGAGGTCCTTTCTTATGACGAGTTCTACAAGAAGTGCTACGGGAGTTCGCCTGGGGAGGATGCTGAAGAGGAAGAGGAGGTAGATATTGAGGAGGAAGAGGAAGAGAGGCCAAGAGGCAGAGGCAGGAAAAGACGCTATAACGAGGAAGACGCTGAGGAAGAGGAAGATGCTGCTGAGAAGGAAGACGATGATGGGGACGCTGAGGAAGAGGAAGAGGAGCCAAGGAGAAGGGGCCGAAGGAGCGTGAGGGAGAAAAGGATTATTGAGGAGAATGATGATAATGAAGATCCGCCAGAGTGCTTCGGTGTAGAGTTTGGGGCGCTGGAGGCCTGCGAGGACTGTCCGGATGATATATATAAAGACTGTATGAAAGCGCACAAGGAATTAGGTAAGAAGAAACGTAGAAGAAGGAAATAAAGTTGCTCTTTCCTCCTGAAGAGCGGGGGCTGGGGCATTTTTTCTCCTTTCAGCCCTGGCCCCCAAAAAATAAAAAATGCTATATTTATTTATGAAATTTCGTATGAAGTTGAAGCCTTTAGGAAGGGCAGATAGAGTCTGCTTAATAATCTTACAGAAAGGACAGGATTTATGTTTGAAGAAAAGAAAAGAGGACTATCAGCATTGGAGAGACAAGTTGGTGGAAACCACTATCAGCATTACAAGATTCAGCCGTATGAATTCTTTATAAGGAATAAGATACCACATCACAAAGCTGCTATTATCAGGAGGATACTCCGGTATGATCACCCGACTGGAAGAGGACGTGAGGACTTAGAGAAGATAAAGCATGAAATAGATCTGATTATTGAGTTAGAGCATTGGGAAGTAGCTGGAGATAAGGAAGCTGAAAGGGAAAGAACGGAAGAAATCAAAAAGAACTGGCAGGCTGCCGGAAGAGATATAATGAAGAAGGTAATCGAGAGAGCTAAGACATTAGAGGAGAGTGATGAAGAGGAAGAGGAAAAAGGGTGTAGTGGAGACTGCAGAAGCTGCGGTAATCCAGGACTCGGGATCTACGAGAAGAAGTGATCTGGTACCGACGGGATCTACCTTATTGAACTTGGCGTTGAGTGGTCAGTCTATCGGTGGTTTTAAGCTGGGGACGATCGTGAATGTCGTCGGGGATAGCCATGCGGGAAAGAGTTTCTTGGCCTGGCACCTATTGGCGGAGTGTGTTTATAGTAAGAAGTTTAAGGACTATGAGTTAATCTATGATGACGCGGAGGCTGCTTTAAGCATACCTATTAGGAGTCTATTTGGGAAGAGGGTGGAAGATCGGGTTAGAATGGATATCCGAAGTGATTACCTCGAGGACTTTTTTGTCTCTATCAGGAAGGTACTGAAGAAGGGAAAGCCTTTTATTTATGTCCTTGATAGTCTGGATTCCCTAAAGGCTAAGGAGGAGGATGAGAAGACTGATGATCTGGTTGGGAAGAGACAGATTCCCGATGTACCGAGAATTCTTACTCAGGTCCTCCGGAGGATGAATGACCAGATAAGCGATGCCGATAGCCTTCTGCTGATAGTCAGCCAGACTCGGAAGGCCATCGGCGTCATGTTCGGCGACAAATTGCGAAGGGCTGGCGGTGATGCCCTTCGGTTCCATAGTCACCATGAGCTGTGGCTGGCCGTCAAGGGCCACGAGAGGAGGAAGGGTAGGGATGTAGGGGTGATATGTAGGGTGAAGATAAAGAAGAACAAGCTGACCGGTAGGCAGCGTGAGATCAGCTTTCCTCTGTATGTGGATTACGGACTTGACGACATAGGGAGCATGGTGGACTGGCTGGTGGACGAGGACTTCTGGGTAAAGGAGAAGGGAAGCCGAACGGTGAAAACAGACTATGGTAACATAACAAGGGAGAAGACCATAAAGTTTATAGAGGATAATAACTTAGAATCCGAATTGAGGAAGATGGTGGAAGATAAATGGAATGAGATAGAGGATAGCATCAAGACCGATAGGAAGAGGAGATATGGTGATTCTGATTGATTCAAATCAGTTATGTTACCAGGCTTATTTTGCCAATAAAGGGGCCTTTTCTTATAAAGGAATGAGGACCGAGGTGGTATTCGGGTTCCTTCACCAGATACTGAAGATCTTTAAGAAGTACCGGAGTAATAATTTCGTTTTCGCTTGGGATAGCAGGAAGTCGAATAGGAAGATCCTGTTTGAGGGATATAAGGAGAAAAGAAAAGAAAATTTAGACGAGGAGGAAAGGAGGGATTTGAATGAGGGTTTCGTTCAGTTCGATCTATTACGCAAGGTTGTCCTACCGACTATGGGATTTAATAATATTTTTATGCAGACTGGCTTTGAGGCCGATGACATCATTGGAAGTGTCTCTCATAGGACCAGGGAGGATCAGGTCGTCATTGTTTCGTCTGACCATGACATGTACCAATTGCTTGGTTCGGGCATTGTCATCTATGATCCGAAGAAGAGAGAGGAGCGAGGTGTTGATTGGTTTAGAAAAGAGTTTGCCTTGAGCGAGCCTTTAGAGTATGCAAAGGTTCTTAGTTTAGCTGGTTGCTCCTCCGATAATGTGCCGGGAGTTCCGGGAGTTGGGGTGAAGACAGCTATCAAGTATTTAAAGGGGGAATTAAAGAAGGATAGTAGGGCCTATAAAAACATACAAAAGTATGGGGAGGATGTGGCCTTCTACGACAGGTTGGTGAGGCTGCCGTTTGAGGGGACCGGGAAGTTTGAGGTGAAAGAGAATAGATTGTGTGAGAAATTCTTCTGGGATAACTTCTCTTATTATGGGTTCCAGAGCTTCATGAAAAAGGATGGATGGCAGGAATGGGAGGATTTTATTGATGGGAAATGATATAACACCCTCTTAGGCTTCCAAAATAGGGCCGTACATCGACTTTTTTTATTTCTATATAGGATATTATACCTTTTTTGAGAAAGGGGCTTATTTTCAGTGTTTTCGCAGAACGAGTATATAAGGGACAGAAGAAAGAGGGAGAGCTACTATGATATATATGAGGCCTCCAGTGCCAGGCTTAGTGAGGAAACCGAGTATATCTGTATTGACTGTGGGAAGAAAATCATTCATTACTATGACATGGATGAGTTTCTCGGTAGGATCTACAGGTTCAGGAATAGATTCAGATGCAAGAGGTGCTTCTTCTTCCTGAATCTGGACATGAGGAGAGTAGGAATGGACGTGGAGAATCGGCATAGGAGCTTCCTTAACAATGAGGAAAAGAGAAGGATAGATTATTTTGGGGAGGGTTCATGATGAAGGAGTACCATAAGATACAGACCGTATATAAGAGGAATCCGGATACCAATTATAAGACTCTGATCGAGGGAGAATTCTCTAAGCCCGAATTCGAGTATCTTAAGGATTGTGATTGGGAATGGACCGAGAAGGTAGATGGTACTAATATTCGTATTATCTTTAATCTGTCTGCCGGAGTCCAGCAGATTAAGGGAAAGACGGATAAGGCTCAGGTCCAGTCAGTGTTATTGGAAGTCTTAGAAAAAATATTTAATATAGATAAATTTGATATGGTTAATGAGCTTTTCAATAAGATAGATGATGATACTGGTGATTTTGTGGTCTGTCTATATGGAGAGGGATATGGAAATAGAATCAATAAGGGTGGCAAGTATAGGAGTGATCATGGCTTTGTTCTATTCGATGCCAGGATAGGGCACTGGTGGTTAAAGAGGGAGACTTTAGTTGAAATAGCGGATAAGTTGGGGCTGGAAATAGTTCCAGTGATTGGTCGCGGGACTCTTATCGAGATGGTGGAGAAAGTCAGGGCTGGATTTACTTCGGAGTGGGGAAATTTCCAGGCTGAAGGTATAGTGACCAGGCCGGCTGTTGATCTGATGGCAAGGAATAGAAGCAGGATTATAACTAAATTAAAGTGTAAGGATTTTAGAAAGTAATTGGAGGGATAAGTGATGGTGTCGATAGGGATTGACCCGGGGCAGAAAGGTGGAATCGCGATATTAAGATACGGGGGCGATTTAGAGGCCTTTCCGATGCCCATGGCGGGTAAGGAGATCGATGTGAGTGCACTGGTCTTCAGGTTGAGCGGCGTTAGCAAGCTTGAAAATAAATTGGCTATTGTCGAGAAGGTCCATTCTATGCCGAAGCAGGGTGTGGCCAGTAGTTTCAAGTTTGGTAAATTATATGGCTGTATCCTGGGGGTATTGGGGACTCTCTTTATACCCATAAAGCTGGTGACTCCTCAGGCCTGGAAAAAGGAAATACTGGCGGGGACCAAGAAGGATAAGGATGCTGCTATCGATTACGTCTCCATGAGGTACCCTAATTTCAGTCTAATACCGGTGAGATGTAGGAAGCCGCATGATGGTATGGCTGACGCGATCTGCTTAGCTGAATATGGAATAAGGGAAAAATAATAGAAATAATAGAAAGGGAGGATATATAATATGGGAAAGGGAAAATTTTGTTATAATGGAGGAATGAGACATAATTTTAGTCCAAGATATTCTGAGGTATTAGTAAGATCTAAAAATTATGAGGATTATGATGAATACTACCATAATTTAGATCATAATATAGATTCTATAATAAATAGAATTTATGTTTATGATATCTGTATTTGGTGTGGGAAAATAATAGAAAGGAAGGAAGAAAAAATAAATGAAGGCTGAACTACAGGAAAAATTATTTAAGAAATACCCCAGCCTATTTGAGTATAGGAAACCAGAATATAATAAGAAGTATTTAATTCCGATAGTCTTTGGATTAGAGGTAGGGGATGGCTGGTACGGGCTCTTAGATGAGCTCTTCGGGAAGATGGTGGAGTTGGATAAGAAGGTAAGGCTTACTCAGGTGAAGGAGAAGTTCGGGGGTCTAAGGGCCTATATAGATGGTGGGGTCGATGGCATGTTCGAGTTGATAGAAGAGTACGAGGAGAAGTCCATAAATACGTGTGAGATATGTGGGAAAGAAGGAAAGTTGGGTGGTAAAGGGTGGATTAGAACTCTTTGCGATGATTGTATTAATAAATAAAGGAGAGTAGTATGAAAAGAATAATAAAATTTAGCTTAATGAAGATTACAGAAATTGGTGTTGCTTTTTTAGTTTGGTGGGGATGTAGTTATATTGGTTATTTGATTTTCCCTGATGCCGATACTGGGTTTTGGATTAAGTGGTGTTTGCTTCCCTTAATGATTTGTGTATTAATTATAGGCTTTGGAGGCCTTTTCTATTCTCTCAAAAATGCAATAATTTCTTGGATCAAATGGAATTGGGAAAAGGCGGGAGAATAGATGATTCAGAGACTTAGAACCAGGAACTTCCAATCCCATAAGGATACAGACCTGATACTGCATCCTGGCGTGAACGTTATAGTGGGCCAGTCCCAGAACGGAAAGAGTGCACTGCTTCGGTCCCTGATGTGGTTGAAGGATAACCGTCCCCTGGGCTTCCGCTTCCACTCATGGTTCGCCAAGAAGGAATCTACGGAAGTGGAGGTTCGGGTGGATAATATCTCTATCATTAAGAGGAAGACGAAGAGCAAGACTACTTACCGTATAGCCGATAGGGACCTGGACTACAAGGAGGGGAGGGGAGTCCCAGACGAGGTTGGGAAGCTTTTAAATCTATCGGAGCTGAACATCCAGAGTCAGCTCGATCCCTTCTTCCTAATTACTTCCAGTCCTCAGGAAATTGCCAGGACGTTTAACCGCATGACTAAGGTGGAGCAGGCCGACGAGTGGAACAAGAAACTGACGACCCGGATCAATAAGACCTCGAATGAGGTGGAGTTTCTTAGGAAGGATATAGAGGAGAAGGAGCTGGAGGTTAATAATCTCCCCGATCTTAGGAACATTAAGAATAGCTATAGGAAGATGAGGATGATGGTTAAGGAGCTGGATAAGATGGAAGAAGAGGTAAAGAGTTTGGAGTCCCTGTTGGTGGATATAGAGGCTACCGAAAGGCAGTTGGACATTTATGACAGGGATATGCCTGTTCTGGACTACGAGAAGGAGAGGATGAGGATAGAGATGTTTGAAGAGGATAAGGAGACCGAGAGGGAGCTTGAGGATGTGGTCGAGAATATCAACGACCTGGAGAAGAGCATCGAGAAGTATGGGGAAATGCCGACCCTGGACTATAACCTTGAGAAGAGGAAGTTGGATGAGTTCATGGAGGTCTTAGATACCCTGGAGAGAATTAGTAAGCTGATGCAGGAGCTGTCCGAGGCCGGCAGGAGGCTGAAGAAGGCCAAAGATGATGAGGAGTGGTCCAGGGATAATTTTGAGGACTACCTGAGGGAGATCGGCAAGTGCCCAACATGCCAGAATGATTTAACAGATGAGAAGATAAAGGAGATGGTGGATGGAAAATAAGAAAAAGATTTTAATGTCAAGTAGAAGAGAAAGAATGGATATTTATAGAGGATTTAAAGTAGAGGGGGATCATATAGATAGTGATTATACTGGTTATTATAATAAAAGGAATACTTCTTTTGGGGTTACTTTTCCAGGTGGGATGGGCCTTAAAGTAAAGAGTCGTTATATTTTTGTAGAGATTTATGAATTATTAGATGAGCCTGATCCAGGCCTCGGCGGGATAGGAGTAGATTGATGAAGATAGTCTGTCTGGGAGATCTTCACCTATTATGGGACAAGCCTATTGCCCGAAGGGACAATGCCCATCAGACACAGGCGGGCAAGGTCAAGTTTGTGATGGACTGGGCCGTGAGGCATAGGGCTATCGTTATACAGCCTGGGGACTTTTTTGATACTGCCAGGAGTTGGCATTTGACGTCGGCCTATTCGAGGTTCTTTTCCGAGTATTACGATCTGTTGACCATTAACGCTGTGTTCGGCCAGCATGATACCTATATGTACTCAGATAGGACGAGATCAGCCACTGGCCTTGGTGTACTGATAGCTAACGATCTGGTTAAGCTACTGACCGAGGAGCCATTGGTAATTGGTGAAAGCCATATCTACGGGGCCAGCTTCGGGCAGGAGATTCCGATGGTGAAGGATAAAGAGAAGCTGAATATATTAGCTATCCATAAGATGATTGTGGATCAGAAGCTGTGGCCTGGCCAGGAGGACTATATCTATGCCGAGGATTTCCTGGAGAAGCATAGGAACTATAATCTGATTATCTGTGGGGACTGTCATCGAAAATTCTACTTCGAGAGGAAAGGTAGGATAATAGTTAATAGTGGTCCGTTGTTCAGGAAGGAGGCCGATGACTACAATATGAATAAGGCCCGACCAGGGTTCTACGTCTATGATACAAGTGATCAGGGATTAGAGTGGGTGGAGGTCCCACATGAGCCTGCTGATAAGGTATTGTCCAGAGCCCATCTGGACAGGCAGGAGGAGGCCAACGAGGCCATGGAGGAGTTTATTAGTAGTATGAGTGTGAATGATGGGAATTTCAAGAATGTTGATTTTGTCAGTAATCTTGTGTCCTTCCTGGAGAGGAATGAGATGGAGCAAGATGTAAAGGATATTCTTAGTGAGTTGATGGATGAGGAGATAAAATAGAAGAAGGGAGGAATAGGAGATGGCCCAGGATCAGTTGAAGAGATTGCAGAGTCTGAAGAACAGGTTGGATAGCGCTCAGATGGAGAAGAGTCGTCTTGAAGGCAGGCTTGAGACTTTCTATAATACCTTAGAGGACTATGGGGTGAAAACGGTTAAGGAGGCCGAGAAGAAGATAAAGCAGCTTAGGAAGAAGAAGGAGGAGTTGGAGGAGGCAATAGATTCAACTTTAGATCGGTTAGAAAAGGAATTTGATATCTGGGAAAAGGAGGAAGAGTGATGGATGATGCCGAATATGTTAGTGAGAGGGATAAAGAAGCTATTAAAGTTTTGGATCATGAATTAGATAGACTTCATATTGATCTTCTTATATTAGAGAATATATACTCGATATATAAGATTAGAACATTAGAAAAAGGAGAATTTGAGGCTGCTATTAAAAAGAAACAGGAAATAATACTAAAAATAAATAGAATTGTAGATTTCTTTATAGAGTTACTGAAATGAGTAATTACGATAATGAAATAGATGATGTGAGGGAGTGGATTCAGGTCCAGGAGACGAAGAGGGAGATTCTGGAGAAGTCCTTAGAGGAGAGCAGAAAGAAGTTCTCCACGAGTGAGTCTTATCTCTACAACCTGAAGAATGCGAGGTGGGTCCTATCGGAGGTGATCCGCCAGACCCAGCTCCAGTTCAAGGGGTATGTCGAAAGTCTGGTAACAAAGTGCATCAATACTGTCTTTGATAGGGACTTCGAGTTTATCCTGGAATATGAGATTAAGGCCAATAAGACCTATATCAAGCCGATGGTGAGAGAGGGGGATACCGAGCCTCAGGTGCCGAAAGAGGAGATGGGAGTCGGGATATTAGATCTTCTATCATTTGCCCTGAGGGTGGTCTTGTGGAGCTTGGAGAGACCAAGGAGCAGGCCAGTATTCGTCCTGGATGAGCCGATGAGGGATCTCGGGAAAGGGAAGTTATTAGATAGGGCTGGTGATGTTTTAAAGGAACTGAGTCAGCGGCTGAAGCTACAGCTGATACTGATCACCCATGAGCCTCAGCTGTGTAGGATTGCCGATAGGGTGTTCGAGATTGAGCATGATGGTAAAAGGAGTTATTTAGGAAGTGATCCAATAAAGAAGGAAGAATACGCAAAGAATTTTGATAAGAATGGAAAGAAAATATCTAAGAAAAGGAAGAGAAAGAAATTAAAATGAGATTCTTTGAAATTATAATAGATGTTGTATGTCTTCTAATTTTTAGTTTTGTACTTGTAATAAGTACTGGTTTTTGGATTAGTGCCTTATGCTTATTTATGTTTTTTGTTGTTGTTATTGATTTATTTAACCAATAACCAGGTCTGAAGGCCAACGGGCCTGGTCTCTAAGGGTGGTACACGGCCGGGGTTTTCCTCCTTTCCCCCTGGCCATCCCACCCCAACTAAAAAAGAGAGGAGAATAAGAGATGATAAGTAAAGATGAAATCTGGAAGAGAATTAAAGAAGTAGAAGGTATAATGATAGAATCAAGCTATAATTCAGCTTATGCTGTAGCAGATAAGCTTGAAAGAGAATTAGAGAGATTGCATAAATTGTTATTAGAAGGAGAAAAAGGAGAATAAGAGATGACTTTACTGGGAACTGACATAGACGGATGCGTATTGGATATATGGGAGGTCCTCAATAATATATTCAAGAGGGACCATGAATTAGAGCTGAGTTACGATAGCATCAGTAAGTACAAGATAGAGGAGTGTACGGGGCTTTCCAGGGATCAGGTGAAAGCCGCCGTGGATGAGGCTATACAGTCCACGGATATTCCAATCTACAAGGATGCCGGATACTACTTGAGGGAGTATATGAGGGACGAGGTAGTCCCTTTCATCACCAGCAGGAGTAAGAGGCATAACAATGAGACATTCCTGAATCTGGCCAAATACTTTCCTATCAATAAACTTCAACTATTTTGTAAAGGGCAGTTTAGTAAGGGAAGATTGGTAAGAGGATTGGGATTGAAATACTTTGTAGATGACAGGGTAAGTAATGTTATTGAGGTCGTAAGGGAGAATCCGGGATGCAGGGTATTCCTGATCGACAGGCCGTGGAATAGGTACTTCGATGAGAAGTTCTTTATTTATAAAGGGATGATTACGAGGGTATGGGGATGGAGAAAGATAATAGAGACAGTGAGAGAAGAGTCTGGAAAAGGGCTAAGAAGGACCTGCGCCGTTTGAGTCTAATGAATAGGAAGAAGGGACACATTCACCTGAGCGAGGAGATCTACCTGTTTTGCAAGTTTATGGATAATGAGATGGGAATAGCCTATGAGGATTGGAGGAAAGTATACACTGATAGTATACTTGAGGATTCATTTTTAAATGAGGGAGGAGGGATATGAAAAAGTTTTTGGTTTTATTGGGAATGATTACTTGTTTATTTAGTTGTAGTAATGATAAAGGACATCCGTATAGAATTGTACAAATGGAAAATGGAGAATATATAATTCAATATAAGGCTGCCCCTTGTTTTGGATGGAAGAATAGTGTAGGATGGATTGATTATACTGATGCTTTTGGATCTTATCGATTTGAGAATAAATTGGAAGTAAGTGAGGCTTACGTAAAATTAGTAAATGAATAT